>Ga0070695_100002360_pt1 | contig 10837 bp, 8 predicted proteins | sample KBSK1252metaG_FD_65471 | JGI IMG/M metagenome (GOLD analysis project Ga0070695, IMG submission 65471) | Corn, switchgrass and miscanthus rhizosphere microbial communities from Kellogg Biological Station, Michigan, USA - KBS K1-25-2 metaG | ecosystem: Host-associated > Plants > Roots >...
TTGAGCGCAAACTGGCGGAAGACCTGGCCCGACCGATTATCCTCTACGACCGCACTGCGACCTGCTGGCAGCCGCAGGTCAAAGGCTTCGTGCAACATCACAACAGCATCTACAACAATTGGCGATTTGAAAACGTGTGGCTGGACAAATGAAAAGCTGAACGGCCGGCTGCCAATGCCGGGCCGTCAGGGCGAGCACTCTGAAGAACAACGGGCCTCGGCACTCAAAAAGGATCCGCGAATACAGGAGGCACCTGCATCAGCGGTAACTCTTTACTTCGGATTGTTATTCGGCGATCAGCCATCTAGAGCCGACGCCGGCGAGGCGATCATGGGTCACATCCGTCACAACACTGTGGGAGGAACCCATGACCAGAATTCCGCGACGCAAATTTCTAAACATCACAACTGCGAGCGCTGCCGCTACAAAGGTTGCCGGCATCGCCGGCATTCTCGCGAGCGGTCGGGCCCCGGCATATGCGCAAGTTAAAACCATACATTGGCTGCGTTGGGCCGACTTCGTCCCCGCGTCCGACGTGCTGCTCAAGGGCGAGATTACCCAGGAATGCCACAAGGCCCTGGGGATGAGGCTCGAAGTCGAAACGATCAACGCCAACGACATTCAACCGCGCATCACCTCCTCGATCCAATCCGGCACCGGCCCCGACATCTTCATGGCCCTCAACAACTGGCCACAACTTTATGCCAACAGCCTGTCCGATGTAGGGGATGTGGCAGACGATCTCGCCAAGGCACAGGGCGGTTTTTACGACGTCTCCAAAGTTGTTGCGACGGTCGGCGGCAAGTGGATCGGGGTCCCGTGGTGCGTCGGCGGCGGACTCGTCGCCTACCGCAAGTCATGGCTGGCTGAGGTCGGGTTCGACGGCAAGTTTCCTGCAACATGGGATGAATATCGCACCGCCGGCCAAAAGCTGAAAAAGGCCGGCAGACCTTATGGCCAAACCGCGGGGCACACCTTCGGTGACGCGCCAGGATGGTGGTATCCATACCTGTGGTCGTGGGGCGGCAAGGAGGTCGAGGCCGACGGCAAGACTGTCGCGCTTGACAGTAAGGAGACGCTCGAGTCGGTCAAATTCGCCGTGCCGCTGTGGAAGGAAACGATGGACGAGGGCGGCCTCGCCTGGGACGACACTAACAACAACCGCGCTTTTCTATCAGGCACGATCAGCGCCACCAACAACGGTGCATCGATCTACCTGGAGGCCAAGAAAAAACCCGACACTTACATGACCGAGAAGGGTAAGTCGATGAAGGATGACATCCTTCATGCCGGTATTCCCGCCGGTCCCGGCGGTCAGTTCAACCTGCCCGGCCCGTTCACCAACCTGCTAATGAAATACTCGAAGAACCAGGCGGCGGCGAAACAATTCTTGCGCTGGATCGCATCGAAGGAAATCTTCGACACGTGGTTCGTCTCGCAGCAGGGTTACACCGCCGGGCCCACTAAGATGTGGGAAAATCACCCCGTGTGGAATGTCGATCCGGTCCTTGCACCTTTCAAGCAGATCCCAGTCACCGGGCGGCTGGCAGGCTATGCTGGATCACCCAATCAGAAAGCCGCCGAGGTGCAGACCAAGTACATCATCGTCGACATGTATGCGAAGGCGATCCAGGGCATGCCAACCGCCGATGCGGTCAAGGCGGCACATGGAGAGCTGGTCAAGATCTACGCCTAAGCTTGACAGCAGTCAGGACACCGCCTTTCTGCGCCGGCCAGGCAAAACTGGCCGGCCTTGCAGGGGGCGATCGCCCCAAGGTCCGTAGCTCAGCCGGACTGGGGCATCTGCCTTGTAAGAAGGTCGCCGCGGCACGTACGTGACCACCAGGTCAAGGCGCGGCCGTCAGTGGGGTGACCGGTTTCTACCCTACCTGCACTGGCGCCGGACACGCCCGGAGACTCCCCTCGCCGGCTGGATGCATCATGACCCCGGAAAAATCTAATCTCCGGCGAGGGCACGTTGGGGAGCGGCTCAGATCATAGCCGCTCACTCCCAGTAGTTCGAGGGCTTGCGATCTTTAGTGAGCAGACGGTTCGCCGGCGCACAATCAAAACCCGTCGGCCAAATACTTGCGTATTTTCGCAAGTATTTGACGGGGACTGAAGGGCTTGGCGACGTAAGCGTCGCATCCCACCGCCTTGGCCCTAGCCTCCTCACCGCTTAGGGCGTAGGAGGTCACCGCAATGACGGGGATGGCCTTGAGTTCGGCGTTGGACTTTATGCGCCGAGTTGCTTCATACCCGTCGATGACCGGTAATTGAACATCCATGATAATCAGATCTGGCCGCGTGCTCTCCGCAAGGGCGACCCCCTCCTCGCCGTTCGTCGCTTCTATAAGGTCGTAGCCCGCGTTAGTAAGAAGATCGCGCAAGATGGCACGGTTGTCCTCGTGATCCTCAACGATCAAAACCCGCTGACGCACGTCGCATCCCCACTTGCTCAGCATGGATGGGTAGCTCAAAGCAGAATATTGAGCCTTTCCCTAGTTCAGATTCAACCCACATCCGCCCACCGTGCATCTCCACAATGCGCTTTGCAATGGCGAGACCAAGGCCAGTACCACCTTTCGCCTTGGTATCGGAACTGTCCACTTGATAAAATTCCTGGAATAGTCGCCCTTGCTCCGCTTTCGGAATTCCTGGCCCCGTATCGGCAACGGTCACCAAGAACGTATTATTGACGGCTCGGACTGCGATGCAAACTTCACCGGCATCCGTAAATTTTGTCGCATTGCTCACGAGATTAAGAAGCACTTGCGTTATACGGCGCTCGTCGCCCTCACCGAGAGGTAGGCCGTCCGACATTTCAGTTTCGAGACGGAGGTTCTTGGCAGCCGCGAGGGACTCCGTCGCCAACACTACCATTTCGACGATATTCTTCATTGAATAGTATTCGATGCTGAGCTCAAGTTGCCCGGCTTCAATCTTCGACAGATCGAGGACATCGTTGATGAGCTTGAGCAGGTGTTTGCCGTTGGCTTGAATCCGCTCGAGCACCTCGTTCACCTTGACCGGCAGCAGGCCATAAAGGCCGTCGTGCATGAGTTCACTGTATCCAAGGATAGCGTTCAGCGGAGTTCTCAGCTCATGGCTCATGTTGGCGAGGAATTGCGACTTATGTTGGCTAGCGACCTCAAGTTGGCGGGATTTCTCTTCGAGCTCCTGAAAAAGACGTGCATTCTGGATGGCGAGGGCCGACTGCGAGGCGAATGACTGCATAAGGTCAATGATGGATTGCTCGAAGGCGCCAGGATGATCGCGCCTCACAATCAGAGCGCCAACAATACGTTCATCCCGCAGCAGGGGTACCGCCAGTAGCGCTCTTACGTCCGCCTTCAAGAGCGCCTCTTGCAACTGCCATTTAGGCTCAGCTGCAAGATCACTCACATGGATGATGGATCGCTTGAGGGCACTTTGAGTGACTGGACTATTGTCGTGCACAGTGAGATGTGCTTTGCGAATGGCCTCTATGAGTTCGGCGCTCATTCCGTGAGTGGCTGCGAGTGAGAATTCCTTAGCGGCATCATCAAATGTGTAGATTGCGCCGCCCGTTGCATTGGCGAGGCGACAGGCGTGAGCGAGGATCGCTGCCAGCACCGCTTGCAGCTCTAACGTCGATATGATCGTGTGACCAACGCTGATGAGCGCGCGCAGTTGATCAAGTGCTTGTGAAAGCGCATGCGTGCGATCAGTGACCTTCTGCTCTAAGGTCGCGTAGGAATCCTTGAGCCGCGCCCCCATATCATTAAAACTATCGGCCAACGCCTGCACCTCGTCGCCCGATTGCATTTCGATGCGATGATCGAGATCGCCACTACCGATGCGCGCCGCCCCCTTCGCTAACGCGCGAATCGGAACAACCATGCGTTGAGCGAGCCAAATGCCGGCCAGAATAGCGAATGCCAAACCAACCGTGAGGACCACAATGGTTCGGCGCAGGGAATCGTACACCGGTTGGAAGGCCTCGCTTAACGGCAAATCGACGAAAACGAGCCAACCAAGTGTGCCGATCGGCGTGAATGATGTAAGAACCTCGCGCCCCAAATAGTCGGTGGAAATTTCTGGAACCTGGACCGTTGCATCGCCTAGCTTCTGCAATGCCAATGCGACATGCGGTTGACCGCTTAGGTCGGACTTGCGCAGGACAAGTCCAATATCTGGGTGGGCAATTAACAAGCCGCGATGGTCAACCACATAGGCTATACCCGCTTTGCCCACCTTAATTCGGGAGACCACATCCTCGATGAATTTTAGGTTGACCTCGGCGACCGTGACCCCCGCGCTGCGGCCAGTGCCGGCAATTGCCAAGGTGAGGTAAGGCTCTGAGTCCTTGTGGAAGTAGACCGGGCTTAGGTAGCGCTTTTTTGCTTTGGCATCGACGAACTTAGGATCATTGCTCAAATTCGCGCCGCTCGCCAGTGTGTCTACGGCGAGGCGTGACGTCTTGATCTGCTCCCGACCATCACCGTCGAGATAGCTTACTTCAGTTATGGCTGGAGCCTGACGCAGGAGCCGAAGGAAGTCGAGCCGTCGCTGTTCCAGTCCGCTACCGGCGGGCGAAAAGCCTGTGACCCAGCTAACTTGCCCCTCGATTTCTTTTACGAATTGTTCAATGAGGTTGGCCGCGCCGAGGGCCTTTTCGCGTTGTACGGCGTTGAGCGCTTGGCGACTTTCACCGTACGAATAATACATCTCGACGAGAGCGTTGACGAGCAAGGATCCGCCGACGAGAGCGACCAAGATGACAGCATACTTCCGGAACAACCCTCCGGTTTGCTCCGATTTGGCTGAGCGCAATTTGGCAAAGGGCTTCGCCCAATGCTTGAGCAAACTGACGAGCGTTTCGCGCCAGCGTTGGCGACAGAAGACCAAAAAAGTGCTTACTTTACGCCAGGTCGAATACAACAGAGCTGAAGCACGCAACGCCGCCGATTGCATGCGCGTCACTGGTGCCGTCATTCCATCACCTCGTCGGCGGTGCGCGCAGCACCGGCGGTACGTTAGGTCCGAGTGTCTTAGCGGTCTTGAGATTACCACCAACCCGAACTTGATCGTTCCAAATCGGAGAGCTGCAGCACGTGGTGTTCGCTGAAATAAGGTTACTCGATCACCTCATCGGCTCGGGCGAGTAGCACCGGCGGAATGGTGAGATTAAGAGCCTTGGCAGTCTTGAGGTTGATGACTAGCTCCAATTTGGTTGGCTGCTCGACCGGTAGTTCGGCGGGGTTGGCACCTTTCAGTACCTTATCGACAAAGCTTGCAGCGCGCCGATATTGGTCGGGGTAACTCACGCCATATGTGAGCAAGCCCCCAATAAATTCCTTGGATGCGTAGATCGCTGGCAACCGATGCTGCATAGCGAGGTCAACAATAATTCGCTGATTGGCCTGTGTGAGTGTCTCGAGGCCGACGATCAGTATCTCTGCGCCTTGCGCGGCGGCAGAAACGAATGCTGGTCCCAAATCGCCAGGCGTTCGCACATCGAGAAGCTGGGGCTCCATAGCCAATGATTGTGCCGTCCGCTCTACCTCCTTCCATTGTGGAGGTATGGCAGGATTGCTCATGTTGAAGAGTGCCGCAATGCGTATCGCACCGGGAACGAGTTCTCTGACCAATTGTACGCGCTTTGCGTACAGATCGGTTACAAGTGCGCTCAGCCCAGTCACATTTGCGCCTGGACGAGCGAGACTGGCGACGATGCCCTGCCCGACAGGATCGCCAACACCGACCATGATTACTGGGATTGTTGCGGTCGCATTCTTGGCGGCGAGGGCAGCGGGAGTGCCTCTCGTCAGGATCAAATCGACGTGCAGCCGTACCAGTTCAGCCGCCAACTTCGGGAACAACTCGTCAATGCCATCCACCGATCGATACTCGATGGCATAGTTCTCTCCCTCCGAGTGACCAAGGTCTCGCAAACCTTGCCGTAAGCCGTCCAGATTGGCCGCGTTTATCGCAGTCGAGGTCCTCTCTAACATGCCAAGACGGTGCAGCCTGCTCGGCCCCTGTGCGGGCGCAGCGGGGCTCCAAACAACAAGACCACCCACAAACGCAATGAATTCTCGCCGTCTCACACTCACACGTCCCGCTCAAACTTCCCTGCGATCATCACCGTTTGCGGCGCCCGCGTTGGCGGCCACTCATCTAACCTGTACTATCTGTAGCAGAGCCCGCCAAACTAACGCACGGTCCCCAAGGCGCTGTGATGCAAAGCACAGCTCGCGTTACGACTTAATGTCGGATTCGGTCAAGGGCCGCCCTCGCTCACAGTTCCCCGCAATCGCTAGGCTCAGTCCGAAGTACCTCCAATTCCGGGCACGATTTAGAATGACCGGCGCAAGGCCGCGAAGTATCCGCGACCCTTTCAGCCTTTGCAGCACGTCCATCATCAGAAGGTCGGCCGCGCTAAAGGCGCCGTCGGGTCTGTCGGCGTCGCCAAGGCGAGGGGAGAGTTCGCCAAGCCGGTCACGGATGCGATCCTCGACCATGCGCATGCGCCCCTCGCGTCAGCCCTTGTCGCGTCCGCGTCGGTGACGATGTCGCTATCGACAATCGGTGGTTCCACCGTGCTCAGCGCGGCGAACATCCATGCGATCGCGCGCGCCAGGGCCTTCGTATCCTCCGGCAGCAGACCCGCATGGCGCTCCGCAATAATGGAACGCGATCGCCCCCGACTCGAGCAGGGCGAGATCGCCTTCTTCATAGGTTGGATCTGCCCGAAAGGATGAAGCGCCAGATGCGCGGGCTCCAGGCTGGCCCACTTCTTCAAGCACCCAGCAACGCGCATGCCACGCGCCAGTCCCCTGCCGCGATCTGGCGACCGTTCAAAGGCAGTGATGGTGATGATCATGCATTTTGATCACTCAAAGGACGATGCAGCGATACCGTTCCCGACAATTGTGGTAGCGTGTGACCCGCTAGCGTCTCGAGAAGCAGACAAGCCTCCGAGCGCTTGAATGGGGCTTGGCAGCAGAAGCGCAAAGGAAAGGCGCACGCTTGAGCACAAACGACACTTATCTCGCCGTCTTCCTCGGCAACAAGACGAGTCCTCGCTGGAAGGCCTGGGATGCCATGTCTGACGACGAACGGCGCGCAAAAGAACAGGAAGGCCTCGCCGCCTGGAAAGCCTGGGTGGAGAAGCATCAGGAGGCCGTCGTTTACGAGGGCGGGCCCCTTGGCAAAACCAAGCGCACTTCGCGAAATGGCGTGGCGGACATTGCCAATGAGCTGGCCGTTTTCATGGTCGTGCGCGCTGCTTCGCATGAAGCCGCTGCCAAGATGTTCGAAGCCCATCCACACTTCACGATCTTTCCTGGTGAAGCCGTGGAAGTGATGCCGCTTCTGCCCGTTCCCGGCGCGTAGCACGGGCTTTAGACAACTGGTTCCTTCCGCCCAGCACGTGCTTGTTCGCTCAGCTCCATCACCCCGGCCGCCTGTTCTCCTTCGAACAATCTTTACCCAAGCGCTCCTCCCAGTTGAGAGTGTCAGCTAACTAGGGTACCACGTTCATGCTTGCGCCGAATTCCGGGAATAGTCGCTCACTCACTGTTGACTACGGCCGGCACGGCATCTTGACCAGTCAACAAAGCTGACGACAGCCCGATCAGAAACGCGAACTCAATCTTGGAGTCGGCATGCAAGGACCGCGCGTGGCTATCGTCGGCATCTGGCTTGAGAGCAATCGGCACGCGCCTATCGCCCGGCACGACGATTTCAAGAGCTACTATTGTCTCGAGGGCACGGCAATCCTCGATGCGGCACGCGCAGCCAATCCCTTGATCATGGGCGAGGCGGCAGCGTTCGTGAAGACGATGGATGCCACCGGACCTTGGACTCCGTTGCCGATGCTGCTGGCCGGATGTCACCCGCACGGCCCGGTAGACGGCGCGTTGATGGCCCGATTCCTTGAGACAATTCGAACAGGCTTGGCAGAAGCAGGTGCTCTGGATGCTGTCTACATCGCCAATCACGGCGCTATGCTCGCGACCAACGATGAGGATCCCGATGGGAGCGTCATCGCACTTGTGCGTGAGCTCGTCGGACCAGACACCAGAATCGTCGTCACTCTCGATCTTCACGCTAATATCTCCGAGCGCATGGTCTCCAACTGCGACTTGATCGTCGGATATCGAACAAACCCGCACGTGGATATGACAGAGAGGGGCGAGGAAGCAGCACTTGCCTTGCGGCTCATCCTTGCGGGCCGGGCCGATCCTCAATCGGCTTTGATCCGAATGCCAATCACACCAGCGCCGATTGCCTTGCTGACCGCCGATGGTCCGTACGGTAATTTGATCGACTATGGCACCCGTCGGCGGGCAGAGCTGGCGGGGGATATTCTCAACGTCTCGATCTTCGGGGGCTTCGTTTTCTCCGACAGTTCCAAGAACGGCATTGCCATCGTTGTCACTGCGCGTCACGACCAGGCTCATGCCCGTGCGTTGGCGCGCGAAATCGCCTGCCGCTGCTGGGCCGACAGAAAGCGCTTTGTGAAGACATTGACCCCGCTGGATCGAACCGTGGAGATGGCGCGGACGTCCAACCGGCGGCCGATGATCGTGGCTGAATGTGCCGATAACCCGGGCGGCGGCGGCACCGGGCGCTGCACAGAATTGCTGGCGGCCCTCGTGAAGGCGAATGCCCGCAACGTACTCTACGGCAGCTTCTTTGATCCGCCGCTAGCGAAGCAGGCGCACGAGTTGGGGGTCGGCGCACGCTTCAAGGCCGAGTTCAACCGCCACCGGGGCCTGCCCTGCGACCTCCCGTTCGCGGCTGACGTCGAGGTTGTCGGGCTGCACCACGGTACGATCGTGGGGCGGCTTGGTTACGCCCAAGGCCGTACGTTGGTTCTGGGCCCTTCTGCTGCACTGCGTATCGGCGGTGCGGACGGCATTGTCGTCGTCGTGATTTCCGACCGGATCCAGACCGCTGACCCAATGTTCTTCGAGATGTTCGACCTCGATATTTCCATGGCATCGACCGTCGTCGTCAAGTCGCGCGGCCATTTTCGCACTGGCTTCCTGCCTTGGTTCCCGCCTGAGCACGTGATCGAGGTCGATACCGAAGGGCTGACCTCGCCGGCGTTGGATCGGCGCCAGTGGCGCGGGTTGCCGCGGCCCGTCTACCCGCTCGACGAGCACACGAGTTGGAGCCCGCCTGCATGGTAGATATACCAACCGATCTGATGGCCAGCAGGATCATCAACGCAGCCGGGACGCTGACCCGCCTGTCCGGCGCACGCGTCAGCACGGCTGTGGCTGCTGCTATGTCACAAGCAGCGCAAAGCTCCTTCGACATGTGGGCATTGCAGGCCGCCGCCTCGGCCCGCATCGCTCAGGTGACAGGGGCCGAAGCAGGTCTCGTCACGACGGGCGCCTCGGCCGGATTGACCCTGGCCGCTGCTGCCGCCATAGCCGGCTTCGACGTCACCAGGATGCAGGCGCTTCCTTTCACCGGTGACATCCCCAATGAGATCCTCGTGCCGCGCACGCATCGCAATGGCTACGACCGAGCGATAACCGTTGCCGGTGCCAAGCTGATCGACGTTGGGACTGCGGATCGGCAGACCGACGCTGGATTGCGTGGTCTCGAAGCCTGGGAGATCGAATCGGCGATCGGCCCTAAGACAGTGGCGCTTCTTGGCAATGCCTCGGGCGCAACGGAGCAGGACCTGCCGCTCCTCGCCGAAATCGCAGTAAGCCATTGCTTGCCGCTGATTGTCGACGCAGCAGCGCAACTGCCGCCGGTATCCAATCTGCGAGCACCACTGGCAGCCGGCGCAAGCCTCGTGGTTTATTCCGGCGGCAAAGCGATTGGCGGGCCGCAGGCATCGGGCATTCTGGCCGGGCGGCGCGATCTCATAGCCTCCGCCGCGCTGCAGATGCTCGACATGGATGTGCGGCCGACGGCCTTTGTCGCGCCGGCCGCGTTCTTCGGCAACAGCCAGCCATCGGTCTTGCCACGGCACGGAGTCGGACGGGGTTTCAAAGCGTCCAAAGAGGCGATTGTCGGCCTTATGGTGGCGCTGGCGGAATTTGTCGAGCGTGACCACAGCGCTTGGCACGCAACCACGCATACAAGATTGCTGCGCCTGCAGGAGCGGCTAGCAAACCTCGCTGGCATTTCGACCGAGATCATTAGCGGACGGCGTGAGGGTGCCTTGCCCCGGCTTGCGATCGTCATCCAGCCGGCCAAGCGTGCCGAGGGAGTGTGCCGACGTCTCACAGAGAGAAGCCCCTCGGTGCGCCTTGGCGAGGGACAGATCGAGAAAGGCACTCTTATCGTCGATTTGTTGGCGACCGATGAAAGTGACGACGAGCAACTGGGGCTCGCGCTACGCGAGGTGTTCAACCCACTCGCCTCTAAGTTAGTTTGAACAACATGATTGCGTCGTGGCGCCAAAACTTCTGTTCGCGGTGTTCGCTCTCGTGCCCCATGAAGGGCTGCACGTTGGAAATTGAGCCAAAAAGATAGCGCGCCGTGCGAAGGGCAGGCTGACGAGACCCCGCGATCACAGCGCCGAAGGCAGCGCTTGGTGGTCGGGCTTTTCATTCGCGAGCCCACGTGGGCATTCTCGAGGGGTGAGTCTCCGGTTAACCCAAAGCCGTGGTGGACTTGATGCCCCGGGCGACGCGCACCAATTGCTTCGACACCAGTGTCCTACGCCAACCTAACGGCTTCGTCGCCGCCCATCAGCTCTTCTCTCACCGCCCCATGGATAAAATGGGTTAACTGACCGTTGGTGTTGTTCGGATCGAAGACTGTAGCGCTACTACGGCTTCGTGAATCTTGTGCGACTCTGCTTGGAAGTAGGTAGGTA
>Ga0070695_100002366_pt1 | contig 10827 bp, 8 predicted proteins | sample KBSK1252metaG_FD_65471 | JGI IMG/M metagenome (GOLD analysis project Ga0070695, IMG submission 65471) | Corn, switchgrass and miscanthus rhizosphere microbial communities from Kellogg Biological Station, Michigan, USA - KBS K1-25-2 metaG | ecosystem: Host-associated > Plants > Roots >...
CTGCTCGGGGTGGAGCGCCACGACGACGTCGACGGCTGGGAGATCCCCGGGCGCTACCTCGGGTTCCTGCGGGGCGGGCCAGCCGAGCCGCTGGCCGCCGTCGTGCGCCACAACGACGAGGACGTCCGCTCGCTGGCCCGCCTGATCGCGCTGCTCGACGCTGGCTACACCTCGCCGGAGGCGCGCCGGACCGCCCCGGTCGGGGACGTCGCCGGCCTCGCCCGGGCATTCGTCCGAGCCCGGCGCCCGGAAGAAGCGCTGGCCTGCCTGGAGGAGGTCCTCGAGCGTGCCGACACGCCGGTGGCTGCCGCGGTCGAAGTGCCGCCCGCGCTCACCAGCGTCGCGCCGCGGATGGACGTCCCGTGGTGGTCGCCCAAGGCCCGGGCGGACTTCGGCGGGCCACCCCGGCGGCCGGATCGCGGACCGTCGAGCTGGCACCGCACGGCGGCGTTCGCCGCGACCTGGGACGCGGAGCGGATCGCGCTCGACCGCGCTCACCTGCTCCGCCGGGTCGGGCGGTTCGGCGAGGCGGCCGATGCCTGGAGCGGCGTCGCCGCAGGCCCGGGCCGCACGGCCGTCGTCGCCTGGATCGAGCTCGCCAAGCTGCGCGAGCACCGCCTGGGCGATGCGGCGGGCGCCCTGGAGGCGACGATGCGCGGCGTCGCGGCGGCTGATCGACGCCGCCAGCTCGGTTTCCCGGAGCCGGCGCTGGAGGCCGACCTCCGCCATCGACTCGGGCGGCTCCGGCGGCGGGTCGGGCGCCACGCGATCGCGTAGCCGGCTGGGTCGCCGGGGTGTCTAGCCCTCGGCGTCCAACGCGGCACGGACCGGGCCGGCGAGCGCCTCGAGCGTCGAGCGATCGAACGGGGCCGGCCAGTCGAACATCACCCCATCGAGACCCGCCTCGTGGTATCGACGCAGCTCGGCTGCGACCGACTCCGCGGGACCCGTGAACGGCGAACCCAGCGCCATCGTGCGCGCCGCGTCGTAGGGCATCGCTTGCTGCTGCAGGATCTCCGTGAGGGCCTCGACGGCCGCCTCGCGCGTCGGGCGGATGCACGGCGCCGGCAGGCCAGCCGTCCGCTCGATCGTGCCCGGGTCGCGACCGACCGTCCGACAATGCTCGTCCAGGATCCCGCTCCGACGCTGGAACGACTCCGGGTCGTCCTGATCGGCGTTCCAGATGTCGGCGTACTGGGCCACGAACCGCAGGGTCCGCTTCTCCCCGCTCCCGCCGATCGCCAAGGGCAGCCGCGACTGTACCGGCGCGGGATCGTTGCGAGCGTCGACGGTCGTGAACCAATCGCCGTCGAACGTGACGCTCTGCCCATCGAGGAGGCCGCGACAGATCGCCGCAGCCTCGCCCATCCGATCGAGACGCTGGCCGAGCGGCGGGAATTCGAACCCGAAGGCGCGGTGCTCCCGCTCGAACCAGCCAGCCCCCAGGCCGAGGGCCGCCCGGCCACCGGTCGCGTGGTCCAGGGCCGTCGCCATCTTCACGAGCAGTGCCGGGTTCCGATATCCGGCGCCGGACACGAGGCAGCCCATGCGAGCACGGTGGGTCAGCCCGGCCCAGCCGAACAGGATCGACCAGCCCTCGAAGACGGGACCGTCGAGCTCCCCGAGCGACCCGACACCAGCCGCGGCCTGGGGCAGGAAGTGATCGTTGCTCCAGAGGTCGTCGAAGCCGAGCTCGTCGATCTCGCGACCGATGGCCATGAGCTCGGACCAGGCCACGTACTGACCCCAGACCTGGAACCCCAGGCGCAGTCGCCCCATCTCAGGCCTCCGCTACGGATTCGACGGCGCCGGTCCGCGCCGAGCGCTCGGCAGCTTCGAGCACCCGCAGCCCGCGGATCGAGTCGAGCGGATCGACGGGCCGCTCGCCCTCGCCACGAACCGCATCGCGGAACAGCTCGTAGTAACGCCGGTAGTCGCTCTGCTGGGTCGGGACGGTCCGTACGGACCCGTCGCTCGCGTAGAGCCGGCCCCAGGCCTCGGGCGCCTCCGCGCCGAAGCCGGGGTCGGTCGGGCGCATCCCGTCGAGCAACTGGACCTCCTGCGGGTCGAGGTCCTTCTTGACGTATTCGCCGCCAAGTCCGCGGATGCGCAGCCGCGGCCCCGGCCGCGACGCCGCCAGCGACGTCCACAGGCGCGAACGCACGCCGTTGGCGTGGTCGATGGCCACGAAAGTCGAATCCTCGACCTGGGTCCCGGGCCGGCGTCGATCCATCTGGGCGAACACCCGTCGAGCCTCACCGAACAGGACCAGGCTCTGGTCCACGAGGTGCGCCCCGAGGTCCCGGAGCGGACCGCCGGCCTCCGCGGCCTGCTCGCGCCAGGCGTCGCCGACGGCGCCCCACCGCTCGAACCGCGCCTCGATGCTGTCCACCTCGCCGAGCGCGCCATCGTCGATGAGCGCCCGGACCGTCAGGAAGTCGCCGTCCCAGCGCCGGTTCTGGTAGACGGACAGGATCCGCCCCGAGCGCTCGGCGGCGTCCATCAGCGTCGCCGCCTCCGGCATGTCCATCGCGATGGGCTTGTCCACGACGACGTGCCGCCCGGCCTCCAGCGCGCGGATGCCGACCGGGACGTGCGATCGGTTCGGGGCGGCGACGACGACCATCTCGACGTCGCCGACGTCGAGGAGAGCGTCAGCGCTGTCGACGACCCGCGCCCCCGGGTGCTCGGCCATGGCCTGAGCACGGCGACCGGGGTCGGACGTGGCGATGGCGGCGATCCGGAGCCCATCGACGGCCGCGATGTACGGGGCGTGGAACAACCGGCCGGCAAGGCCGTAGCCCACGATGCCGACGCCGATCTCCGAGCGCGACGCCATCGGTGGCGCTAGCTGAGGTACTTGCCGGCGACGTCGCAGAAGCGCTCGGCGCACTGCCGCGCGGCCGCTTCGTCGTCGCGCATGCGGAGCCCGAACGGCGCCAGATTCGTGTCGAACACGCCGATGCCGATGCTCATCGAGCGCACCAGCAGCGCGTCGGTCACGGGCAGCATCCCGCGCCGGTAATCGGCCGCTCCGGTGCTGAAGCACGAGCAGTCGAACGGACAGCCCTTGCCGCTGACGGTCCGGCGCTCGAGCAGGTGCTCCATGTTCGAGTAGACATGCCAGCCCGACGCCTCGAGGGTGATCGATCCGAGCTCCTTCGCGACGGCGTGCGCGATCTCAGCCGAGGGGAAGGTCACCACCAGGTGCGTGGCGAGGTCGCCCTCCGGGTCGACCATCGCGCGGAACCCGAGCCCGGGCAGGCCGCCGATCATCGATTTCACGATCTTCTTGTTGGCCCGCAGGTGCGTCCGGATCATGTCCAGCTTTCGTACCTGGGCCAGGAGGACCGCGCCGGACAGCTCAGTCATCCGGAAGTTCATGCCCAGGAAGGGGCGCTCGGCGTACTTCGACCCGAGCCGGTTCGGGGCGTGGCCCTGGTCGTGGATCGCGAAGAGTCGGTTGTACAGGGCTTCGTCGTCCGTGACGATCATCCCGCCGTCGCCGCAGGTGATGGTCTTGTACTCGTTGAAGCTGTAGACGCCGGTCACGCCGATCCCGCCGACGCCCTGGCCCTGGTATGTCGCGCCGAAGGCCTGCGCGCAGTCCTCGATGAGGGCGATGCCGTGGCGGTCCGCGACGTCCTTCAACTCGTCGAGCCGCGCCGGCGCGCCGAGCATGTGGACGACGATGATCGCCCGGGTGCGGGGCGTGATGCGGGCCTCGACATCGGCCGGATCGAGGTTGAAGGAGTCATCGACCTCGGCCAGGACCGGCGTCGCCCGCGCGTAGACGATGGCTGAGATCGAGGCGACGAAGGTGAACCCGGGCACGATCACCTCGTCGCCCGGCCCGACGCCCAAGCCGAGGAGCGACAGCCACAGCCCGCCCGAGCCGCCGCCGCTCAGGCCAAGCGCGAACCGAACGCCGGCGAGAGCCGCGATCTCCTCCTCGACGTGACGGACCTTGGCGCCGAACGACGGATCGTCCGCGCTGCCGTAGCGACTGAGGGAACGGCTGGTCAGGACCTGCATGACCTCGGCGATCTCTTCCTCGCCGATCAGCTCGACGCCAGGTCCGGGCATCCCGGCTCTCCCTTCCTCAGTGCAACCGATTGCACAGCACCCTACCAGCACGATAATCTGACCGTCAACATCTGATAGTCGACCCATCCAGCGGAGGGCCCGGATCACGTGAGCGATCTCCTCGAACGAGTGGCAGGCGCGCCGATCACGTGGGGCGTCGACGGGTCGCCCGGCTGGGGTTACCTCATGGACCGGGACCGCGTCCTGCGCGAGATGGTCGAGTCCGGGCTGTCCGCGACCGAGCTGGGTCCCGATGGCTACCTGCCCACGGATCCCGCCGAGCTCCAGGACTACCTCGCGCCGTTCGACCTGAGCATCGTCGGCGGGTTCGTCCCGGCGCTGCTGTACCGGCCGGACCAGATCGAGGCCCAGCTCGAGTACGTGGCCCGGGCCGCCCGGCAGCTGGCCAGCACCGGCTCCAAGGTGCTGGTCCTCGGACCCTCGTCGCACCATCCCGGCTACGACACGCCGGTCGACATGACCGCGGACGAGTGGACGGTGTTTCTGGCGAATCTCCAGCGACTCGAGGGCGTCGTCAACGACGCCGGCCTCGAGACCGCGCTCCATCCGCACTGGGGCCTGGCGATCGCGACCGGCAAGGACATCGATCGACTGCTTGAGTCATCCGACGTCGGGTTGTGCCTCGACACCGGCCACGTCTACCTGGCCGGGACCGACCCGGTCGACGTCGCGCGCGCGGCGCGCGGTCGCATCCTGCACGTCCACCTCAAGGACCTCGACCCGGTCAAGGCCGCGCAGGTCCGGAGCGGCGAGGTCCCATTCCGCGAGTCGGTCATCGACGGGCTGTTCGTGCCACTCGGGCAGGGCGGCGTGGACATCGCGGGCGTTATCGCCGCGCTCGAGGGCGACGGGTACCGTGGTTGGTACGTGCTGGAGCAGGACGTGTCTCTGAAGGGTGAGCCGCCCGTCGGCGAGGGCCCCAAGGCCGACGCGGTCGAGAGCGTCGGGTACCTACGCGGGCTGGCGGTGGGCAAGGCGTGAGCCGGCCAGCGGAGGACGCCATCGCGACCTGCGTCCTGCCGGCTGGGGCCCGACTGGGTGAGTGCCCGGTCTGGAGCCCGGACGAGGCCCGGCTCTACTGGGTCGATATCGATGGCCGGGCCGTCCACCGCTTCGACCCTGCGACCGGCCTCGATGAGCTACGACCGACGCCGGGACGCCCCGCGTCGTTGGCCCTCACCGCCACGGCGGGCCGGTTGCTCGTGGCGGTCGAGCTCCGGCTCGGCTTCCTGGACTGGGACTCCGGGTCGTGGACCGACTGGGTCGTGCTCGAGCCTGACGACGCGAGCCCGGCTCGCGGCGCCGAGGACCGGGCCGGCGCCGGCGAGGGCACCGCTGCCGGCGGCAATCGACTCAACGACGGGCGATGCGATCCGGCCGGGCGGTTCTGGGTCGGGTCGATGTTCGCCCCCACGTCCGACGGCCGCGCAACCGGCATCCTCCATCGGGTCGAGCGGGATGGGACGGCGACCGCGGTGAGAACCGGGATCGGCGTGTCCAACGGCCTGGCCTTCGCCCCCGACGGCCGGACGATGTATTTCGCCGACACGCACCGCGACGTCGTCTGGGCGTATGACTACGACGTCGATGCCGGCGAGGCCAGCAATGAGCGGGTCTTCCTGGATTTCGGGCCGCTGCCCGGCCGGCCCGATGGCGCGTGCGTCGACGAGGACGGCTGTTACTGGATCGCGTGCGTGTACGGCTGGGCGGTCCTGCGGGTCACCCCGAGCGGGGCGATCGATCGACAAGTCGCGCTGCCGGTCGAGAAACCGACGATGCCGGCCTTCGGCGGCAAGGACCTCTCGACCCTGTTCATCACGACGATCGGCGGCGGCGGCTCGCATGCGATCGACCCGACCCAGCCGGACGCGGGCGGCCTGTTTGCCGTGACGACGGGCCTCCGCGGACTGCCGGAGCCGCGCTTCGAAGGCGGCCCGGCGCCGGTGGCGACGTGACGCCGACGCTGCCGCTCGTCTGGTTCGAGCGACCGGTGTTGCCCGAGATGCACTCGACCGTGACGGCCGCCTGCACGATCCTGGGACCGGCCACCTCCGAGGACCCATACGCGGGCGTCGACACCGCGGTCGCTGCTGTGGTCGGGTTGGCGGCCTGCGACGGGGCGTTCATGGACCGCGCCCCCGGCCTGAGGGTCATCGCTCGGAACGGCATCGGTTACGACAACGTGGACGTGGCCGCCGCCACGGCGCGCGGCATCGCCGTCTGCAACACGCCCGATGGCCCGACGGTCTCGACCGCCGAGCACGCGGTCGCGCTGATGCTGCTGGTCGCCAAGAACCTCCGAACCGCCGAGACCGCGCTCCGGACGGGGGCTACAGCCGGTTACTACGTCCGCCACGAGGGCATCGAGCTCGAAGGCAAGGTCCTCGGCCTCGTCGGCTTCGGCCGGATCGCCCGACACGTGGCCCGCATCGCCGCCGGCCTCGGCATGCGCGTCACGACCTACGACCCGTTTCTCCCGGCATCCGCCATCCCGGCCGGGGTCGAGCGCGCCGACACGCTGGAAGCCATCCTGGCGGTCGCGGACGTCGTGTCGGTCCACGTCCCGCTGACCGACGCCTCGCGCGGCCTGTTCGGGGCGACCGCGTTCGCGTCGATGAAGCCGGGCGCCGTGTTCATCAACACCGCCCGCGGCGGGCTGGTCGACCACGACGCCCTGCTCGAAGCCCTCGAGACCGGGCTGCTGTTCGGGGTCGGCCTGGATGTGACGGACCCTGAGCCCCTTCCGGTCGGCCACCCCCTCCTGGGGCGCGACGACGTGGTGGTCACCCCACACATCGCGTCGGGCACGGCGGACGGCAAGGCGCGCATCTTCCGGGTCGCCTTCGAGCAGGCCATGGCCGTCGTCGAAGGCCGCCGGCCGGAGCACCTGGTCAATCCGGAGGTCTGGGAGCGCATCGCCTCGGCGCCGCATACGGGAGTTGGCAAGTGACGAAGACGATCGGGATCGGCGTGGTCGGGTTCGGATGGATGGGCCAGGCGCATTCGCGGGCGTACCGCGACATCCCGGTCTATTACCCGGAGACGGGCATCCAGCCGCGGCTCGTTGCGGTGGCGGACAACGTCCCCGCCCGGCTCGATCTCGCGCGCGATAACTTCGGGTTCGCCGATGGCCACCTCGACTGGCGCGAGCTCATCGCCCGGGACGACATCGACGTCGTCGATGTCACGGCGCCGAACGCCCTCCACCGCGAGATCGTCGAGGCGGCCGCGGCCGCCGGCAAGCACATCGCCTGCGAGAAACCGGTCGGTATCGATCCGGAGGCGACGGCCGCGATCGAGCTGGCGGGGCGCCGCGCCAGCATCATCAGCGGCTGCGGCTACAACTATCGCTGGGCGCCGCTGGTGCAGTACACGCGCCAGCTCATCGCCGACGGCCGGCTCGGCGAGCTCACCCACTACCGCGGACGGTTCTTCTCGATGTACGGGCGCGACCGGATGGGCCTGCTCTCGTGGCGCTTCCTCCAGGAAGAGGCCGGCTACGGCGTCCTGAGCGACCTGATGTCGCACGCCATCGACATGGCCCAGTTCCTGTGCGGCCCGATCGCGCGCGTGGTCGCCGTGAAGGAGACGTTCATCAAGCAGCGGCCGCTCCCCGTCCCCGGCGCCGGCACGCACTACGACCGCGGCAAGCCTGGCGACCCGACTGGCGCCGTGACCAACGAGGACTACGTCGGAGCGCTGGTCGAGTTCGCGAGCGGGGCCCGCGGCACCCTCGAATGCGACCGCTCGATCGTCGGACCGCAGAGCTCGATGGCCTTCGAGCTCAACGGCTCGAAGGGCGCGGCCGGTTGGGACCACGAGACGCTCAACCAGCTGCGCCTGTACCTTCCGGAGGAACAGCCGAATGACGGCTTCATCGAGGTCCTCGGCGGGGACGCGTTCCCCAACCAGGGGAACATCGTCCCGGGCGGCGGCAACTCGATCGGCTACGAGGACCTCAAGCTGATCGAGGCGCTCGCCTTCCTGCGCTCCGTGGTCGCCGGGCAGCCACACGATCCGGGTTTCACCCAGGCGCTGGCGAACGCGTCGGTCGCGGCGGCGATGATCCGCTCGTGGGCATCGGGGGGCTGGGAGGACGTCGTCAGCCTGCGCATCGACTGAAGGACCGACCGGACACATGCTGAAGAACACGACGAAGGCGAAACTGGCCGAGGGAGGGGCGGTCTTCGGTTGCTTCATCCGCACGGCAGAGCCGTCCCTGATCGAGTACGTCGCGCTGCTCGGCTGGGACTTCCTCGTCCTCGATGGCGAGCACGGCACCCTCCAGCCGAACCAGGTCGAGGACCTCTGCCGGGCGATCGAGCCGCGCGGCGTGACCCCGATGGTGCGGGTGACGACGAACGATGCCCCGACGATCCTGCGCTACCTCGACGCCGGCGCCCACGGCGCCCACATCCCATGGGTCAATAGCGCCGCTGAGGCCGAACGGGCCGTGCAATCCGTCAAGTACTCCCCGCGCGGCATCCGCGGTCTGGCCGGCAGCCGGGCGTCGGAATGGGGTCTTCGCGAGCCGCTGAGCGAGTTCGTCCAGCGCTCCAACCGCGAGACGCTGGTCGTGATCCAGGTCGAGACGCAGGACGCGGTCGACGCCATCGACGACTACCTGGCGATCGATGGCGTGGATGTGCTGTTCCTGGGCCCGACCGACCTCTCGCAGTCGCTCGGCCATCCGGGCGACCTGCGCCATCCCGACGTCCTGGCCGCGATGGAGCGCGTCGCGGATGCGGTCGTCGGGTCGGACAAGGTCCTGGGGATCTACGCCGGCACCGAGGACATGACCCGCGAGTGGCTGGACCGGGGGGCGCGCTACTTCACGACGTCCCTGGAACCCTTCCTGCGGGACGGGATGACCAGGTACCTGGAGCACATTCGAGGATGACGAAGCCATGAAGACCGTCCGACTCACCACCGCCCAGGCGATCGTCCGGTGGCTGCTCGCGCAGCGGACGAGGATCGACGGCGAGGACGTGCCGATCTTCGCGGGCGTGTTCGCGATCTTCGGCCACGGCAATGTGACGTCCCTCGGCGAGGCGCTCGAGCCGGTGCAGGCCGAGCTGCCGACGTACCGCGGTCAGAACGAGCAGTCGATGGCGCTCGCCGCCATCGCCTATGCCAAGGCGATGCGCGGGCGGCGGATCATGATCGCGACGTCGTCGATCGGGCCGGGCTCGACGAACATGGTCACGGCGGCGGCCGTCGCGCATGCCAACCGCCTGCCGGTCCTGCTGTTCTCGGGCGACACGTTCCAGCACCGCATCGTGGACCCGGTCCTGCAGCAGGTCGAGCACTTCGGCGACCCGAGCCTGACCGTGACCGACACGTTCAAGCCCGTCAGCCGTTACTGGGACCGGATCACCAAGCCCGCCCAGATCGTCCGCTCCCTCCCGCAGGCCCTGGCGGTCATGCTCGACCCGGCCACCCGTGGCCCGGCCTTCTTTGCTCTCCCCCAGGACGTCCAGGCCGAGGCCTACGACTTCCCCGAACGCTTCTTCGAGAAGAAGGTCCACTACATCCGCCGGCCTGGCCCCGACCCGCGGGACGTGGAGGCTGCCGCGGCCCTGCTGGAGCGCGCCCAACGGCCGTTGATCGTCGCCGGCGGCGGCGTGCACTACTCCGGGGCGGTCGACACCCTGCGCGCCTTCGCCGAGCGCCATGCGATCCCCGTCGTCGAGACCGTCGCCGGCAAGTCGACGCTCACCCATGACCATCCGAACTACGCCGGGCCGATCGGGGTCACCGGCTCGACCGCCGCCAACGCCGTGGCCGGGCAGGCCGACGTCGTTATCGCCGTGGGGACTCGGCTGCAGGACTTCACGACCGGATCGTGGTCGGTGTTCGCGAACCCGGACGTCCGGTTCGTGGCCGTGAACACGGCTTCGTGGGACGCTCACAAGCAGGGCGCGCAGCCCGTCATCGGCGATGCGAAGGTCTCGCTCGAGGCGATCGACGCGGCGCTGGGCGACTACGCCGCCCCGCCCGAGTGGCTCGCGATGGCCGACGAGCGGATCGCCGAATGGCACGCCTACCTCGATTCGTGGTCGGGGCGACGGCACGACGGCCCACCGGCCTACGCGGAGGTGATCCAGGCGATCAACACGGCCGCCGAGCCCGACGACTACATCCTCTCGGCAGCCGGCGGCCTGCCGGGTGAGCTGAGCATGGGCTGGCGGTCCAAGTCGATCGGGTCGTTCGACTCGGAGTACGGCTATTCGACGATGGGCTACGAGATCGCCGGGGCCTGGGGCGCGCGGCTCGCGCGGCCCAAGGGGGACGTCATCGCGTGGGTCGGTGACGGCTCGTACCTGATGATGAACTCGGACATTTACTCGACCGTGATGACCGGCCAGAAGGTCATCTTCATGGTCTGCGACAACGGCGGCTACGCGGTCATCAACCGCCTCCAGGTCAATACCGGCGGGGCGGAGTTCAACAACCTCCTCCGCACGACGAACCACGAACGGTACCTCCAGGTCGACTTCGTCAAGCACGCCGAATCGATGGGGGCGATCGCCGAGCGCGTCGAGAGCGTCGACGACCTCCCCGCCGCCTTCGCCCGCGCCAAGGCAGCCGACCGGAGCTACGTGATCGTCATCCCGGTCAGCGAATACACCTGGACCGAGGGCGGCGCGTGGTGGGAGGTCGGCGTCCCCGAGGTCAGCGAACGGGCCTCGGTTCGCGCCGCGCGCGAGGACTGGGAGA
>Ga0070695_100002368_pt1 | contig 10826 bp, 11 predicted proteins | sample KBSK1252metaG_FD_65471 | JGI IMG/M metagenome (GOLD analysis project Ga0070695, IMG submission 65471) | Corn, switchgrass and miscanthus rhizosphere microbial communities from Kellogg Biological Station, Michigan, USA - KBS K1-25-2 metaG | ecosystem: Host-associated > Plants > Roots >...
GTCCGCCGCAAGATCGGTGAGCCGTTGCGCCAGGGTGCTGCGCGCGATCCCGATGCGGCGCGCGAGACCGTCGAAGCGTTGCGGCCCCGCGGCCAGCGCCGCGAGCAGCAGCAGCGTCCAGCGGTCGCCGATGATGTCGAGCACCGGGATGACGAGGCTGGCGCGGATGTGACGCGCGGCTTCGGCGGCGCGCGCCGCATCGGCCGAGGCGGCATCCGGTGCCGGTTTCGCGCGCATCACGCTTCGCCTCACGCAACCTTGCCTTGGTCAGTTCGCTAAGGTAAGTCACTGGCGACCGGCCGACAACGGCAAAGGAAAAGCGCCGGCGCCCTTAGGGAGGCCGCCCATCACCGAACTGCTGCAGCAGCTCGTGAACGGACTTGCCGTCGGCGCCATCTACGGCCTGGTGGCGCTGGGCTTCGTGCTCATCTACAAGGCGACCGAGGTCGTGAACTTCGCGCAGGGCGATCTCTTGATGCTCGGCGCGTTCATCGCGTGGACGCTGATCGTCCCGCTTGGCCTCCCCTACATCGTCGCGTTCGTGCTCACGGTCGCCGCGATGGCCGTCGTCGGCGCGGCGCTCGACCGCTTCGTGATGCGCCCGATCATCGGCCAGCCGCATTTCGCCGGCATCATGCTGACGATCGGTCTCGCGTTCTCGATCCGCGGCATCGCGAGCCTGGTCTGGGGACCGCAGGAGCGCGGCCTGCCGACGCCATTCGCGCAACAGCCGCGCAACATCGGCGGCATCCTTGTCCAAGATGCGACGCTCGCGATCGCCGGCGTCACCGCGCTGCTGTGCCTTCTCCTCTTTTTCTTTTTCCGCCGTACGCGGCTCGGCATTGCGATGCAGGCTGCCTCGCAGAACCAGCTCGCCGCCTATTTGATGGCGATTCCCGTGAAGTCGGTGTTCACGCTCACTTGGGCGATCGCGGCCGCGGTCGCCGGCATCGCCGGGATCCTGATCGCGCCGCTGCTCGCGGTCGAACTCAACCTCTGGGTTATCGTGCTGAAAGGCTTCGCCGCCGCGGTGCTCGGCGGCTTCGGCAGCATTCCCGGCGCCATCCTCGGCGGCCTTCTGATCGGCGTCGCCGAGCAGCTCGTCGGCGTCTACGAACCCAGCGCCAAGGGCATCACGGCCTATGTCGTGCTGCTGGCCGTGCTTTTCGCGTTTCCGCGCGGCTTGCTCGGCGAGCCGCTGGGCAAGCGGGTCTAGCGCGATGCGCTACGTGTTCAAGACCAGCCACGACCAGGACATCCATCTGCTGCGCCACAATCGCGATTGGTGGTGGTACGCGGCGCTCGCCGCCGCGCTGGCGGCGTTGCCGCTTCTCATCTCTCCTTACTATGTGGGCGAGCTCGCGTTCATCTTCGTGCTGGCGATCGCGAGCGTCGGCCTCATGCTGCTGACCGGCTTCACCGGCCTCATCTCGCTCGGCCACGGCGCGTTCCTGCTCATCGGCGCCTATGTCGAGGCGCACGCGCTCGGCGCCGGCATTCCGCTGCCGCTCTCGCTCGTGCTGGCGATGCTGGCCGCGGGCGCCGTCGGCGTGCTGCTCGGCATACCGGCGCTGCGGCTGACCGGACTCTATCTCGCGATCGCGACCCTCGCCTTCAGCGAGATCGTCGAGCATCTCTTCTCGCACTGGAAATTTCTGAGCGCGGGCGAAACGTTCCTGACGGTGCCCAACCCGCGCGTCCTGGGCGTGCGCTTCGGCGGCGGCACCGGCTATTACTATCTGGCGCTCGGGCTGCTCGCCGGCACGATTCTCGTCTGCCTCAACCTGCTGCGGGCGCCGACCGGCCGCGCCTTCATTGCCCTCCGCGACAGCCCGATCGCGGCGGAGACGCTCGGCGTGGCGCTCGCACGTACCAAGGCGCTGGCCTTCGCGCTTTCGGCCGCGATCGGCGGGCTCGCCGGCGCGCTCTACGCGCACAAGATCTCGACCTTGACCGCCGAGAGCTTCAACGTGCTGCTCTCGCTGCAGCTGCTGATGATGGTAGTCGTCGGCGGCCTCGGCAGCATCAAGGGCGCGGTGTTGGGCGCGGTCTTCCTCGGCCTGCTCGACCCCGCGATCGCGCGCATCAAGGATTATCTGCCGTCGTCGATCGGCGAACAGTCGGGGCTGCAGCTGGCCCTCTACGGCCTCGTGCTCGTCTTCTTCGTGCTGTTCGAGCCGTCGGGGCTCTCCGGGCGTTGGTCCAAGATCAAAGCCTATTTCCAGGCCTTCCCGATCTATCGCCGCGCCACGTTCAAGCGCACCAAGGCCTACATGACCTCGGAGCGCATGCGATGAGCCTGCTCCGCGTCGAGGATCTCTCGCTCTGGTTCGGCGGCGTGCGCGCGGTCGACGGCGTCTCGTTTGCGGTCGAGAAGGGCGAGGTCTTCACGATCATCGGGCCCAACGGCGCCGGCAAGACGACGGTTATCAATGTGATCTCGCGCCTGCTCTATCCACGCGCGGGGCGCATCGACTTCGACGGCCGCGATCTCTTGGCCGCGCCGGCGCACGGCGTGATCGCGCGCGGCATCGCGCGCACGTTCCAAAACCTCGAGCTGTTCGAGCACGCGACGGTGATGCAGAACCTGCTGCTCGGCCGCCACCGGCACCGCACGACGGATTTCGTCTCGGAGATGCTGTTCCTGCCGCGCGTGCGCGCCGCCGAGCGCGAGCACCGCGAGCGCGTCGAGGCGGTGATCGATTTCCTCGATCTCCACCGCCACCGCGACAGCCTGGTCGCCGGCCTGCCCTACGGCGTCCGGAAAATCGTCGAGCTCGGACGCGCGCTCGCGTCGGAGCCGCGCCTTCTGCTGCTCGACGAGCCCGCGGCCGGCCTCAATCCCGAGGAAACCGCGGACCTCGCGTTCTGGATCGAGGACATGGTAGCCGATCTCGGCATCACGATCTTGATGGTCGAGCACGACCTGGCGCTGGTGAACGAAGTGTCGGACCGCGTCTTGGTGATGAACCAGGGCCAAGCCATCGCCCGCGGCGCGCCCGCCGAGGTGCAGCGCGATCCCAAGGTGATCGAAGCGTATCTCGGCGCCTGATCCATGCCCGCGCTCCTCGACATCGCGAACATCGAGACCTGGTACGGGCCGATCCCGGCGCTGCGCGGCGTCAGCCTCGCGGTCGAGAAGGGCAAGATCGTTGCCGTGCTCGGGGCCAATGGCGCGGGCAAGACGACATTGCTGCGCACCATCGCCGGCATCGTCGATCCGCGCGTCGGCGCTGTCTCTTTCGCGGGCGAAACCATCCACGGCCGCGACCCCGACAAGATCGTGCGCCGCGGGATCAGCCTGGTGCCCGAGGGCCGGCAGGTGTTTCCGCTGCTGTCGGTCGCCGAGAATCTCGCGGTGGGCGCGTTCGCGCGCAACGACGCGGCCGCCATCGCCAAGGACCTCGACGAAGTTTATGCGCTGTTCCCGCGCTTGAAGGAGCGGCAGGGCCAGACCGCGGGCATGCTTTCGGGCGGCGAGCAGCAGATGCTCGCGATCGGCCGCGCGCTGATGGCGCGCCCGACGCTGCTGATGCTTGACGAGCCCTCGCTCGGGCTTTCGCCGCTGCTCGTGGTCGAGATCTTCGCCGCGATCCGTCGCATCAACGAGACGCTCGGCACCACGGTCCTCGTCGTCGAGCAGAACGCGCGCGTGGCGCTGGATCATGCGCATGACGGCCACATCATGGAGCTGGGGCGCATCGTGCTTTCGGGCAGCGCCGAGGCGCTCGCCGCCAATCCCGACGTGCGCGAGTTCTACCTGGGGATCCGCGAGGGCGGCATCCGCGGCCAGCGCCGCTGGCGCCGGCGCAAGACGTGGCGATGACGACGCTCGCGAGCGTGCGCTTCGACCCACTGCCGCCGACGCCCGCGGCGCTGTTCTGGCGGCGCGTCGCCGCCACGCCCGGCCTCGTGGCGTTGCGCGAGAAGCGCCACGGTCTCTGGCGCGCCGTCACGTGGCGCGACTACGGCGCCAAGGTGCACCGGGTCGCGCATGCGCTCGCTGCGCTCGGCCTCGAGCGCGGCCAGGTCGCCTCGGTGCTGAGCGAGAACCGGCCCGAATGGCTCTATTGCGATCTCGGCACGCAATCGATCGGCGCCATCGGCAACGGCATCTACACCACCTCGGCGCCGAACCAGGTCGCCTACATCCTCCAGGATTCCAAGAGCCGCATCGTCTTCGTCGAGGACGAGGAGCAGCTCGACAAGGTCCTCGCCGTCCGCGATGTGTGCCCCGATCTCCGCCACATCGTCGTCTACGAGACCGAGGGCCTGCGCGGCTTCAGCGACCCGATGGTGATGAACTTCGCCGACTTCCTCGAGCGCGGCGCCGCGCATGCGGCGGCGCATCCGCAATTCGTGGCGGACGAGGTTGCGCGCACCAAGCCGGAGGAGATCGCGATCCTCATCTACACCTCAGGCACCACCGGCCCGCCCAAGGCGGCGATGATCCGCCACGCCAATGTAATCGCGCAGATCGGCCGCGCGGATGTGATGACACCGCTCCAGGACGGCGACCGCACGCTCTCGTTCCTGCCGCTCTGCCACGTGGCCGAGCGCATGAGCGCGGTGTTCAATCCGCTGATCCTCGGCAACACCGTGCACTTCGCCGAGAGCGCCGACACGCTGCTCGAGGATCTCCGCGCCGTGCAGCCCGACGCGTTGTTTGCGCCGCCGCGCACCTGGGAAAAGATGCACGCGCTGGTGACGCTGGCGATCGCCGACGCCACGCGCCTGCAAAAGCTCGCCTATGCGTGGGCGATCCGGCTCGGCCAGCGCGCCGAGGCGGCCATCGACACGGGCGTGCGGCCTGGCGCGCTCACGCGTCTACTGCGCGCGCTCACCGCCGCGTTCGTGCTCGGCAATCTCCGCCGCTTTCTCGGCTTGGGGCGCATCCGCTACGGCATGACCGGCGCCGCACCGGTGGCGCCCGAGATCATCGCCTGGTTCCGGGCACTCGGCATCGATCTTCGCGAAGCCTACGGCTTGACCGAGAGCTGCGGCCTCGCGACCGTGAATCCGCTCGGGCGCAACCGCGTCGGCACGGTCGGCCCGCCGCCCCAAGGCATCGAGGTGAAACTTGCCGGCACCGGCGAAATCCTCGTGCGCGGCGACAACGTGTTCGCCGGCTATCTCAACAGGCCGGTGGAAACGGCGGCGGCGATCGACGACGCGGGCTGGCTTCACACCGGCGACGTGGGCACGCGCGATCCCGATGGCTATCTCCGCATCACCGACCGCTTGAAGGACGTGATGATCACGGCCGGCGGCAAGAACGTGACTCCGTCCGAGATCGAGAACCAATTGAAGGCCAGTCCCTACATCGCAGACGCGGTGGTGATCGGCGACCAGCGCCCGTTCCTTTCGGCGCTCGTCATGATCGATCTCGAGAACGTCGCGCGCTTCGCCCAGGACCGGCGCGTGCCGTTCACCAACTATGCCAGCCTCTGCGCCGCCGAGCCGGTGCAGGCGCTCATCCAGCGCGAGATCGAGGCCGTGAACGCCAAGCTCGCCCGCGTCGAGACGATCAAGAAATTCCGCCTTATCGATGTGCTGCTGACGCCCGAGGACGAAGAGTTGACGCCGACGATGAAGCTGAAGCGCAAGGTCGTGGCCCAGAAATACAAGGCGCTAATCGAGGGGATTTACGGCTGAACGCGCCCCGCTCGGTGCCGTCGCGCCCGCAGCCGGTAGCTTTCCTTATGAAACTTACTTAGACTTGGCGAAAATCTTCGAGGGAGGAACCACGATGAAATCCGCAATCCGCCTTGCCGCGCTCGCCGCGGTCTTTGCCGCCGGCGCGGCGTCGGCCGAGGCGCCGCAGGGCGTCACCGCCAACGAGATTCTGCTTGGCTCGCATCTCGATCTCACCGGCCCCACCGCGGCCGGCATGGATTGGCTGCGCACCGGCATGATGATGAAGGTCGACGAGATCAATGAGAAGGGCGGCATCCACGGCCGCAAGATCCGCGTCATCGTCGAGGACAACGGCTTCAACCCGGCCAAGGCGGTGCGCGCGGTCGAGAAGCTCGTCGGCTCCGACAAGGTGTTCGCGGTCGTCAATTCCTTCGGCACCACGCCGACCATCGCCGCCTACGGGAAGGCGATCGAGGCCGGCGTGCCGCATCTCTTCCCCTGGTCGGGCGTCTCGGCGCCGTTCCACAAGGAAAAGAGCCCGCTGAGCTACACCTTCGTCGTCAACTACGACTGGGGCACGGCCGCCGGCATCAATTGGGCGATCAAGACGCTGAAGCCCGCCAAGATCGGCGTGCTCTATCAGGACGATCCGTTCGGCCAGCTCGTGTTGAAGGGCGTCACCGACGCGGCCAAGGCCAACAATATGACCGTGGCGGCGACGGCGACGTTCAAGCCGACCGAGGTCGATCTCTCCTCGCAGCTTGCCGCGCTCAAGGGCGCCGGCGTCGATCTCGTGGTGCTCGGCACCATCGTGCGCCAGACCGTGACCGCCTACACCGGCGCGCGCGCGATGGGCTGGAACGTCAACATGATCACGTCGATCCCGGGGCGCAATCAGACCATCCTCGCGATCGCGGCCAGCACCAAGGCCAGCCTCGACGGGCTCTACGGCATCAGCCAGTGGCGTATCCACGACAAGGACAGCGACCTCGTCTCGGCCAAGGCCTGGATCGCGGCCTACGAGGCGAAGTACAAGAAACCGGCGACGATGGAGGCCACGGTCGCCTATTCGGTGATGGAATGGACCGCGCTGGCGCTCGAGGCCGCGGGCAAGGACCTGACGGTCGAGAAATTCGTGAAGGCGTTGCGCGAGATCAAATACGCCGACAAGTTCGGCAATCCGCCGCAATCGCTAGCCGAGGGCAACCACGCCCAGCCGCAGTCGGTCGCGGTCGACCAGATCAAGGGCGGCAAGTGGGTCAAGATCAGCGACTGGATCACCGAGATCAAATAATTCCGGATGGCCCGGGTCCCTGCGCGCTGAGGCAATTCGAAGATCACAGGAGCCGGGGAGCCGGGGAGAATGGTTCAATGCGCGCCGTGCGCGCATCCATCGCCCTCCCCGACTCCGCGGCTCTAGTTCGCTTTCTTTCTAGCCGCCAGGCGGTATTTCGGTGAGCGCCGCGCCGCGCGTGCTTCACGTCATCGCCGGCCTCGGCATCGGCGGCGCCGAGCGCATGCTCGCGGCGCTGGTGACGGCAAAGCGGACGGGCGCGCCGCATCCGCAGATCGTCGCCGATCTCCTCGCGAACGGCGCGCTGGCCGGCGAAATCCGCGCCGCCGGCGTGCCGGTGCACGAGCTCGGCCTTTCCGGCCCGCTGGGCGTACCGCGCGCGATCGCCGCCCTCGCCCGTCTCATCCGCGAGACGAAGCCGGCGGCGGTGCAGAGCTGGATGTACTACGCCGATCTGCTCGCGCTCTGGGCGCTCGAGCGCGCGGGCCGGCGCAACGAAACGCGGCTCTATTGGGGCATTCGCTGCTCCGACATGGATCAGAGCCGCTACGGCCTCGCGCTGCGCTGGGCGATCCGCGCCTGCGCCCGGCGCGCCCAGCGGCCCGACGCCGTCATCGCCAATTCCTATGCCGGGCGCGACTTCCACAAGAAGCTCGGCTACGCGCCGCGCGCCTTCGCGGTGATCCCCAACGGCATCGACACCGAGCGCTTCCGGCCCGCTGCGGAGGCGCGGCGCCGCGTGCGCGCTTCGCTCGGTATCGCCGACAACGCGTTCATCGCGATCCACGCGGCGCGCGTCGATCCGATGAAGGATCACGCGACTCTCGCGGCGCTCGCGGCGCTCAAGGCAGATGTCGTTTTCGTGGCGGCCGGGAAGGGCACCGAGGCGCTCGCCGGTCGCGCGAACCTCCGCGGCCTCGGCCCGCGCGGCGATATGCCGGCGCTCTACGCCGCCGCCGACGCCGTCATCTCCACCTCCTCGTTCGGCGAGGGCTTCTCGAACGTCATCGCCGAAGGCATGGCGGCGGGTCTCCCCGCAATCGCGACCGATGTCGGCGACGCGCGCATGATCGTGGGCGAGGCCGGCGCCGTCGTCCCGCCGCGCGATCCGCAAGCGCTCGCTGCGGCGCTCGGCCGGCTCGTCGCGTCAGATGCCGCGCAGCGCCGCGCGCTCGGCGCCGCCGCCCGCGCGCGCATCGAGGCGCGCTTCTCGCTCGCGCGCTGCGTCGCCGCGTTCGATGCGCTGCATCGCGACGGGAAATTGCCGGCCGACTAGATCCGTCTAGCGCGGCGCGGCACCCGTTTGATCTGGGGCTACTGCGCCGGCGGCGGCTCGCGGTCGGTGGGGATGCCGGCGATGTGCCGGTAGAACGCGGCGGCGCGGTTGATGAGCGACGCGTCGCGGACGCGCAGGAACAGGCCGGGATCCTGCGCCGAGAACGCCATGCCGTAGTATCCCCACACGTCCGGGGAGAGCCGCTCCAGAATGTGGATGGTGCGCGTTTCGCCGGGCGCCAAGATCGGAATGAGCGCGATCCGCATCGAGGAAACATTCTCGGTCTCGACGACCACGCGATCCGGCTTGAATTCCAGGACGCGCATCCGATAGACGACCGGGCTCGACAATCGCGTCTCGACCTGCACGAAATTGAGCGCCCGGCCGCTCTTCAGCTCCGAGAACGTGAAATCCTTGCGGCGGCGCTCCATGTCGGGCCCGCCGAGGGCGGATGCATCGTCGATGAGAAGGCGCCATTCCTTGTCGCTGACCGACCAGTAGCGAATGCCGCGCAGCGCCGAGATGCGGCCGAAACGGTCGAGCAGATCCTCCGCCGAGCCCGCGTATCGGAAGCTGCCCGCCAAGGTGACGAGCAGACTGAAATCGCCCGGGCGCCAGCCGCTGCACGTCCGAAACGCCGATCCGCCACTCGTCGCGTCGTCGTCGCGCCAAACCACGACGTTCGGCGCGGCGAGCGGGCCCGCATAGGCCGGGATGGGTTGATTGCCGCAGGGCGGCCGCGGGGCTTCCGCTGCGGCGAGGGCAGCGGGCCACAGCACGAAGAGCAACGGCAGCAAAGGGCGGAAGCGCATCACGGGATCACGATGGGCGGGACACGGGGGCGCGCGCCGCGGCGCGGCGGCGCTAATTGCGCAGCGAAAGGATGTACGCCGCGACGTGTTCGGCTTCGCTGCGCGTCAGCACCGGCGGCGGCATGTTGATGTGGGGAACGGTGATCATGTGCATCAGCTCTTCGCGCGTCCAGCGCGGATCGGCGGCGATGCGCGTGAAGGGCGGCACGTCGGTCTCGCCGGGCCGCTCCTGCTCCCGCGCGATGGCGTGGCAGCGCGCGCACCATTCCTGCGCCAGCGCGCGCCCACGAACGGGATCGCCCGTCTCGGCGCGTGCGCCGCCGGCCGCGAGGGCCGCCCCGAGCGCGATCGCCGCCGCGCCGAAACGAAAGGCGCCGATCGCGCCGAAAAGCCGTTGTGTTGATCGCATCGCTCGCTCCCCGCTCATCCGGCCGGCGCGCGTGCCATCGGAACCGCCTTGGCCGGTGAAGAAAGCAAATACGAACAAAAAGACGGCGTCATTATGGTGCCCCGGGGGAGACTCGAACTCCCACGTCCTTGCGAACAACAGATTTTGAGTCTGCCGCGTCTACCGGTTCCGCCACCGGGGCAAGATCGGAGGTCAGATGCCAGAGGAGAAATGGTATTGCAAGCCGGCGCGGCCGCTCGCCCAGGCGGCACTCAGGGCTTCAAGGTCAGGATATAGGCGATGATATGCGCGACTTCGTCGCGCGAGAGGGCGATCTGCGGCATGCGCGGATAGGGCATCTGAATGATGACGCTGAGCGAGCCGGCCGTCGCCTGCGGGCGCGCCGCGATCGAGGCGAAGGTGGGCGCCGTGTCAGGCGCCGGTCCTTGCTGGTCGCGCGCCACGAGATGGCAGCTCGCGCACCATTGCTTGGCCAAGCGCTCGCCCTCGCGCGCGTTGGGTTGTTGCTGAGCCGCGGCCGGCGCCGTGGCGGCGACGGTGAGGACGAGTGCGAAGAGCGAACCACGAAGCATCGATCACCTCCGAACGGCGGGCGCGCTTGCGAGACGCGAGCGCGGCGCGAACCTGATCCCTGCCGCATCTTGCGCCCCCGGCGAGACCGGCCGCAAGCGCGCGCACGGGAATTTGCGCATCGGCGCGGCGGCTGCTAAGCGTCGGCGCCTCATGGGGCTCATCCCCGGCGCACGCCCGCATGCTCCGCCGCATGTACGACAAGACGATCGCGCTCGCCTCGAAGCCGCATGCGATGTGGGCGATGGGCGCCGTGTCGTTCACCGAAAGCTCGTTCTTCCCGATTCCGCCCGACGCCCTGCTCATTCCGATGGTGCTGGCGCGGCCCGACCGCGGCTGGACGATCGCGCTGGTCTGCACCTCGGCGTCGGTCGTGGGCGGCATGTTCGGCTACGCGATCGGCTATTTCCTCTACCACACGCTCGGCACCTGGCTGATAGACCTTTACGGGCTGCAGCAGGGCGCGCAGCAATTCCACGAAGCTTATGCAAAGTATGGGCTCTGGATCATCCTCATCAAAGGATTGACGCCCATCCCCTACAAGCTCGTGACGATCGCGAGCGGTCTTGCAGAGTACAATTTTCTCGTCTTCGTCCTGGCGTCGATTGCGACGCGCGGCGTGCGCTTCTACGCCGAAGTGGCGTTGTTGAAGACCTTCGGCCCGTCGATCCGCACCTTCGTCGAGAAGTATCTGACGCTCGTGACGACCGCGTTCCTCGTCATTTTGGTGGGCGGCTTCATCGTCGCCGCCAAGTTCCTCTGACCGGCCCCGATTCTGTTCGGGATCAACTGCTTGATCGGCCCCGGACGGGGCGCTGAACCCGCGCC
>Ga0070695_100002370_pt1 | contig 10825 bp, 7 predicted proteins | sample KBSK1252metaG_FD_65471 | JGI IMG/M metagenome (GOLD analysis project Ga0070695, IMG submission 65471) | Corn, switchgrass and miscanthus rhizosphere microbial communities from Kellogg Biological Station, Michigan, USA - KBS K1-25-2 metaG | ecosystem: Host-associated > Plants > Roots >...
GTCGGCTTCGAACTCTTCATCCTGCGAGTAGGCGCGCTCCAGCCCCTGGAAACCAAGCGTGCGAATCCAGGACGTGAGCGCCCCTCTGCTTGGCGACGCCAGCGTGAGCGCATTGACGACCTTCTGCTGGAACAGCCTCTCGATCGCGTGTCGGCGGATGACATGCGCCATCTCGTGACCAAGGACAAAGGCGATGTCATCCTTGTTCCGATGGCACAAGTGCACGAGCGATCGCGCGATGAAGATGAATCCGCCGGGCAGCGCAAAGGCGGTCGGGCGATCGACCTCGATGGCGGTCGTCTGGAAGCGGTGAAGTCGATTCCGAACCACCGCCGCGAGCTTCCCGCCAATTTCGTCCAGTAACGCCTGGGTGGCCCGATCCGAATCGCGAGGCGTTTCCTCGAGCACGACCGCGGCCATGTCGCGTCCGACGGCGTGCTCGGCCTGAATGCCTTCCGCCTCGCTTCCGGCCACGGACTCCCACATCCACTTGGCCTTGCGAACCTGGACCCCTGCGATCTGGCCAAGCTTGTAGAACACGCTTCCAGCCATGGACCAAGTGTACAAGGCCGGCAGAGATCTTCGAGCTTCTCGTGGCATCGGGGCACAAAGGCTGTCCTGATCGAAAAGCCGAACCCTTCACGATCAGTTTGCGGCGCCGCGTCGAGAGCGTTCCGAGGCGGAGTTTTGCGCCCAAGTTCATCACGGATGGAATTATTGCGGACCACAAGGGCGGACTCGTATGGCGACGCGCCGTTGTAGACTTCGATCCGGACATCTGGCTCCCATGCAAGTGCGCGCGCGACCGCTGAACGCCCTGACGACGATGGCGTCGATCGCCGTCCTTCTGACTGCCACCGCGCTCGCGCAGTTCGAATTCGGCGGCGTCGACGGTTCTTATCGGCCTCTTCCCAACATTCCCTATGACGGCCGCTTCACGTTCGTGCGCGTGAGGTACAGCCCGTCGCCTGGCGGCTACTGGCCCGGACGTCGTCCTTCCTGGATCCACGGCTATCCCATCGCCGAGCGCAACCTGATGAAGATCATGAACGAGGTGACCTTCATCGACGCGCACGAAGAAATCAACACCGTCACGCTGGACGATCCGGAGCTGTTCAGGTATCCGATCGCCTACATCATCGAAGTCGGGTGGTGGACTGTGACGGATCGCGAGGCCGCCGGCCTTCGCGCGTATCTCCAGAAGGGCGGCTTCCTGTTCGTGGACGATTTCAAACCGGAGGGCTGGCGAGGGCCTGGCGGCGGGTGGGAGCCGTTTGCCGAGACGATGCGGCGCGTGCTGCCTGGCGTGCAGTTTCTCGACATGGAAGCCACCGATCCGGCGTTTCACTCATTCTTCGAGATCAACAACATCGACCACTTCCCGCAGGCGTACGTCAGCGGTTATCCCGTCTTCAAAGGGATCTTCGAAGATAACGATCGTCGCAAGCGGCTGATGGCGATCATCAACTACAACACCGACGTCTCGCAGTATTGGGAATGGTCCGGACGCGGCCTCCGTCCCTTCGATCAGACCAACGAAGCGTACAAGCTCGGCGTCAACTACTTGATCTACGGCCTGACGCACTGACGCCTGTCGACGCGCGGTCGCGTAATATCTAACGACTGACCATCGCCAAAACTCGTCCGAGTTGAATTTCGCCCCAACGCCCAGCCACGATCCACCGCATGTTGGAACTGTGGAAGACGTTTCTCGCGAATCACCTCGCGTTCGCCGCGTCGATGGATTTCTTCACCGTGCCGACACTCCCCGGTCGCGGGCTGTTCGTGTTGATCGTGCGGTCGTATGTTCGTCGGCGTATCGTGCATTTCACCGTCACGGAGCACCCAACAGCCGAGTGGACCGCCCAACAAATCGTCGACGCATTCCCGACGACACCGCGCCCAGATGGTTGCATCGCGACCGCGATCGCGCGTACAGCGAGACGTTCCGACGTCGAGTGGCGGGCATCGCCATCGCCGACGTGGTCTCAGCCCCGGCGAGTCCTTGGCAGAATCCGTACGTCGAACGCGTGATCGGTTCGATCCGTCGAGAATGCCCGGATCACGTGGTCGTGCTCAACCAGGTGCATCTGCGACGCGTCCTCACAATCCACAGCGAGTACTATCATCGGAGTCGCACACATCTTGGGCTCAACAAGGCGCCGCCCGATTCGTCGACCACGACGCCGCTCGGTGTGCCCGGCGTTTGCGCTGACACGTCAACGCCGATCGCGAGCCAGACACACGCGACGCACACCACAACGAATGTTCGAACCGTTTTCATCATGCAGAGTCCCTTCCTTCTTTGCGGGCGGCATGACATCAACGGACGCGGTGGACGACGCGAATTTCAACGAATGGCGCGCCACTGCCCATGACTGGCTACGCGCCATTCACAGCCAACGGTCAACCGTTCACTGAAAACGCAGCGCGCCGGATAGCCTTGTCGGGTTTTCTTGAGGGTGTTGCGAGACCGGACGTGAGCAACTTGCACAGGAGCACGCGGCCGGCAAAGGTGCACGACGAATCGCGCTGGCGCTTGTGTTGGACCCGCATGCACGACAACGTTTCATGGGAGCTACTGGTGCTCATCGCCTGGGTGGTCTTTCTTTTGCTCGTCGTCATCCCGTGGATGACGCGGCAGGGACATTAGTGATGATCACGAACGCCATCGCGATTATCGCCACGCTTGCGCTCGGCGCCACGGCGAGCGCCGCTCAGGACGCCGCCACGGTACCGTTTCGCACGCTCGCGCGTGGAACAGACAGCAGAATCGACACGCGTCGGGAGCTCGTGGCTCGGACCGTCGGAAGCTGGCATCTGCTCTGGCACAAGCACAGCGGCGGCGGCGATCCGCCGCCGATCGACGTGACGCGGGAACTGGTCATCGCAGTTTTCAGTGGCAAGCAGCCGGCCGCGTACCACGCGATCGAAATCGTGACCGTGGCGCGCGAGGGCGAGACGCTCGTCGTCCACTATCGCAATCAAATCGCCGCGAACAGTCCTGTCGGAGCCACTCTGGCGACGCCATTCCACATCATCGCCGTCCGAGCACACGGCACGTCGGCGACATTCATTGAAGATCGGTGAACACGGCGCTCAATCATCGGGCTCCCGCATGCCGTCGAGTGCGCATCGGAAGCCGAACGTCGCGGTCGAGAATCTGGATGGGCGATAACGAGCGCCCGGTGGGATGACTAGCGACCGTGGCGAATGATCCAGGGCACGACAACGAAGAGTAGAAACGCGACCCAGACCACAAAAATCCACAACTCCCACGAGCCGTTTCCGTGCATCCGGATGGTGCGCAGCCGCCGCATCGAGCCGCGGAACGTCTTCGCCGGCCGGACGCCAGCGCGCGACTCGGTCGTCCGGTACCTCACGGCGCCTAGAGGACGTCCGTACGCCGTTCGAATGCGCTCCGTTTTCAGCGGACGGTTGATCGCGGCCTGCGAGTGGTTCGTAACGCGCCATGGTCAGTTACGCGTTATTCGTTGGATCACTCGCATAAGGAAACGGTGTGCCTCGCGATGGCCGTTTCGCCCACAAATGGTCAGGCGACGCCAGTGATTGGCTGATTTTGCCTGACGACTGGCAATCTTCAACCAGTCGTCAGAGATGCGGCGACAGCCGCGGGACGCGAGCGGTACGCTCGCCATCATGATGAACACACGCGAGAGATTCTACGGCGTCCGATTGGTGTGCGCGGCGATCACCTTACTGATCATCGTGACCGGCGCGACTGACGCGCGGGCCCAGGAACTGGGCGGTGCGGGCACGCTGCAAGGCACAGTCAAAGATCCAACCGGCGGCGTCATGCAGGCCGTCGAGGTCAAAATCACCAATCCCGTCTCCGGCTTGAGCCGGAGGACGACGACGGATGCGTCCGGCAACTACGTCTTTCGCAACCTTCCACCCAATCCGTATCACGTCAGCGTCGGGGCGCAGGGCTTCCAGCCGCTCGAGCGCGACGTCACCGTACGCACCGCGGTGCCCATTCAACTCGATTTGACGCTGGCGCTTGCCGGCACCGCCGCGACCGTCGAGGTCGTCGGTCATGCTGAAGATCTGCTCGAGCGCGATCCGACGGCGCACACCGATGTCGATCAGAGTTTGATCGAGAAGCTGCCGATTGAAGCCCAGGCCGGACTCAATCAGGTGATCACGCTCGCCTCACCGGGCGTCGTCTCCGATTCGAACGGGTTCTTCCATCCGATCGGCGATCACGCGCAAACGCAGTTCTCGATCGACAACCAGCCGGTCACCGATCAGCAGAGCCGCGTGTACTCCAACCAAATCTCTGCGGACGCGGTACAGGCGATGGAGGTCATCACCGGCGTGGCGCCTGCGGAGTATGGCGACAAGAGCAGCCTCGTCGTGCATATCGTGACCAAGTCGGGCCTGGATCACCCGAAACCGGCAGGCAGTGCGTCCTTCGGATACGGGTCGTTCAAGACGCCAAGCGGCGATTTCAATATCGGCGGCGGATCGCATACCGTCGGCGACTTCGCGTCCTTCGGCGGATTGCGAACCGATCGGTATCTCGATCCGCCCGAGTTCGAAGCGCTCCACGACCACGGCAACAACATGTCGTTGTTCAATCGCCTCGACGTGCACTCGGGCGCGACCGACTCGTTTCACGTGAACGTACAGGCGGCGAAGTCGGCGTTCGACGTGCCGAACACGTTCGACCAGAACGACGCCGGCCAGGCCCAGCATCAGGAGATCAAAACCTTCAACGTCGCGCCGGGCTACTCGCGCGTCATCGGATCGAAGACGCTCTTGACGGCGAACGGATTCGTCCGTCAGGACCACCTCACCTACACGCCGAGCCCGGATCCGCTGAGTGACGAGGGCGGGAGCGTCTCGCAGGACCGCAAGCTCACGAACCTCGGCGTCAAGGCGGACGTCGCCTACAGCTCCGGCAACCACAACGTGAAGGTGGGTGGCACGATCAGCGCCACGAAGCTGGACGAAGGGTTCACGATCGGCTTCACCGATCCCGTCTTCAACTCACCGTGTCTGACTGCGACCGGCGACCCGTCGGACAACACCGCCCTCGTGAACACCGCTCAATGTCGCGGTGGGCTGCGGCTCAATCCGGACTTCAATCCGGATCTGCTTCCGTACGACCTCACGAGGGGAGGATCTCCGCTGGCGTATCACCAGACTGGAACGATCAAGGAGCAGGCGGCCTACATCCAAGACGACATCAAGGCCGGCGACGCGACGATCAAGATCGGCGTGCGCCTCGACCACTACGATGGTCTGACGACGGCCACGCTCGTGCAGCCGCGCCTCGGCGTGTCGTATTCGGTGCCGGGCAGCGAAACGGTGCTTCGCGCGTCGTACGGACGAACGCTCGAAACGCCCTACAACGAGAACCTGCTGCTCTCGAGCGGCGTCGGCCTGAACGGACTGTTCGGTGCGGGAGAGATCCCGGCTCCCGGGAAACGTCATCAGGTGGAGGTGGGCATCCAGCAGGGCCTCGGGCGATGGATCGTCGCCGACTTCGGCTACTTCAACAAGCGCACCGACAACGGGTACGACTTCAACGTGCTCTTCGGGACGCCAATCGTGTTTCCGGTCGCGTGGGATCACTCCAAGATCGACGGCTTCACCGGACGGATCAACCTCGTCGAGCATCACGGCTTCAGCGCGTTCGTCGTCATGGCGCATACCAACGCGATTTTCTCGCCGCCGGGCGTCGGCGGATTGCTCCTCGAGGAACCGCCCGGCGATTTCCGGATCGATCACGATCAGAAGTTCAACTCGACGGCGAACCTGCAATACGTCGTCAATCGGCCGCTGGGCGCCTGGGCGGCGCTCTCGTGGCGCTACGATTCCGGGCTCGTCGCGGGATCGGTCGCCAGCCTGGCCGACGCGCTCGCCTTGCCGGGCGATCAGCAGGCGGCGATCGGGTTCTTCTGCGGCAATGCGGTCGCGACGCGCGACAACCCGCTGACGGGCGCCGACTGCACGACGTCGAACTACGGCGCGACCCGGTTCAGAATTCCCGCCGAAGGGACGGCCGATGATGTCGCCAACCCGCCGCGCGTCGCGCCGCGGCACATCGTCGATCTCGGGTTCGGCGTCGACAACCTGCTGCACGGCGACAGGGCGAAAGTGAAACTCCGATTCAGCATCATCAACGTCGCGAATAAGGACGCGCTCTACAACTTCCTGTCGACGTTCACCGGCACGCACTTCGTCACGCCACGGGCCTATCAAATGAACGTTGGCGTGACATTCTGATGCGTTTCGAGGAGGGGGACCCTAAAACCTGAGCGTCTTCACGATCTTCGCGGCCGCTCTGTGATCGAGAGTGGCGAGCGTCGTCGTCTCGATCCAGTTGTGCGTGTAGACGAAGTAGAAATCGTCGCCCGGCTTGAGAATCCAGCGGAAGCGCGCCTGCCAGCCGAGCGCCCGCGTCACCGTGTCGTATTGCAGATTCTGCGCGAGCGAGATCCACGGGCTGAACTGCGTGTTCGCATCCGCCCGCGACAACGTGGTCGTGAAGCGGCCCTCGGGCAGCCGCACGTCGTTGCGATCACCGGTGAGGGCGAGCAGCCATCCGCGACGTGGCCTCACCGTGACCGTGGCGGTGAGCTGCCGGCGATCGCCGGAATAGAACGATCCCTCTTCGACCTGGCCGTTCACCGCGACGATGCGCAGGCCCGCGGTTTGATAGCGGTATTGACGACGAAGAAACGTGTAGACCGAGGCCGCCGGCAGCGTCACACCTGGGAAAATCGTGAATGGACGCGGCAGACGCTCGAGCATGGGCAACACGTGGAACTCGAACGGGTCGCCCGGCTGCAGGTCCACGCGCAGCACCTGGAGATCGGGGCGGCGCGTTTCGAGGCGGCCCTCGGGATCGAACCGCCAATCGAGATCGGCTTCGAACGAATAGCGGCGGACAATCGGGTTCGTGCTGGTGTGCCGGATGAAGCGTGCGCCTGGATTGACGCGCCGATATGCGCGTCGATCGACAAAGCCGGACGCCGGGTCGTAGCCAGGCTGCACGTCCGAGACTGCGATCCGCAGATTCAGCGGATCGTTCGGATAGTTCAGCCGCAGTCCGTACGCCGATCCGCCGCCGGCGGCCGCGGCGGGCGACGTCGTCAGCCAGAAACCACTGAGCTCGAGGACCTGAGCACCGCGAAAGCGCGCGGTCGAGAGCGCGAAGTCCGCCCCGGCGGTCTGTCGATCGGGACCACCGTCGCCCGCACGGTGCGTGTAGATGGCGCCGATGTACGACTGCGCAAGGAACCGCCGCCGCGTCCGTGCGACGGTGAACTGCTCGCCCGGCGCTGCCGATCTGTCGCGCGTGCCGACCTGCAGCACGCCGACGTCGAACGCGCCTGCCTGTCCGGTCAGCTTGAGACCGTACGCGATCGGCTGCGGGACGCCTTCGTCGTCGAGGCCAATGCGACGGCTGAAGAACGGGACGATCGTGTTGCCGGGCTCGCGTGAAAAGTCGAAGACGCTCGATCCTTCGAGAAAGAACGCGCGCTTCTCTGGGAAGAAGAGCGGAAACCGTGTGAGGTTGACCTGGCGCTGATCGACTTCCGTCTCGGCGAAGTCGGTGTTGACGGTCACGTTCGCGCGCAGCCCCGGCGTGACGTTGTAAAACAGATCGCCGCCGTAGTCGGCCTTGTTCAAGGCACGCGGCGCGCCGCGTCCCGGCGCCTCCGTCGAGCTGCCGGTGAGATACGGCCGCACGTCGAGTCCGATGCCCTGACTCAGATCGCGCAAGCCGACCAGACGCCCCGCCTCCGCCATGAGCGTGACACCCTGATTGCGCGCGTGCGCGGTCCAGAGGCTCTCTTCGTTCTTGCGGCGAACCGTGCGCTGAAAATTGATGCCCCAGGCCTCCGCGTGCGCGTCGAAGTTCAGCGTGCGAAAGGGAATCTCGATCTCCGCAGTCCAGCCGGATGGCGTGCGCGCGACCCGCGCGGTCCAGATGCCGTCCCACGATCGATTGAGGTTGTTCTGCGAGGCGCCGCCGCCGCCGGCGCCCGGCAGGATCAGCGCGTCGCCCATGGCTCCCGACGGGTTGATCTCGAAGTAGTAGCCGGTCCGGCCATCGAGGTAGGTATCGATCGCCACCATGAACCGATCGTCGGACGCCAGCGACTGATCGCGCTGCATCTGGTTGCCGAGCAACTGTGACGGCTCCGAATCGGTGCAGGTGATCCCGAGCACGAGTCGATGCGCGTCGAAGACGATGCGGACTTCGGTCGGTTCGGTGGCGGGCGCGCCGTTGTCGGGATCCTGCTGGATGAAGGTCGTTGCGGGAACAGCGCGGCTCCAGAACTCTTCGCTCAGGTGACCGTCGAGGCGAACGTCCGCGGCCGGATCGAGCCGAAGCGCCGTGATCGACGCAGGCGCGAGCGTGGCGAGGAGCATCGGTTAGAGACGGAGCAGCCGCTCGCGGATGATGCGCGACTGCAGCCGGCTGACCTGGAGCTTCTGGCCGTTCGACAGCAGCGCGACGTGCGTGCCACCGGGCATGACGTTCACCTTCACGATCAGATCGATGTTCGCCAGCGTGCCGCGGCCGAGGCGGATGAAGCGCGATGGGTCGAGCCGCGCCTCCAGATCCTTGAGCCGGTACGTGATGGTGTGCCGCTCGTTCTTGATCGTCGTGAGGTACAGCAGCTCGCCCTCCGCAACGATCGACGCGATCTGCGTGACCGGCAGGATGACGATCTCGTCGCGGCGGCGGACCGGAATGCGTTCCAGGAACGGCGAGCGCGGCGACGATTCGTACGCGGCGATCGCCTCCCCGACCCGCGCGCTCTGCTCGGCCACGATCTCGGCGTGCTCGATCCGCTCCTGCGCGCGATTGAGCGCTTCGCGCAGCCGCGTCTTCTCCACCGGCTTCAGGAGGTAGTCCACCGCGTTGATCTCGAACGCGCGCACCGCGTACTCGTCGTAGGCCGTCACGAACGCGATGAGCGGCATCTGATCTTTTTTCAGCATCCGGACCACGCCGATGCCATCGAGCTCCGGCATCTGCAGGTCCAGCAACGCCAGGTCCGGCCGCTCCCGCTCGATCGCCGCGACGGCCTCGGTGCCAGACTCCGCCTCCGCCACGATCACCACGTCGTCGAACGACCGGAGCAGCGCCGCGAGAAACGATCGCGCCGGCCGCTCGTCGTCGGCGATCACGACGCGCAGCCGGGGGTTCACGGCACGCTCCGCGTGGACGCCAGCTCGGGCGCCGCCTTGTACTGCGCGGGCAGGTGGATCTCGACGGTCGTGCCCGCGCCGGGCGCGCTGACGATCGAGAGCCGCGCCGCATCGCCGTAGTAGCAGGCCAGCCGGCGCTCGATGTTCGTCAGGCCGACGCCGAGGTCACGGCCTCGCTGCAGCTCCGCCGCGGAGACGCCGGCGCCGCTGTCGCGGACGATGAGGACCAGCATCAGCCTCTCCCGGCTCTCGCGGTCGTCGCGATCCATGCGAGCGGTGACGGTCACCTGGCCGCCACGGCGCTCGGGCGCGATGCCGTGCTTCACCGCGTTCTCGACGACCGGCTGCAGCAGCAGCGGCGGCACGCGCAGGCTTTTCAGCGCCACCGGCACCTCGAGCTTCACGTGCAGGCGCTCGTCGAAGCGCGCGCGCTCGATGTCGAGATAGGACTCGACGAGCTCCATCTCACGGCCCAGCGTCGTGAATTCACTCTCGGAGCGCAGCACGCCCCGCAGGAGCGACGTCAACCGCATCAGCGTGTCGAGCGCGCGCTCCGGCGCGGTCTGAATGAGATAGCCGATCGTGGTGAGCGCGTTGAAGAGGAAGTGCGGGTTGATCTGCGAGCGCAGCGCACGCAGCTCGGCTTCGGTCGCCAGCTTGCCGATTTCCTGCTCGCGGAGCTGACGCTCGTACCGCTCGCGCGTCAGGCGGATCGCGTCGATCCGGTGTCCGAGCAGCGCGGCAATGGCGGTGAGTGCCGCGTGATCGTCGGACAGCAGCCGGCGCCCGCCGGTGAGATCGGCGACTTCGATGGCGTATCGCGGAGGCTCGACGACTGGAATGTCGACCATCGGTGCGCGCGCGACGGAACCATCGGCGGCGATCTCATGCCAGCGCACGACGCGCGCGCTCAGTGCCGGCGCCAGCTGCGCACACGCGTCATCGAGCATCGACTCGATGTCGTCGTGCTGCTGCACGCTGCGGGCGATATCGGCGCACAGCGCGTCGTAATCGGGGCGGTCGAGCACGATCGTGTCGACGAACCACGCGGCGGCCTCGCGCAGCTTGGGATAAAGGAGCGCGGTGGCGACCCACAATGTCACGACGATGGCGACGTCGCGAACGTCGCGCAGCGAGCCTGCGCCGGCGGCCGGCGTGACCCGCACGGTCGCGATGGCGATGAACGGCGCGGCGACGAGCACCAACAGCGTGAGCGCGCGCTTGAGGAACAGATCCGCGAGCGCGAACGGAAAATCCTGATAGAGGATCGCGAAGGCGAGCGGCACCGAGGCGTGGTGCCCGACGAGCTCGACCGGCCACGACGCGTCGCCTTCGTGGAACTGGCTGAGATGGAGCGCCGACACCGCGAAGATCGACAGCGCCGCCGCCCAGAGCGCGCGGCGCGCGCCCGGCTGGCCTCGCGTCACGAGCGCCAGCGGCACGACGAGACCAATGAATGTGTACGTCAACAGGCGCATCCCGATAGACGAGGGAAGCGGATCGCCTATCCACGCGGCGCGCAGGTGCAACACCGCCGCAAGCGCGCTGACCGTGTACGCGACGACGCCGACGAGGCGTTTCGGCCAGCCGTGCGCATCGCCCGCATCGCCGCGGAGAACCGACTGAA
>Ga0070695_100002373_pt1 | contig 10819 bp, 11 predicted proteins | sample KBSK1252metaG_FD_65471 | JGI IMG/M metagenome (GOLD analysis project Ga0070695, IMG submission 65471) | Corn, switchgrass and miscanthus rhizosphere microbial communities from Kellogg Biological Station, Michigan, USA - KBS K1-25-2 metaG | ecosystem: Host-associated > Plants > Roots >...
TGGAGACGGGCTCATGGTGAAGGCGGACGAACACAACGTGTCGGGTATCCGGTATCGATCGGGCGAGACGGTCAGCGTCGAGATTCCGCCCGACGACTGCTTCGTGCTTCCCGTCGCCGAGTGAGCTGCGGCCGCTTCGGTACACCCGCCCGTCGCATGCTGATCGCACCCCGCCCTCCATCATCGTCCCGGGTGACAGGCGGCAGCGCAGCGGCCTGATCGTGAGCCGCGCGACGCGGCGGCGTGCGGCTGGCGTTCAGCACCGTCCTCTCGGACGCGACCACGCCATCGTGTGGGCGGGAGGTTAGCGGGATGCACTTTGGGCTCTTCATCGAGGAATTGCGGCGCGGCGTGGATCACGCCACGGGTTTCGGCGAGACCTTCGAGCTCGTCGACGTAGCTGAGGCCTCCGGCGTCGACGGGGTGTGGCTCGGCGAGATCCACTTCAATCCGGATCGGTCGGTCATGTCGGCGCAGATGGTCGTCGCGAGCTCGATCGCCACACGCACGAAGCGCCTACGCGTCGGCACGGCGATCAACGTGCTGCCGCTCAGCCACCCGCTTCGCATCGCGGCGGAAGCGGCCACCGTCGATCACATCAGCGGCGGTCGGCTCGATTTCGGCGTGGGGCGGAGCGGCGCGGCGCGCTCGTACAAGATCTACGGCGTTCCCTACGAGGAGAGCCAGGCGCGCTTCCTGGAGGCCCTCGACATCGTCAAGAAGGCGTGGGCAGGGACGCGCTTCTCTTACCACGGGCGCTTCTGGACGATCGAGGAGACAAGCCTCTCGCCGCACCCGCTTCAGCAACCGCACCCGCCGCTCCGCATGGCGGCCACCACCCCGGAGACGTTCCTGACGGTGGCGAAAATGGGGCTCGCGATCTTTGTCGGCCTGCGCGGGATGGACATCCCCGAGTTGCGCCAGTGTGTCGCGGCGTATCGCAAGGCGTGGCGGGAGGCCGGCCACGCCGGCCGAGGTAGTGTCTACCTCCGCCTGCCCATCTTCGCTGGCGTCACGCCGACCGCCGCCTTCGACGAGCCGTGCCAGACGATCATGTACTACTTCCAGCGCCAGGCCGAGTTGACCCGCGCCGGCATGGGCTTCGGTGACAGCGGCGATCCGCGACGGCGAGACGCCCAGACAGAACGCCTCGCCTCGCTGACCTACGAACAGATCCTCCGTACCAAGGTCGCTTTCGGCACCGCCGCCGCGCTACGCGAGCGCCTCGCCGAGATCCGGGACGAGCTCGGCCTGGATGGGATTGTCGCCGAGCTCAACCCCGGCGGGCTGCTGTCGAGGGAGCAGGTACTGCGCAGCCTCCGCATCGTGACCTCCGACGTACTGTCCTCGATCAGGTAGGAGGCAGACGCCCCGCCCTCGCCAGGCACTCATTGTCTCCCGAAGCCTCGTCTCACGTGCGGAGGAGGTTGCGTCTGACCTCCGTCTCGGCGACCACCCGTCCGGACCTCACGACCCATCGGCGGGCTGGCTGCAAGCGCACAAGATCGCTGGCCGTCTGCCCCTGCTCGAAGATGACGACGTCCGCGCGGGCCCCTACGTGAAGACCGTATCCCTTCAGCCGCATGGCGCGCGCCGCGTTGACCGTGATCGCGTCGATCACCAAGGCCGCCTGCTCGGGGCGATAGAGATGAGCCGTGTGTGCCAGATATCCGGCCACCTCCAGCATGTCGGCGCGCCCGAACGGATAGTACGGGTCAGCGACATCGTCCTGGCCACATGTCACGTTGACCCCGTGGGCGATGAGCTGACGGACGCGAGTGATGCCGCGCGGAATCGGTTCCCGCGCGTGCTCACACTTCGAGACCAAGCTGACGTGCGCGTTGGCGCAGATCGAGATGCCAGCCTCGCGAACCAGCCGGATGAGCCGGTCGGCCGAGTGATCGTCGTACGAGGCGAGGCCGCACGCGTGGCTGGCTACCACCCGCTCTTGCCAGCCAGCTTCGATGGTCGCAAACGCCAGCTGCTCGAGATTGCGCGTGTGCGGCGCCACCGGCTCGTCGTCGACGAAGGCGTGGACGTCGGCGTCGAATTGACGCGCGATGTCGAAGACCTGTCGCAGGTGGTCGACGGCGTAGCGATCGCTGAGCTCGAACCACGGAAACGCGCCGACGACGTCGCAGCCCATCGCCATGGCCTCGACCAACAGGTCGGCGGCCCCGGGATCGCGGAGCAGCCCTTCCTGCGGGAAGGCGACCACCTGCATGTCCAGCAGGGCCCGGAATCGCTCGCGCAACGACAGCACCGCCTTCACCGGTGTCAAACCTCCCACCGTGCCGACATCAGCGAACGCCCGTAGCGCCGTCGTTCCGTGCATGATGGCTTGCTCGAGAACGTGGGCCCCGCGCTGCAGCAGGTCTTCGGTGGTGTATCGTCGGCGCGCGTCGAGGGTCAGCTCGATCGACTCCTCGAACGTGCCGGGCGCGCGGGCCGGCAATGCCAGGCTCGTGAGCGCCTTGTCGAGGTGCAGATGCGGATCGACCAGGCCCGGGAGGACGAGTGCGCCGCCGGCGTCCAGTTCCGGCGCTGCGGTGCTCGGCAGCCGTGGGGCGATCGCCAGGATCTCACCGCCCGCGATCACGATATCGTTGACGGTGCCGTCGAGAAGCTGGGCGTTCCGAATGCAGAGATCGGTCATGAGTCGGTCCTCACCGCCGAGGACGCGCTCGTCGTTCCGAGAACTTGCGAAGCGTCCAGGCATCGATAGTGGCGTTGGCTCTGGGAAATGGGCCAGGCCGTGCACCGGTGTGTGGACCGGATCTTCGAGGCCGGCAAGGACGCGAGACCGGGCTCTTCGCCCACGGCCCGATCACCCTCGGCCGCTGGGGTCATGCCCTGATCGATCGCCCTTGACCTCGACCGCCAGCATCTTGTCGCCCTTCTTCGCCAAAATATCCACACCGACCATTTGTGCTCGCTCCCATACTTCGTACCCTTTCCCGGTCAGGTACGTTCGAACGCTCGCTTCAACTTCAGGTTCTCTCATCGGGCCTGCTACTGAGGCGGAGTAGCGACCAATACGCTCTCACTGAATCGTTAGACCGCTACTCGCTGCCGCCTGTTGGAATACGGCTGGCTGACGCCCTGAACAGATTGCGAGTAACTAGGGCCAGTCGCACCCTATCGGCCCCTGACCCACTCTGGGTATGGCGAGCGGTCCGACCTGGTGCTTCCGAGGACTTCCACTTCAGGGCACACAACCTCGTTGGGACCACGTTGGTTAGCGGCGAAGCTCGCTAAGTCTCACCCAGTCGCCGGGAGCACGCTCGTAGCTCCAGAAGGTCCAGCCGTTACACGTCCGCCTCCCACTCGCCTTCGCGGCTGCCTTCGAAGGTGAACGGTATACCTTACCGCGGAAACGGATTGAACCATCCCGCCGGACGCGGGCGCGGACGAGCTCGCCTTTGAAGGTGGCCTTCAACATCCGGCGCTGGAGGCGTCCAAGATATCTGGCAAGCTTCGGCGGGCGGTCCGCCGACTCATCGTCGGCCGGGGACTCTAGTACGACCAAAGAACGCCCACCGACCAGATCGTAGAGCTCGATCTTCTGACGACGACGGACGTCTCTCGTGAGTCGATGCCTCAGATTCTCGGACCTGGGGAAGCGGCCACGCTGCTTGTTGCCGAGTGGCTGAACGATTCTGAGGAGCAGCGATTCGAGCTCCTTCATGTGCCGGTCGCCGATGGTCAGGTACACGCTGAAGCGGTCCCACGAGTGGCCGTGACGGTCACGGAGATGCTGACGGAGGCGGCTAGTCAGATTGGTCGCCAAGCCGACGTAGTGCAGCTTGTTGCGGCGATAGAGCGCATAGATGCCGTGGCGTCTGCGAATATACTGGCGAATGATGCGCTGGTACTTCTCGAGCGCGGCGCGGGAGACGTTCTCGAGATGCTGACAGACGAGGGGCTCGCCTCTTGCCATCCGTTCACTCCGTCCCGACGGCGTGTCCAACCCCGCCGGGCTCTCAAGCTGGTGACTTGCGTTCTGTATGGGGGTCGAGCCCAGTCTTTACGGCATTTTCGTAATCTGGGCAAGTCCCCGATGTGCCTCACTCGAAGTGCTACCGGCGAAGAGCCCGATGCCTCACAAAGGGTGTTACCGAACAACACCCGCCGCACGAGGAGACATCGTGACGCGACGATCGCAGGAGGAGTACACGGCGGTGGTGCGCGCTCGCTATGCGGTGGCCGATCGGGCGACCAAGGGACGAACCTCGACGAGTACTGTCGGACCGCCGGCTGTCATCGCAAGGCGGCGATTCGTGCCCTCCGGCGGCCCCCGACGCAGCGCGGGCGCGGCCCCGGCCGGCGGCGGCACTATGACCTGGCCGTCGTCCCCGCCCAGGAACGCCTCTGGGAGATCAGCGATCGGCTCTGTGGCAAACTACTCCGCGCCGCGCGGCCCACGCTCCTGTCGGCCCTCGAGCGCCATGGCGGCCTGCGCCTGCCGCCGGAGCACCGACGGCAACTGCTCACGATGAGTGCGGCGACGATCGATCGGCTGCTCCGGCCCAGCCGCGCGCGGCGCGGCCGGCAGCTGCACCGCACGAGTCCGGCGACGTCGGCCCTCAAGCAGCAGATCCCGATCCGCACCTGGGGCGACTGAGAGGGGACCTGGCCAGGCGCCCTGCAGGGCGATCTCGTGTTGCATTGCGGGGGAGACCCTCGCCGGTTTCTAGCTCACGAGCCTCGTGGGCGTTGATGTCGCGACCCGCTGGACGGAACTCGAAGCCATCTGGGGCCTCGGCCACGTCCGCGTCGGCGCGGGGATCGAGCACATCCGCCGCCGTCTGCCGGTCCCGCTGCGCGAGTGGCGCAACACCAACGGCGCCGAATTTGTGAATCGGGGCCTCATCGCGTATTGCCGCCGTCAGGCCAGCGAGCCCGTCGGTCCGCTCAGGGTGCGCGCCTTCGTGCCGTGGCTGTATCCGCACCTGGCGCCGCCGCGTTTTCGTCGGCGCCCGCGCCAAGCGCGCCGGTCAACTCCTCGTCGACGCGACCACGATGGTGCGCCGCACCGCCGTGTGGATGAGCTCGCCCGACGAGCCCGGCCGTCGGGCGGCCGCTGCCCAATCCTGATGTGATCGCCCAAGGCGTGTTCCTCCGGTGGCCGCCTTGCCCGGCGGCCGGCTGCGGGTTAGCCAACTCTCAACAACTCGGGACGCCACCATCACAGCTCCGGCGGGGTAGAATGCTTCCACAACTTGCGCAGCTGCCTTCATCGGGGCAGCGTCCCATATGCAGCACGAGCAGTGATCAGATGCAGCGCTGCCAAAGTTCAAGGCTGGCATATCCGCCAGCGTAAACGTGCAACCGGCACCTGTCGGCTCGATAGCGCCTCGAACACAAAGGCTTCCCCCTTCTCGATGTCAGGGACGCGAAGACGCAACAGAGGGTTCGGGGTTCCTGAGGACACGTCCATGCCCGCGGCGTAGAGACACGCTTCGGGCCAGAACTCACCAAGCACCCCTGGCAGCTCCTTCCGAAGGGCCTGCACCCGAACCGCCAGCACGATCTGGTCGAGCGTTCGCTCCATGTCCGCGAGCGGCGGCCACCGCGTGCCGGCCGTCGATCGACTGGTGGCGGATGGGCGACGAGTTTCGATCACGTGATCCCAAGAGGGTGCCTCGGGGCACGTCCTAACCCGGGAGCGCACCCCCCGCCAGGATTGAAGTGCGCCCTGAACGGCGTCGAGCAGCGCCTGCTCGCTGAACGGCTTCAAGGCGGGCGGAACTCTGCGGGCAACGTGGTCTGCGACTAGCCCGTAGCTAGATTAGCCGACAGTATCCCGATCGCTGACACCACACTGGTATCCGCGTCGTAAGCCGCTCACACCCCGACATCCTCGGAAGCTATATCGCTCTCTGACGCACGGCCAGCAGGTCACCCCATCGCGTCGCCGAGGCGAAGTCCAGCTCCTGGTAGGTGGCAGAGGGATCTGGAACTGACGGGAAACAGATCGAGATCCCGCGGGCGGGCGCCATGCGCCGTCCCACATGGCCTTCCGCGATGATCGGGCTCCGGGCCCCCCGGCCGTCGATCACCCGTTGAACATCGCGACAGGCGTCGGCCACACGACTATTGCCGGTGGCGGTGGCCAGGTTGCGAGCGAAGTGGTACAGGTCCACGTACAGCCCATCGAAGAACTCGAGCGTCCGGCGGCGCGCTCCGTGAAGAGCAGCGGCGAGGGCCGCACTCTTGATGCCAGCCAGAACGCGGCGCGCCAAGAGATCCACTGCCTCGACCAGGTCGCTCAACTGACCCAGGTCGATGGCAGATTGGGTGGCGTCCTCCGAGCCGTGTCGATAGGACTCGACGTAACGGGTGACGATGGTAGCGCCCAGCTGCGCGGCGGTCATCGTGGGCCGCGTGGTGAGGTCGCCCAGGATGGCTGCGTGGGGCCAGCCCGGCCCAGGCTCGAGCTCCTCCGAGCCAACGAGGACCTTCGCGTGGTCCCTGAGCTGGTAGGCTACCTCGAGCATCGTCATGAGGCAGGCATCCATGCCCACGACGTCCACCTTGCGGCCGAGAAGGCGGTGCGCCTTGGCGAGCACGCGCTTGAGCTCCTGGTTGTCGAGGCAGTCGCCAGCGCCGTCGTCGTAGGCGATGCCCCGACTGGTCGGCGGGCGGTTCAGCAGGCGCTCCTCAGTCGTGTGGAAGAGCGGCCGCCGGCGGCGCTGGCGCTGGGCGGGCAATGGGGCACGGCGCGCGGATGTCTCCCCGCCGCGTGACAACATCTCCGGCGGCACGTAGTAGCCCGAGCCGTGGTTCATGAGGATCAGGGCCGTTGCCTTGGAAGGGTAGCGCTCGGCCCCGAAGCGCATGTAGCTCTCGAGCACGCGCGGGTCGCCAGTATTGGTCGGGCCGAGATCGATGAGAATCCGGGAGTTGATCCGCCGGGGGTTCTCCCCGCAGGTGACGTAGTACCGCCGGGTGCCATGCCAGTTTCCCTTGGAGGTGTCCTGACCGGGGGAGCGGTCCACCTGGGCAAGGATCTCGACGACACCAGGGCGTGAGCCCACCCGTTCCATCTCGGCGAGGTCCGCGAGCAGCTCGCCCTCCAGGTCGTTGTCGGCGGCGAGGTAGGCCATGACCCCCCATTCGGCTCTTCCTCCGGCACTCTCCGATCCCTTCGAACGAGGGCGCAGCAGGAACGGGGCCTTCTCCGTGGGCGTATCGGACATGCAGTCTCCTCCTATGGGCGGCCGAAGGGCGAGAGCGGCCGTGGGCGGGCGCCGGCGGGGCCACCTTTCAGCAGGCCCGCGGCCAGGCACACCAGGGTCGCGATCTCGTCGTGGTAGATGTCCCGATGGGCGCCGATGAGCCAGTCGTCGCGCGTCACCACGCGCGAGCCGTTGATGTTGACCACGCCGGATCCCGGCAGTCCGGTCCGCGGGACGTCGATCAGGTCGAACTCGGGCGCGGCCAGCCCGCGCGCGCCCGCGGCGCCGAGCGCGCTCCGGGCCACGACCTCGCGCGCGTGGCCGAACCGGCCCGGCCCGGGCCCGCGACTCACCTGGTTGCCCCAGGTGACGGCTGGGTAGAGCGTACCGAGCGCGCGATCGTGGTCAGACCGCAGCACCACAATGGGACCGGCAACGAGCTGGTCGGCGACGACCCGGCGGTAGAACCCGGCCCCCTTGGTGCCGGGCACTTCCTCGGCGAAGGCGAAGGCCGAGAAGGCGGCCAGCAGAAGCACGAGGCTCTCGGGGCGGAGGCCACCGAGAACGGTGGAGGAGACGAGCTTGGCGCCGAAGGAGTGGCCGATGAGGTGCAGGCGTGGAGCCCGGTCGCCGAGCATGGTGAAGAGCGGCGCCAGCATCTCGCGGCCCAGGCGCTCGCCCACCTGCCCGGCCCGCCGCTTCATGAGCCAGAAGGACAGCGCGTGAAGCGGCGAGAGCATCGAGCTCCCGCGGCGGCCGTCGCCGCGCACCTGGCGCACGAGCGCATCGAGCTCAAGCTCCTCCTCGGGACCGAGCGGTACCTCGGCCTCGACCAGCGCCGCCAGCAGCTGCCCGAGGAGGCCCGGATCGCTGCGGGCTAGATCCCCCAGACCGTCCGGGAGCTCGGGCACCATCTGGCCGCCGGCGGGCTGCCTCCCGGGCGCCGGTTCGGCGAACGGCTTCGACGGCCAGTGGATGGCCAGCCGGAGCGGAACGACGCGGTCGCCGAGGGGGCGGAGCGCAGTGTCGAGCAGGGCGAAGAAGCGCGCGGCTTCCTCGCGCGCCTCGGTCTGCTCGTAGAGCCAGCCGTGGCAGAAGACGAAGCAGTCCGTGGCCCGGGGCAGTCGCTCCTCGAAGGCGTCGACCACACCGGGATGAGCAAGACGCCCGTCGGGCGTGAGCGAGAGCAGGATCACCTCGCGGGCGCGCATGCTCACGCCCCCCCGACCCGGAGCGCCCGGGCGATCTGCTCGAGGAGCTGGACGATCCGGTCGAGCTTGGCACCCACCCACGTGGTGAGCCACCAGACCAGGTAGAGCGAGATCACGCCGGGCACGCCGACCAGCCCGAGGAGCCGACCCCAGCCGTTGAACCCGTTCGGCTGGCCCGGCTGGCCGCCCACGTGGTTCACCCCTCGTCTCCCGGAATCGCGACGACCACCGCGAGCCAGAGCGCCCGAAGGCTCGCCTCGGACAGGGCCACGGTGATGCTGGCCTGACCGTGGACGAGCAACAGGGTCGGCCCGAACGGGCCTCGCGTGACCGTCGGGTCGGCCAGGCCGTGGCGAAAGTCACACTCGATGCGGGTCGTCATGGGGCGGGTCTCCGATGGGACGGCCACTGGCACCAGTAGGCGCGGTTGGTCTCCGCCAGCCGGTCGAGGATCGGCTCGCCGAGGCGCGCCCGCAGCTCGACCGGGCTCAGGTTGGTGGTCAGCGACGTCGCGAGGCAGTCCTGGTAGCGGGCATTCACGACGAGATAGAGCGTCTCCCGGGCCCACTCGGTCGGGCGCTCGCGCCCGAGGTCGTCCAGCACCAGGTGCTCGCAGCGATAGAGCAGATCGAGCATCTGGTCGAAGCGCTCCGGGCGATCGCCGCTGAACGTTCCCCGGAAGGTGAGCAGCAGCATCGGCACATTGGCGACCACCGCCGAGACGCCGCGGTCGATCAGCGCGCGCGTCACGGCCACGGCGAGGTGCGTCTTGCCGGTGCCGGCCGGGCCCGACAGGCTCAGCCCCCGGCCACCCTCCGGGAACGCCGCGACGAAGGCCCGGCACACCCCGACCACCGCCGCGGTGGCCGGCGTCGTGACAAAGCTATCGAACGATGCGCCCTCGTGCCGCCGGCCGATGCCGGACTGCCGGAGCAGGGCTCGCACCCGCTCGCGATGCGCGGCCCGCGCACGCTCGCGCGCTTCGTCGGCGCGTCGCTCCCGCTCGCACGGGCACTCGCCCGCGACGGCGCGCGAGCCCAGCCCCATCGGCAGCTCGAGCACGAAGGCCTCGAGTGTCCTGCCGCAACGTTCACATGCGCCGGGCCGGTCCGGGTGCGCCGCGCCGTCGTCCGCCATCGGCGGCGCCAGTGCCATTAGACCCCGCTCCGGGCCCGACGGAGCTCGGAGACCTCGTAGGGCGTCAGCGTCACCTTCAGGGCCTTCGCCTCTTGCTCGCACTGCTGGGCCTTGTGCCTGGCCGGCGTGATGTGCGCCAGCCGCGACTCGTACTCGGCCCGCCACGTGGCCGCCCGCCCCTCGAGCTGCAGGATCTTGCGCACCTTGTCCGGTCGGGGCTCGTCCATGCTGGGGTCTCCTTCAGTCGGCAGTGGTCGTGGACGGTTGCTCAGGCTGGGCGGGGCGGACCGGCTCGCGGGCCGCTTCCCCTCGCGCGCGGCGCAGCTCGCCGAGCTGGGTGCCGGTCAGCGTAAGCTCGAAGCGGTTCGCCGCGTCGAGCAGCGCGTGCGCCTGACCCTTCGCGCGTGTGGCCTTGTCGAGCGCACGCTCGTAGCGGGTGAGGAGGCGCCGGGCGCGCGCCTCGAGCCGCAAGATCCTCCTCACCTTCCGCGAGCGCACGGGCGTGGCCGCCATCGCGTCAGTTCAGCCGCGTGAGCCCGGGCGGATAGGCCGGGCGCTCGGGTTCCAGGGGCGTCGTGGCGCGCGTTGTCCGCGTCGTGAAATGGCGGAGACTGTCCCACACGTAACGGAGCGTGAGCGCGCGCGGATCGTTGCCGCGCCGCTGGAACCGCTCGACGCTCTCCGTGATCGCCTTCTGGATCACTGCGGGCGTGTGGGTCCGGTCGAGGTCGCGGAGCGCCGCCAGGTCCTCGGGCGCGAGATCCTCCCGCTCGGTCTTCAGCCAGAAGAGCTCCAGCGTCTCCCGCAATGCCCGGGGCGCGGCCTCGAGGGCCTGCTCGCGTCCCAGAGCGACGGAGCACGGACCAGGTTGCCCGTTTCTGTCGGAGCCGTCCGCGGAGCGGACCCGAAGGGGAGGTCTCTTTCTCTCTCTTGTTCTCCCCTCGAGTAAACCGTCCGATTTTTCTGCCCTTTGCGCCGCGAGTTCGGCCGGCACGTGGGCCGGCACCTCGGCCTGACCTCGCCGGCGCGCGGGCTGGAGCGCCGTGTAAGTACCGTCGAGAAGCGGGAATTTGTCGATCGCGACCTCAACCAGGCCGCCCCGCCGGCCGCGGTGTTCCCTGAACGCGATGTAGCCCTTGCCCTTGAGGCTGCGGCAGAGCTTGCCCGCGTAGTTCGCACTGAGCGTGGTCTGGTCGGCGAGGGTGGGCCAGCTCGTCCGGATCCGCCCCGTCCGCTGGTCGGCCTTGGTGCAGAGCCAGCTGAACATCCCGTACTCGTCCCAGGTCAGGC
>Ga0070695_100002375_pt1 | contig 10814 bp, 10 predicted proteins | sample KBSK1252metaG_FD_65471 | JGI IMG/M metagenome (GOLD analysis project Ga0070695, IMG submission 65471) | Corn, switchgrass and miscanthus rhizosphere microbial communities from Kellogg Biological Station, Michigan, USA - KBS K1-25-2 metaG | ecosystem: Host-associated > Plants > Roots >...
GCGCAAATGACGCTGCTGCAACGCAACGCCCGGCGTTATAAGCCCGCGCTCTTTTTATTGCACTGCAACATTCAAGGCATTCCCATGTCCCACAGCATTGCCGCCATAGCCGGTGATCCGGCTGTGTCCGCAGGTAACGGCGACGCACCTGCAAAGCCCCGATTTTGGTCGCTTACAATCGGCAGCATCGGTGTTGTTTACGGCGATATCGGCACCAGCACGCTTTACGCATTTCGTGAGGCGATATCGGCAGCGACCGGTTCGGGCAACACAGCAAGTGAGCCCGTCGTCCTCGGCATCCTTTCGCTGATTATCTGGGCGCTGCTGCTTGTTGTCACAGCGAAATACATCCTGATCCTGCTTCGAGCGGATAACAAAGGCGAGGGCGGCACACTGGCGTTGATGGCGCTCGCATCGCATTCCCTCATGCGTCGAGGTGGCACGATCATCCTGCTCGGTATTATCAGCGGGGCTTTGTTTTATGGCGACGCAATCATAACGCCGGCCTTGTCCGTGCTTTCGGCAATCGAAGGCTTGAAAGTCGTAACTCCGACGTTCGACGCCTATGTTGTGCCGCTCACTGTCGTTGTCCTGCTCGCTCTCTTTGCCGTTCAATCGCGCGGCACCGCCAGTGTCGCGACGTTCTTCGGCCCGGTGATGATGCTGTGGTTCGGAGCAATTGCCGCTGCAGGTATCTGGCATACCGCCCGCAATCCAATCGTATTGCTTGCATTCAATCCGGTATACGGCGTTGATTTCCTTTTGGAGCACGGCCTCGTTGCTTTCTTCACACTTGGTGCCGTCTTTCTCGTTGTCACCGGTGCAGAGGCGCTCTATGCCGATCTTGGCCACTTTGGCCGGGCGCCAATCCGTCTCGCCTGGCTTGTCGTCGTCCTGCCTGCGCTGACCCTCAACTATCTGGGACAGGGCGCATTAGTTCTCGCCAATCCAAAAGCAATCGAAAATCCCTTCTTCCTGCTTTATCCCGAGTGGGCGCTGCTGCCGATGGTGTTGCTTGCGACAATGGCGACCGTCATCGCCAGCCAGGCTGTTATTTCCGGGGCCTATTCGCTCACACGGCAAGCAATCCAGCTTGGACTGCTGCCGCGGCTTGAAATCCGGCATACGTCGGAAGCGCTGTTCGGCCAGATCTATATGCCTCGCGTCAACACACTGCTTCTGTTTGGAGTGCTACTGCTGGTGATCCTGTTCCGGTCATCGAGTGCGTTGGCTTCAGCCTACGGGATCGCCGTTACGGGAACGATGGTCGTCACCGCAATGATGGCAATTGTGGTCGTGTGGCGTGTTTGGAACTGGCCGCTCGCCGCAGCTTTGGCGCTGATCGTACCGTTTCTGTTCATTGATCTCACGTTTCTGTCGGCGAACCTCCTGAAAATCGTGGAGGGCGGATGGATGCCGCTGGCGCTTGGCGTGGTGGTGATGGCGATCATGTACACTTGGCGGCGCGGGAGCCGACTCCTTTTTGAAAAAACACGCCGGCTCGAAACGCCGCTTGAGGGGCTGGTAAAAAGCCTGGAAAAGAAACCGCCGGCACGCGTGCCCGGAACAGCGGTTTTTCTAACCAGCGATCCCGTCAGCGCTCCCACTGCGCTCCTGCACAGTCTGAAGCACTACAAGGTGCTGCACGAAAAGAACGTCATTTTGACCATCGAAACCGCCGATGCGCCGCGGGTCGATGCCGGCGAGCGGGTCCGCATCCAGCCTGTCGGCAAGACGTTCTTGCGCGTGGTTCTGCGGTTTGGTTTCATGGAGACGCCTAACGTTCCCAAGGCGCTCGCCATCGCGCGCAAATTGGGCTGGCAGTTCGACATTATGTCGACCTCGTTTTTCCTTTCACGGCGGGCGCTCAAGCCCGCGAAACAGTCCGGGATGCCGCGTTGGCAGGATCGTCTGTTTATCGGCCTCACGCGTGTGGCGAACGATGCGACCGACTATTTCCAGATACCGACCGGCCGCGTGGTCGAGGTCGGCACACAGGTCACAATCTAACCAGGACGGGAATCAAATAAGGCTGGCCGACGCGCCGGGATTCCGGCTAAAACTCGAAAAATCCAGAATGATGGAGTTTCGGCATGGCCGACGAAATGCCCCGCGCCGACGAGGTGACAAATCTCACACCCGAAGAGGTGGCGGCAGGGCTGCGTGAGGGCCGTATCTTGCTGGTCGATGTGCGCGAGCCGAATGAAACGTCGGTCGAAAGTTACCCCGACGCGGTAATCGTTCCGCTGTCATGCTTTGATCCGACCGCGATCCCCGATCCGCAAGGCAAGCAGGTCGTGTTTGCCTGCCGCTCTGGCCGCCGTTCCATCACCGCGTCTGTTGCTGCGCAGGACGCGGGCTATCCGTATTCTGCCCATCTTGCGGGCGGTATCATCGCATGGAAAGCAGCGGGCCTGCCAACGAAGACCTGAACGATCTATCGATGCCTTCCATTTTTCACGCATTCGCAGCGGCGGCCCTGGCTCTTGTGGCAGGCGGCGCTGCATTCAATTCGGCCGCAGCGCAGAGCGCGCGCGTGGTCAACGTCTACAATTGGTCGGACTATATCGAACCGAAGGTCATCGAGCATTTCACGAAGGAAACCGGCATAAAGGTGCAATACGACACCTTTGACGCCAATGAGACACTCGAAACAAAACTTCTCGCCGGAAAATCGGGTTACGATGTCGTCGTCCCGACCGGGTATTTCCTCGAGCGGCAAATCAAGGCTGGAGTCTTCCAGAAGCTCGACAAGAACAAACTTAAGAATCTCGGGAATGTCTGGCCAGAAGTCGCAAGCCGTCTCGCGGCTTACGATCCCGGCAATCAGTACGCCGTCAACTACATGTGGGGCACGACCGGCATCGGGTTCAATGCAAAGTCGGTGCGTGATCGGCTCGGTCCGGACGGAAAAATCGACAGTTGGGACATCGTCTTCAAGCCGGACAATCTCGCAAAATTCCGGGACTGCGGCATTCACATGCTGGATTCCGCCGATGATATCATCCCGGCGGCGCTGCATTTTCTCGGTTTAAACCCGGATTCGAGTGATCCGAAGGATCTGGAAAGAGCGGCGGAGCTGCTTGCAAAAATCCGTCCTTTAGTCAGAAAATTTCACTCGTCAGAATACTTGAACGCGCTCGCCAGCGGAGAAATCTGCCTGGTGGTCGGCTGGTCGGGTGACATCAAACAGGCACAGAAACGTGCCGTTGAAGCAAAGAACGGTGTAGAGATCGGTTATTCAATTCCAAAGGAAGGCGCGCAGATGTTCTTCGACAATCTCGCGATTCCGAAAGACGCCGCACACGTCGTCGAAGCGCTCGCCTTTATTGACTATCTGCTCCGGCCGGAAGTTGCGGCGCTGAACAGTAATCTTGTCGCCTATGCCAATGGCAATCTTGCAAGCCAAAAATTCATCGACCGATCGATACTTGACGACAAAAGCGTCTACCCGGACGCTTCGACCATGAGCCGTCTCTACACGGTCGGCGCGCGCGATCAAAAAGCGCAGCGACTGATCAATCGGCTATGGACGAAAATCAAGACTGGCCGGTAACTGGCTCCTGATCCTCCGGCCGCCAACGCCGGTGCAGCCATAGCCACTGCTCCGGATATTCACGGATCCAGCCTTCGATCACTGACATGACGGCTTGTGTTGTCCCGGCGATATCGACTTTGCCTTCCGCGTCCCGAACGGGCTGTATTTGCTCGGTCAATTCGGGACGAAAGCGATGGCCGGGCAGGCGCACAACTCGCAGGCCGTAAATCGGGCAATCAAAATGCCGGGCGAGCCGCGCGAGGAGAGGATTGGCTTTGGTGCGCCGGCCAAAGAAAGCCACATCCACCCCGCGGGTGTAGTACTGATCGACCAGCATGCCGACGTGAGTGCCGCGTTCGAGCGCGTTTGCCAGCTTCATTGGGGCATCCAGACCAGTCGGGATTAGCGTGCCCATCACTGCGGCCCGCGTGTCGTGAAGCCATTTGTCGATCGCGGGGTTGTTCGGCCGTCGATAAAGAACTGCCATGTCGACTTTGCATGCTGCCGCACAGACCGCCGGCAGTTCCCAATTCCCGAAGTGTGCGGCGAAGGCGATCGCGGGCCGGCGTTGCTCCAGAATTTTCAGAAGCCGGTCGAGATCGGACGGATGCACCTCGATCCTTTTGGCACGTTCCGGATGCCAGGGGTCGAAATCCGAGAGGCGATCGAGGTGAGCAAATTCAACAGCTATACGGCCGAGATTGTCCCAAACACCGCGCAGGATTGTATCGATCTCGGCGGGCGACTTTTCAGGAAATGCTGCGGACAAATTGGCGCGGCCGATCCGATTCTCGGGTAGCAAAGGTCCGACGGTTCGCATGAACCGGCCAGCGATATTTCTCATTGTGTCGGGGTTGGTCTGTCGCAATAGTTTGAGAAGGCCGATCGTGACGGCGCCGATTGCGGAGTTGGCGGCGCGGTTGGTTGCGCGCTTCAGGCGCCGAACTATCCGCCTCATCGCTGACGCCTCAAAACTTCACAATGACTTTGCCGAATACCTGACGGCTTTCAAGGCGCGCCAGGCCGCGCTCGAAATCTGCAAGTTCGACTTCGGTATCTATAATCGGAGCCATTCCAGCAGCGATTTTCGACAGACTATCGCGAATATTGCGCATTGAAGCGCCAAATGAACCAAAAATCTTGTACTGCTGCTGGAACAGCTGCATCAGATTGATCGTCACCGTCGGACCGGCAGTGGAGCCGCAGGTCACAAGACGTCCGCCTCGCTTCAGGCAGAGCAGGGAGCCGTTGAAGCTTTCACCGCCGACGTGCTCGAAAACGACGTCGACGCCTTTTTTCCCGGTCAGCTTTCGGGTGACGCCTTCAAAGCGTTCGGTCTTGTAATTGATCACATGATCAGCTCCGAGGGCCTTGGCTTTCTCAGCCTTCGAGTCATCGCCCACAGTGGTGATCACGGTGCAGCCAAGCGCCTTCGCCATCTTGATGGCGACCGAACCGATGCCCGAACCGCCTGCATGCACCAGAATTGTTTCTCCGGATTTAAGCTTGGCGTTGTCGAACAACATGTGCTCGACGGTCCCGAATGCAATCGGTGCACAGGCTGCGTCGCGTAAAGAGACGCCGGCAGGTACCGGAATGACGAGCCGCGCCGGCAAGTTGATCAGATCACGCGCGAATCCGTCGATATGGAATCCCATGATGCCTGCGACATTCTCGCAGAGATTGTCGCGTCCTTCGCGGCAGGCGGCGCAGCGGCCGCATGTCATGGCTCCATACATCACCACCTTATCGCCGACTTTGAAATTGTCGCTGCCTGCGCCAACGGCTGCAATTTCACCGGAGGCCTCGGCGCCAACGGCCAAAGGGAGCTGGCGTTTGGCGAACGCCATTCCACGGAATCCCCACAGATCGAGATGATTGAGCGCCACCGCCTTGATTCGGATTTGCACTTCGTCGCCGTCCGGCGGCGGCGGCGACGGGACGTCGGCGAGTTCAAGTTTCCGATCGGCAATCAGCTTGAGCGCACGCATGGCGGTCTGGCATGTCCAGCGCTAGGCCGGCTCAAGCCCCATCACCAGCGAAACGTTCTGTCCGCCAAAGCCGAATGAGTTCGATATAGCATGGCGCAGGCTGGCGTCGCGCGCCGTGTTGGGCACGACGTCGAGCGGAATTGCCGGATCGGGGACCGTGTAATTGATGGTCGGGGGAATACGCTGAGTTTGCAAAGTGAGAAGCGTAAATACCGCCTCCACCGCGCCGGCCGCCGAAAGCGTGTGCCCGACCATCGATTTGTTAGAGGAAATCGGCACGCTCTTTATCCGTTCGCCGAATACGGCCGCGCAGCCGAGATATTCCATCTTGTCGTTTTCCGGCGTGCTCGTTCCGTGGGCATTGATGTAATCGATATCGTTCGGTGTGAGCCCGGCATCGGCGATGGCGTTGCCAATGCAGCCAATAATAGGTTTCCCATCCGGGCTGGAGCGCGTGCGATGGAATGCATCAGTCATCTCGCCGCAACCCTCCACGACACCCAGAATCTTCGCGCCGCGGGCCGTTGCAGCCTCGTAACTTTCGAGGACCAGCGCACCGGCACCCTCGGCCATGACGAAGCCGTCACGGTTCTTCGAAAACGGTTTGGCCGCCGCTTTGGGGACGTCGTTGCTGGTCGAAAGGGCGGAAAGAAGGGAGAAGCGGATCACGGCCTCAGGATTGATGGAGCCGTCCGTGCCGATGCATAGCGCGGCATTCGTCTCCCCACGGCGGATAGCTTCGACACCGAGTTGAATTGCTGTTGCGCCCGATGCGCAGGCGGTCGAAAGCGAGATTGGTGAGCCCTGCGTGCCGAATTTGTCAGCCAGGTTGTCGGCGACGGATCCGAGCAAGAACCGGCGATGATAGTCGGGAAATTTCGCGCTCACCCGCAGCATGTCGGCATAAGTGACGCTTTCATTGGCACCCGACTTTGCGCCGATTTCGAGCCGTTGCGGCCACTCCATTTCGATCGGCGGGACGGCGAGAAAAAGCGGCCCGGGAAAACCTCCGACCACGCCAAGCCCGGATTGCGAGATCGCTTCCTCGGCGGCAAGGCTGGCAATGGATTCGGTCAATGCAGCCGCGGTGTCGTGTGGCGGTAAGTAGTCGATGGTCCCGGCGATTCTGGTTTTCAGGCCGTCGGTGGCAAAGCGAGTAATCGTTTTAATGCCGGATGCACCGCTCGTCAGTTTGGCCCAGTTATCGCTCTTGCCCGCCCCGAGCGAAGTCATCACGCCAAGTCCGGTCACGACCACAACAGGCCGCCCCATCTTGTCCTTACCCGCCGCCATCGCTTCTCTCCTCAACCAATCCGTTCAACGAGAGCGAGACCTTCGCCACGCCAATGACCCACGCCGGTTACGACCACTTGCTTCAACTCTCCGGTCATCGGCCGCTCCAGACCGGTTGAGTCACAAGGCGGGAACAGACTACCACGGTCGAGTGCGATCGTGGCGAGCGCGATATTCATGGCAAATTGCGGCTCCAACCCATGGCCCAGATATGAACCCGTGGCGCGAACGGCAAGATCGCGATGCGCTTCGAGGAAAGCACGTTCTTCCGCCGTCGCCGGGTTAGCGCCGGTCGCACCGGACAGAATGGCCGTATGGCTGGCGTCGACCTTGCCCTTCAAGCCGTCCCAAAGTTGCGCCATGGTCTGTGTTATTGTCCCCGACTCCCGGCTAGCGCGGTCAGAGACGACGAAACTCAACCGTCCCAGAGCTTTGACGCCTCTTTTTTCGGCGTGCTCGCGCGCTTCAATGACCAGGAATGCGCCGAGCGAGGCGAGTGCGAATCCACCTTTGTCGCTCCCACGTTGCCAAACCGGCGCGTATTTGTCCTTTAGTGCCAGATCGGCGAATTCGTACAGCATCAACAGGTCCGGGCGTTCTCCGTTGTATGATCCGCCGACCAGCGCAATGTCACTTTGTCCAGCGCCGATGCGTGCGTGCGCAATTCGTACGGCATCAATACCGGCCGACTCTTCGCCCATGAACGTGCGCGAGGAACCGGTCACGCCGTGAACGATCGAAATGTTGCCGGCGAGAAGATTGGACAGCTGCGCCAGGAATAAGGTTGGCCGCAGGTCGCTCATCAGGCGTTCATTGAGAAAGGCCGCGGGATTCGCCGCGTGCTTAATTCTTGTCACGATATTTGAGTCAACGGTTAGGTCGCGCTCGCCACCTCCGGCAGCAACGATCATGTCCATACGCGAGAGAATATCGGTCTTGCCCTTTACGCCCGCGGAGTCGAGGGCAAGGCCGGCCGCGTAGGTGCCGATGCGCTGCCAATTCTCCATTTGACGCTGATCACCTTTCTTGGGGATCTGCGCGTCAAAATTGGTTGGAGCAAGCGGGTGGACGACGAAAGGCGCGAATGTTGTGGCGTCGGCAGAAGGCTGCGCCGCCATGAGCTTCTGCCAGTGAGTGTCAGCCCCTTCGCCGAGACACGAGAGAATTCCGATCCCGGTGATCCAGACTTCTCGAGGACTGCTAGCCATTGGCCGGCACCTCGGCCGGGAAACCGACTAGAGCGGCCATTTCACGCATCTTGTCCCGCATTTCACTGTTCGGGAAGTCCATAATGCGAAAGGTGAGCTCGACGTCGCAGATCGGCTTACCGTCAAGCGCAATGCTGGACTTGGTGATGGCGTATCCCGAGCCCTCGTGAACAAGCGTCGCGTTGACCGAGACCTTTTGACCGGGTGTAACGAACGTCCGAAATTTCGCGTCCTTTACCGCCGCAAGGAACGGCATGCGCTCGAACCGATTTACGGCAACGACCAGCCAGCCTGATGTCTGGGCCATGGATTCAATCAGCAGCACGCCAGGCATCAGAGGAAAGCCAGGGAAATGGCCTTCAAAAATTGTGCTGGTCGTGGGAACCGTCGCCTCGGTGCTGATTGTGCGGTCGGCGAGATTGATGTCGACGATCCGGTCGATCAGCTGAAAGTACTCAAGACGCATGTGACCAACGCTTCAGGCTCCCTTTGCAGCGACGAGTTCGTCGATGCGGGCGCTCAGGTTCTTGAGCACGAAATATTGGTCGGTTGTTGCCTTGCCGTCGTTGACTTCCTGAGTCCATTGCTCAAGTGGAAGCTTGATTCCAAACGCCTTGTCGATGGCGAAGGCGATGTCCAGAAAATCGAGGCTATCGATGCCAAGATCGTTGATGGCGTGACTTTCCGGCTTAATGGAGTCGCGCGGAATATCGCAGGTTTCGGCGATGATATTGGCTATGGTGTCGAACGTAGAAGACATCGGTAACTCTCTGGTTGATCTGGAGTTCTGGCCAGCGGGCGGCCAATGCGCCCGAGCCCCGCGCCATAGCCCCCAAAGCACACTTTAACGGCAAACAGTTGGCTGCCCGTATAGCGAAGCGGGGCGGAGAGTTCAATGGCGACGGCCCTTTAGCGCTATTTCCGGCTTGCATCGGCCCCAGGGAACTGAACACCAAGGCCGCGGCCTACCAGCGGTCCTTTGTCACCTCGACCGGCGTGCAGCCGCGCCGCCCGGAAAGGACGCAATCCTGGTTCTTGCGCATCGCGGCCATTGTGTCCGCCAGCCAAAGGCCAGCAGCGATCAGTCCGATCACAAAAACGAATGCGACGACATTCACGACCATGCGGTGGCGGTAATCGTCTGGATTCTCGCCGCGCGCATATTTTGTCAGGTCATCGACCGCTCGCGACGAGGGTGTATGGGAGTTGACGATCGGCTGTCTGCGACGAAAACCGATGACCCGTGATCCGTCGTCGGAATGAGATGGTTCTCGATCCGGCATGTCTGAACCTTATCACAGCGCCGCGGGCCGTTCGACCGGACTGCGCACCATTGAAGCCTGCCAAATTCCGATATAGGTCAAGCTGAGAATTTGGGCCCGGAGATCAAGATGAATAAAATTGGCTTTTTTGTTGCCGCTTTGGTTTTTGCAACCTCTACGGTTGGAACCGGGTACGCCGACGATGCCCTAGTTGGTACTCTCAAACTAACAACCCCTTGGACGCGCGCCACCCCAAAAGGCGCAACCGTGGGCGGTGGCTATTTAACGATCACCAACACCGGCAATGCTGCAGACCGGCTGGTCGGCGGTGCGTCGGGTATCTCAAGCAGATTTGAGATTCATGAAATGAGTATGGAGAAAGGCGTAATGAAGATGCGTGAGGTTACGTCTGGCGTTGAAATCAAGCCGGGGCAGACAGTTCGATTTGAACCTTCCGGGTACCACATAATGTTCGTCGGGTTGAAACAACCGCTCAAGGAAGGCGAGCACATCAAGGCGACGCTTCAATTCGAAAAGGCCGGCAACGCATCGGTAGATTTTGTCGTGCAGAGCATCGGCGCGCGGAGTGGGGGATCGGCGTCGCAAGGCGGCAGGCCAATGCAGCATGGTCACTGACTGTGGCCACCGATAGCGCCCTAAAATCAATCCGTTTGCGCTCATACCAATAGTTAAGAGCGTTACGGCTATAACCTCGGCCCCTGCTGGCCGAGGTGAGCAAAATGGCAGCCGATGAGCAAAGCGAGGAGCGGCATCGCTTTTCCGGTCCGGATGGGTCGGATGTCGCCCGCGTTTCGATCGACGAAGCATTGTCGAACAATTGGCTCGATGTCTGGTATCAGCCGAAGATCGACCTGCGGCGCAAATGCCTTGCAGGCGCCGAAGCCCTCGTGCGGATGCACCATCCACAGGCGGGCCTTCTGTGGCCGGAAGACTACCTGGGCGCGCTCGATGAAGAGAGCCTATTGAAAGTCAGCGAATATTCGCTGGTGACGTCATTGCGTGACTGGACGGTGTTCGCAGAAGCGGGGTTTGGACTTCGGCTTTCAATCAATGTGCCTGCGAGTCTGCTTCCGAAAATTCTGGTCAGCGCGCTCGTGGCGGCGCATCGACCGCAGTCGGACAAATGGCCCGGGCTGATATTGGAGCTGACCGAGGATCAAATCGTTCGCGATTTGCCGGCGATCCGTCAGATAGCCAAGGAATTCAAGACGAGCACCATAGCTCTTGCCATTGATGAATTCGGCGCCGGCTATTCGTCATTCTCCAGCCTGCGGGATCTGCCGTTCACCGAACTCAAACTGCACGCTTCGTTCGTCAAGAACTGTGCAGTTGACGTCACCAACGCGGCGATATGCCAGACGGCGATTGATCTTGCCCACCGTTTTGGCAGTGTCGTGGTTGCCGAAGGCATCGACGCGATTGCGGATCTTCAGGCCCTGATCGTGATGGGGTGCGATCTTGGCCAAGGGATGCTGCTTGCGCCACCTCTGCCGAAAGATCG
>Ga0070695_100002377_pt1 | contig 10810 bp, 13 predicted proteins | sample KBSK1252metaG_FD_65471 | JGI IMG/M metagenome (GOLD analysis project Ga0070695, IMG submission 65471) | Corn, switchgrass and miscanthus rhizosphere microbial communities from Kellogg Biological Station, Michigan, USA - KBS K1-25-2 metaG | ecosystem: Host-associated > Plants > Roots >...
GTGAACTGGTAGAAGCGACGGCCGCCGAGCTTGAGGTGCTTGACGTCGACCTGGACCGATTGCCCCGGGACGTGGATCTCGCGCCGGCGGCGGGGGCCTGGGCGATAGCGTTTCAAGGACACCCGGGGGACCCGATGCCGCTTCAGGATCCGCTGGATGGTCGGAGGGGAGACATAGACCTGGTGGTACCGCTGCGGAAAGAGGCTGATCCGGAGGGGCCCGTACTGCCGTTGCCGCCGGACCTGCAAGATCAGGGCGACGATGTGGGCCGGTGTCGTGAAGGGGTGGTGGCGCGGCCCTCGAGGACCGTCGCGCAGGCCGACCAGGCCGTCTTGGCGATACCGGTCACGCCAGATGTAGAAGAGGCTCCGTGAAATCCCGAAGAAGCGACACGTCTGGCTCACGTTCCGCGTCACTTGCTCGCAGTGGTGGAGCACGCGCAACCGCGCCCGTGCCTTTCGGTCCTGTTCTCGCACCTTGGCCGCTTGACTCATCCCGGACCTCCTGTCGCAGGGGCTTGCGAACGTCCCCTGACTGTCCGGGAATAACCTTACTAGCTACAGTCTAGTGGACGGCGGCAACCTCTCCGCGGAGCGCCCCCAGGAGGCCATAGCTATGAGAGCCCAAAGCGTCCGTGTTTTTGCCACGTTTCTCGCATTCGGTGCACTTGCGAGACGTCCGATCTCACCGGTCACATCTTTGTGGCGTGGCCACGCTTTCCTACCCTCCTGCGCACTCGCCTGATCGGATATGTGTGGGACACAATCGCGCCGGCCCACACGGTGGAAAGGAGTCAGAAGACCGGAGCCGTCACCTTTTTCGTCGTGCGGTCAGGACCCCGAGACCGCAACCGATGGCTGACCGAGCGGCGAAACGTGTATGAAGACTACAGAAAGGTCTTCGGCGAGGACCCTGAGAACCCCCAGGCCGTGGTCGTCTCGATCGACACGAACGATACACACTCCGTGGCGGAAGCGTTCATCGGGCGCATCATCTTCACGAACGGCTCCGGCGAGGCCGCACTGAATCGGTAGCCGACCCGGCACTTGCTCCCCCGGGAGCACGGTGTATGCCGAGCGGTACTCGGCGCGCACAATGTGAGCCGGTCGGCTTCTTGGACTCTAGGCCGACCGCCACCTGCCTTGCACTCACCGGCCTCAGGAGGGGGTCTTCGGTGTGGGTCAGACAACGCCTTTACTGGATCGGCCAGCAACGGGAGGGGCCGTGCTCCGTTCCTCTGACGGATGTCCGACGCACGGCAGGCCTCGCGGCCGGCGAGGGCGCGGAGCAGGAAAGGGAAGGATCAGATCTTGGGTACGGTCACGCCGGCCTCGTCGGCCAGCCGGACCAGCTCGGCGACCGATCCGGCCCGCATCTTGTCCATGACCTGGGCGCGGTGGACCTTGACCGTGTTCTCGACGATGCCGAGCGCCGCGGCGACCTGCTTGTTCAGCATGCCCGTGACGACGAGGGCGAAGACCTCCGTCTCGCGGGGGGTCAACAGGCGGACGCGCCGCTGGATCTCCGCGACGCGGACCTCGGTGGCCCGATCGCGCTCGTCTTTCGTCACGGCCCGCTGAATCGCGGCGATGAGATCCTTGACGTCGACCGGCTTGGTGAGCAGATCGACCGCCCCGGCCTTCATGGCCTTGACGCTCGTCGCGACGTCGGCGTGGCCGGTGACGAAAACGATGGACATCCGGCGGCCCGTGGCCGCCAGCAGCTCCTGCAGCTGGATCCCGGTCAGGCCGGGCATCCTCACGTCCAGTACCAGACAGCACGGGCCGGGGTGGGGCGGGCGCGCGAGGAATTCCCGGGCCGAGGCAAATGCCTCGACCCCGTAGCCGACCGACGCCAGCACCCGAGTCAGGCTCTTCCGGACGGAGGGGTCGTCATCCACGACGAGGACGAGCGGCGAGACTACCGTCATCGCGCGCCCTCTGGAGCCACGAGCAGCGTGACATGGAGGCTCGCCCCTGCTTGGAGGTTGTTCTCGACAGCCATATCTACGTCGCTCCCTTCTTCCCGAGGTCCGCGATTCTGTCCATTCCCGTGGCTCCTGAACCGTGCCCATTCCGGCGGGCACGCCCGTTCCGCCCGTCGGGTGACAGTCACCTTGTCCGCCCGGCCGATGGCGATGGCGTCCCTGCCGGAGTCCATTGATCCCCTTCAGGTTGCGGACAACCATGCGATTCGCCCGGTCGAGGAGGGGCATGAGCTGCTCGGACAGCTGCCGGATCGCCAAGGTCGCGCCTCATCTCTGGACGCCGGTGATGTCCGTGGTGTCGCGCATAAGGCCCATGGCCTCGTCAGTTTGTATCTGCCTCACGTCGGGACAAGTCCAGATTGATGGCTCTAACTTGAAGTAGACGGCCTCATCGCGCGCTAGTGTTATCGGCATTGTTACGTCGGTCTTCGTCACGATGGCCCCGAGGCACCGGACCGCGATGATTCGCCGCCCTGCGGTAACGGGGATGCTCACAAACTGTCCGCTCCTGACGTTGTAGACCTTGATCCCATCGATTAGCAGCGGATAGGAGGTTACACGGGACACGGCCATGCGTTGTGCCGGTCGGATGACCACGACCTTGGCGGAGTTCCCTTCCTCAACGGCCGGTAGTGCGCCAGTCAGCCCGTAGGAGGTCGAGCACCCGCCGAGCAGTAGTACACTCGTCAACACCTGCGCGTGTTGGCTCGGAAGGTATCGAGTGATAGGCGGATTCCTCCTCGGGCTCCTGGGGCAGCAAGAGCGAGGCCACGGAGGGAGCCACACACAATCAGGGGCTTGCAGAGTGAGGGCGCCGGGACCGCTGACCGAGACGGTCAGGGCTGGATGACATTGTTGGGCGCGTAGCCAGCTGCCTCATTCAATACCGCCGAGGGGATGTTGCGCTCCCTTACGTCATCGACGAAGTACAGATATTCGAACGCCCGTCCTTCGTCGTCAGGCGGGATGGCGGCTTGGTCTGGCGGGAAGCAGCCAGCAGCCGTCCAGGCGAGCGCGGCTGCGGCTACCGTGCGAACTGGCTACCCGCTGCTACTGCTTGTTGGCCCCCCGGTTCCCGTGATCCCCCTGAGCACCGCGATCCCCCTGGTTGCCTTGCGCCTCCGGGGCTTGCTGCTGGTGCTGCGGCGGCGGCGCCTGCGGCTGCGTGGCCTGCGGCGGTGGAACTTTGCTGGCGGGCCGCTCGACCGGCGGTTGCTGACGAGGCGCAGCCTGTGGCTCTGTGCGCTGCGGTGCTGCACGTGGAGCCTCACGCTGGGCCTGCGGCTGCGCTCTCTGCTCACGCTGAGGCTGCGGGGCAGGAGCTTGCTGTGGCTGCTGCTGTGGCTGCTGCGCTCTCTGCTCATGCTGAGGCTGCGGGGTAGGAGCTTTCTGTGGCTGCTGCTGTGGCTGCTGCGCTCTCTGCTCACGCTGGGGCTGCGGGGCAGGAGCTTGCTGTGGCTGCTGCTGCTGTGGTTGCTGCGCTTTCTGCTCGCCCCCCTGAGGGCCTAGGGCTGGGGCGGAGCGCTGACGTTCCGGAGCCGGCGCTACCTGCCGCTGGGGCTGGGTAGCCGGACGCTCCTGACGCTGGGGAGCTTGACGTTGCAGTACTTGGTCATGCTGTCGAAGCGCGGGGGTGGTTGGCTGGTACTTGTAGTTCTCCCGATGGATTTGCTGCTGCTGCCCGACGTCCCGAGGATACCTATCGCCCGTGTACTGGCGCTGGTAGGTCGGCAACGGGGCGGGGGTGTACCGCGCGTTACGATCCCACCTGTCCCACCCGCTGCGACGTGACTCCCAGTCGCGGCCGTAGTGCTCGCCCCATCGGGGATACGAGTCACGGGGCCCGGGCGAGAAGTACACCGGCGGAAAGAGGTAGAACCGGACTGGCACGCGCAGGATAAACCCTGGCACATCGTACATGCCGACCAGGGCCCATGGCCCGTTGTACCACGAACTCGTGTACCAGTTGTCGTCGCGGAACACCCAGTAGAACCCGTCGTAGAAGAACAGGTTCACGGAGGCCCGGGGAGCGTAGTACACCGGGAAACCGGGCACCACCTCAAGCTCCGGGAACGGAATGTTGACGCCGATGCTGATGCTTGGAAGTCCGATGCCGATGCTGATCTGGGCGTTGGCAGTGCCCGCCAGGGACAGCACGAGGAGAGCCGCAAGGATGAGTCTCATGTTTTCCTCCCTAAAGACCGCACGAATGCCCTTTCATCAGAGCAGCCCCAGGGTGAGTAGGCTGAACATCGCCCGGCCCACGAGGAGGAGATAGACCAGGATCGCCGCAACGCCTACGGTGATTGTCGCGATGATCCAGGTCGAACTGTTCACTTCGCGCCTTTCACTTGTCCAGGCCAGGGCACGAGCGCCTGCCCCGCATCAACATCGCTCCCCTGAATCGCATCATGTTCCCCTCTGTGAACGTTGAATGCCGAGCTCAACGCTATCCCGACGCAATGGGATTTTGTATTGGACCCTGGTTGTAGTTCAGGCTTAGTGCGCAAGATCAGCATGGATGGGGAGCAGGGCGTGCGGCTGGCCTGAGAAACACGAAAGCTCGCCGCCCGGCGGCCGACGGCTTTGGGTTAAACGAGCGTGCCTCAACGGTTGGCCGCAGTGTTCGCGGTTCTGAGCGCGGGCGACGCCTTTGCAGGGACTCGCGGACTCTGGAACCGTCAGAAACTTGAAGACCAGAAACACTGGCCGACTTCCACTTGTTGGAGGAAGCCGACCACCTGCCGCATCAATCTGCCCTCGAGTTCCTCAAGGTCAGCCTCCCGGCTGATGTGGGACCATCACGCGAGCAGTGTCACGAGGGGAGTGCGTATTGGACCCAGGTCCAATGGGCTGGCGGGCCCATGACGACTAGAGTGAGAGGAAGCACAAGAGGAGGAAGCGCATGAACATTTTCTACATCATCGGCGTTGTGGTCGTGGTGCTCGCCGTCTTCGGTTATTTGAGGCTCGGGTAGGAATCAGGTCTGTGCCTAGTTGACGGTGGCGCTCGACCGTGATCAATACCGAGGATGCGATGGGCGCAGAGCGTGACAGCCGAGGTCACGGACAGAGCGCGCTGGGGCCCGGGCCTCGCATCGGCCCGAAGGATCTGCAGGATCCCGATCGTGATGTGACGGAAACGGGTCACCCAGTCCCGGAGGATGAGCAGGGGCAAAGCGGTCGCGATGCGGAAGCTGAGGGGCCCGTGCAGCTCGCAGCGAGTCGCCACGAGTGAGCAGCGTCTAACCCGTGCGTGGGGAGGGATGACCTATGCGGTACGACCCTACGATAGCCATGGATGGACAACGCGGAGCAGCCGCCCTGGAGGCTTATCCGTCTCGTGAAGGTCTTCTCTGATCACGCTCTCAGGTCTGATGCGCAGAGCCGCTAACCCCTTTCGTTCACCCAGGGATTACCGAGGAACTCGCTGGCCCGTGGAGCGCGTACATGGCCTTCTCGTGGATGAGCTGCTGAATCCGGTGGAGCAGCGCCTCGCGCCGCTTCCGATCGAGCTCACCGCCCTGCTCCCGGAGCCCCATGTGTTCCTCCCGTCCGCGCGCTCGCCCCTGACTTCGCCTACGCTTCAATCGCTGTGGGTACCCTGAGTACCCGGATCGGGACAGTCAGTAATCAATAGGGCATGAGCTGGAGTTGGACTTAGGTCCAATTCGCAAAGGGATGCCTTCCGACTAGAGTGTGAGGAAGCATATCTCGTAGGTCCGGTTCTAGGCCGTTGTCTTGATTCCGGGGGAGGGCTTCTTCACCTTATCCTGATCGTCGGCATCAATTCTCTCGTGGTCCATGTCGTGCGCGGGAGAAGGGTCGGCGCCTAGAGTTGCTCGCGCGCCTTCGCGTGAGAGCGGACAGGAGATCCACAGTGCGCTGGGGAAGTATGCGGGATAGCGGCAACGTCGAGGACCAGGAGTCGGCCGGACCGGCGCGAGGGCTCGGCGGCGGATTCAAGCTGGGCGGCGTGGGCCTGGTCGCGGTGCTGGCGATCAGCTGGTTCCTCGGGCTCAACCCGCTCGACGTTCTGAGGTCACTCCAGGGCGGCGAATCGTCCTCGGTGCCCACTCAAAGCGCGCCGGCTCCTTCGGCCTCCGCGCCGGGGGCACGCGATGAGATCAAGGAATTCATCACTAGGGTCCTCGGCGACACGGAGGATACCTGGAGCGCGATCTTCAAGAAGATGGGCCGCGAATACCGTCCGCCGAAGCTCGTCCTCTTCCGGGGTGCGGTCGACTCGGCCTGCGGGCTCGCCAGTTCTGCCGCTGGGCCCTTCTACTGTTCCCCCGATGACCGGGTCTATCTCGATCGGTCGTTCTTCGAGGATCTCTCGAAGCGATTCGGGGCGCCAGGCGAGTTTGCGCGCGCGTACGTGATCGCGCACGAGGTGGGCCATCACGTGCAGAACCAGCTCGGCATCACGGGAAAGGTGGCGCAGCAGCGGGGCCGCGCGTCCGAAGCCAGGAGCAATGCGCTCTCGGTCCTCGTGGAGCTGCAGGCCGACTGCTTTGCGGGCATCTGGGGTCACTATGCCAAGCAGCGGGGTCTGCTCGACCCCGGCGACGTCCAGGCCGGGCTCGCGGCCGCCGCCGCCATTGGCGACGACCGGATCCAGCAGCAGTCGGGGGGCCGCGTCTCGCCCGAGTCCTTCACCCACGGCTCGTCGGCCCAGCGCGTGCGGTGGTTTCGCAGCGGCCTCGACTCCGGTGATGTCAACCAGTGCAATACCTTCGAGACCGCCCGGCCCTGAAACAACGAGTCCGCCGTGCAGCCGATCAGCGCGCCAGGCGGCGGAGGGGCTGACCGAGGACAACCAGGCCATGCTGTGGCTGGCCCACCGAGCCGTCGATGCGCTGAAGGTCAACACCGAGTTCAACCGGCCGAGCTGAGCCCCTGAGCTGTGGACGGTTCTGATGGGCGAGTCAACGACGAAGGGGGCGGACCCGGAGGTAACGCTTCCGGGTTGCGCAGTCGTGGCTACTGTAGCCACCGGAGGGACCCGTTGACGGCGTCAAGAGACGAACCCACGGGCTTGTCACCGTGGTGGCGTCACGCGGCCCCCACCGAATCTTTTCAGCTACTTCACAAACAGCTTTGTGTCCGGCAGGCCGTCGTCGTCCGCGCGGCCGCGGCGTTTGTTCATCCCGCCGAGCGAGCGCGCCCTGATCGGGTCGAACCTGGGCGAGGAAGGCGTTCCGATGGCATTCCCGGGCCGCCAGCTCCGAGGCGAGATCGAGACGGCGCACTCGGTCAGGGAGCGATCACGCTACGTGGCAACGAGGGCGTGCTGATGAAGCTGGCCCCGGATGTGGCAGTGCCGCAATCCATCTGATTTGAAACCCAAGGGAGGCACGATAGCCATGCGCAAGCGCGTGATCAAGCCGGCGGCCGGCGAGGTCGCCACCGCCGATCAGGAATGGCTGGACGTGGAGCAGCTCGCGCAGGTCGAGGTCACGTCGGAAGATGCCGCGCACCCCGTCGAGGCGGCGCTGGTGCCCGGAGACGGGGCCGGGTGGCGCGCCGCGCAGCCGGGCGAGCAGACCCTCCGCCTGGTCTTCGACCGGCCGCAGCGCCTGACGCGCATCTGGCTCCTGTTCATCGAGCCCGACACGACGCGCACGCAGGAGTTCGTGCTGCGCTGGTTGCCCGACGGCGGGCGATCGTTCCGCGAGATCGTCCGCCAGCCGTGGAACTTTGGCCCTCCGGAGAGGATCCGCGAGGCGGAGGACTACGGCGTCGAGCTGTCCGGGGTGACGGTGCTCGAGCTGGTGATCGTTCCCGACAAGAGTAGGGGCGAGGCGCGGGCGTCGCTCGCGCGGTGCCGGCTGGCCGGCTAGCTGTGGGTCGACGCCCGCCCTTCGACTAGCGGGTGGGCGGCGGAAGCGGCGCGCCCGGGGTCGCAGGCATGCAGATCGAGCTGCCCGGTCGCCGGGCCTGCCCGGGCGGGCAGGCAACACCCGGGGTCGGGTCGCTCATCCCTGGCGTGGTGGTGCCGGGCACCCCTGGCGTCGTGCTGCCGGGCATGCGTGGGGCCGTGCTGCCGCCCGCCGTTCCTGGGGTCGTCGGACCACCCGGGGCCGGAGTCGCGCCCGGCGAGCCCGGCCCCATCCCTCCGGGCCCGGCACCCGGCGTCTGAGCGGCCGCCGTTCCCGCGAGGATCAGGCTCGTCGCTACCACTGCAAGTGACGTCTTCCAGCTCATGAGATTGGTCCTCCTGCCGTCGCGAGCAGCGTTTGCGGGTTCGAGAGCGGTCCATCTTCGCAGGGAAACCGCGGTCTCATCGACGACCCTCTGCTATCCGAGCAACATGAGGCTCCACCGACTTGGAGCGGCTGGGGCGCGAGGGCCCGTGCGGGCCTCACGTCTCCAGCCGCTCGCGGATGCGCTCCGACCCGCCGGCCGGGTCGTGAGCGCTTATTTTCCTGAGTGTGCCGGCGAACACGTCGCGGTTCCTCGACCGCTGCACGTCGATTACTAGACGTCGAAAAGTACTCAACGTTCTAGCCCGGCGGTTGCGGCCCCAATCGCGGAGACTGGTGGAGATCCGGCGCTTCGGGAATCCATTTCTCTGTCAGGCGACAGTCGATGCATCCCGCCCCCGAGCGCGAACCACACCATCATTACGAGCACGGTGCCGACAACGAGCGCCAATACGTCCTTGAAGTAGTCAGACACGGGGCGTCGCCTCTCTCTCGTTACTGGCAGACTAGTCATCGTCCTCCGGCCTGCCTATTGGACCTTCGCCCCACCCCAGGTGAATCGGGCCTTTCGGGGGGAGAGACTGGGCGACCAGCGTGGGCTGCTCAGGCACCGGGGTAGAAGGGCTGGCGGCGCCGAGCCGGCCCTCGCTCGCTCAGCCTCCTGAAATCGCAGCTCGCCGGCATGGCCGAGCGGCTCTCAGGAGTGCTGCGCCACGATGCGGCTGGTTCCTTCTAGGAAGCCAAGAGCCCACTCCGACCGGCTATAGTCCCACTAGTCCACCCCGCCACAGCCTTGTCAGGCCGTAACAGGGGATACCTGGGGGCGCCCGGCCCGTTACAGGGGCCGGGACCCAGGTCAGCCTACCGATGGGCGCTACTGGTGGCCCTCGTGCCGGTTGGCCCCGCCATGGTAGCCGCCGTCATGCCGATAGTGGTCCGACTCGACATGCTCTCGGCGCCAGGGCTCGCCGCCGCCCCGGTGGTAGCCCTCGCGGCCACGCCACTGCCCGTGCCAGCAATCACGGCAAGGTGTGGGGGAGTAGAAGTAGGGCACGGGCAGGCCGATCCCGATCTGGATCTGGGCTTGGGCTGGCGGGGCCGACAAGCCCGCGATGGTGAGGGTGGCGAACAGGACCGCAGGGACTAGTGCCAGGTATCGCATAGGTGAGACCTCTGCCTGCCAGCATGGTCCGGCTGCGGAGCGCCTGATAGAGAGACCTTGGCTGTAGGCCCTTGGGTGTCTGGGCTCGACCAGGGTCGCCAGCCCCCCGAACGCCCCAAGCCCCCGGCCTGTACGAGCGCCGAGGGATTAGTGGCGAACCGAGCCGAGCGGGCTGGCCTCCAGGTCACCGACGTGCCGCGCTCATCGCTGGCGAAGCTCGTCCGCCTATACCGGCTCGGCGCCAAGGTGCGAGCGGGGTTGCGGCAGGCTCGACGGCGGCGACGTTCGCCAAGACCTGGAAGGACCGTCTAGACGGAGCGACCCATGCTCATCGCGCCTCCGGCCCACGCGGGTCCACGGTCTCGGGGAGGACGCCGTTGGCCCAAGCGCGCGGGCTACGCCTTCTTCACCGCCGCCTCGATCGCCTCCATGAGCGGTTGCCCCTGGCCGACCCAGTCGGTGGTGCGCTCTCGCAGGACTTGGCGAACGATGTTGAGGACCCTGCGCACCTCATCCGTTATTTCCATGTTCCCGCTCCTCTGTCGATCTGCGCCCCACCGAGTGGCGGCGATTCGGGGTGACGACTTTCCTCATGGACTACTCCCCGGTGTTACGACCTCCACGTCCCCTTCGGCCCACGCGGGTCCATGGTCTCGGGGAGGCAAGCATAGGACGCCATCCGTGATGCTAGGGGCTCTTTCTCCTGTTGGCTGCGCTCCTGCTCGCACGCCTCTCGGGACAACCCGCCTCCCAGTCGGACTGCCTCCAAGGCTCCCCAAGGGTCCTGAGTTTGCCCCCACAACACCCACGCGCACTCGGCGGAGGCCGACGTGGCCAGGGCTACTCCGGTGCCTCCACCGCGCTGCCGATGCAGATCCAGGCTTAACCATCGGCGCCACACTCGTTGGCTGGCGTGCTGGAGGGGTGATAGGCAGGGATCAGCCTCTAAACGGAAACGCAGGCCGCGTCGCCCCACGTGGACATCGCGTCGCGCGGTCCTTGCGCTTCGCGGCTAGAATACTGCTCTGACAGCATGGTCGCACTCGTAGAGGCGGTGGTGGTGTGGCTCATCCTGGTGGTCGCGGCGGAATCTGCCGGCGCCCAAGGGGTGGCCGACCTGTTTGGCAAGGTCGCGGGCACCGTCGTCGTGATCCAGGCCAAGGGCCGGGACGCGACCGAGGTCGGCTCGGGCGTGCTCATCTCCCCGGACGGCAAGATCATGACCGCCGCCCATCTCGTGCACGGAGCCGACGCGGTAGCCGTCAAGTTCCTCGGCGGCCGGACGGTGCCCGCTCGAGTGGTGACCTCGGAGCTGGCGGCCGACCTCTCCCTCATCCAGCTCGACCAGGTCCCCGCCGGCCTGCGGGCCGCCACGCTGGCCAACTCCGACCAGGTCCGCGTGGGAGATCAGGTCATCGTGGTGGGCGCGCCGTACGGGCTGAGCCACTCCCTC
>Ga0070695_100002378_pt1 | contig 10808 bp, 8 predicted proteins | sample KBSK1252metaG_FD_65471 | JGI IMG/M metagenome (GOLD analysis project Ga0070695, IMG submission 65471) | Corn, switchgrass and miscanthus rhizosphere microbial communities from Kellogg Biological Station, Michigan, USA - KBS K1-25-2 metaG | ecosystem: Host-associated > Plants > Roots >...
CCCTCGCCGCAGTTGCTCGAGCTCGAGTTCGGATCCTCGACGGCGAGCTGCAGCGACGGCAGGAGCGTGTCGCTGCCGATTCTGGCGGCGATGGTCTGATCGATCGTCGCGCTGCCGACCGAGGCATCCGACCCGGCGGTCTTGCGCGGCTTGATGCCGGTCAGGTACGCCGCCGCCACCCAGTGATCCGATCCGGTCGTGCCCTCGGGCGGCTCCGCCGATTTCGACCACAGGCCGGACAGCACCGTCGTGTGCTCACGGATTGTGCCGAGCGACTCGAGAATGTACGGCAGCTTCGCCGGCAGCACGCCGTCGCCGGTCGGCTCCCAGTAGCCGGGCGCCATGCCGTGCGGGTAGAAGACGCCGACGAACCGCGGCTTGGCGGCGGCGGCCGTCTGCGCGAGCAGCGTGCGCGCGGGAATCATCGCGTCGAGGAGCGGCAGCGCCAGCGTGCACCCCGCGCTCTTCAGAAACGTCCGCCGCGGGATATGCCTCTTTGTGACGAACATCTATCTCGCTCTTTTCTTATTGGCGCGCAGCCGCGCGCCTGATGCGCTCGGGCCGTCGCCCTCGCGCATAACCTTCACTTGCTCGCTTCGCTCGCGCGGCGTCACTGCCGCTCTCCCGGCGTCTCTGGCGCAGCCGCGCGCCTGATGCGCTCGGGCCGTGGCCCTCGCGCATAACCTTCACTTGCTCGCTTCGCTCGCGCGGTTACCTCGCATCGCTCGCGCGTCGTCAATCGCCAATCACGAATCACCAAATCACTGAATCCCCACTAAATCCGCAATCCTCAATCCGCAATCACTGCACGTGAATCGGCACCGGCCGCTCGGGCATTTTCATGTTCATCTGGAACGGTTTGCTGTTGACGATGCCGAGGACGAGCGCGGAGAAGCGGTTGTCGGCCTTCCTGGCGTCGCGCGCGATCGCGCGGACGAGCGGCATATCCTGATGCTCGACGCCGCGGCCCAATCCGTACGTGAGCAGCTTCTCGGCGACCACTTCGACGAACTGATCCGAGTACGCGAGCAGCCAGGTGCGCAACCCGGCCGGCCCGGCGATCGGCGTGCCGTCGTACACCTTCGCCGACGCGTCGACCGGCGTGCCGTCTTCGTCCGTCCGCCACAGACCGATGCCGTCGAAGTTCTCGAGCGAGAAGCCGATCGGATCCATCAGCATGTGGCACTGGACGCAATCGGCGCGCACGCGATGCTGCACCATCTTCTCGCGCATGCCCGGTTCTTTCGCGTGGCCGCGCGCGTCGGCCGCCCGCGCCGGCAGCGGCGGCACGTCCGGCGGCGGATCGGGCGGGCTGACGCCGAGCACGTTCGTCATGATCCACTTGCCGCGCGTGACCGGCGACGTGCGCTCGGGCTTCGAGGTCGTCACCAGGAACGCGCCCTTGCCGAGCAGGCCGCGCCGCGCGTCCAGGTCGGGGCCGAGCGCGACGCGGCGGAACTGGCTGCCGTAGATGCCCTGCATGCCGTAGTGCTTCGCGAGCCGCTCGTTGACGAACGTGAAGTCGGCCGTCAGCAGATCGATGACGCTGCGATCTTCGCGCACGATCGTGTCGAACAGCAGCTCCACTTCGCGGCGCATCGCCTGACGCAGCGGATCGTCGAAGTCGGGATAGATCATCGGCAGCGGTCCGGTACTCTGCAGACCGCGGAGGTTGAGCCACTGCCCGGCGAAATTCTCCGCGAGGGCATCGGCGCGCGGATCCTTCAGCATGCGCCGCACCTGGCGCTCGAGGACCGCGGGGTCCTTCAGCCGTCCCTGGCCCGCCGCCGTCAACAGGTCGTCGTCGGGGATCGAGCTCCAGAGGAAGAAGGACAACCGGGACGCGAGATCGATGTCGCTCAGGCGATAGCCCTGTCCCGCCTTGAGCGCGGCCGGCTCGGCTTCGATGCGATAGATGAATTTCGGATCCGCGAGGATGCGCGCGAGCGTCATCTCGATGCCGCGATCGAAATCGCCCGCCTCCGCTTCGCTTGGGCGAGGCTTGCGGCCGTCCTGATAGAACTGCAGCAGCGACTGCACCTCCGCATTCGTGGCCGGATGGCGAAAGGCGCGCGTGGCCAGGTTCGTGACGACCTTGCGGGCGCACGCCGGTTCGTCTGCGGCGCTCGTCGGCCGGCAGACGAAGATCTTGTCGCGGCTTGGCGACGACTTCGCCTGCGCGGCGTTGTACGGACCCTCGATGCGGACCGTGCCGACGTGCGGGAAGAACGTGAAGCCGGGCGTCGGTCCGGTCTGCAGCGTGTCCCGCATGAAATGGCGATCGAGATCGAGCACCGGCGCGAAATTGGTCGCGAGGAACGTGACGCCGACGGCGTGGGCGCCGGCGGTGGTCTTGAAGCGCACGCGCATCGGCGTGCCGCCGCGCCCGCCGAAGAAGGCTTCCGGCCCCTGCTGGCCGCCCCCCGACGGCGCGCCGCGTCCGCGGCCCGCGGCCGGCGTGGCGCCGCGGCCCCGCTGGGCTTCACCGCCGCAGTTGGCCTGGGGCGCGCCGAACCGGCGGCTCCCTTGCCAGTCGATCAAGTCCAGCCGCGCGCCGTCGAGCAGGATCTCGAGCTTCTCGCACGGCACCGATCCGAACCCGGTCGGCGACATGTTGTCGCCGAAGATCGGCGTCACGGTGATCGTGTAGTCGCCGTCCGACGGGAAGACGTGATTGACGAGCATGCCGCCGCGTGTCCCGAACGGCAGCCCTTCGAGGTGATAGTCCTGCGACGTGTCTTCCGGCGTGCGATAGACGACGAGCGCCGGCGCCGCGGGTTCACCAATCGCCAGGCGGCTGATCTTGCCGGCCGCGGACACGTACGCCTCGACGAGCGTCGACGAGATGCCGAGCGCGCCCGCCATGTTGTCGAAGCCGTGCGTCGAATCGTCCGACGGAAGAAGCGCGGCCGCGTCGATGTCGAGATCGAGGAGGTCGCGGATGACGTTCGCGTATTCGGTGCGATTCAGACGGTGAAGGCCGGGTGGCGGGGCGTACGTCGGCGTCGTCCGGTCGAGCTCGTTTTCCAGCCACGTGATGAACCCGTCGTACGCCGCCTTCTCCGGGCGGCGGGATCCCGCGGGCGGCATCATCCCCGCGCGCATCTTGCGGACGACGCGCTCCCATGCTTCGGCGCGATCGGGGATGCGCGCGAGATCGAGATCGTCGAGCGTCAGCTTGCGCGCCGGTTCCTGGCCGGCGGCTTTGCCGCGCTGGTTGTGGCACCCGACGCAGTAGCGATCGAGGAGCGCGCGTTGATCGGCTGTCGGTGTCGCCCCGGCGGGGCGAGAGATCTGCGCCGGTTGCGCCGGTCGCGCACCCGTAGGCTGACCGGCTGCGGCGACGATGATCGGCAGGGTCGCCAGACAGCCAATTGCGAGCAGTCTCGTGGTCATCTTTTACTTTGCGCTGGGGCCCCACCCCCAGCGCCTGCCACCGCTCGCTCACGCTCGCGGCGTTGGTTCGTCACGACTGTCCGCTTGGGGTGCATATGATCGGCGAAACTTCAACATCATAGCTGATGAACTGCCATATCATTCGTCCCGATTTGTAACCTGAAACGCGAACGGAACGGTGGCGGCTGGGCTCGGAGCGGAGTAGACTGGCCGCGTTTTTTTTCACGATTTGGCGCGCGGGAGGATTGATGTGAACAGCAAACATCCCGTCGGTCGTCGCCGGTTCCTCAAGGGCGCCGCCGCAGGCGCCGCCGCACTGGTGGCGAAGGGCGCGCCGACGGCGGCCCAGCCGCAGGAGGCGGGGCGGCCGCCGGCCGCGCCGGCGACCCCGACCGGCGCGCAGCTCGCCGCCGATACCGAACCGCCGCGCCGCGCGGCCGCGCGCATCATCGAGCATCCCGCGTCGGACTACATGGTCGACGTGATCAAGAGCCTCGGCTTCGAGTACGTCGGCGCGAACCCGGGCTCGAGCTTCGAGGGGCTGCACGAGTCGATCATCAACTACGGCGAGAACAAGATGCCGGAGCTGCTGACGAACTGCCACGAGGAGTCGTCGGTCGCGATGGCGCACGGGTACGCGAAGATCGAAGGCAAGCCGATGCTCGCGCTCGTGCACGGCAACATCGGGCTGCAGCACGCGTCGATGGCGATCTACAACGCGTACGCCGACCGCGTGCCGGTGTTCATCATCGCCGGCAACTGGCGCGACGCGGGCACGCGCAACAACGGCGTCAACTCCTATCACAGCGCGCAGGACATGGGGCTCATCGTCCGCGACTGCGTGAAGTGGGACGACGAGCCGGCGTCGCTGCCGGCGTTCGCCGAATCGATGGTGCGCGCGTACAAGATCGCGATGACGCCGCCGATGGAGCCGGTGCTCGTCGTGCTCGATCACGACATGCAGGAGCGGCCGCTGCCCGACGCGCCGCCGCGCATCCCGCGGCTGACGATGCCGGCGCTACCGGTCGGAGAGCCCGGCGCGGTGCGCGAAGCGGCGCGGCTGCTCGTCGCGGCCGAGAACCCGCGCATCAACGCGGGACGCATGGCGCGGACGCCGAAGGGCATCACGCTGCTCGTCGAGCTCGCCGAGCTGCTGCAGGCGCCGGTCAACGGCGGCGGCGATCGCGTGAACTTCCCGTCGCGCCACCCGCTCGCGGGCGCCGGATCGGGAGCGGCCGACGTCATTCTGAATCTCGAAGTGCAGGGCGGCGGCGGTCCGGGCTTCGTCGCCACGCAGCGCGCGGCGAACGCGAAGACGATCAACATCTCGGCGCTCGGCCTCTACATCAAGAGCAACCTGCAGGACTTCCAGCACATGGCCGACGCCGACATCGACATGGCGGCCGACTCGGAAGCGACGCTGCCGCTGCTCATCGAGGAAGTGAAGCGGCAGCTCGGCGCCGATCGCAGGCGCACGCTGCAGGATCGCGGAACAAAGCTGGCTGAAACGCATCGCAACGTGCGCGTCGCCGCCATGGAAACGGGCGCGTACGGCTGGGACTCGAGCCCGATCAGCCTCGCGCGGCTCTGTGGCGAGCTGTGGGCGCAGATCAAGGATGACGACTGGTCGCTCGTCTCCTGGCAGGGGTTCGTGAGCGGGTGGCCCGGCCGCCTGTGGAACTTCGACAAGCACTATCGCTACATCGGCGGCCAGGGCGCCGGCGCGATGGGCTACGGCGCGGGCGCCGCGGTCGGCGCCGCGCTCGCGAATCGCAAGCACGGGCGCTTGTCGATCAACATCCAGACCGACGGCGACCTGAACTACGCGCCGGGCGTGCTGTGGACCGCGTGCCATCACCAGATTCCGCTCCTGACCGTGATGCACAACAACCGCGCGTACCACCAGGAAGTCATGTTCGTGCAGCAGATGGCGAGCCAGCGCAATCGCGGCGCCGATCGCGCGCACATCGGCACGACGCTGCGCGAGCCGAACATCGACTACGCGAAGATGGCGCAGGCCTATGGCATGTACGGCGAGGGCCCGATCGAGCATCCAAAAGATCTCGCGCCCGCGATCAAGCGCGCGCTCGATCGCGTCAAGCGCGGCGAGCCCGCGCTCGTCGACGTCGTCACGCAGCCGCGGTGAGGACTTGCCATGACGAAGACGATCGAACGCAAAGGCCGCGAAGGCCGCAAAGCTTTATTTTTTGAAGAGCACACCGCTTCGGTGTTCATAGGAGCCCGAGAATTGGTCTTTGCGGTCTTGGCGGTCTTTGCGTTCTTCTTCTTGTCCGATGTCATCGCGGCACAAACTCCAGCCGCGGCGGCGCCGTCGGGCAATGCGCAGAGCGGCAAGGAGCTGTACGCGAAGTACAGCTGCTACGCGTGCCACGGCTACGACGGCCACGGCGGCGCGGGCGCGCGGCTCGTGCCGATGCGCATGAACCTGCCCGGCTTCACGGCGTACATCAAGAACCCGCGGCAGATGCCGCCGTACACCGCGAAGGTGCTGTCGGACGCGCAGGCGGCAGATCTGTTCGCCTACATCAAGTCGATCCCGGAGTCTCCGTCCGCGGACAAGATTCCGCTGCTGACGCGGATCATGGGAGAGAAGTGAAACTGTCGACAATCTCAAAGGAGATCACATGAGGCGATTGATATCAGGATTCGTGGCGTTCGGCATGACGATGGTGGCCGCATCCGGAGCCGCGGCGCAGACGACAACGACCGCGCCCGCGCAGCCACCGCCGCCGATGACGAATCTGCAGCTCTATCCCAAGGAAACGCCGCGAGCCGAGATCGTCGCCACCATGCAGGGGTTCACGCAGGCGCTCGGCGTCCAGTGCACGTACTGCCACATGGGCCAGGCGCCGAACTTCGATTTCGCGTCGGACGCCAAGCCGACGAAGACCGTCGCGCGGAAGATGATCCTGATGGCCCGCGAGGTCACGGCGAAGATGCCGGAGATCACGGGCAAGCCGGCCGCCGACATCGCGCGCCTCCGCTGCGCGACCTGTCATCGCGGCCTCGCGATTCCGAAGCTGCTGCCCGACATCCTCACCGAAACGGTGAACAAGAGCGGCGGCGCGGCCGCCGTCCAGCAGTACCGCGACCTGCGCAAGCAGTACTACGGCGCGCAGGCCTACGATTTCAGCGCGCCCGCGCTCGCGTTCCTTGGCCAGCAGCTCACCAACGCCAACAAACCCGACGACGCGCTGGCGCTGCTCCAGCTGAACGCGGAGTACTACCCCGATTCCGCCGCCACCTACGGCATGATGGCGCAGGCCTACATGAAGAAGAACGACAAGGACAACGCGATCAAGAGCCTGGAGAAGGCCGTTCAGCTCGATCCGAACAATCAGCAGGCGAAGCGCCAGCTCGAACAGTTGAAGAAGTGAGCATGCGGGTGACGGCGCTGCTGACGGCAGCGCTGGTTGCGGCGGCGTGCGGCGGGCCGCCGCCGCCGCCGTACAAGCCGGTCTCCGACGTCAAACAGCTCATGCAGGGGATCGTCGATCCCTCCGCCGACGTCGTGTGGGAATCGGTCGCGACCATTTTCACGAAGGAGGGCGTCGAGGAACGCCGTCCGCGCAACGATGCAGAATGGGCGAACGTGCGCAACCACGCCATGATGCTGATGGAGTCGGGCAATCTCCTGATGATGCCGCCGCGCGCCAAGGACGGCGGCGACTGGATGAAGATGTCGCAGGCGCTCATCGACACGGCCGAGATCGCGCTGCGCGCGGCCGAGGGGAAGAACATCGATGGCCTCTACGACGTCGGCGGCCGAATCGACGAGGCCTGTGAGAACTGTCACAAGAAGTACTGGCCCAATTACTGACGATGAGATTGCAGATTGCAAATTGCAGATTGCAGATTGGGATTGCAGATTGCTGATTGGCCATGCTGGTTGATTGGTGGTTTGGAAGCGACAATCTGCAATCAATCCAACAATCTGCAATCAATCTGCAATCTGAAATCTGCAATCTCAGCATTCATTTGACATTTCAGACTCGACTCCCGACAATACCGAGTCATACGTTCGCCGGAGCGCGTACGGAGGTTTCGATGAGAACGAAGATTGCCGCGTTTGTCGCTGCCGCCGGATTCGTGCTCGCTACCGTCTCGGCGATTGCCCACCACTCCTTCGCCGCCGAGTTCGACGCGAACCAGCCGCTCAATATCAAGGGCACCGTCACCAAGATCGAGTGGATGAACCCGCACACGTACTTCTACCTCGACGTGGCGGAGGCCGACGGCAGCGTCGTCAACTGGGGCCTCGAAATGGGGAGCCCGAACGGGCTGATGCGCCAGGGCTGGACCCGCAACACGCTCAAGGTCGGCGACATCGTCAGCGTCGAAGGCAGCCGCGCGAAGGACAAGTCGCACGTCGGCAACGCGCGCGTGGTCGTCCTCGCCGCGACCGGCAAGCGCCTGTTTGCCGCGTCGAGCCAGACCGACACCCCGCAGCGCTAACAGCGCCAGGAGAGCAACCGTGCGAAACCGTCAGCGGACAGCGCTCGTCGGCGCGATGGTCGTGGTGTGCCTGACGGCGTTCTGGCGTGTCGGCGCGCAGCAGCCGGCGGCGCCCTCGACACCCTCCCCAGGAGGCCAAAGCGAAGGCGGACGCGGTGGACGGATGTCGGGCCCGCCGCAGCCGACGCCGCGACTCGCCGACGGGACGCCGAACCTGGGCCGCGTCGCGGGTGAGAAGGGCGTGTGGAACGTGCCTTACATCACCAACATGGGCGAGCGCGTCATCGAACCTGACGGCACGACGGCGTTCGAGCGGCGCCTGGCGGCGGGCGGCGGGCGCGGCGGCCGCGGCCGTGGCGCGGGACGCGGCGACGGACCGCTCGGCGGCGGCGAAGGCACGACGGGCGGCGGCGGCCGCGCCGGCGCGAAGGCGGAGCCGCAGGTGCCGTTCCAGCCGTGGGCCGCGGCGGTCTACGACTACAACTCCAAGAACGAGTCGAAGTACGACCCGGAAGGCTACTGCCTGCCGCCGGGCGGTCCGCGTCTGATGGCGACGCCGTATCCGATGGAAATCATTCAGCTCCCGGAGCAGAAACGCATCCTGATGATCTTCGAAGGCGCCACGCACATCTGGCGCGAGATCTACATGGACGGCCGTCCGCATCCGGAAGGCGACGCGCTGAATCCGACCTACCTCGGACACTCCGTGGGGAAATGGGAAGGCGACACGCTGGTCGTCGACATCGTCGGCTTCAACGAGCAGACGTGGATGGACTACTTCGGCCACCCGCACACGGACATGCTGCACGTCGTCGAGAAGATCTCGCGGCCGACGAAGAACGAGCTGCGCTACGAAGCGACGTTCGACGATCCGGGTGCGTACACGAAACCGTTCACCGTGCGCTGGACGATTCCGTGGAATGCGACGGGAGAGCTGACCGAATACATCTGCCAGGAGAACAACAAGTATCTCCAGCGGCTCACCGACGATTTCGGCCAGCCAATCTTCGGGAAGCGCCAGTAGGGGACGTCCTCCGCTAATTCCGTACGACTTTGAAGTCGCCCTTGCGGTCGCCCTGCATCCATGTACCGGTGATGAAGCGCTGGTACGCGCCGATGTTTTCGAGCTTGCCGTCGATGACGTAGCGCACGGCCTTGCCGGCGGCGTCCTTGCTCTCCGCCTCGAAATGCACGGCCCAGGTCGACGCATCGAGCGTCGCCTTCTGAAGCGAGACGGCGTTGGGCCCCGGATTGATCTGGCCGGTAATCGCTTTCCCGTCCCAATGCAGCTCGAGCAGGATGCGCGAGCGGTTTTCTTTCGTGGTGCCCCAATCGCCGCTCCACGTGCCCTTGAGCGGATGGCCGAATTGCGCGGACGCCGGCGACGCCACCGCCAGCGCGATCAGCAGTCCCACGACGCGGACCCTTGCGACTCGCATCACCCGATCCTCCTCGTTCACGACAGGCGCTACTCTATACCGACCTGAATTGCTCTGCCATATCAAGTTGGAACCAAGACTTTTCGGCTCTGCTGTTTTTGCGCTCTGCGTTCTCGTCGGATACGCCAGCGCCGGCTGCGGGGATCGACCGCGTGACGCTCGCGCGGCGGACTCGCGCGGCGCGGCGCAGCCGTGGTTCACCGATGCGGCGGCGGCGTCGGGCCTGAGCTTCGTCCACTTCAACGGCAGGTCGGGCGATTTCCTGTACCCGGAGATCATGCCGCCTGGCGTCGCGCTCCTCGACTACGACAACGACGGCGATCTCGACGTCTTCGTGGTTCAGGGACGGATGCTGGGGAAGACCGCGATGGAGCGCGCGATCGCGCCGCCGCAGGATCCCTCGGCTCTGCGAGGCCGGCTGTTTCGCAACGATCTGCGGATCGACGCCGACGGCCGCCGCGATCTCCGATTCACCGACGTCACCGCGGCGAGCGGCATCGACGCGCGCGGCCACGGCATGGGCGCCGCCGCGGGCGACTTCGACAACAACGGCTGCGTCGATCTGTACGTGACAGGCCTCGACGCCAATCAGTTGTTCCGCAACAACTGCGACGGCACGTTCACCGACGTGACGAAGGCGAGCCGCACGGAGAGCCCGGGATGGAGCGTGTCGGCGGCATTCGTCGACGTCGATCGCGACGGATGGCTCGACCTGTTCGTCGGCCACTACTTGAATTACACGGTCGAGGCGAACATTCGCTGCTTCGGTCTCGCCGGCGGCCCCGACTACTGTCCGCCGCACGTCTACACGCCGCAGCCGAGCGTGCTGTATCACAACAATCGCGACGGCACGTTCACCAACATCACGGCGGCCGCGGGCATGGCGGCCGAGTTCGGTCCGGCGCTCGGTGTCTCGACCGCCGACTTCAACGGCGACGGCTGGATCGACATCTACGTCGCCAACGACGGTCAGCCGAACCAGCTCTGGATCAACCAGCGCGACGGCACGTTCAGGAACACGGCGCTGCTGGCGGGCGCGGCGCTCGGCGCGGCGGGCGAGGCGAAGTCGAGCATGGGCGTCGACGCGGGCGACTTCGACAACGACGGCGACGAAGATCTGTTCATCACCGAGCTCACGGGGCAGGGCGTCGATCTGTACGTCAACAACGGGTCGGGCGTGTTCGAAGAGCAGAGCGCGCGCGCCGGTCTCCGGCAGCCGACGCTGCCGTTCACCGGTTTCGGCGCGGCGTGGCTCGACGTCGACAACGACGGGCTGCTCGATCTGTTCACCGTCAACGGCGCCGTCACACAGAACGTCGAGGCGGCCGCGCGCCACGATTCGTTCGCGCTGCAGCAGCAGAAGCAGCTGTTTCGAAACCTCGGCAGCGGGCGCTTCGAGGAAGCCACCGATCGAGGCGGTGCCGTGCTGCAGGCGGCCGAGGTCAGCCGGGGCGCGGCGTTCGGCGACATCGACAACGACGGCGACGTCGACGTCGT
>Ga0070695_100002379_pt1 | contig 10807 bp, 10 predicted proteins | sample KBSK1252metaG_FD_65471 | JGI IMG/M metagenome (GOLD analysis project Ga0070695, IMG submission 65471) | Corn, switchgrass and miscanthus rhizosphere microbial communities from Kellogg Biological Station, Michigan, USA - KBS K1-25-2 metaG | ecosystem: Host-associated > Plants > Roots >...
GCGATCGGCGCTGAGCCGGCCGTCGGGCCGGTACCAGGTCGCGATGCCGTTCAGGGCGGTGAGGAGGAACGTCGCCGCGACGGCCGGGTCGACGGCCGCGAAGGCGCCGACGGCGAGACCGTCGGCGATCAGGTCGCGGAGCCGCTGCTCGTAGGCGTCGCGGCGGGCGCCGATCTCGGCGCGACGATCCGTCGACAGGTGCCGCCACTCCGTCACGAAGACGCTCGATCGCTGGGGATCCGCGGTGATCGTCTCGACGTGGGCCTCGACGATGGCGGCCAGCCGCTCGACGGGGTCGTCGGACGCGGTCTCGGCGAGGGCACGCTCGGCGGCGTCCTCGAAGGCCGTTGCCGCGCGGTCGACGATCGACCAGAGGACGTCCTCCTTCGACGCGACATGGGCGTAGAGGCTGGCACCCTGGATGTCCAGGGCGCGGGCGATGTCGCGGACGCTCGTCGCGGCGTAGCCGTTGGCGTGGAACAGCTCGCTGGCGACCTCGTCGATCTCGCGCCGCCGCGCACCGGTCTCGATCATGTGCTCCTACCTAACGATCGTTAGGGGCACGGTAGTCGCGAGGTCGAGTCCCTGTCAAGGCGCGCGTGCGGAACCGGACGTGCACGTGCGCACACGTTCCACGAGGGCTCGCCGCCGATCCGGGCTACCCTTGGCACCTGACAGGTCGGTGAGCGGCTGCCCGCTGTGGGCGCCTTCGGCCCGCCCAGGCCCGAGGAACCGAGATGTCCACCAAGCTCCCGCCGATCGGCACGCCGCCGACCGTGACCGACGACCGCGCCCTCCTGCTCGAGCTGGAGCCCGAGGCCGCGCGCCTGTTCGACCGCCATGCCAAGGTCGCCCAGGAGTGGTTCCCCCACGACTACATCCCCTACCGGCTGGGCCGCGACTTCGACAAGGAGCCGTGGACGCCGGACCAGCCGCGCCTGACCGGCGTCGCTCAGACCGCGTTCGAGATCGGTCTCCTGACCGAGGACAACCTGCCGAGCTACCACCGCCTGATCCACGGGATGTTCGGCCAGGGTGACGGCGCGTGGATCAACTGGGTCGGCCGCTGGACGGCCGAGGAGGGTCGCCACGCGATCGTCCTTCGCGACTACCTGACGGTCACCCGGAACATCGACCCGATCGCCCTCGAGCGCGGCCGGATGACCCAGCTCCAGCAGGGCTACGACCACAAGGCGCCGGGTCTGCTCCGCGGCCTCGCCTACGTCGCGTTCCAGGAGCTCGCGACGCGGATCTCGCATCGCAACACGGGGCGCTACTCCGACGATCCGATCGCCGACAGGATCATGGTCCGGATCGCCGCCGACGAGAACCTCCACATGGTCTTCTACCGCGACATCCTGGGCGCCGCCCTGAAGGTCGATCCGTCCGCCGCCGTTCGAGCCATCGTCGACGAGGTCCTCGCCTTCGAGATGCCGGGCGCCGGGATCCCGGGGTTCCTCCGCAAGGCGGCGACGATCGCGAAGGCCGGCATCTACGACCTCCGCGTCCACCGGGACGAGGTCCTCCTGCCGATCATCCAGCACTGGAAGATCTTCGAGCTCACGGGGCTCGACGCGGCCGCCGAGGCGGCCCGGAAGACGCTGGCGGACCACCTCGAGAAGCTCGACGTCGCGGCGAAGCGCTTCGAGGAGAAGATGGCGCGCTCGACCAGCCCGAGGATCGTCCGCGCGGGCTGACGCGGGCTAGCTGCCGGCCCGGCGCGTCAGGCGGCCGGCTGCCACCACGCAGCCGCCACGAGCTCCGGCACCAGGACCTCGGTGTAGCGCGCGACGTCGGGGTCGTCGTCGCCCGGGTAGCGGATCGTCGCCACGGCGCCGCTGACCTCGCCGCCGACCGCGACGATCGTCGCGTCCCGCCGGCCGAGCCACTCGAGCGCCTGGCCGTCCCAGCGCGACCCGGTGAACAGCAACGCCCGGTAGTCGAGCGTCTTCGCGAGGTAGAGGTCGACGTGGACCCAGTCGCCGGTCTCGCTCGCCGTCGCGCGACGGCGCGGTCCCTCGCGGATCATCAGCGCTCCCTGCTCCGCGGAAGCCAGGCGCTCGACCGGGGCGAGCAGGTGGACGCCGTCAGGGCTGTCCAGCGCGGCGAGGACCGCGGGCAGCCACGACGAGCCGGCCGAGAGGAGATGCGCGGTCGCGACGCGGACGCGCCGGGTCAGGTCGGCCACGTCCTCATGGATCCCGGTCAGATGACCCTCGAGACAGCGGAGCAGCAATCCCGTGTGCTGGAAGGAGCGGCAGGCGACGCCGCCCGCCTCCTCGCCCGCACCCATGTCGACGACGACGTCCGACCGGACCGCCAGGCTCGAGGCCCGCGCGTTCGTCAGCCCGACGATGGGCGATCGGCCGCGGTAGCGCTCCAGCGCGTCGAGCGTCTCCGCGCTCTCGCCCGTCGCCGATACCGCCACGACGAGGGTCCGCGGGCCGGGTGGGTAGCCGCCGTCCAGCGAGGCGTATTCGGCCGCGGCATCGATCCCTGCCGTGCGGAGGTCGAGCGCCGCCAGGTTCGCCGCGTAGCGCGAGCTGCCCATCCCCAGGAAGAGGACACGATCGACATCGGCCGGAACCGCGGCGAACGGGTTGCCGTCGGCGAGCCGCGCGGCAAGCCGGTCGAGCCAGCTCGGCTTCGACCGCAGGTCCGTCAGGAACCGCTCGGGGTTCACGATCCGAATCGTGCTCGAAGCGTGGCGATCGGGGCGTAGCGCCAACGGGGCAGGAAGCGGGCGGCGTACACGAGCTCGCGACACTCCTGCTCGACCTCGAACGCGGCGAGGAGAGCGGGGTCCTGCGGCCCTACCTCCGCCAGGATGTGGCGGCGCTGGGTCGCGATCCACGCCTCGACCGCGCCGTCCGGGTCGCCGCCGCGATCTTTCACAACGATCCGCCCGACGTGGTCGAGGCTCATCAGCAGCTGGGCGACGTCGCGCTCGACGGGCTGGCGGATGTCGTTCGCCTCGTCGCCGAGCGTCGGGTTGCCGTCGAAGTCGATGACCGCGAGGCCGCCCGGCCACGACAGGATCTGCCCGACATGGAGGTCGCCGTGGACGGGCTGGATCGGGACCGACTGATCCACGGGCATCGCCTGGAGGATCGTCCGCATCGCGGGCTCCAGGGCTCGGAGCACCTCGCCATCCTCGCCGTCGGTCAGGTCGAGCGCGTCCTCGAGGGTCGCGAGCGCGCGCCCGCGCCAGCCCGCGACGTCGGCGGGCGTCGCCGTTGCGAGCGGCTCGCCGACCAGCGATGAGGGCGTCGCGAGAGCGGCGTGCAGGTCCGCCACGAACCGACCGAGATCGCCGCCGATCGTCGACGCCGTGCTCTGCTCAGCCGCCTCGACGCACCACTCCCATCCATCGCGCGCCGACGGGAGGTAGGCATCGCCCTGGGCGAGGGTCAGCGTCTCGCCGGCCGGCGATCGCCAGTCGACCGTCCCGAGCGGCTTCGGGATGCCCTGGTAGCCGATCGCGTCGAGATGACCGATGAGCAGCGTCGCCCGCGACGGCTTCGGGCCGACACGACGGAACCACTTCACGATCACGCGCTCCCCGACCACGACCGATGCGTGGGTCTGGTCGACCCCGACCGGCCGCTCCGACGCCAGCGGCGCGCCGGCGACGAAGGCCGACAGCCGGTCGCCTGGGGCCGCTCGGCGCCATGCCCCGTCGGCCGCGCTGTCCCGGGTCAACGGCACCACGAGGAAGGCGTCTCCATCCGCGGCCAGCGCCACGGCGAGCGATCCCGTCAGGGAGAGGGCGGCCACCGGCTCGTGCTCCGCCAGGTCGACGTCCACGTAGCCCGGCGTCCCTTCCGGGCGGGAGGCCGCGGGTGGTGGCCAGGCCGCGCGCAACTCGTCCAGCACCGCGGGAACGGGCGGGTACGATGCCGACCAGAGCGATTCAGCCACGAGGAGATGATGGCGCAGCCGCTGACCGTCCTGTTCATGCCCGAGTCGGCCTACGGCCCGACGAACAACTGCATCGGCATCGGCGACGTCCTTCGCCGGCGCGGCCACCGCGTCGTGTTCGCGGCCGAGGCGTCCTGGCGGGGCCGGCTGGAGCCGCTGGGGTTCGTCGAGGACCTGGTCGACCTTGCCCCGGCGCCCGAGCCGGACCCGGACGCCGCGGAGCCCGCCCAGGACGCCGGCCAGTTCTGGAAGGACTTCATCCGCGACACGGCGCCCGAGTTCCGCAAGCCGACGGTCGACCAGCTCGCGACCTTCATGCAGCCCACGTGGCAGGCCCTGATCGACGGCGCGCGGTTCTGCGAGCCGCAGCTCCGGGAGATCATCGCCCGCCAGCAGCCCGACGTGATCGTCGAGGACAACGTCGTCGCGTTTCCCGCGCTGCAAACGGCCGGCAAGCCGTTCGTCCGGATCGTCTCGTGCAACCCGCTGGAGGTCCGCGGTCCGGAGATCCCGCCGCCGTACTCGGGGCTGCCGTCGGACGATCGATCCGAGTGGGCCGCCTTCGCGGCCGAGTACGACCGGACGCACCGCGAGACGTGGGCGACGTTCGACGACTGGGGCCGCGAGCAGGGCGCCCGAGTCCTGCCCGACCTCGAGTTCATCCAGGCGTCCGAGGCGCTGAACCTCTACGTCTACCCGCAGGTCGCGGACTACACCGATCGTCGCCCGCTCGACGCGACGTGGCGCCGCCTCGACTCGTCCGTGCGGGCGACCGACGGCGACTTCGACGTGCCGGACCAGCTCGCCGACCGGCCGGACGGGTCGGCGCTGATCTACCTGTCGCTCGGGTCGCTCGGCAGCGCCGACGTCGAGCTGATGCGACGGCTGGTCGGCATCCTGGCCGACACCCCGCATCGGTACATCGTCTCGAAGGGCCCGCAGCACGCCGACTACGATCTTGCCCCGAACATGTGGGGCGCCGAGTTCCTGCCCCAGACGAAGATCGTGCCACTCGTCGACCTCGTGATCACCCACGGCGGCAACAACACGACGACCGAGGCCTTCCATTTCGGGAAGCCGATGATCGTGCTGCCGCTGTTCTGGGATCAGTACGACAACGCCCAGCGGGTCGACGAGACCGGCTTCGGCGTGCGGCTCGCGACGTACGCGTTCGAGCCAGCTGAGCTCACCGGCGCGATCGAGCGCCTCCTCGCCGATGTCGACCTGCGCGGCCGGATGGCCCGGACCGGGGCGGAGATCCGGGCACGGGACGGAGTCGCGAAGGCCGCGGACGCGATCGAGTCGGTGGGGCTCGCGGGACGGTGACGAGCGGAGCGATGGCCGAGGCGCGGACGCGCGAGATGCGCGCCGTCCGGGCCACCCGCTACGTGACGCCGTTCCGCGAGGGCGGCTCCCTTCCGGGGCTGGTCGAGGCCGACGATGACGGCCTGTACGTCGTCAAGTTCCGCGGCGCCGGGCAGGGCCCGCGCGTCCTCGTCGCGGAATGGCTCGCCGGGGAGATCGCCCGCGCGCTCGGGCTGCTCGTCCCCGAGCTCGTCGCCGTCGACCTCGCCGCCGAGATCGCCGAGAGCGAGCCCGACCAGGAGGTCCACGACCTGCTCGAGGCGAGCGCCGGGCGGAACATCGGGCTCGACTTCCTGCCGGGCGCCCTGACGTACGGTCCGGCCATCGGCGGCCCGCCCGACCCGGACTGGGCGGCATCGGTCGTCTGGCTCGACGCCCTCGTCACGAATCCGGACCGCTCGGCAAAGAACCCGAACATGCTGGTCTGGCACGGGCGGACGTGGCTGATCGACCACGGCGCGTCGCTGTTCATCCACCACACGTGGCGCGACCCCGACGCCCATGCCCGGCGGTCGTTCGCCGAGCGGATCGCGGACCAGGTCCTGCTGCCGTTCGCGTCGTCGATCGCCTCCGCCGACGAGCGACTGGCGCCGCTGGTCACCGCCGAGCTCCTGGAGGACCTCGTCGCGGCGATCCCCGACGACTGGCTGGCCCGTGACGCCGTGATCGGCGACGCGGCAGCCCAGCGCCGCGCCTACGTCCGCTACCTGACGCTCCGGCTGGAGACGCCACGACCGTTCGTCGAGGCGGCCGATCTGGCCCGGGCCGAGGCCGCCTGAACGTGGCCGGTCGCGAGAGCGAGCACCCGTTCCAGTACGCGATCGTCCGGGTCGTGCCGCGCGTCGAGCGCGGCGAGTGCCTGAATGCCGGGGTCGTCCTGCTCTGCCGCCCCAAGCGGTTCCTCGCGGCCCGCGTCGCCCTCGACCGTGCCCGGCTCGCGGCCCTGGCGCCGGGTGTCGACCCGGCGACGATCGAAGAGCACCTCGCGGCGGTCGAGCGCGTCGCTGCCGGTGACCAGGCGGCCGGGCCGATCGCCCGGCTCGGACAGGGCGAGCGGTTCCACTGGCTCGTCGCCCCGTCGAGCACCGTCATCCAGCCGTCCGAGGTCCACACCGGTCTGTGCGACGACCCGGCGGTTGAGCTGGACCACCTCTTCGAGCGACTCGTCCGGTAAGTCCGCAAGGCGACTGACACGCCACCTCCGGTGCGCGCAGGCACATCCGGCCCCTCGCATCGGCCACCGTGAATCGGCCCCCGACCGCCACCGCCACGACGAGGAGGACCCGATGGACGCCATCGCATTGCTCAAGGCCGACCACGACAAGGTCAAGCGATTGCTGAACGAGCTCGAGACGACGACCGAGCGAGGGATCAAGACCCGCGCCGAGCTGTTCTCGACCATCAAGGGTGAGCTGACGATCCACGAGATCATCGAGGAAGAGATCTTCTACCCGGAGCTGAAGGCTCACCCCAAGGCGAAGGACATCGTCCTCGAGGGATACGAGGAGCACCACGTCGTCGACACCCTGATGAAGGAGCTCGAGGAGCTCGACGTCACGGACGAGTCCTGGGGCGCCAAGGCCGTCGTGATGAAGGAGAACATCGAGCACCACATCGAGGAGGAGGAAGGCGAGATGTTCCGCAAGGCTCGCCAGGTCTTCGATGCCGCGGAGCTGGACGACCTGGGCCGACGAATGGACGCCCGGAAGCAGACGGCCGGCCGCGAGCTCGGCATCCCGGTGGCCGCCGGCCGCTGACGCCGATCCCGCACGACCCGATCGCCGCGGTCAGAGATCGCGGCGATACGGGACGTCAGCAATCAGGATGTTCCGGCGTCCCAGGAGCGCTTCCCGGATCCGCCGCGCGTTCTCGTTGTAGAGGTACTTCTCCCACCAGTGGCGAGGGACGTACTCGGGCAAGAGGACGACGAGGATGTCGTCGGCGATCCGGCCGGCCGTGAACTCGAGATACCGGATCAGCGGCCGGACGAGCTGGCGATACGGCGACTCGACGATCACGAACGGGACGCCGGGAACCTGGCGCTCGAACCGGGACCGGATCTCCTCGCCGCGGTCGACGTCGTCGGTGACGTGGACGACGGTCACGTCGTGCGACATCGACCGCCCGAACTTCACGGCCTGGACGACGTCCCGGGTCACCTCGGGGACGGGAATGATCACGTGCTGGCGCCGGAGCGTTGAGCCGATGATCGCCTCCGGCCGGACGTGGACCTCGAGGCGACGCCGCTCGTACTGGCGATGGATGAAGAGCATCGCCCCGACGAGGATCGGGATGATGACGATGATCAGCCACGCCCCGAGCGCGAACTTGGCGATCGCGAAGATCAGGGTCACGATCGCGGTCGCGATGGCGCCGACGCCGTTGATCACCGCGCTGCGTCGCCAGCCCTCCTCCCGCTCGCGCAGCCAGTGGCGGACCATCCCCAGCTGTGACAGCGTCACCGACGTGAACACCCCGATCGCGTAGAGCGGGATCAGCGCCGTCACGAGGCCGCCGAAGGCGACGAGCACGACGATCGCGACCGCGGCGAGGACGACGATCCCGGCGCTGAACGCCAGTCGCTCGCCCCGGAAGGCGAACCGGCTCGGCATGTAGCCGTCGCGGGCGAGGATCGACGACAGTCGCGGGAAGTCGGCGAAGCTCGTGTTCGCGGCGAGGATCAGCAGGCCAGTCGTGGCGAGCTGGAGGACGTAGTAGAGGGGGCCCAGCCCGAACACGGCGCGGCCGATCTGCGAAACGATCGATTCGTGATCCGACGGCGTCGCCCCGGCGACGCCCGCAAGCCACGAGAGCCCCAGGAACATGATCGCGACGAGGGCGCCCATCACGGTCAGGGTGGTCCGGGCGTTTCGCCACTCCGGCGGCTTGAACGCGGGAACACCGTTCGAGACGGCTTCGACGCCGGTGATCGCGCTGCAGCCGTCGGCGAAGGCGCGCATCAGCAGGAGGACGCCGAGGGTCTCGGCCGGAACGACGGCCGGAACCACGCCGGTCACGTGCGGCACGTCGCCGAGGACCGTCCGGAGGATACCGAGGCCGATCAGCCCGAGGGTGATCGCGAGGAACAGGTAGGTCGGAGCGGCGAACAGCGTGCCGCTCTCCCGGAGCCCACGCAGGTTGATCAGCATCACGAACAGGATCGCCACGATCCCGAGGGGGACGCGCAGCCACTCGAGCTCGGGGAAGGCGGAGGTGATCGCGAGCACCCCGGCCGCGACGCTGACCGAGACGGTCAGGACGTAGTCGGTGAGGAGCGCCGCGGCCGCCAGGAGCGCCGGGCCGGTTCCCAGGTTCTCCTTCGCGACGATGTAGCTGCCGCCGCCGCTCGGGTAGGCACGGATGGTCTGGCGGTAGGAGACGACGATGATCCCGAAGATCGTCACGATCAGGATCGAGATCGGCATGACGAGCCAGAACGCCGAGGAGCCGGCCGCGAGCAACGTGAACATGATCAGCTCGCTCGCATAGGCGACCGAGCTCAGGTTGTCGCTCGAGAACGTCGCCAGCGCCTTGACCTTCGGAAGCCGCTCTTCCAGCTCCTCGTCGGTCGCGAGCGGTCGCCCGAACAGCACCCGCCGGACGCCCGCGAGGAGCCGCTCACCCGATCTGGTCGGCGCGCTGGCCTCCGGTCGAGCGGTGATCACGCCGGGTGCCGCATAGCGGAAAAAGCGCGACTGCGGACGTTGGACGCGGACGCGTCGATCGGCCGTTCGGCGGCCCTTCAGCGGATGCCCCTCGACGGTCCGAGCACCCGCCGGTCGATGACCGGGGTCGCCCTCCGGGTCGGTCACTCCGACGGGCCGACCGTCACCGTCAGCACGCCGGTTCGTTCGGCTCCCTCCACGCGGAACGCGACGCCTGCCTCCTGGGCATGCGCCGCACCAATCGCCGCGACCCGACCGACGAATGGCAGCGCCGTCAGGCGCACGCGATCGGCGTGATGGCCGGCGACCATCGCGATGGCGGCGTCGATCTCGACGACGGCCAGCTCATCGGCTGCGGTCGGCCCATCGGGCGCAGGAAACTGGATCACGGGGTTGTCCACGTCTCCAACGTACGAAGGGGCCCCAAGAGGCCAGCGCTGTCCGGACGTCGCGAACGCTCAACAAGCCCTCAATGCGGGACCGGAGCTCAGCCGGGTTCTGGCCGCTCCGCGACGCGATAGCCGACGCCCGGCTCGGCGACGATCAGGTCCCGGAGCGAGCCGTCGGGATCGGCCGCGGCGAGCTTGCGCCGGAGCCGCGAGATGTACACGTGGAGGTAGTGGCCCTCGTCGGCATACGCGGTGCCCCAGACCGCCCGCAGGAGGCGGGCCTTCGTCAGCAGCCGTCCCGGCTGGCTGAGCATCGTCCGCAGCAGCTCGTACTCGCGCGGCGTGAGCTCCAGGGTCTCCGCGTCGACGGTCGCGATCCGGCGACCCACGTCGATCGTGAGGCGGCCGTGGTGGATCGCCCCCTCCCGATCGGCTGCGGGCCCCGCCGTCCGCCGGAGCAGCGCCGCGACCCTGGCGCGCAGCTCGGCGAGGCCGAACGGTTTCGTTACGTAGTCGTCGGCGCCCGCCTCGAGGGCCGCGACCTTGTCGGGCTCCGAACCGCGAGCCGAGAGCACGAGGATCGGAGTGGTCGCCTCGCGCCGGACCCGCCGGATGATGGTCGTGCCGTCCCCGTCCGGGAGCCCCAGGTCGAGCAGGACGACGTCGGGCCGCTCGGCGTCCCAGCGCCGGATCGCCTCCGCGACATCCGGTGCCTCCACGATCCGGTAGCCGTGGGCGACGAGGTTCGCCGCGATCGTGCCCCGCATCGCGTCGTCGTCCTCGACGAGCAGCAGGTGGGCGCCGGGCGCCGGCGGCGGCAGCAGCGGACCGGTCACCGAGCGACGGCCGCGCCAGGCTGGGACGGCTCGGTCGGGACGGTCTCGTCCGCGGGCAGGTCGACCTCGATCCGTAGCCCGCCGATCGGGCTCTCCCCCGCCGTGACGGTTCCGCCCATCGCCTCGGCCATGCCCCGGACGATCGCGAGCCCCAGGCCGAGGCCGCGTCGCGAGCCCTCGGCGGCGGCCGGCAGCCGGTGGAACTTCTCGAACAGCCGCTCCCGCTCGGCCGGCGGGACCCCGGGGCCGCCGTCGTCGACCGCGAGCACGACGCGACCGGCGTCCGTCCTCGCCGAGATCTCCAGCCGTGCCGGCGGCGCCGTATGCCGGGCCACGTTCTCGACGAGGTTCGTGAGGAGGCCATCCAGGAGGACCGCGTCGGCCCGGACCGGTGGCAGCTCGTCGGGGATCGAGATCGCGATCGGCCGGTCGCCGAGCGCCGTCCGCAGGCGATCGACGACCGGACCGACGGCATCGACCAGGACCAGCGGCTCGAGCTCGGGCTGGAGCGAGCCGGCCTCGATCCGGCTCAGGTCGAGGACCTCGCGGACCAGCCGATCGAGCCGATCGGCCTCGACGTCGATCGCGGCCGCGGTCGCCCGGGCCGAGCCGGCGTCGATCGCGATGTCGG
>Ga0070695_100002380_pt1 | contig 10806 bp, 11 predicted proteins | sample KBSK1252metaG_FD_65471 | JGI IMG/M metagenome (GOLD analysis project Ga0070695, IMG submission 65471) | Corn, switchgrass and miscanthus rhizosphere microbial communities from Kellogg Biological Station, Michigan, USA - KBS K1-25-2 metaG | ecosystem: Host-associated > Plants > Roots >...
GCGCTCAAGGCGCTCGACCCGAAGCTATCGGCGGACAAGCGCGCCGAGGTGCAAACGCGCATGCTCGGTCCGGAGGTTCTCGACACCGAGAAGTATGCCGAGATCACGTTCACGTCGACTGCGATTGAACCGGCGGGACCCGATCGATGGACGGTGACCGGCCGTCTGACACTTCACGGCCAGACGCGATCGGTGACGGTGCCGGTCGTGCGCCGCGATGGACGATATCGCGGCACGGCGACCGTGAAACAGCGCGATTTCGGCATCCAGCCGATCAGCATCGCCGGCGGCACCGTGAAAGTGAAAGACGAGGTGAAAGTGGAGTTCGATATCGTCGCGAAGTAGCGCGGGCCGAATGGACATCCGGGATCCTGCCAGCACGATCTTGCGGCTGTTGTTGATCTGGTACGCAATGTTTCAGGCCTTCCATGCACTATTCAACGGGAGATATCTGCTGCAGTCCGGACCGCTGCCGTTCGCCCCGCCGTCCGGGGGATGGCACCCGCAGCTCGTCGCAGTCCTCAGCGGCGCGGCGGCCGCCGACTTCGTGAATGCGATCCTCTCGGTCGTGTTCGTCGCGGCGTTCTTCCGTCGCGCCCGCTGGAGCGTCTGGCTCGGGACGGTCACGCTGACGGTCTCGCTCTACTCGGCGATCGTGTTCACGTGGGGCATCGTCGAAGCGGGCGCGTGGCGCGGCGCCGGCTCGGACTACTTCTGGATGTACGGGCCATTCGCGCCAGTGCTCGTGCTGTTCGCGGCGTGGTCGTACTGGGCAGGATTCGGCAAGCTCGCCATGATTCGCGTGGCGCCGCTCCTCGCCGTCGTCGTGGCGGCCAGCGTCCTGGCGGGGGCTGACGCGCCGGCCATCGTGAAATCCGAATTCGTGTTCGAGACGGCGCCGTTCGCCAGCGCGCACGCCTCGACGATCGTCGAGACGAAAGACGGACTCGTCGCCGCGTGGTTCGGCGGGACGCGCGAGGGCGCCGAGGACGTGGGCATCTGGCTCGCGCGACACGTGACCGGTGCGTGGACCGCGCCAATCGAAGTGGCGACCGGCGTGCAGCCGGATCGCGTGCGGTATCCGTGCTGGAATCCGGTCCTGTTCCAGATGGCGGACAACACGCTGGCGTTGTTCTACAAGGTTGGTCCCAGTCCCCAGCAATGGTGGGGCATGGTGCGAACGTCTCGCGACAACGGGCGGACGTGGAGCGACGCGCGACGTTTGCCCGACGGGATTCTCGGCCCAATCAAGAACAAGCCGGTGCGGCTGTCCGACGGCACGCTGCTCGCCGGGAGCAGCACCGAATCGCCCGCGCGCCCGAGCGTCTGGCGCGTGCACTTCGAACGCAGCGCCGACGCGGGACGGACGTGGACCGTCGTGCGTCCCGCGCCGTCGGACAATCCGAACAGCCCTATCGATGCGATCCAGCCGAGCATCCTCGTGCACGCCGGCGGCCGGCTGCAGGCGATCGGGCGCACGAGGTCGGGACGCATCTTCGAAACCTGGTCTCGCGATCGAGGTCGGTCGTGGACGCCGATCGCGCTGACGCCGTTGCCGAATCCGAGCTCCGGCATCGACGCGGCGACGCTCGGCGACGGACGTCACGTGGTCGTGTACAACCACACGAGCCGCGGACGCTCCCCGTTGAATCTCGCCGTTTCACGCGACGGCGCGACATGGGACGCCGCGCTCGTCCTCGAAAGCGAGCCCGGCGAGTACTCGTACCCGGCCGTCATTCAAGCCGCCGGCGGCCTTCTGCACGTGACGTACACGTGGAAACGTCAGCGCATCAAGCACGTGGTGATCGACCCGGCGAAATTCACGCCCGTTCCGATGTCCGAGGGCGCCTGGCCGGCTTCGGTCCGCTGAGTGAGCCGCCGTTCCTGGCCCTTGCGCGTTACTGGGCAGGAAGAGGAACGTATGGTGACACCTCAGACAGCCATGGTCATCGGGAAGAACCCGGATCAACGCGTGCTCGACACGGCGGCGGAATTGGGCAACGAGTACGACGTCATCGTCGTGGAATCGCTGGCCCGCGCGTATTCGCAAATCAAGCGGATCGTCCCCAGCCTCATCATCGCGTGCGTCGCCATCGACGATCCGGACGGCTGCCAGGTGCTGTCGATGTTGCACTTGGACAGTGCCACGTCGCAGATACCGGTCATCGTGTATGCGACCGGCATCGAGGGTTCGGCCAACTAGTCGCCAGTCCCCACACGTCCCTCCCTGGGTAGTCGCTTCACTACGCAATCAGGTTCTCATCGCTGTGGACCACAAAGTGTCCGCGCCGATGCAACTTGGAGGTTTCTGCGCACGGTCGTGTTCCGATCGGACGCATTTGGGCGGGTTTTCATGACGTCGATGACGGCACCATCCTTGCCTAATGGTTGTGTCATGGGGAGTGACCACAGCCTGGCGCCGGGACGAACCAGCAACTGGACCCTGGCGACCGGTACACAACCAGGACAGCGGCACCCCGCGCCGGAGAGACAATCATGATGATCCACATCGAACAACCCTACGTCCGCCCGACGGCACCCGCGCTGCGCAGAGTGATGGTCGTCGGAAGCCAGCCGAATCAACGCGTGCTCGAAACGCTTGCCGACGCAGGGGATTACGACGTCGTCATCGTCGAATCGGCGGCGCGGGCGTACTCGCACATCAAGCGGGTCATCCCCAATCTCGTGGTGCTGTGCCTGGATGTGAACGATCCGGACGGCTGCCACGTGCTGTCGATGCTGAAATTGGACAGCGCGACGTCGTGGATTCCGGTGGTGACCTACGCGATGGCGGACGACTCGACCGACGCGACCGACGACGAGCAGAGCGGCGACGATGTCCTCATCTCGATGAACTAATGTCTGCTCTTCATTCCACCGGAAGGATACCCATGCGCTGCAGCCGCAACTCGATCGCCCGCGGCGATCGCTTGTGGTCGCGCGCGATCGCCTGAATCGTTTCCCCCGCTTCGTAACGCCTGCTCACCTGCTGTTCTTCGTCCTTGGTCCACGGTGCGAACGCCTGCGCGTTGCGCTCGCGCGCTTGAGCCACGACGGCTTCGCGCTGTTCGTCGCGCCGGCCGCCGACTCTTCGTGGGTGCTCGCGAACCGGCTCCGCGTCGCGTGCGGGAGGCTCGACGGCGTGGCCGAGCGCCGCGAGAATCTTCCGCAAGCCGGTGAAGAACGCGCGGAGCTCGTCCGGATCGGACAGCGTGATCGCGCAGATTTCATCGGGATTCTTGCCGCCTGATTCCTGTCGGATGACGAGCCGGCCGTCGTCGGAATCGGCGAGAAAGACAATCGTGCGATCTCGACCGCGAACGCGCACTTCATGCCGCTCAGCGATTTCAGCCATACAGCCCGATCGTGCAAGTCCGACGCCCATGAAGGTCTGGCAGGTCCAGTGGGTCTACCCGACCTCTGCGGGCGATCGCCGCGGTTTTCTCACGCGAATCTCGCCCGACAATCCGAGCAGTTCCTGTTGAAACAGTTTGATCAGCTCGCGCGCGCCGAGGCCTTCGACCACCTGCGTCCGCGCAATGCGGTCGCCGAGACGCTGGCCCTGGGGATCGCGCGCGATCGTGAGCGCTTCGAGAAACACCGCCGCGACGTTGGCGCCGGGCAGCAGGAACATCGCGTTGCGCGCGGCAGAGCTCGACAGATTGCACGGCCGTCCGTTCTCCAATCTGATCACGATCAGACTGAACATGAACTTGCCGATGCTCTGGCCGCTGACCGCGTCGCGCAGCAGCGCGTACGCGGCGCCCGCCGCCACGAATGACGGCGACCCGAGCGCCGTGTAGAAACCGAGACAGGTGATCACGAGCAGGCTGTCGATTGCGGCGGCCGCGAGGCGCTGGCGGACATTCGCTTTGCCGTACGGCGAGGCCAGCGAACGCGAGAATCGCGCGACCGCCGGCACATACAGCGCGGCGAACACCGCCGCTGACAACACGGCGAACGTAATCACACGCTACTCGAGCTTTGCGAATTCGATGGGCACGCGCGCGATCTCTTTGCCTTCGCGGTAGACCGATAAACGGCGCGTCTCCTGACCCACGGCGCGGGCGTCGAACACCGCCTCGATGCGCGCGCCAGTCAGCACCGGCTGATTGCCGCCGCCGAATACGCCGGCGCCGCTTATCTCGATCGGCAGCAGGATCGTGGATCCGTCCATCGCCAATCTGACTTCGGGCACGCCCGTGATGTACTTGCTCGGATCGAACGTGAGGTACACGACGATGGTCAGCCGGCCGCGCCCGGGCTGCATCGCTTGTTCGACGTCGCGCAGGCCTCCGCGCCCGAAGAGGTCGTTCATGCGCGCGTGCTCTTCGGCAATCAGCTCGAGGCGGCGGTATTCGGTAATGACTTCCACGCGCTGCACGGCGAAGTACTCGACGGTTCGACCGTTGACGACGAAGACGTATCGCGCGTGAAAACGCGCGCGCTCCGCATCGGTGTGCGGCCAGCGCGCCAGCGCGAGCACGCGCTGGATGTCGGCGGGCTTGAGTTCCAGCACCAGTGCGCGTACGTCGGCTGCAGCCAGCAGTGCCACGCACGCGGTCAGCAGGTGACGAATCACCGTGGAACAGTAGCACTACCGCGCGACGGGACTGCACCGCTGCCATCGGCGCCGTGAGGCACCTCGCTCGATTGCGACTCCCACGAGGAGACGCTCAACGCGATCGTGCACGACGATTCGCCAGCGCTCGCCGCTCCGAAAACCATTGCTAAGAAATCGATGAGGAAGAAATCGATGAGTTCGTTGAAAGCGCGATCGCCGGAGTTGTGGACGTCTTACAGCGCAGAACTTTAGCGGACTTCAGAGGATCAAATCAGCCAGACAATCCTGACAAAAATGTTATTCGGCATAAATAATATCCAATGAAAAGAATATTTCGGCGTAAATGAAAGGAATATTTGTTGACAGGAAACTGCTGTGCTGTCCATGCTCTCGTGCGGCGCTGCAGTCGCACTGTGGAACGACAAGTCCTGTTATTGTATGAAAGCGGGAAGCAACGACACATTTCACGGGGCAACCGCCGGGCTTCAGGCTCGCGCCTCCGATCTGATACAAGCCAACGAAACGAGTAGCGCAGGGCCTTACGAAGAGGCGGACGCGGGTGAGCGAATCTTCCACTGCCCGGCGGCGGAGGCCACGGCACAGCCGGTTTCGCGCTTCATCCCAAAACCCTTGAACGAGAGCCTGGAGCGGCAGGCGAAACGAATTGCCCAAGCTCTCCACGACGAGGCGGGCCAATTGCTCGCCGCCGCGCACATGGCGCTCGCTGAGGCTGCTCGTGACCTGCCGGCCCAGGCGCGGGAACGTCTGCGGGCGGTAGATTCCCACCTGAACGGGATCGAGGAGCAATTGCGGAGGCTGGCGCACGAACTGCGGCCTCGGATCCTGGACGACTTGGGGCTGGTGCCCGCACTGGAGTTTTTGGCCGACGGTTTCAGGAAGCGGCGCGGCATTTCCGTCACAGTCTACGCCGCGCTCGATCGTCTGCCTGCTGTTATCGAGACCACTATTTATCGTGTGATCCAGGAGGCGTTGACCAACGTCGGGAGGCATTCCCGGGCGACTCACGTCGGCATCGGGCTCTCCCAGGTGCCCGGGATGCTTCTCTGCACCATCGACGATGATGGTGGTGGCTTCGATGCGTCTGCAATCGCGCCCGGAGTCGGCGAACCGGGATTTGGGCTGGCTGGTGCCCGCGATCAAATCACGGCGTTGGGCGGGACGATGCAGGTCAATTCAGCTCTCGGAGCGGGCACGAAGCTGGTGATCCGCATCCCGCTGGAGGAATAGCCATGCCGCTGCAGATTCTTCTGGCCGACGATCACCAGATCGTCCGTCAGGGCTTCAGGGCCATTCTCGAGCGCAGTGGCTTTCAGGTTGCGGGCGAGGCGGCGGATGGCCGCAAGGCTGTCCAGTTTGCACAGGCCCACCCTCCCGACCTGGCGATCCTCGACCTGTCCATGCCGCAGCTGAATGGCCTCGACGCCGCGCGCGAAATTCTGCAGGCGCACTCCCGGACAGCAATCATCCTCCTGACCATGCACGTCGAGGAGCACCAGATCATCGCCGCTCTCCGCGCCGGCATCCGCGGCTACGTCATCAAGACACAAGCTTCGGAGGATTTGATCAGTGCGATTCGAGAGGTCATCGCGGGCGGCATCTATCTCAGTCCCGGCGTCTGCGGTGTCGTCGTGGGCGCGTATCTGTCCGGGAGGAATGCGGTGTCCGATCCGCTGACGTCGCGCGAACGTGAAGTGGTGCAGCTCGTCGCCGAGGGACACACGACGAAAGAGATCGCTGGCGTCCTCAACCTCAGTGTCAAGACCGCAGAGTCGTACCGATCGCGGATCATGGAGAAGCTGGAAATCCATGAAACGGCCGGCCTCGTCCGGTACGCCATCCGGCGCGGATTGATCCAGGCCTGATCTGGCGGCTGCAAACACAGTTACGCGAGATTAACGACCCGCCCTCCTGAAATCCCCGTGTAGTTACGGGGAATTGCCGACTATCCGGACGGCGACGGCGCGCGTATCGTCCGGCGAGCATGCCGCTGCGAATCATCCTGGCTGACGATCATCACATCGTTCGCCAGGGCTGCCGAATTCTCCTGGAGCGCGAAGGCCTCGACGTCGTCGGAGAAGCCGCCGAGGGTCGAGAGGCCGTAGAACTGACAAAGGCACAGGCTCCCGACGTCGTTGTTCTCGACCTCTCGATGCCGGGGTTGAACGGGCTGGATGCGGCCCGCGAGATCCTGCAAGTTTGTCCTCGGACCCACATCGTTCTCCTGACGATGCACGCTGAGGAGTATCAGATTCTCGCGGCGATCCGTGCGGGGATTCGTGGATATGTTGAGAAGACCCGAGCGGCGGACGAGTTGGTCGCGGCCATTCGGCAAGTCGCCGCAGGATCGACTTATCTGAGTACGGATGGCGGGCCCGAAGTCGCGCGCACCTCCCTGGCGAGTTTTGATCCGCCACCCAAGATCGCGCCGCGGGAGCGTCTGGTGCTGCAACTCATCGCTCAAGGAAAGACAAACAAAGAACTGGCGGTCGTTCTCGGCGTGAGCACGAAGACCGCTGAGACGTACCGGGCGCGCTTGATGCGCAAGCTCGACGTCCAGAACACGGCGGGCCTCGTGCGCTACGCGGTGCGACACGGCGTCATCAAAGCCGCCTTCGCCGGGTGGGCGATTTTCAACCAGTTCGTGTAGCACCGACACGCCGACGCGGACGCCAGGATTTCCCTCTCACGATCACCGCGAAATTCTGCAGGTCCGACGGGGATTATCGGGCTACCGCGCCCTGAGCCGAACGCTTACGGTCTGCAAGCGGAGATTTCCAGACGTGACGCTGGATCGGCGCGGCGGAGGCGGCATGGAGCGATTTCTGCCCTGGTTCAACTTCGGTGTGTTTCTAGTCTACCTGGCCGTCGCGATGTTCCGGCCAGATCGATCGCGCGAGGGGTTCGACCTCGCAGAGTTCGGCCGTTTGCCGCTGCTCATGAACGGCCGCGTGCAGCCGTTCGATTCGGTGGCGCGCCTGGGGCTGTTCCAGATCCGCGGCACGACGACCGTGCCGCTGGAGAAAACCGGCCTTCTCACGCGCGGTTCCCTCGGTGCCACCGAATGGCTGCTCGAGGTGATGGCGAAGCCAGACGCGGCGGACGCACGCCACATTTTTCCCATCCAGGATCCGACGCTGCTCCGCACGCTCGATCTGAAACAGACCGAAGGTTCCGGCCCAATCTATTTCACGTTTAGGGAACTCGAACCCCGGCTTGCCGCCATCGGAACGCAGGCGCTCGAAATCAGCAGCAAGGTCAACGCGGCCAGCCGCAGCGAGTGGCAGCGCGAGGGCCTCAGGCTTCGGAACCGGCTCGCCGTCTACCAGCGGTTGAAGAACAGCTTCCAGCCGAACACCTTCCTGCAGCACGAAGCACAGGGCCAGCCCATCGCCTACGATTTCGCCGCGGGTCTGTCTCAGTATCAGATCGACTTGCGCGTCGTCGTCCACGCGAAGCAGGGCAAAGAGCAGCAGGCGATCGACCAGACGACCGCGGAGCGGATGCGCACGTTCGCCCGGCCGTTCGCTGGCGTGTCGCGCGCCGAAGTGCTCGCGATCGTTCCTCCGGCCGTGCCGGCGAGTTCCCGCGACCGCTGGCGCGGCATCGGTACCGCCGTCGTCGACAGCGCCCGCACTGGCCAACTGGCGCCCCCAGTCGCGCATTTCGCAGAAATGAGTTCAGCCTTCGCGCGGGGCCGGCCCGCGATCTTCAACCTCGAGGTCACGAAGTATCGCCAGTGGCTGACGACCAACGGGCTTGCGCCGGAGGTGAGCAAGGCGCGCTACGAGTTCTTCAACAACCTGTTTCAGCCGTTCGTCAGGGCTACCGCCCTCTACCTCGTCGCGTTCTTCCTGGTCTGCGCCTTCTGCTTCAAGCGGTCGACGGTGCTCTATCGATCGGCGGTGATGCTCGTCGTCCTCGCATGCGTGGTGCACACGGCCGGCCTGCTCTTCGGCATGATGCTGGAAGGGCGTCCGCCGGCGACGAACGCCTACTCCTCGATCATCTTCTCAGGGTGGGGAGTGGTGCTGCTCGCTGGTACCGTGGAGCGGTTCTCGCGCAACGGCATCGGGATGGCCACGGCGGCGCTGGCCGGTTTGATTGCGATTGGTGCCGCACATCGTCTCGCCCCCGGCGGCGCGACGGCGCTCGTGCAAAACGTTCTGGATATCCCCTTTGTAGTCGCGATCCTGGCAATCGTCATCGCGCTTTGCGTCGGGCGCGATACCAAAACCGCGTCGCTGCGGACTGCGGCTGCCATGGCTGTCGCGTGACGGATATTGGAAAATTCCCAACGCGCTCCCCGGGGGTTTTCCCGAAGACCTGCATCGACCGGAGGGAATACTGTGCGAGTCGCGGGCGGAACTCAACCAATAGAAGCTCAAGGAGGATGGCATGACACGGTTGCGGAGAGTCGGGCTGGCGTTCGTGTTTTCGGTAACCCTGGCAGGCGGAGTGCTCGTCGCCCAGCCCGCTCAGGCGTTCACACTCAATGCCGCGCAGTGCGGTCGACTTGCGTCGGCGATCACGACTCTGACCGAGCTGGCGGCAAAGTATCCGAATATTCCGATCATCGCGTTTCTGTTGCACGAGGCGCAGGAGGCTTTTCAACGCTTCTGCTCGTAGCGTCGCCTCGGCCAACCGAAGCACCACAAACATAGACACCGCGGCGCCCGGCAGACAAGCATTTCTCCGGGCGCTCCGCGGCTCCGCGTTGACCGCGTGTCTATATTCATATCCCCATTCGTAATTTTAGACAGGTGCGAGTGTACGGAATGGGTTCTGCCACTTCGCCGTAAGCGGGTCGTAGGAGCGTTGTGATGCGTTCTGCCTGATCTGACTACCGAATCGATTCACTTCTTCACTTCTTCTCTAATCTCGATCTCAACGTGCGAGTGATTACCGTGATCTCGTGCGAGGCTCGCCGGCTGACAATCCGTCGCCTCATAGTCCTGGATCTTCTGTAATCCCGCTCCTCAGCCCGCGTTTCCCCACGCAATCACCTTGAAGTTTCGCAGACCTTCTGGGGATTGTCGGACTATTAGCGCTTGAGCCGAAGGCCTATCTTCCACGCGCAATCAGCTTGTCGCGCCGTTACGCGGCCGCGTCAGGAGGCAAATCATGCGCGTGGTGAGACCGTTCACATGTCGTGGCGTGCGTTCCAGAAAGCTAGGGGCGATTGTGACACTCGTCGCAATGCTCATGTCGCCCGTCGGCGGCCCTGTCTTCGTCCCGACCGTCAAGGCGCAGTCGGTAGCACCGGTCAGCCAGGGGTTCGCTATCACTGCCAGCGACTTGCGGTTCATTTTTGACCAAATCCTCGTCGCACAGGACCATGCGGCCGGTGGGACGCTCCTTGGGACTGGCCCGAACCAGGTCCATGATCCGCAGCTCCCGCGTGGCCTGCGGACTGTCGACGGGTCGTTCAACAACCTGGTGCCCGGTCAGCGCGACGCTAACGGCGTTCCCTCTCAGTTCTTTGGTGCGTCGGATCAACTCTTCCCGCGCCGGACCACGCCTCTGTTCCGTCCGGCAGAGCAGGGGACGTCCTATACCCAGTTGAGTGGAAACGTCTTCGACTCCCAGCCGCGGATCATCAGCAACCTGATCGTCGATCAAACCGCGAGAAACCCGGCGGCTGTCGCGGCAAACTTCAACCCGTGCGGCTCGGGCGGATTCGTGTGCGGCGGAGGCGGTACCTCCGATCCCGTCACCGGGTCGCTCTTCATTCCGAACATCACGCCGGACTTCGGTCTCTCCGCGCCGTTCAACCTGATGTTCACCTTCTTCGGCCAGTTCTTCGACCACGGCCTCGACCTCGTGAACAAGGGCGGCAACGGCTCGGTCATCATGCCGTTGCAACCGGATGACCCGTTGTTTCACGCGGGCGCCACGACCAACTTCATGGTCCTGACCCGTGCGACCGTGGACGCGAATCACAACTCGGTAAACCAGACGACGCCATGGGTGGATCAGAACCAGACCTACACTTCGCACCCGTCTCATCAGGTGTTCCTGCGTCAGTACGAGATGAGGGCTGTGACGGTCGGGACGACTGTGCAGCAGAGGCCGTTTCAGACCGGCAAGGTGCTCGACGGCGCGCTTTCAACCTGCGCGCCCCGCGGCACCGGAATCCCCGGTGATGATATTTGCAACATCGGGAACTGGAACGAGGTCAAGGCACAGGCCGCGACCATGCTCGGCATCCGGCTCGTCGATAC
>Ga0070695_100002385_pt1 | contig 10797 bp, 9 predicted proteins | sample KBSK1252metaG_FD_65471 | JGI IMG/M metagenome (GOLD analysis project Ga0070695, IMG submission 65471) | Corn, switchgrass and miscanthus rhizosphere microbial communities from Kellogg Biological Station, Michigan, USA - KBS K1-25-2 metaG | ecosystem: Host-associated > Plants > Roots >...
CTCCGAGTGTACCCAGCGGCAACGCCAAGTCCGCCGATGTGAGCGCACCTCGGGCAATGTGCTGGCCGAGCCCGGGAAGAGTGAACGCGTGGTGGGGAGGTAGCTCCGTCAACGCTGCGGTGAGAAACGGCTGCGCTACGAATGTGGTGACTGCCTCGTAGAGCCGCCCTGAATCAGCCAGATGCCGCAACCCCTGGCGGAGGACATATCGTCTGGCCGTGGAGGCTGGGAGGAGTCTCCAGTTGAGAGCGAGGTCGCTCAGACTTTCTCGCGTCTTTCGACGCTCGTTCGCGAGGGACGGGGTATTAAGCAAGTGGGTGCGCAGGCTCTCGTGGTAGAGACGCCAACCGAACTCACCGTCCGGCGTTGGATCTTGTCGAAGCATGCTATGGGCCGATGCCAGGCATGTCCTGAGGAGCTGCTGGCCGGCCGAATCGGCTGAGAGCTCTCTGCGCTGGGTGAGAAGTATATGCAGTGCCTGTTCGGACAAGGGCTCTTCGGCGCACGCGATCGTAGTGATAACGGCAGGAGTGGTTGCCCGCAGATCCGACATGCCGATACGCGAGAGAAGAGTCTCGTAGTACGCGTTGAGTCCGCGTGGCAATTGCCTCTCGTCATGGAAATCGAGGACGCCGGCCTCCAGGTCGTCTAGGAGTAGCTTCACATAGAGAGGTAATCCGTCAGAACGGTCGACGACTGCTTCGAGGAATGGATTGGTGATTCGGTTGCCGTCTTCTCGGTCCCGCAGAAGGAAGTTGTAGCGGTCTGGACCAACCCGGTCCTGGATCATTGCACGGATGTCGTCGCGAGCCATTGGAGGTAGACCGCCGGGGAAGACATGGAAGCAGCGCTCGGACGAAAATACCTGCGCGAGTGGTCCTTCCTGCCGACCCGCCAAGAGGCAAGTTACGTGAGGACGTAGCAACTGGAAGAGTAGTTTGGGGAACTCCGGATCAAGCTGACTTATCTCGTCTATTCCGTCTACGATCAAGAGGATCCGTGGTGTACGACGGCTGGAGTCGCCCGCGGAGACGCGTCCGGCGTGATCTAGGAGTTCGAACAAGCGCGGCAGGAGGTCACGGGCAGATTGGGCCTCGGGAGGCGGTATGTCTAGGCTCCGTGCGAGACGATCGACCATATGACGGAGGAACGCGTCGCGATTGCAACGGATGGTGTCACCGAGCCGGAAGCGCCAGAAGATACGACACCAGTGGGCCGGGTTCCTGCCGTAGTCAGCTGCGATCTTTGCCGCTAGTAAGCTCTTCCCCATGCCGGGCTGACCCCAGAGGCAGAGCAGTCGCCCATTTGGCTCCCTAAGCAGGCCCTTGAGGTGCTCGAGTTCTCGCTTGCGTCCAATCAGCAGATCGGCGTCTGCCTCGAGGTCGGCTTCGAAGTCTGTGGCCGGTGCAGCATCGGGAATGCGGGAATCGAGCTGAAACAAAGTCCTGAATTGCTCGAGCGCGTCGGCGAATTCTCCCTTGTGGAGATCTAAGCCTATGGCGGCATACACGAGCCGGTCGGATTCAGCACGCATGTACAGCAACGGGCCGTCGCTACCGGCTGAACGTAAGCCGGCCAGGGTATCAATCGTTGGGCAACCATAGCGGCACAGAGGCCACAACGTCAGCCAACGGCCTTGCCGCCCGAGGACGACATGTCGATCATGCGTAGATTGGAGTATCTGGAGCTGCTCCGAAAGCTCGAAACGTTCTGCGGTGGTGGCACGCCCCTTAAGAGATAGCGCCAGGCCCTGAGTCAAGAAGCAGACGTCGAGGTCGACGAGGAAGACTGTCTGCTCAAGAACGGCATTGAACTGAGGAACATGTTCGAACAGCACTCTTCGAGCCGCCGCCTCGCTCCAGGCTCCGCCGTGGACCAGGTCGTTGCGAAGATCGATCAAGCCGGTGATCGGGCGGTCTTCTTTCTTACCCTTACCGTCCAGGCGGGGCAGGAGGTATGTGCGTGCGAAGGCCGTTAGCCCGGGGACAACAAGGCTGTCGACCGACGGAAGATGGTCGAGGACAGTATCAAGCATGTTGCGCCATCGACCAAACGTGGGGCGCTCGATGTGGCCTTGAAGGCGGTCAAGTAAGGTTCTTGGAAGTGGTTCATCCCCAAGGTGTCGGCGAACCTCGGCGAGCGCTATGATCGCCAAGAAGCGCGTGAGGAGTTCTGCTACGTCGCACATCCGATGTATCTTCAGGACGGGATTCTGTTCTATCCAGTAGTCATAGAGGGGGATAGCGATTGGGCTAGGTAGCCCCGAGATGATTGTCAGCAAGCGGTCTGTGGTTGGCATCAAGAAGCCGGCCTGCTTGGGTTCAAAACACGCTCAGACACGGCTTTGGGTGAGGCGGCGGGAGATTGGGTGCCCGCCGGCCTGTGGCTGGTCTTCTGTTCGCGTCGAGTACCTGACGGGTAGGCATATGACATGGCTTAGCTCTCCGCGTTAATACCGGAGGGGATCGGGTCGATGCAGTCTATCGCCAAGATTCTGGCGGTTCCGTCAGAATGTGGCTGAGCTAACTCGACGGCCACTGCTTCGGCCAACCACATGACCGCTCTGTGGCAAACTTCTGGCCTCATGGTCGACACACGTGGCGAGGTTAGGGGAGCCTCGCAGGAGGGCGACTCCTCCCCACGAACGGGCACGTCAACTAGCCGTACTTCTTGCTCCTGCGCTCCCGGGGTCCCGCCGGACGTAGCAGCCACTCCCTGTCCCGCGCCAGTCTCTGCAACGGCTTGAAGCCGCGCTGAACCGCCAATGGATTGACGCGCGGGTCCTTTCGGAAAACGTGGCGCACGATTCCCTCCAACTCCCGAACAGCCTGCTCGGAGATGTTGTCCCATACCTTGAAGACAGAGAAGTGCGTCCACCGACCCATCTTCTTCCGGCGATGACTCCTGAGGCGGCCCCTGATGCCTGCATAGGGCCCACACACCATTCCGACGTAGACAACCTCATAGCGTTTGTGTGAATGCTGTTTGAGCAGGATATAGATCCCGCGTGTCTTCGACGGGACTCTCCGAAGCTCCTCAAGAGGTAGAAACTCCGCTGCCTTTTCTACTAGTGTCATCGGCGCGATTGCCATCACGTCCCCTTCGGCCCGCGCGGGTCCATGGCGTTATGGTCTCCCTTTCCTCTCATCACTTGGATCCGCTTGGCGCGGTAAGTCACGGCGGATCAATACGAGTCAAACCCGCGCTGGTTAGGGGAGAAGGACGATTCGGACATGTGGATGCTGAGAGATTTTGGCGGCGATACGCCGCAGTTCGTTTTGCTCGGCGAGTGTGGGGCTACCGCAGTGAGCCACCAGAATTGTGCGATCCCGATGTCCCAGGGCGAGGAGGGTCTGGCCTAGTCCGATCACAAGGGCGTCGGCCGGGTTCGCTTGGGTAAGACACTCCACTTCAATCCCAATAAGGTGACGATCGGGATGCCGCACAGCAAGGTCCACGCGCTTGCTCGTTCCAAAGATGACTAAATCCGCGTGCCCCGCGTCCTTAAAGGCGTGCCATTCGGATTGCGACCGCCCGGGCAGCCCGAGACTCCGGTGCGAGGAGAGGAGTACGCTTGATACGGAGTCGGGGCCAAAGTGTAGGCCGCACCGCGCGTACAAGGTGTCCCAGACGGCACGCTCCAACGAGGGCTCGTTAGGATAGGCTTGTTTCAATCGGGCGTCCGTCTCAAGCGCGTGCACCAGGTCCTCAAAGAACAATTCAAAGGGGGTTGGCGCGATGGCAGCCTGAGGAGCGTGGTTTGGCTTTAGTTCCACTTCACGCCCTGCAGAACCTCAATGATCTTCTCCAAGTGTGGGGCCGCGCCTCTCCACAACTCCTCCGCCGCAGTTTCGATCTCCTCTCGTTCGGCTTCTGGCCCTAGTTTGCGATCCTTCCGGTAGATGCGAGTGTACTGGGCCTCCTCCCGAAGCCCTTTCGGCCTTGACGCGAAACCAGCCTTCGCTGCCGCCTCTAGGATCTGTCTTCTAAGTGCCGGGGTCTTCGTTGGCCCTACCTCAAGAATTAGACTCAACCGGCCCGCATTCCGTCTGCACTCGAACCACCACATGACTGGGTACGCCTGCTCAAGAAAAGGCCAGCCCGTGCACAGAGGCCGCTGAGTGGATGCCATGCGCCGAGGCAAGAACCACACATTCGCCCCGTTCCGACTAGTGAATGCCAGCTCCCCGGCTTTGCTTAGGGCTGCTTCGCAGGCTTCCGATAGCTCCGAGGTCTTGCCGTATGTCACGATCAGTTCCAGCGCATCACGGTGGCGGCGATAGATCTGGCGGCACAGGTCGATCAGGGCCTGGTCCTTCATTGTTAGCCTCCCGAGAACGGTCAGCCAATCATCAAGGAGCAGTGCGGCAGCCGGCGGAATCCGCGAGCGGTTCTGCTCTATGATCGGCCCTGAGATGTCAATAACCTGGCCGTAGCTCACCGGGACGAAACCGGCAAGCTTTCCGTCGGCAGAGGGCTCGTCACCGTCGACCGTGAGATACACCGGCAGTACCGGAGCCGCAGGATTGAGTTCTTCCACTTCTCTTCGATAACGACCTAGCTGGCCTTCCGCTTCGCCCGCTCGGATCTTATTCTCGATCAACAGACTCCAGCGCACTGCACCGCGACACAAAACGACAACGTCGATGCCACGCTCTTCGCGCAACACTTCGATGTTCTCTAGTGGCATTAACTCCAGGTCCACCGCGCTAAACGGTACGTGAAAGTCGTCCCGGTCAAGCAGGAGGCGAGACAAGAAGCGGCGAAGGAACCGATCCCCCAAGCCGTGAGTCTCCTGCGGGTCTAGCAACCACGCCAACACATTGCTATGCCGGATCTCCCATTCGGCGATCTTCAGGACGTTGAAGATATTGAAGCTGGAGAGCCTGGCGCTTAGGGTTTCGAAGTCCGGATTGGCGACCAAGAAGGCGTCGAGCTGGCGCCGAGTCGCATCGATATTGCGTGGGTTGTCTACCACAGATCGGTTCTCGCCACGTGTGTTCGTCGCAGCGTTCTGGACCTATCGCGATGTTGGCGAAGTGGGGTTCCCCCGCTTGGCCGGTTGGTCGTCAATCCAGTCCCACAACACCGAGCCCACAAAACCGTCGCTCCACTCCACCCAGGCCCCGCGACTGTCTCGCTCTCCTATGACCTTCCCTACCTTATGCTCAGGTCGCCGCTTGCGGGTCCGCCGCCCGAATTGATCGACTTCGAGGTAGTACACCGTGGTGCCCCGAGCGAATTTCATGTCTTCACCTCAGTATTCAGTCGCCGTTATGGCGGCCGGTGTGCACGTAGAATTACTGGCCGGAGTGATCCCACTCATCAGGAGGAGTATGCTAAGCAGCGCCACTGGGATTACCGCTTCGCTCCCGGTGCTGGGAGTGTCCCACTCCCTATGCGATTCCCGTCCTTGTCGTAGACCTGGACATCTCCGGACTCTCGGGTAATCGTTCCCCACCAGGTGCGATGCGATTTCGTGTCATAGGTGTCGAACCGTTTGGTCTTGGGATCGACGATGATGTAGCCGGTCCGGTTCGAGTTCGTGTCGAAGAGGTCGATCCGGTCCGCGGCGATCACGAGTTGCCCGCCGAGCAAGAGGCCCGTCCCGGCGCCGAGGATAAGGGCGACGAGTCGATGGGTCATTGTTTGATCTCCGCTCGTTCTGGCCATGCACATCTGCATAGGAGGATCCAGTTCTGCATCATGTACAACCTCCGCGGGACGATGTGGGCCGGTGAGTCTAGAGGAAGATCGGCGGCTCTGCAATACCCAGTCATCGGTCGTGACGGAAGTGTAGATAGTAGGGACCGCCATTTCGGGACCCGGGCCAATTGTCGAGGGTTCCAGTCGTGCCACTTGAATGGCGCGGGTAGCTGCGGGGGCCGATATGGGGCGGAGGCTACTGAGGTCTGGGCTACTCGATCACCTGATCCGCCCGCTGCAGGAGCGACGGCGGGATCGTCAGGCCGAGCGCCTTGGATGCGCCGGAGATTAAGGTTGGATACTGTGCCTCTCAACAAACTGTGCTCGATGAAAGGACTCGGCTGCCTGCTCAGGCAGGCCTAGGCGTTCGTATATATAGCCGAGCAGCGCGTGAAGGATCGCTTCGTCAGGCTGATTGTTGACCGCTCGTATCAAGGTCAGTCGGGAGTCTGCGAGGAGCCCTTGGTTCGCTAAGTACGCAGCCTGGACGGCCACGAGGGTATTCGGCGACAGCGCGGGTTCATCAAGTGCCGCAAGTTCAGCGAGATCCTGCCGGATCGTCTCGGCGCGCACCGGGTCCACAACCTCGAACCACACCACTTGAGGCGGCTGGCCCTCAGTGGTGACCTGAACGAGATACCGCACCCCAGGCACGAGGGGCACCGCCTCCGGGGGATACGTAAAGTCTGTACCTACAAGATCCTTCCGCTCGAGGACAAGACCCGTCGGTCCAATGACGCGGATCGTGTAGCGCGAGGTCCGGGACCCAAGCCACTCGAACACGACAGGATCGGGCAATACCGGTCCATTGTGCGGGGTCAAGATGACCGTCGGCCTCGCGTGCCCGCGCGTGCCCAATGTCGTCTGCCCCGAGTCAGTCGATACCTTCAGGAACGTTTTAACACTCTCCTCTAACAGCACCCGCCCCCTGCTGAGTTTGCTCTGATCAGCCAGCGGGCCCATGGCGGGGACTACGAACGGTGAATTCGTTCCGTCGACCTTGACTGTCCCGCGGTTGCCAGTAAGCAGAATAACGACCGATGCGTCTCGCGTGGTCCGAACTGTATCACCCGCTTCCACCATGAGCAGCGGCCCAGCTGGTCGCCATCCAGGGAGGTTGGCGCGCTTCACCTCCACCTGGCCTTCTCTGAGGTGAATCTCGGTAACTACGCCGGCTGGCTCGATTGCCTGCGCTGTTGACTGCCCTGCCTGCGGACCAAGAACTGCCATCATGGACAGCCCCGCGAGCGCGAGCCGTTTCACGCTTGTGAAGCCCTCCTTCTCGACACGCTCGCCTCGCCGTGTCCACGTGCACATGTGCAGGCCAACGACCTGACTCAGCCGCCGGATAGCGAATAGGACCCTGAAAGAAGTCCTCATGGAGTCGTGCCACCACCATCACCGACTAGCGCGAATGGTGCCCAGAACATCGGATGTGCGTACGAGTAGACTGCACGCTCGGTCCGAGGATCCACAAAACCCGCCCCCTCGATCAACGCGAGCTGTGCCTCCCGCAGGGCTTCTGCCCGTGTCATTCTCACGTCTGCCCGCTGTCGTTGGAACAATTCTGTCGTGAGCGCCCGCGCCGACGTCGTCTCCACCGACCAGTGCGTCACGAGCACCGCCTGCGTGCCGGCATACAAGAATGCGCGCCCCAACCCGGACACTGCCTCTGCTCCAGCTCCGGCCGCAGCCGCCGTATCACACGCCGACAACACCACCCACTGGGCGGTGAGCCTGAGCCCAAGAATGTCCTCCATTGTGAGGAGACCGTCGCCGTCCACGCCAGCTACCTCCGGAGCGCTCAGCGCCAGGGCCGGCTGGGTCAGGCCCTCGAGCGCCCCCGGCGTGAGGCCGTGGGTCGCGAAGGCCACGACCCGGTAGCGGGAAAGGTCCGAGCTCTTAACGGCCTGCACGTTGGCCCGGCGGCCCAGGAACACGTCGGTTTCCAAATCGGCTCCAAGTGCCTGCCCCAGCGCGATGATCTCGTCGCCTGTGTCTGGTAACGGGGGCAGATCCGCAACGCGGAACGGACCATGCCCCGGGCCGAGTCCGGACCGTATGCCGACCACACCACTCCGCCCGACGATCCCCCCTCGGGCTTCCGGGCGATCGGCCTGCTTGGCGCTGAACCACGGGTCACCGAAGCCGACGAATGGCCGCGGCGCTATACGGGTGGGCTGCGCCGCTCGAAGGATCTTCACGGAGGCCACTGATGGGAGTTGTGTCACCGCGGTCTGGCGGATCAGGAACGGAAGGATACGGTATCCCGAGAACGGCAGCCCGGTGTCCGACACCGACCGAACCGGGGCGGTGAGGAGCATCCCGAACGGCAATTGGCCAAGCAGAGCATGCGGTACGACGATGAGGCGTCGAGCACCGCGCCAGCTTGCCTCAACTGGCAGCAGCAGCGCCGCGTATAGCTGGTGTGCAGCATCCGTATCGAAGGCCGGCTGCTGGGACAGTGTCCCATTGACGGGCGTGACACTCCGACGCAGCCTGGTCGCGAGAGCGGAAATCTCGGCGCTAGGAAGCACCGCGGTGGCAAACTCGGGCGGCCCCGTCTTGGGCACCCCCCACACCCACGTCCGCTCACGTCCAACCAGGACTGCCACGAGAGCCTCGTCCTTGCCCAGTGCCGCCTGCGTTTCCTCCAGCGTGATCGGTTGCGGGTCCGTGATCTCTGCATAAGCGGGGAACTGCCGCCGGATCTCTTCGGTCAGCGTCGCCCGCGCCTTGCCGAGCGCTTCGATCTGCGCGCGCACCATGTCGGCTGTCGGCCGCGGGTCCTGCCTGTTCGTGGCGTCCTTGGGGCGGACGGAGAGATCGGCGAGTTGGCGGTAAAGTCCCGTCGTTAGTCGTTCCGCGTCTTGCGCCCGCCTCACGAGGTCAGCGAGCGCTGGATCCTTGGCCGCCCCCCGCGCGGCCCCTGCCCCCACCGCACGCTGAACGCTTTGACCTCGCGCGGCATCTGCAAGGCGAAAACCCTCCCCGATCCCTTCCCGGTTCGGCGAGCGGGACAGCATGTCGATGTACGCCTCGAGCACGCCCCGTAGCCGCCACTCCCGCCGAGGAACGAGCCCTTGCTCGTGATCCCCCACCGGCGACCCGAGCAGCACGGGCAGCGAGGCGCGCAACTCCCGCAGAGCGCCGTCGTGATCACCAGTAGCAGCTAGCGCGATTCCGAGCGTGCCTCGTGTCTCCGCTACACGCATGCTCCGGGCGGTCGGATGCGCCTGGAGCGGGCCCACTGCTGGCCCAAGCCTCTCTACAGCCTCCAAAGCGCGGCCGCTGCGAACCAACACCAGAGCCCAGTCCGGGTCGCGCCAGAAGAACTGCTCGAGCGTCTCACGGTCCGCTTGCATGTCCCGCTCGATGGTCTCGAACTCCGCTAGTGCGTCAGACCACCGCTCGCGAAGAGCCAAGGCCATGGCCACCTCTCGGCGGGCCAATGCTCGCCCCCTCGCCTCCGGTGCTGCGCCAATCCGGTCAAAGATCGCCACCGCCTCACGTGCGACCCGCTCCCCGTCTTCGCTTCGGCCCTGCTGGAGGAGCACGTCGGCCACGGGAAGGAGCGCGAGGGCGGTTTCGACGTGATCTCGCCCGTAGCGCATGGTCGGTAGCCGCAATGCTTTCAGGGCTTCGACCTCCGCTTCTCGCACCCGCCCCTGTGCCGACAGCACCATCGAGAGCTCCTGATGAGCGTTACGCAGCCGGCTTTTCCACGCATCCTCGATGATGTGCGTTGAGCCCCACTTGTTAGTCCCTCGAATCTCCGGTACGACATCAAGCTCAGCAACGGCCTGTCGGGCGAATCCCTCGGCTTCCTGCGGGCGGCTTTGGGCTCGCGCCACCGCAGCCCGCCCGAACAGGTACCGCGCCCGATCGGGGCGAGACCAGTCTGGGTCGCAATCTGCACACGACAGATCAGCTGCCGCACGCGCCACCGCGGCCTCGGCCCCACGGAAGTCCCCGAGGGCTGCCTGATGCTCCGCCAGTACCATGTTCCAGACAAGTCGAGCTCCGGGCTGGGCCGTTCGGTCAAGCGCTTCCTGTCGCAGCGCCGGATGCCGGCTGTACCGGCCCACGGACTGCTCCGCGAACCCGAGGGCGCTGACCATGAAATCCAACTTGTCGAATCCGCCTCTCCGACCAAGTTCGACGGCTTGGCCGAGGTCCTCGAGCTGCTGGCGTGCTCGCCCCACGTTCTGGGCCGCAAGACCGCGGCGATAGTAGAAGCGCGCCGACTCTGATGGGCTCAATCCAGGGCGTGGCACTTGTTCAGCAAGCGCTCGGTCAGACGCCATACGCTCCCGCCACTCAGGAGCCGGACCGTGTTCGAGGAGAGCGAATACGTCATCTATACTCGGAGATAGCGAGACACTTGGTGCCGCCGCCCCCTCGGTGATTCTCAGAGCTTGGTCTACGGACACGGTTGCGCTCTGGCAGGCTTCGAGCCAGATGACTCCGATGATCACCGCGAGAATTCGCCGGGCCACGCTCATGGGCACCTCACAGTAAGCTGACGTCGTCCTTGCGCGCAGGCCGTTGCTGCCGATTCACCTGCATCCCTTCATCGGTACGAGCGAATTCAGATAGGATGGTCGATCTGAGGTAGCGTGGTAGACCTGAGCGCCCTCAGGCGCCGCTCGCCTAACTTAATCACTTCCGTGAACGTATGGCTGGCTACTTCATTATTTTGATCAGCGGCAGGATGCCCTCCATCTCTCCCTTCATGATGGGGTGCTGGTTGCCGCCCACAGCACGGGATTTCGTGGCCACCTGCTGCTCGACGTATTCGTAGAGCTCCTGGAGTGTCACGATCCCGTCCCGGTTCAGATCCGCTGCCCCCTTGAGCCCCTGGACGAGGAAATAAGTGAAGATGCCGTGGCCTAGCTCAGACAGCTCGATCGACACTTCGGCTGGGCGTGAAGCCGTCATGATGGCGCGACCTTTCGAACGTGTCAGTCGCTCGAGAAACTGGTCGTCAACGAGGGAGGCGCGGGTCTTTTTCGAACTGAAAGTCCGTCCGCCGGCTGCCCCGCTGTAACACGAGTCCAAGAACGCTACGACCCGCTCGGCTTCAATCCG
>Ga0070695_100002390_pt1 | contig 10779 bp, 11 predicted proteins | sample KBSK1252metaG_FD_65471 | JGI IMG/M metagenome (GOLD analysis project Ga0070695, IMG submission 65471) | Corn, switchgrass and miscanthus rhizosphere microbial communities from Kellogg Biological Station, Michigan, USA - KBS K1-25-2 metaG | ecosystem: Host-associated > Plants > Roots >...
CGCCAGGACGAAGCGCACGGCGTTGAACGACAGCGGCTCGAACTGACGCAGCGCGATCTTGACGACCGGGAGGTTGAATCCCCAGATGAGGACGACGGCCACGAGGCCGAGATCGTTCGAGTCGAGCCGGAAGTCGTTCATCCCGTGGTGCAGGATAAGCGGAGGAGCCCCTCTAGGACTCCTGTCGCTGCTAGACTCCCGTCCGGGGAGCCTCGGCGCGGACAGCTCGGGGGCACCGCGATGGAATGCTGAACCGTGCCCCTGAGGCACCATATTGAAATCTGAAATTGAAGAGCACGCCGTTCCGCCTCATTGTTGCCACAGGGTCGCTTCGTGGCGGCCGTCGGGAACTCCGGTCCATCTGAACTCGGAGGAGGGATCATGATGAGGAACCGCATGTTGACGGCGCTCGTCCTTGCAGCCACCGCCGGCCTGCCGGCCTTCGCCCAGGGAACCAAGCCGCTGTACACGGTCGAGATCCAATCGGCGTCGACGCGAGCCGTCGACTATGCCGCCATGGGCGGATCGGCGAAGATCGGCCTCCGCGGCACCGTCCTGGCCACCCAGGCTTCGGGCCAGGCGAAGGTGGCGAGCCAGGGTGGGGCCATGTCCATCGACGCGAGCTTCAGGAACCTCGAGCCCGCGTCGAAGTACGGTCCCGAGTACATGACGTATGTGCTGTGGGCGGTCTCGCCGGAGGGTCGGCCGAACAACCTCGGCGAGGTGCTGCTCAAGAACGGCAAGGGGCAGTTGCGGGTGACGACGCGGCTGCCGGTCTTCGCCCTCATCGTGACGGCGGAGCCGTATTTCGCGGTCGGCCAGGTGGGCAACGTCGTCGTCCTCGAAAACACCGTGGAGGGAGGAGACGCGCAGCACACGGTGCCCGTGAACTACGACCAGCTCCCGCGAGGTCAATACACCATCAACATGGAGCCTTCCGACCTCAAGGCTCCGGCGATGGACAAGAAGACCCCGCCGGATCTCTCCCAGGCGCGCAACGCCGTGAATCTCGCCCGGGCCGCCGGCGCCGAACGGTTCGCCGTGGATTCCTTCGCGAAGGCGGCGGACCTGCTGGCCCAGGCCGAGAAACACCAAGGCGACAAGAAGGGGAACAAGAAGGCCGTCGCTCCTCTCGCGCGCCACGCCGTGCAGCAGGCCGAGGACTCCCGGCAGCTCGCGATCCGCGTGCAGGCCGAAGAGCAGGTGGCCGCGGAGAAGCGGGCGCTGACGGAAGCGGCCGCCGCCGAGAAGCGCGGCATGGAAGAGAGGGCCGCCGCCGATCGTCGGTCTCTGCAGGAGCAGGCGGCCGCCGAGAGACGACAGGCCGCCGCGGAGAGACAGGCGATGGAGGAGAAAGCAGCCTCGGAGAAGCAGGCGATGACGGCGCAGGTCCTCGCCGCGGAGCGGGCCACGGCGAACGAAGCGAGCCAGCGCGCGGCGGCGCAGCAGGAGGCCGAGCAGGCGCGGGCCGCCGCGGCGCAGTCGGAGCAGGAGCAGGCCCGGCTGCGCGCGCAGCTCCGGGAGCAGCTCAACGCCGTCATGAAGACGACCGACTCCGCCCGCGGGCTCATCGTCAGCATGACCGGGCTCCTCTTCGAAACCGGCAAATCGACCCTGCTCCCGAATGTCCGCGAGAATCTCGCCCGCGTGGCGGGGATCCTGCTCGGCCATCCGGGGCTCGATCTCGAGGTCGAGGGGCACACCGACAGCGTCGGCTCGGACGGCATGAACCAGACGCTCTCCGAGAACCGCGCCGAGGCGGTCCGGAAGTACCTGCTGGCCCAGGGCGTTCCGGAAGACGCCATCGTGTCGCGCGGCTTCGGGGAGACCCGGCCTCTCGCCACGAACGACACCGCGGAAGGCAAGGCTCAGAACCGGCGCGTCGAGATCGTCGTGTCCGGTCAGCCGATCGGAGCCGACGCGCCGGCGCACTGAGGAGTTCCGCGACCTGCAGAGGCAGGAGACAGGCCGGCCGGGCGTCGCCGCCGAGGCCCTCCCGGATGGAAGCCGCGTCCGAGGTCCGAGCCGCGGATTCTCAGCCCCCGGCCTTCTTGTAGCCGGAGTTCTCGATCGCGACCGCCAGGTTCTGCGCCGCCACGTCGAGCTGGATCTTCGCCGGGTAGACCGTTCCGTCCGCGAAGGCCCCGAAGGCGACTTTCAAACCGACCGCATCCTTTGCCTTGTCCGTGAAGGTTGCGACCGTCACGCCCGAGATGCTATCGGTCGCGGCGTTCGCGTCCAGCGTGAGCGAGTCGCCCGCCTTCAGGTAATCCTTGATGACCAGGCGAACCTGTCCCGCCGGATCGGGCGGCGTCACGCTCAGACGTCCCGCCTCCTTGGCGGCCTGGATGCGGGCAGGATCGGGCGGGACGTACTGCTTCACGAGGGCGATCGCCTCCTTCGTGGCGTCGGAGATGTCCTCTTTCTTGTTCTCGACGACCCTGCTCTTGACGCCTCGCGATCGATTCCTCCCGTCGTCCTTCGCCGGGGCCGGCGCTGCGATGGGAGTCTTCTGGACCTTCCCGTCGGCTCCGTAGTAGCAGGTGTTCTGCGTGCGCGACTTCTCCTCGCCCTTCATGGAGACGGTCGTCGTCTCGACCCACTGGTACTGCCGCAGCGCCGCCATGCTCTTCTGGAGCGACTCCTTCACGGCGGCCCCGTGGTCCTTCTTCGCGGCGGCGGCGTCCGCGGGTTCCTGCGCCGCGGCAGGTCGAACGAGAGAGAACGAGAGCAATGCGATGACACCTGCCGTGCGAACTGTCATGGAGGCCTCCTGTTTTGTGTGCGGATGCAGTCTAGGGCCTCGAGCCGCCATCTCCAAGCAGCGGGCCGGCGCCGACGAGTGGGGGTAAGCGACGGCGGCGGTGCCCCGGCTGCACTATACTGCCGCGCGACGACCACGGGTTCCTCTCAGGAGAGCGGCGAGGTGAGCATGAACACGGACACGTACAAACGACGACTGTTGGAGGAGGAGGCGCAGCTACGCAGCCGGATGGCGCGGGCGGGCGCCGATGCGCGGGAGGCGGCCACCGACGTGCGTGATCTCGGCGATGCGAGCACCGACGATGTGCGCAAGGAGGACAATTTCGCGGTCGCCGACGCAGAATGGACCAGGCTTGGGCTGGTCCGCGACGCCCTGCAGCGGATCAAAGACGGCACGTTCGGGCGCTGTGCCGTGGATGGCGGGCCCATCGACGAGGAGCGCCTCAACGCCCTCCCGTGGACGCCGGTGTGCTCGCGACACGCGCACCTCCGCGAAGCGTCGGAACCTCCTCGGACGCCGAGCCTTTAGACGCGCCCGTCAGTATGAGGGATTGAAATAGAGCCCGAGGGCAGCCTCGGTCAACGCGCTCCCTTTTTGCAGCTCCCGCTCGGCTTCCAGCCAGTCGTCGAGCGCTCGCCCATCCTGGCTGCCACGCTCCAGGAACTTGCGATAGGCCAGCGCCGCAATCTCCTGGTGCGTCGATTGCGTCTCGAGCTCCTTCGGCATCCGTTCCTCCTTACTTCTGGGCGGCGGGTTGGCTGAGCCAGTCCTTGAAACGCGTCGCGCCGAGTCTCGCATCGTCGTCGGGGACGAGCGTGCGCTCGGTCAGCTCGACGCCGAAGTAGCGCGCCTGCGGATCCTCGACGACTTCACGCGGATCCTTCCGGGCGCTGAGGCCCTGTCGGATCATCTCGGTGAGACGGAACTGTTCGGGTCCCGCCACTTCGACGATCGCATTCACCGGCTTGCCCACCGCGACCCTGGCGACCGCGGCCGCGACATCATCCGCCGCCATCGGCTGGATGAGCACGGGCGCGAGGCGAACCCGGTTGCCGTCGGTGGCGGCAGCGGCGATGCTCTTGACGAACTCGAAGAACTGGGTGGCATGGACGATGGTGTAGGGGATCGAGGAGGCCTGGATCAACTTCTCCTGAGCCAATTTCGCGCGGAAGTAGCCGCTCTGGAGCAGACGATCGGTTCCCACCACCGACAACGCCACGTGGTGTCTCACCTCCGCTTTCGCTTCCGCGGCGAGCAGGTTGCCGGTTGACTTCTCGAAGAACGCCAGCGCCGCGGCGTCCTCGATCGATGGAGAGTTCGACACGTCCACGACGACTGACGCGCCTTTGAGGGCTTCGGCCAGGCCGGCCCCCGTGAGGGTGTTGACGCCGGAGTCGGGCGACGCCGCCACGACATCGTAGCCCTCCTGACGCAGCCTGGTGACGACCTTCGACCCGATGAGCCCGGTGCCGCCGATGACGACGATCTTCATGATCCTCCTCCTTGGACAGTCTGTGGGTGATCCGGCCCGGCCGCCCTGATGATCATCTCGTCGCCTTGACGAATCCGAGCAGCTCCGCGTTGACCTGATCCGGATGCGTGGCGGTGATGCCGTGCGGTGCGCCGGGGTAGTAGACGTCCTTCGCGTCCTTGATGAGCCGGGCCGACTTCCTGGCGGAGTTCTTCACCGGAACGATCTGGTCGTCCTCGCCGTGGAGGACCAAGGTGGGCACGTTGAACTTCTTCAGGTCCTCGGTGAAGTCGGTCTCGGAGAAGGCCTTGATGCTCTCGTAGGCGTTCTTGAGACCGGCCTGCATGCTCCAGGCCCAGAACTGGTCGAGCAGGCCCTGCGAGACGGTGGCGCCGGGCCGGTTGGCGCCGTAGAACGGACCCGCGAACTCCCTGTAGAACTGCGAGCGGTCCCTGGTGAGGCTCGTCCGCAAGCCGTCGAACACCTCGAGGGGCACCCCTTCGGGATTGGCGGCGCTCTTCAGCAGGAGCGGCGGCACCGCGGCGATCAGGACGGCCCGGGCGACCCGGCTCGTACCGTGGCGGCCGATGTAACGCGCGACTTCCCCGCCTCCGGTGGAGTGGCCCACCAGCGTCACTTGCCTGAGATCGAGGGATTCGATGACGGCCGCGAGATCGTCGGCATAGCCGTTCATGTCATTGCCGGATGAGGCCTGGCTGGACCTGCCGTGGCCGCGCCGGTCATGCGCCACGACGCGGAAGCCGTTCTGCGCGAGGTAGAGCATCTGGGCGTCCCACATGTCGGCGTTCAGGGGCCAGCCGTGCGAGAAGGCGACGACGGGGCCCTTGCCCCAATCCTTATAGTAGATCTGCGTACCGTCCTTGGTGGTGATCGTGGGCATGTGTCTGCCTCCTGGATGACGCCTGCGAAGCGGCCGGCGGCCGATGCGGTTGCGGCGCGTGCATTCGTCAAGACCGGGCAGCGCGTCGCGATGTGACAGGTGATGGGCGGTCGGTTGCGGTTGTCACAGAACGGCGGGCGATCCGGTCTATCGGGGTGATGGTGGGTCTGGCGCGAGACGGAGGAGGTTCCGATGAATGAAACGCTCGGGGAAAGGCAGGGGGCGGTTGCCGCGGCGAGGGCTTCCATGAGCCGGGACGCCCCGGGGAGTGGAACGATCGCGGGCGTCGGTGTCCCCGATGGTCCACGCATCACGGCGGCGATCGAATACGCCCGGCGGCTCTCCGAACCGTACCTGTTCCACCACGGGATGCGCTCGTGGCTGTTCGCTGAAATGATCGGCCGCACCAAGGGAATCGACTACGACCGCGAGGTCGTCGCGATCGGCACGATCCTCCATGACATCGGCCTGACCGCCGGTGTGTCCGGCCCCAACCGGTTCGAAGTCAACGGTGCCGATGCGGTTCTGTCGTTCTTCGCAGGCCAGGGTCTGCCGGATCGCAGTGCCCGGTTGATCTGGGACCTGGTTGCGCTCAACTCGACGCCATCGCTGGCGCTCCACAAGGAGCCGGAGGTGGCGGTCGGCACGATGGGCATCGGACTGGACTACGGCGGTTTCGGCCTCGACGCGCTCGATGCTGGTGATGTCCGACGCGTCCTCGGCGCGTTTCCCCGCTTGAGCATGAAGGACAGGTTCAGCGAGGCGTGCCGTCGCCTGGTCGGGGAGAGGCCCGAGACGAGTCACGACAACTTTCTGCGTGATTTCGGCGAGCGCTTCGTGCCGGGCTACAAGGCAGTGTCAACCGTCGATTTGCTGATGAACGCTCCGTTCGATGAATAGCGGCGAACCCGGGAGAAGTGGCACGGCGGCCGGAGGAGGGACCATGAAGAGGGCGGCAGCGGTGGTACTGTCGATGTCGATTGCGGGCGGCACGCTCATAACCCAGGAGGCCACGGTCCGAACACTCCTGTCGAAGGATCTGGCGGGGGGATCGGGCCGGGAAGTGACCATGATCATGGTCGAGTACCCGCCGGGGGGGGCGGACGCGGCGCACACGCACCATGCGCAGGCCCTGGTCTACGTGCTCGAAGGCTCGATCGAGATGCAGGTGAAGGGTGGCGCGTTGGTCAGGTTGCTGCCGGGGCAGACCTTCTACGAAGGGCCCGAAGACGTCCACGTCGTCAGCCGGAACGCGAGCCGCACTGCGCCCGCCAAGTTCGTGGTGTTCCTGGTGAAGGACAAGGGGGCACCGGTTCTCACGCCGGTCGAGTGATTGCATCAACGGAGGTTTTTTTACGATGATGCGGCGACCCCCGTGAGTTTGCTCGGCCTCATGATCCACATGATCTGATCGATCCCTTCCGGCGAGGCTTCGACGGTGACGCACATGACGACCATCCCCGCGCGTGACAAGAGCGCGGACGCCCGCGCGTTGGCCTGAATCATGGTGACGGTGACGCCGGTCCAGCCCCATCCGGAGATCGTCGCGATGTATTTCGCGACCCGCTCGCGGCCGACGACCGGCTTCTGCGCCGCACGAATGAATCCACCGCCATCCGCCCTCGAGACGACGTCCGCGGCGAACAGGAGCTCGAGCCCCGCGAGATCGCCGGCCCGAGCCGCGGCAATGAACGCATGGAGCAGGCGCTCCTGCTCGGCGTTGCTGACCCGTGCCCGCCGCCCATCCGTGACGTGCTGGCGTGCGCGCGTGACCAGCTGACGCGCGTTCGCCTCTTCGACGTGGAGAACCTCGCCGATGTCCTTATACGGGTAGTCGAAGGCTTCGCGCAGCACGTACGCGGCGCGTTCCGGAGGCGAGAGCCGTTCGAGCAACAGGAGCACGGCGAGCTCCAGCGCCTCGCCACGCTCCGCGCCCAGCCCGGGATCCGCGCTCGTATCGACCGGTTCGGGGAGCCACGGCCCGACGTACGTTTCGCGGCGCGTCCGTGCGGACTGAAGCACGTTGATCGCCAGGTGCGCGGCCGTACTGGCGAGGAACGCCTGCGGATCCCGGACCACGCCGCGATCGGTCGACTGCCAGCGCGTCCAGACGTCCTGGATCACATCCTCGGCCTCCGCGACACTGCCGAGCATGCGGTAGACGAGGCCGAACAGGCGCGGGCGCGCCCTCACGAAGTCCGAGAGTCCATCGTCCACGGTGGCGGGCGGATCGCTGGCCACGTGCGAATCGTAGCGCATCGGTGCGCACGCGTATAGTTCGCCGGCGCTAGTCGGAAGGGACCGTCCCGGTCAACCGAGATCAGGTGCCCATCCGGGTGTCCACAATCCTCGGACTCCACGAACCCGTAGTCGCCCGTGGCTCAGACACGTCACATCGAGACAGGCCATTCGGTCCTAGTTGGCGGGCGCACCACGAACGTCCTGTTGTCACGAGGGACGAGGAGGAGAGAGATGACCGCCGCGGCCGAGCCGACCATCACCGGGCACGAAGCAGCGCAGGTCGAGCGCGCCAACGCCTCGAGCGCTACACCCGTTCTCTTCGTTCACGGGCTCTGGCTGCTGCCTTCGAGCTGGGACCGCTGGGTGAAACTGTTCGAGGAGGCCGGATACGTGGGGTTGACACCGGGCTGGCCCGACGATCCCGAGACGGTCACCGAGGCCAGAGAGCGCCCCGAGGTGTTCGCCGGCAAGGGGATCGGCGAGATCGCCGACTACGAGGAGGCGATCATCCGCCGCCTGGATCGGAGGCCCGTGATCATCGGTCACTCGTTCGGGGGCTTGCTGACCATGATGCTCGCCGGGCGGGGACTTGCCGCCGCGTCGGTCGCGATCAGCCCGGCGCCGTTTCGCGGCGTGCTCCCGCTGCCGATCGCGGCCCTGCGCACGGCCAGCGTCGCCCTGCGCAACCCCGCGAACTGGAACCGCGCTGTCCCGCTCAGCTACGAGCAGTTCCGCTACAGCTTTGCGAACGTGGTCGGTGAGGACGAGGCGAAGGAGCTGTACCTCGGCTACTCCGTACCCGGCCCCGGCGAACCGCTTTTCCAGGCGGCGTCCGCGAACCTCAATCCGTGGTCACAGGCGAAGGTCGACACGACGAACCCCGAGCGCGGTCCGATGCTGATCGTCTCGGCCGACTCGGATCATACGGTTCCCTGGGCGATCGCGAACGCGGCCTACAGAAAGCAGAAGCGCAACAAGGGGGTGACCGAGGTCGTCAAGATGCCGGGCCGCGGTCACACTCTGGCGATCGACGCCGGCTGGCGGGAAGTTGCCGAAAAGGCGCTCGACTTCGTCAAGCGGTTCACATGAGCTCGATGCCACGGCTGTCCCGGCCCGCCCCCGGCTTGGGTGAAGCCCCGCGTCAGGAATTTCCCTATACTGCGCGGGGCGCTTGTCGGGTATAAGCGCCCGTCGACCGAACGACGTCGAAGAATCGCAGTGAAACTAGGGATCGCTCACACACCGGCCGGAGGGACCGGCCGAGTGCTCGTGAGCCCGGAGCGGGCGGATGCGATGATGACAAGACTCACGGCCGGACCCCGCCTGCGCAAGGTGGACCTCCACGTCCACACCGCCTTCTCGAATTTCAGACACCTGAAGGCCCTGCGAGCCCGCGACTCCTACAACGACCCCATGCGGGTCTATGAGCGTTGCCGGGAGGTCGGTTGCGATTACGTCGCCATCACCGACCACGACACCATCGACGGCGCCCGCGAGCTGCTTTCACGCCGCCCCGACCTCGAGCCGTCCGTCATCATCGGCGAGGAGGTCGAGACCGGCTTTCCGGAAACCGGACAATGGATCCACGTGAACGTGCTCGGCGTCGACGAGGCGATCCATGATGACCTGAGCCGGGTGAAGAAGAGCGTCTACGAGCTGGTGTCGTACCTGCGCTCCCGGAACCTGGTCCACTTCCTGAATCACCCGCTCCAGAGCTATCGCATGCAGAAGAAGCCGATGCGATTCGTGGAAGACGTTCTCGAGCTGTTCACGCATGTCGAAGTGGGCAACGGGACGCTTCCCGCGGACCAGAACCGTGCCGCTGTCGGCATCCTGGAGTACGGCCGCCGGATGGGGCTGACGCGTTTCGGCGTCGGCGGCAGCGATGCCCACGGACTGCGGCCGATCGGCGCCTTCTTGACCCTTGCTCCCGGCGATGACAAGCACGCCTGGCTCGCCTCGGTGGCGGAGGGAAACAGCCTCGTGGCCGGACGCGAGGTCGGCTTGCTGGAGCTGGTGGGACAGACGTATGGGATCGTCGGCCGCTACTATCAGCACCTCGGAGACCCCGAAACACGAAGGGACATGACCGCAGTCAACTACCTCGCGGCGGCGGCGTTCGTGCCGCTTTGCATGGCAGGGGCTCCGCTGGCGGTGCTCATGGCGAACTACCTCGGAACAAGTGGCATCAGCAGGGTGGTCTCGCGAGGACTGACGCGCTCGGAGCTGCCGGTCGTCGTGAGCTCCAGCGCCGCGCGCACGGCGCAGGCGCAGCCGGAAGACTAGCTTCGCGTGCCCACCACCCAGGACAGGGGCGCATCCTGATCATCGGCAATCTCATCTGTCTCACGCCGCGCGACTCCTACGTCGTCGACAGCCCCATCAAGAGGAGGGGGTTCGTCCGGTGGCTCGAAACCCGGACCGGGCCTTTCGTGCGCAGCCCGGGCATCGCCTTCCCTTACCTGGTCGGGTTCCTGCGCAAGAACGGTGTCCTCACCGACGACACGCGTCTCGTGGTGCAGCACGATCGGATCGAAGGGCCGACGTCTTTCGAGGAGATCCTGGCCGTCAAGGCGGACCTCTCCCGCGGCGATTGCGATGTCCTGTTCATCACGGCCTACACCGACTCGGTCCGGGAAGCCTACCGGCGGGCGCGCGAGGCGCGCGCCGCGTACGCTTCGGCGGGCAAGCGCCTGACCGTCGTGCTCGGCGGCGCGCATGCGTCGGCGCTGCCGGACGAGGCCACGCGCCTGGGTCACGTCGACGCCACGGTCGCGGGCGAGGGAGAGTGGGCGGCGGCGGAGCTTCTCGCCGACGTCAAGCAGGGGAAAGCGATCAAGCCCGTCTATCGCGCGGCCTTCAGCCGTATCAGGGATCGCGGCACGCTGGCGATCGATATGGGGATCTGGCGCGGTCTGAAGAACCCCCCGCATCAAGTCCTTTCCTCCACGCACTTCGCGCGGGGTTGCAAGCTCGACTGCCATTTCTGCGCCGTCTTCCTCACCAATGGACCGACGGTCAGGAACCGCGATGTGGCCGATGTCGCGGAGGAGATCCGCAGCCAGGGTCCGACCATCACACGCGAGACGATCGACCAGGTAGGTCCGGGGGCCTACAACGCGATCCTCCGCGCCCTGGTCAAGACGCCGATCGTCGGCAAACGATGGGGCGATCGCCTGATCTCCCTGATGGGCCCGGGCTACAGCGATCAGGTGTTCTTCTGGGACGACAACCTCTACAACGCCGCAGGGTCAGTTCAGGCGCTCTTCGAGGCGATCCGTCCCCTCGGGCGCCCCTGGGCGGCGGAGCTGACCATCGACATCGCCGAAAAACCGGAGCTGCTGAAGCAGGCGTACGAGAGCGGGTGCCGCAATCTCTTCATGGGGATCGAGTCGGTCAACC
>Ga0070695_100002393_pt1 | contig 10777 bp, 13 predicted proteins | sample KBSK1252metaG_FD_65471 | JGI IMG/M metagenome (GOLD analysis project Ga0070695, IMG submission 65471) | Corn, switchgrass and miscanthus rhizosphere microbial communities from Kellogg Biological Station, Michigan, USA - KBS K1-25-2 metaG | ecosystem: Host-associated > Plants > Roots >...
ATCTGGGGCTCCGCGCGGCCCCAGGTGCCGTCGCGCCGGGCCGCGCGGTACTCGGTGTCGATGGCCTCCCGGAGGCGCTGGCCGTCCGCGTGCGCCTTGCGGACCGGGTCGGCCGCCACGGTCAGGCGCCGATCTCGCTGAGCTGCTTGCTGGTGATGCCGAGCGCGCGGGCGAGTCGGCCGATCGCGGAGGGCGAGAGGTTCGCCTGCTGGCCCGACTCGAGCAGCGTGATGTAGCTCAGCGCAAGCTGGGCCCGCTCGGCGAGCTGCGGCTGGGTGAGCCCCTGGCGCTCGCGCAGCTCGCGCACGACCTCGCCGAGCTTCTTGTCCTTGGCGCTCACAGGAGGTCGGTGGGCTCGACGTCGCGGGCGGCGAGCAGGCGCCGCAGCTGCTTGATGGCTGCGCCCTCGATCTGCCGCACCCGCTCCCGCGTGAGGCCGAGCCGGCCGCCGATGCGCTCGAGCGTCATGGGCTCCTCGCCGCCGAGGCCGAAGCGCAGGGTGACCACGGTGCGCTCCCGGTCCGGCAAATCGTGAAGAACGGTCGCCAGGTCGGCGCGGGCCCGGAGCACCGCGGCCATGCTGGCGCCGGGCACCGCGTTCGGATCCTCGACGGTGTCGCCCAGGGTGCCCTTGCCGTCGTTGGCGTTGGGCTTGTCGAGCGAGACCGGGTGCTGACGGAGGCTCTCGAGCTGCTCGAGCTCCGCGGCGGGCCGCTGCATCACCGCGGCCACCTCCTCGACGGTGGGCGGCCGGCCGAGCTTCTGGGTGAGGACGTTCCGCTGCTTCAGGTACTGCGAGAGCAGCAGCTCGACGTGCACCGGCAGGCGGATCGTCCGGGCCTGGTTGGCGAGCGCGCGCACCACCGCCTGGCGGATCCACCAGGTCGCGTAGGTCGAGAAGCGGGTCCCGCGGCCCGCCTGGAACTTGCGCACCGCGTGCAGCAGTCCCACGTTGCCTTCCTCGATGAGGTCGAGCAGCGAGAGGCCGCGGTGGAGGTAGCGGCGGGCGATCTTGACCACGAGCCGCAGGTTGGCCTCCACGAGCCGCCGCTCGGCGTCCGCGTCGCCGGCCTGGACCCGCCGGGCCAGCTCCTGCTCCTCCTCGGCGGTCAGGAGCTTGACCCGCGAGATCTCCTGCAGGTACATCGCGATCAGCTCGCGGCCGCGCTCGCTGGGCTCGGGGGAGTCGGGCTTCTCCGCCAGGTCGGCGGGGTCCTGCGCGAGGAGGGTCTCGAGGGGCTCGTCGCCGCCTTCGAGCTCGTCGGTGTCCGCGTCCGGGGCCATCAGGGTCACTCGTGCGAGTCGAGGTCCGAGCTGGAGGCGGCCACGTCGTCCTCGAAGATCGGCGCCTGCCCGGAGGGCTCGAGCATGTACAGCGGATTGTAGGCCTTGCCGTTGCGGCGCACCTCGAAGTGCACGTGCGGCCCGGAGGCGTCCCCGCTGCGACCCACGGTGGCGATCACCTGGCCGGCCTCGACGCTCTCCCCATCTTCCACCATATTCTTCGTGTTATGGGCGTAAAGCGTTATGAAATCACCGGAATGCTGGATCTTCACGATCTGCCCGTACGCCCGGATCCAGCCGCTGAAGACCACCGTGCCGGCGGCCGCGGCGAGGATCGGCGAGCCGAGCTCGGCCGAGATGTCGATGCCCGCGTGCCAGCCCCGCGTTCGCCGGCCGAAGGTGGAGATGACGGGCCCTTCGATCGGCCAGGCGAGCGCGATGCGCTCGTCCCGGAAATCCGGCTGGGCCAGCACCAGCTCGGTCAGCACGCGCAGCGGGCCCACGCGCTTGAGCACGCTGCCGCTCGCGGAGAGCACGGTCGGCTCGTCCTTCGCGGTCGGCGCGGGCGGGCGGCAGCCCGGGATGGCGAGGCGCTGGCCGGTCCGGACCGTATGCGGATCGGCGAGATGGTTGGCGGCTACCACCGCCGCTCGCGGGACCTGGTAGCGCGCCGCGATGATCCCGACCGATTCCCCGCGTCGGACGGTGTGGGTACATCCGGCCGGTCTCTCGGCGGGCTTGACCTTTGCCCCGCGCTTGGCCGAGGTGATCCGGGGGGGCGTGCTCCGGTCGATGCGGGATCCCCTGGCCGCTGGCCTCTCGGCCGGCGGAGTGGCGTCCATGGTCTTGCTGTGGGCGTGGGACACGGTGGAGGGGGCGAGGACGGAGGGGGCCAGCAGGACGGGCACCAGCAGTGCGCGGCCGATCACCCGTCGGACCCGCGCCGGGCGATCTCTCACGGATCGAACTCGGCGTAGCGGATGGAGAAGGCGGTGTAGCGGCCGGTGAGCGGGCGCCAGGTCACCGTGAGGTGATCGACCCGCGCCAGCGGCGGCCCCTTCTCCAGATCGTGCATCAGCTCCTCGATGAGGTCGCGGCCGCCTTCGACCCGGACCCGGACCTTGCCGTCCTTCAGGTTCATGACATAGCCGGCGAGCCCCAGCGAGGCGGCTTTCCGCTGGACGTAGTCGCGGTATCCCACCCCCTGCACGCGCCCCTCCACCACGATCTCGGCGGCGCTGCGCAGTCCCGTGACGCCCATGCCGGCTCCGGCGACGACTCGAGAAAACGACGACTCGAAAAAATGGTCGGGGCGACTGGATTTGAACCAGCGACCTCCTGCTCCCGAAGCAGGCGCGCTACCAAGCTGCGCTACGCCCCGTCCGTAACCCTCAGGCCCGGGCTCTCACGACTCCCAGGCGTACTTGCCGACCAGCTTCACGAACACGCACCCGGAATCCTCGGTGACGCGCATCGTCCCCTGCACCTTCTCGATCACCTGGAGCACCTGGTTGGCCACGTCGCCGACCGGGATCACCATGCGCCCGCCCTCCGCCAGCTGCTCGAACAGGGGCGGCGGCACCCCCGGGCCGCCCGCCGCCACCAGGATGCGGTCGAACGGGGCCTGGTCCGGCCACCCCAGCGTCCCGTTGCCCGCCCGCACCCACACGTTGCGGTAGCCGAGCCCTTCCAGCGTCTCCCGCGCCCGCGTCGCAAGCCGTGGGATGCGCTCCATCGTGCACACGCGCGCGGCCAGCTCCGCGAGCACCGCGGCCTGATACCCGCAGCCGGTGCCCACCTCCAGCACCTTCTCACGCCCGGTGAGCCGCAACAGCTCCGTCATGCGGCCCACGATGAAGGGCTGCGAGATCGTCTGCCCCTCCCCGATCGGCAGCGGGTGATCCCCGTAGGCCCGATCGCGGAGCGCCTCGTCCACGAACAGGTGGCGCGGCACCCGCCGCATCACCTCGATCACCCGCGGGTCCGCGACCCCGCGCGCGATCACCTGCTCCGCCACCATCCGCTCGCGCTCTCGCGCGAAGCGCGACGAGCCCGCCTTCGTCTCCGCGCCGCCCGTCACCGGCCCCGCTTCTTCTTGAGGACCGCGTTCAGCGCCCCCTCCCACTCGGTCATCCGGCCGAGGGCGCCGTGATGCGTGAGATCCAGGTGCAGCGGCGTCACCGACGCGTAGCCCCCGTGCACCGCCGCGATGTCCGCGCCGGTGTCCTCCGCCCACTCCGGCGGCCCCGCCCCGATCCAGTAGTACGGCCGCCCGCGCGGGTCCACCTCCCGGATCACCTTCTCCCGGTAGACCCGGTGACCGAGCCGCGTGAGCCGGATCCCCTGGACCTCTCCGCGCGGCACGTTCACGTTCAGCAGCGTCTTGGCCGGCAGCCCTTCCACCAGGAGCCGCATGGCCACCGCCCGCGCCACCGCGCCGGCCCCCTCGAAGCCGTCCGCCTCGGGGTCGGCCTGCGACACCGCCATCGACGGCACCCCGAGCAGCGTGCCCTCCATCGCGGCCGACACCGTCCCCGAGTACGTCACGTCGTCACCCAGGTTCGTGCCGTGGTTGATGCCCGCCGCCACCAGCACCGGCGGCTCCGGCAGAAGCCCGAGGACCGCGAGGTTCACGCAGTCCGACGGGGTACCGTTCACCGCGAACCTCCGCTCCGCGATCTTGTCGACCCGGAGCGGCCGGTGCAGCGTGAGCGCGTGTCCCACCGCGCTCTGCTCGCGATCCGGCGCCACCACGTACACTTCACCGATCGCGGCCAGGGCCTCCGCGAGCACCGCGAGACCGCGCGCGTGAATCCCGTCATCGTTGGTGACGAGGATCACGGGCGCCATGGTTGAAATTGGTCGGGGCGACTGGATTTGAACCAGCGACCCCTTGACCCCCAGTCAAGTGCGCTACCGGGCTGCGCCACGCCCCGACCCAACGGGCATTGTACGGGCACGGTGGGGCAAACTCAAGACGAGCGGCCGGATCGAGGGGCGGCGAGGCGCTGGCGGATGGCCTGCAGGCGGCTCTTCGTGCGCTTGAGGGCGTCTTCCAGGGTGGCCCCCCGCAGCCCGAGGTCCATCTGGTCCAGGCCGCGGGATTCGCTGCGCAGGCGCTTCTTGGCGCCCTCGAGGGTCAGGCGCTCGTCGTAGAGCAGCGACTTGATGCGCAGGACCAAGTCGAGGTCGGCCCTGCGGTACAGCCGCTGCCCCGCCGGGTTCTTCTTCGGGCGGAGCAGCTTGAACTCGGACTCCCAGTAGCGGAGCACGTAGGCGGGAATCTCCGTGATCGTCTCGACCTCGCCGATCCGGTAGTAGAGCTTGTCGGGAACCGTGCTCACTTCCCGCAGACCTCCGGGCCTAGACGTTGATCCGGAGCTTCAGACCCTTGCTCGGCTTGAACGTCAGCACCTTGCGCGCGGTGATCTCGATGCTGTCGCCGGTCTGGGGGTTGCGGCCGCGGCGCGACGCCTTCTGCCGGATCCGGAAATGCCCGAAGCCGACGATCTTCACGTCCTCGCCCTTCTCGAAGCAGCGGAAGATGATGTCGAAGAGCGACTCCACCACCGAAGCCGACTGCCGCTTGGACAGCCCGTGGGCCGCCACCGCGTTGATCAGATCGTTCTTGGTCAGCGCCGTCACCTCCTCTCGTCGATTTACTTGGCCGGACCGTGCGTCACGAAGCCCGAATGCCCCTTGCCCTGCAGCTCTTCGCGGGCCGCCGTCGCCTTGGAACGGTCGGGATAGCCCCCGACGCGCACCACGTGCAGCGGCTCGCCCCGCGTCACCTTGGCCACCTGGACCGTGAAGCCCTCGGAGCGGAGCGTGCGGGCCAGGCCCTCGGCGTTCTTGCTCTCCTTGAACGCGCCCACCTGCACCCAGTAGCTGCCGGCCACGGCCGGCTTGGCCGCGCTCTTGCCGCCGGTGGCGGCCGCGCTGCGCTCGGACGCCTTCGGCTTCTCGGCCGCCTTGCTGGGCGTCGAGGGCGCCGATGGCTCGGGGCGCGCGGGTGGCGTGCTCACCACCGGCGGCGGGGTCGCCGGCGCCGGCGTCGCGGGCGGCGGGGCCGGGGTCGGGCCCTGGCTCGGCATCTGGGCCGCGGGTGGCGGCGGCGCGGGGGTCTCGACCTTCGGCGGCGGCGCGGGCGTGCTGGGCAGCGGCGCCGGCGTGGTCACGACCTTCGGCGGCGGCGTCGGCTCGAACCAGCCGCCGATGAGCGGCACCGCGATCACCGCGATCACCGCGAGGACGAGCAAGACCAGGACCGCGCGGAACCAGCCGGTAGCGAAGATGCTGCGCTGTCCATACTCCTCCTGCTCCTCGTCCTCCAGGAAATCGTCGTCCTCGGGTCGCTCGGGGCTCACACGCTCAGTCCTCGTTGGCTACCAGGTCGTGAAAAGCTAGGCAATGCTACCACCAGTGTGGAAGCCGCTCAAACGAAATCGCTAGGGGTTCTGCCTAGTTAGCCCATACCGGCTCAGGCCCGGCGCCGCGCCCGGCCCGGGCGGCGGGCGCCGCGGCCGACCGCCTTGCGGAACAGGAGCCGGAGCGGCGAGCCCGCGAAGCCGTGCGCGTGGCGCAGCGAGTTGATCAGGTACCGCTCGTAGGAGAAGTGGATCTGGTCCGGCAGGTTCACGCGAATCGCGAAGGTCGGCGGTCCGATCGCGACCTGCTGCGCCGATTGCACGCGCAGGGCGACGCCGCGCGAGGACATCGGCCGGCGCTCGACGGCCTGGCGCAGCGTGGACAGCAGCGCGCCCGGCTGCAGGCGCTTCTGCGCTTCCGCCGCGACCACGTCGACCTGGTCGAACAGATCACGCAGGCCGAGCCCGGTCACCGCGGAGGTGAAGCAGACCGGCGCGTGCTCCAGGAACGGCAGCCGCTCGTAGATCTGGGTCGTGACGTCGCCCTTGGTGACGAGGCCCGGCGGCACCAGGTCCCACTTGTTGACCGCGACCACCGTGGCGCGGCCCGCGTCGTTGGCGTAGCCCGCGATGTGGGCGTCCTGCGCGGTCACCCCCTCGGCGGCGTCCACCACCAGCACCGCCACCTGGCACCGCTCGAGGCTCTTGAGCGCCATCACCACCGCGAGCTTCTCGAGCGGCTCGGACACCTTCCCCTTGCGCCGGATGCCCGCGGTGTCGATCAGCAGGTAGTCGCGGCCCCGGAAGCTCACCGGGGTATCGACCGCGTCCCGCGTGGTCCCGGGCTGGTCGTGCACGAGCACGCGCTCGTGGCCCAGCACCGCGTTCACCAGCGACGACTTGCCCACGTTGGGCCGCCCGATGATGGCCACCCGCGTGCCCTGGATCTCGGCCTCCGGGACGACCGCGGGCGCGCGATCGCGACAGGCCTCGAGCAGCTCGGCCACTCCGCGCCCGTGCTCGGCGGAGAGCGTCAGGACCGGCGTGAAGCCCAGCCGGTAGGCGTCACCGGTGGGCGCGTCCTGCTCGGCGCCGTCGACCTTGTTGATCGCGAGCAGCACCGGACGGCCGCTCTTGCGGAGGATGCCCGCGATCTCCTCGTCGAGCCCGGTCACCCCGGCGCGGCCGTCCACCACGAAGACCAGCAGGTCCGCCTCGTCGACCGCCATCAGGACCTGCCGGCGCACTCCCTGCACCAGGTCGGACTCGCTGCTCGGGTCGAAGCCGCCGGTGTCCACGACGGTGGCCTGCCAGCGCTCGTGCGCCGCGGTGCCGTAGAGGCGATCGCGGGTGACCCCGGGCACGTCGCGCACGAGCGAGCGGCGGCGCCCGATGAGCCGGTTGAAGAGCGTGGACTTGCCCACGTTGGGGCGGCCCACGATGGCGATGATCGGGCGCAGCACCGGCGGTCCCTTCTCCGCGCCGGCTACCGCCCGAGCAGGGCGGCCAGGAGTGCCGGGGCGGTGGGCTCGACCGGGGTGACCGGGGTGCCGAGCGAGGCGGCGAGGTCGGCCGGGGTGAGGTCGTCGAGGAACACGCCCGCCCCGTCGCGGAGGGTCACCGCGGGCACGAGCACCTCGTCGCCGAGGCCGCGGCCGCCGCAGGCCGCCTCGCCGAGCTGGAGCTGGATATCGCGCCCGGTCAGGAGACCGGCGACCCCGATGCCGCGTCCGAAGAACTCGTTGCGGATCGGCACGAGGTCCACCGTCAGGCCTGGGGCCACCAGATGGTCGAGGAGCGCGCGCATGCGCGGGGCGAACATCTCCCCGGTCACCACCGTCACGCGGCGCGGGCGCGGCCGGCGCGCGCGCCGCCGGCCGATCGCGCGGGCCCAGGCGTCCTCGAAGCGGCGGACGAGGCCGATGCCGTCCTCGGCCACCGCGAAGCCCTCGTAGGCGGGAGCGGGCGGCAGCGCGATCCCCGCGCTCAGGTAGAGCTCGTCGGCGGCCCACACGAAGCGGGTGCCGAGCGCGATCTGGAACTCGTCCTGCCAGCCCTCGATGCTCCGCACCAGCACGCCCGCCTCCGCGCCGGTGACCGGCCGGAGCTCGGGCAGCCGCTCGCGGTGGCGGGTGAGCCCGACCGGTACCACCGCGGTGGTGGTGACCGCGGGATGCAGGCGGGCCAGCTCGTGCACGGTGCGGTCGAGCTGCGCGCCGTCGTTCCAGCCCGGGCAGAGCACGATCTGGGCGTGCATCGCGATGCCGGCCTTGGCGAGGCGCTCCATGACCGGCAGCAGCTCGCGCCGGACCCGCGGCTGCCCGAGGAGGGCGTGGCGCAGGTCGGGGTCGGTGGCGTGCACCGAGACGTAGAGGGGCGAGAGCCGCTGGGTCTCGATGCGCGTGAGCTCGGCCTCGTCGAGGTCGGTGAGCGTGATGTAGTTGCCGTGCAGGAACGACAGGCGGAAGTCGTCGTCCTTCACGTAGAGGCTCTTGCGCATGCCCTTCGGCAGCTGGTGGATGAAGCAGAACACGCACTTGTTGGCGCAGGTGGCGATCTCGGCGGGCCGCGGCGCCTCGAGCTCGAGCCCGAGCCCCCCGCCTCCCCGGGTGATTCGCACCGTGAGCGGCCGGCCGTCGCGGGCGAGCGAGAGGGCGAGCGTCTCGTCCCCGGCGTGGAAGTGGAAGTCGATCGCGTCGCGCAGCGGCGCGCCGTTGATCGCGAGGATGCGGTCGCCCGGCCGCAGGCCGGCCCGCGCCGCGGCCGTCCGCGGCGTGACCGCGGCCACCACCACGCCCTCCGGGGCCGTCGCCGTCCGGCGGGGCACGGTCAGAGCCGCCCGCCCACCGAGTTGGGCGTCTCGAGCTGCTTGAGGCCCATCACGATGTACTGCAGCCCGGAGGTCACCGTGAACCCGGCGGTGACCCAGGCCAGGAGCTTGGTCACGAACGGCGGGACGAGCTGGAAGTAGACCGACGCCATCGCGGCGAGCACGAGCGCCATCTGGAAGACGGTCGACATCTTGCCGACCCACGTCGGCGAGGGGTGCACGGTGCCGCCCGCCACGTGGATGACGAGCACGCCGATGCTCAGGACCACGTCACGGCTCACCACCACCGCGGTGATCCAGAACGGCAGGACCTTGAGCCAGGTGAGCGTGACGAAGCCGGAGGTGAGCAGCAGCTTGTCGGCCACCGGGTCGAGGAAGGCTCCGAGCCGCGTCTGGCGACCCTGCGCGCGCGCGGCGTAGCCGTCGAGCATGTCGGTCAGGCTGGCCAGGCAGAAGACCAGCAGCGCCACGCCCGCCCGCCGGTAGACCAGCAGGGTGACGAAGACCGGGATCAGCAGGATGCGCAGCGTCGTGAGCCAGTTGGGGAGTCCCATGGAACGGTCCGCGAGGGCCGAGGCCCGATTGTAGCATCCCACTCCCTCTCCCCTCAGGGGAGAGGGCAGGGTGAGGGGTGGTCGGGGTGAGGGGTGGCGGTCAGGTTTTCAGCCGGTACCCCTCGAACGAGGCGATCAGCCGCCGCGGCAGCTCGACCTCGAGCCGGATGCCCTCGGGTTCGTCCTGGCGCGAGAGTACCCGCCCCCGCTCGTAGCACGCGGCGAGCGCGGGTCCGTCCGCGTAGGGAATGCGGAGGGTCAGCCGGCCCACCCGCGGCCTGAGGGCCAGGTCGATGCGGGTGCGCAGCGCCTCCATCCCCTCCCCGGTGCGCGCGGAGATCGCGACGCCGTCGAACCGCGAGAGGAGGGCCCGGGCGGCCCCGGGCTCGAGGCGGTCGATCTTGTTCAGGGCGACCACCATGGGACGGCCCATCAGCTCGAGCTCGCCCAGCAGCGCCTCCACCGCCTGCACCTGGTCGTCGAGCCCCGGATGGCTCGCGTCGACCACGTGGATGAGCAGGTCCGCCTCGGTCAGCTCCTCGAGGGTGGCCTTGAAGGCGGCCACCAGCTGGTGCGGCAGCTTGCGGATGAAGCCGACCGTGTCGGTCAGGATGAACGAGGCGTGGGTGGGGCTCGTCACCAGGCGGGCCGTCGGGTCGAGCGTGACGAAGAGCGCGTCGGCGGCCACCCGGTCCGCGCCGGTCAGGTGGTTGAGCAGCGTGGTCTTGCCCGCGTTGGTGTAGCCGACGAGGGCGACCACCGGGACCCCGCTGGCCTTGCGGCGGTCGCGCAGCAGGCGCCGGTGCACCCGCACGCGCTGCAGCTCGTCGCGAATCTTCTGGATGCGGTGCCGGATCATGCGCCGGTCGGACTCGATCTGCATCTCGCCCGGCCCCCGGGTGCCGATGCCGCCGCCGGTGCGCTCGAGGTGCTTCCACTGCCCGACGAGGCGCGGCAGGAGATAGGAGAGCTGGGCCAGCTCCACCTGCAGCTTGCCCTCCATGGTGCGGGCGCGCTGGGCGAAGATGTCGAGGATGAGCGCGGTGCGGTCGATCACCCGTACCCCGAGCGAGCCGCCCAGGTTGCGCTCCTGGATCGGCGAGAGCGGATCGTCGGAGATCATGAGGTCGGCGCCCTCCCGCTTGGAGAGCGTCTTGATCTCCTCCACCTTGCCCTTCCCGAAGTAGAGCCCCGGAGTCGGGGCCCGCCGGTCCTGGGTTGCCCGCCCCACCACGAGGGCCCCGGCCGACTCGGCCAGGCGGCCCAGCTCGTCGAGACTCTCCTCCACCACCACCCGCGGCTGGCTGGGCAGCCGCAGGGCCGCCAGGACCGCCTTCTCGCGTGATCTCACTCGATCAGCCCCTCCTGCGTAATGAGCTTGTGCACCGCCTCGGTGGCGCCCTCGACGCCGCCCGCCGCGTCCACGTCGATCCAGCGGATCTCGGGCTCGCGCGCGAACCACGTCATCTGCCGCTTCGCGTAGCGCGTGGTGTCGCGGATCATGAGCCGCAGCGCCTCCTCCACCGGCAGGCCGCCCCGCGCGGCGAGGCCGAGCGGCCCGTACCCGATGCCGTCCATGGGCGGCCGCTCCGGGTCGTGGCCCGCCTCGAGCAGCCGCCGTACCTCGTCCATCATGCCACGGGCCAGCATCGCGTGCGCCCGCTGGGCGATGGCGGCGTTGAGGGCGGCCCGCTCGCGCTGGAGGCCGATCATCACGAGGCGCCACGCGCGCGCGGGGCCGC
>Ga0070695_100002395_pt1 | contig 10774 bp, 10 predicted proteins | sample KBSK1252metaG_FD_65471 | JGI IMG/M metagenome (GOLD analysis project Ga0070695, IMG submission 65471) | Corn, switchgrass and miscanthus rhizosphere microbial communities from Kellogg Biological Station, Michigan, USA - KBS K1-25-2 metaG | ecosystem: Host-associated > Plants > Roots >...
GGCGTGCGAGCGGCTAAGGCGACCAGCGCCAAGGCCACCAGCTCTCCTGCACTTGAATGCGCCAGGCGGGGCTCGAGGTTTCGCCGCCCGGCCGTGCCGGCGGCGTCGCGGGCAGTTCGGCGGCGGCGGGCTGGGAGGGGATGGTCTTGGCGGCCGGCCAGGTCAAGGAGCGACGCGCCAGCGGCTCGCTGCCGAGCGCGGCGCGACGCCGTCCCAATTCCTGCTGCGCCTGGCCGTCGAATTCGGCAATGGTGGTGGCCTCCTCCTTGGGGATGATGTGCACCACCTTGTAGCCCTTCCCCTTCAGCTCGGCGAGCAGGCCCGGCAGGGCGCGCGCCGTCGAGTAGTGGATGTCATGGAACAGGATGATGCCTTTGCGCAGCCGCGCCAGGTCGGCCATCACCTTGCGTTGCACGGCGGAGGGATCGCGGGTGCGATAGTCCTTGCTGTCGACGTCGATGGAAAACGCCGCGAACTGTCGGCTCGCCAGATAATCGGTGGTCCCCTTGGAGTCGCGCAGATAGGGAAAGCGGAAGAAGGGGGCGATCGGCCGACCCATCGCGCTCTGGACGGCGCTGAAGCCCAGCTCGATTTCCGCCCGCGCCCGGGCCGGTGACATGGCCTGCAGGTTGGCATGCGACCAGGTGTGGGTGCCGACCGTGTGGCCCTGGCGGGCATAGTCCTGCACCATCTCAGGGTCGGCGAGCGCCATACGTCCGACCAGAAAAAAGGTGGCCTTGGTGCAGTGCGCCGCCAGCGTCTCGAGGATCGGTCGGCTGTAGGCGCGCAGCGGCCCATCATCGAAGGTGAGGATCACCTCGCCGTCGGCGAGGAGGCCGGGATCTTGATATTGAAAGCCGAAGCGCGGCCCGCCGCGCGTATCGATCTCAAGGGTGCGCGCGACGCCGAGCGCCTGCGGACCGCAGGCCTGCGGCGCTGCCAACCCCGGTGTGCCGGCCAGCAGGCACAGCAGCAACGCCCACGCGCAAGCAACGCGCATTTTGCCTTATCCCCTCGCTCAGCCAGCCCGCCGTGATGTAGTCCCCAGGCGCTTCTGACATGCGCGCGAAGTATACGCAAGATAAGCACGGCCCTGATCGGACAAATGCTTCGACCCAGTTTGCTTTTTTGCACCAACGTTTTGCGACGGGCCTGTGTCGCGCCGGCATCAGATTGTGGTATGCGCCAGAGCGGGTCTGTCCGCGGGGTGAGCCATTGCGCCAAAACCGCCCCAAGGCGGGCCCGCGAGGCCTCTCGGGCGTAACCGGCAGCCGCCGACGGTCGCTCAAGGGAGGGCATCGACCCAACGGATCAGCGCCATGCAAGATGACAGCACGGGCGAGCGCGCCAGGGAGCCGAGTTCGGAACTCGCGCCCGTCATAGCCGAGGCGCTTGCGGCGCGAGACGTCGGCCGCATCCGGTCGCTCGTTGCCGGCATGCAGGCACCCGACCTTGCCGACCTGATCGAACTGCTCGAGGCACCCGAGCGCGTCGAGCTCGTCGCAAGCTTGGGAGCCAGCTTTGATCCGGAGGCGCTGTCCGAGCTGGAGGAGGGCGTGCGCGATCAGCTGCTGCGCGATCTGCCGCCCGCGACGGTGGCCAAGGCCGTTGCCGAGCTCGAAACCGACGACGCCGCCTACGTCCTGGAAAGCCTCCAGGAAGAGGACCGGCAGGCCATCCTGGCGCAGATCCCCACCGTCGATCGCGCCGCGCTTGAGCGCAATCTGGAATATCCGGAGGAGACGGCCGGTCGTCTGATGCAGACGGACTTTGTCGCCGTGCCGCCGTTCTGGACCATCGGCCAGGTGATCGACCACATGCGTGAGGCTGACGACCTGCCGGACACTTTTTCCGACATTTACGTGGTCGACCCCACCTACCACGTGGTCGGCAGCGTGGACTTGAGCCGATTGTTGCGCACCAAGCGCGAGGTGCCGGTGGAGACCATCATGGACGCGGGGCGACAAGTGGTGCTCGCCACGGCCGATCAGGAGGAGGTGGCACGGCAATTCGAGCGCTACGACTTGAAGTCGGCGCCGGTGGTCGACGCCAACCGGCGACTGGTGGGTGTCGTCACGGTCGACGACGTCGTGGAGGTGATTCAAGAGGAAGCGGAGGAGGACCTGCGCCGCCTCGGCGGTGTCGGCGACGAGAGCGTGATGGACACGGTGATCGACACCGTGCGCAACCGCTTCGCCTGGCTCTTGATCAATCTCGCCACGGCGCTGCTGGCCTCCAGCGTCATCAAATTGTTCGACGCCACGATCGGGCAAATGGTTGCCCTGGCCGTGTTGATGCCGGTGGTTGCTTCCATGGGCGGCAACGCTGCGACGCAGACCATGACGGTGACGGTGCGCGCGCTCGCGACCCGTGACCTGGGGCCGGCCAACGCGCTGCGCGTGATCGCCCGCGAGGCCTCGGTCGGCCTCGTCAATGGCGTGGCATTCGCCGCCATCGTCGGCCTGGTGGTGCTGTTCTGGTTCGGGATCGGCACGCTCGGGCTGGTCATTGCCACCGCCATGATCTGCAACTTCCTTGCCGCTGCCCTGGCCGGCATCATGATTCCCCTGACGCTTGCCCGTTTCGGTTACGATCCTGCCGTGGCCTCAGGCGTGTTTGTGACGATGGTCACCGACGTGGTTGGCTTCTTTGCCTTTCTGGGTCTGGCCTCGCTGTGGCTGAGATAGGCAGGGGAGCGCTGGTTCGCGGCCGGCCGATATGCAACATTTTTTAACCAGGCAACGGGAGGGCTCGCGCCATGAGCATCGCGGTGCGGCGTCTTGAGGCGAAGGACAAGTCGGTCTGGCTCAAGCTCTTCAAGGGCTATATCGAATTCTACAAGGCCAGCGTCGCCGAACCGGTGATCGAGGAGACATGGCGGCGCTTGCTGGCCGGCGGTTCCGACTTTCACATCGGCTTGGTGGCGGTCGACGCAAGCGATACGCCCGTGGGGCTGGCGCACGTGCTGTTTCATCGCTCGACCTGGTCGCCGACCTACTATTGCTACCTGGAGGATCTGTTCGTTGATCCTGCCCGGCGCAAAACCGGGGCCGGGCGTGCCCTGATCGAGGCCACCTACCGGGAGGCCGATGCGCGGGGCGCCACGCGCACCTACTGGACCACACAGGAATTCAACTACGCCGCGCGCGCGCTTTATGACCAGGTGGCGAGCAAATCGGTGTTCGTGCAATACCGGCGCTAGCCGCGTTCCCTGTTCGGGGTGCGTCGGCAGCCTGGCGCCGCACGCCCGGCGGCCGCGAGGCTCGAACGGCAACTGGAGCTTGGGCCGAGCAGGGATGGCTAGCCACAACGATCCGTCGCGGTTGGGAAATGAGCGCCTTTGGCCGCCTTGAGGCTCGCGGGCGGTGCGGGATGGCGGGCCGGCGCCCAAGGCGTGTTACGGTTTGGCGTCCCGCGCGGGCTTGCAAACTGGGTGCTGACCGATGCAGCGCATCCTGATCGTTTTCGCGGCGCTGTGTGCGCTGCTCGTCACGCTGGCCGCGTTGGCCACCGGGGCCGGCTATGCCTGGTTGCGCGCGACGGTGCCCGCCGCCTCGGGCCGCCTCGCGCTTGCGGGCATCGCCGCGCCGGTCGCCATCACCCGCGATCGCGAATATGTGCCGCACATCTTTGCCAAGTCGCGCCGCGATCTGTTGTTCGGGTTGGGCTTCGCGCACGCGCAGGACCGCCTGTGGCAGATGGAGCTGTCGCGGCGCAGCGGGCAGGGGCGGTTGTCGGAGATCTTCGGTGAACGTAGCTATACCACCGATGTGTTCTTGCGCACGCTTGATCTTTACGGCCACGCCGAACGCTCGCTGGCGGCCTTGACCGCCCAGGACCGGCAGGACCTCGATGCCTATGCCGACGGCGTCAATGCCTTCATAGGGCGCAGGACCGGCTGGTTCGAGCCGCGACTTGCCCCCGAGTTCATCTTATTGCGCCATACGCCCGAGCCATGGCGACCCGCCGACAGCATGGTGATTGCCAAACTGATGGCCTTGCAGCTCGGCGCCAACATGAACCACGAGCTGGCGCGGCTCGCCTATGCCGCGCAGGGCTTGAAGGCGGCAGAAATCGAAGACCTGATGCCATCCGATGGGGCCGAGCAGGCCCCGCCGCTGCCGGAACTGGCCGAGCTTTATCCCCTCAACCGCGCGCCAATGCCCGAGCGCCGGGCGGCGGCAGGCTTCATCGACGTGGCGGGCATGGGCGGAGCGTCCAACAACTGGGTGGTGGCGGGCTCGCGCACGCGCTCGGGCAAGCCGCTGCTTGCCAACGACCCGCACCTGGGCTTGACGGCACCATCGGTGTGGTATTTGGCGCACCTCGCGCTCGAGCCGGCTGACGCGGCGCCGGTCAATATCGTGGGCGCCAGCCTGGCAGGAGCGCCGCTCATTGTGCTCGGTCGCACCGACGCGATCGCCTGGGGCTATACCAACACGGGTGCCGACGTCCAGGACGTCTTCATCGAAAAGCTCAATCCCGACAATGCCGGGGAGTACTTGACGCCCGAGGGCTGGCGCGCGTTCGTCCGCGAACCCATGGCGATCGCCGTCAAAGGGCAGGGCATTCGCCACCTCGAGCGGCGGCGTAGCCGGCATGGACCAGTGCTGCCGGGCTTTTATCGCGATCTGGCGACCCTGCTCGGGCCCGGTCACGTGGCAGCCCTGCAGTGGACGGCCTTGAGCGATGACGACACGACGCTCGCGGTCGGCTTGCTCGAACCCGGTCTCAAAACGGTGGCCGCTTACATGGAGCGCATGCGGCGCTATGTAGGACCGATGCAGAACATGGTGGTGGCCGATGCCAGCGGGCAGATCGGCTTGATCGCCCCAGGCCGCGTGCCGCTGCGCAATGCCGCCAACACGGTGGCCGGCCGCGCGCCGGTACCGGGCTGGGATGCGCGCTACGACTGGAAGGGTTACGTGCCGTTTGAGGACCTGCCCCGCCTCCTGGATCCACCCCAGGGCGCCATCGGCACCGCCAATGCGCGCATCGTTCCGGAAAACGCTGCCCGGCACCTAACGTTTGATTGGGATCCAGCCTTTCGGCAGCGGCGCATCGAGGAGCTGATCATCGGCGCCGACCGCGGGCCGCATGATCTTGCCAGCATGCGGCAGGCGCAGGGGGATGTGCTCTCGCTCGCCATCACCCGCTTGCAACCATTGATGACGGCCGCGGCACAAATCGGCGATAAGGTCGACCAGCAACTCCTCGATCAACTGACCGGTTGGGACGGCAGCATGCGCGCCGATCTGCCCGAGCCGCTGATCTTTACGGCTTGGCTGCGCGAGGCCGTGCGCGCGATTTACCAGGACGAGCTAGGGCCTGCCTTTGACCGCTTCTGGGGCGCAAGGGCGACCGCGCTGATCCGGCTGTTGGAGGGGCGAGCGAGGAGCCGCGATTGGTGCGACGACCGCACCAGCTCGGTGAAAAAAAGCTGCGGTGCCGTGCTGGCCGCGGCGCTGACAAGGGCGGTTGAAGGCCTGGAACGACGTTATGGCAAGGATCGATCGAAATGGCGCTGGGGCGACGTGCATCAGGCCATAAGCGAACACCGCCCGCTTGGGTCCGTTGGCAAAATCGCCGGTTTCTTCGACGTCGGCGCCATCTTCAATATCAGCGTGCCGAGCCCGGGCGACGACTATACGCTTGACGTCGGCCGCATGGATTTCACGAGCCCGGAGCCGTTCCTCAATCGGCATGCGGCGAGCTATCGCGCCATCTATGATTTTGCCGATCTCGACCGTTCGCTTTACATGCACTCAACCGGCCAATCCGGCAACGCCTTCTCGCCGCACTATCGTTCGTTCGTTGGGCGCTGGGCCAAGGTCGACTACATCGAGATTGCCACCAAACCGGATCTCATTTTGGCGCTTGGCACCTGGACGCTGGCGCCGAAGTAGGTGCCGGCCACCGGCCATCGCGATCGCTGCTGAATCGCGCTATGAGGGAACTGCGCCGGGGTGCTTTTTTGCGAACGTGCCCGAGAGGCAGGCAAGGCGATGGCGGCAGACGAGCGCCAGGAGGAAGCGCAATTCTTGGCGGAGCTAAAGGCCCGCTCCGGCCGTGACTTGGCCGGCTGGATGACCGCGATCGCCGCCCAGAACTTCGGCGATAAGAACGAGGTCATCGACTGGCTGCGCGGCCAAGGCTTCGCGTTCGCGCGCGCTTCGTGGCTTGAGCGCATCCATAGCAATGGCGGCCGCCCCATTTACGACGCCGTCGCGGAGCGACCGGCGCGGTCGCAGCCAAAGCCGCGACCGGAACAGGCGTCCCTGCCGCCGCCGTCGGTGCCACCGCCGTCGGGCGAAGAGGCCGCGTTGCTTGAAAAGCTCATGGCGCAAGCCAAGGGATACCGACCCCTCTATCAGATGCTCGAGGCCGAGGTGAAGCGGGCGATACCGGATCTGCGGCTGAGCCCGGCGCCGACGCACATCGCCTTTAGCGCGCCGGCGACCTTTGCCGCCGTGGCGCTGAGCGCCAGTGAGGTGCGCCTTGGCCTGGCTTTGGGGGAGCATCCCTGCGATAGCCGCCTGCAGCGCGCCAAGATGAAGGGCGTGGGCGAGGACATCTCGCACATGGTCGTTCTCACCGATGCCCGGCAAGTGAATGCCGACCTATTGAGCCGGGTGCTGGCGGCCAACATCCGTGTCAACGGCTAACGAGCCCTGCCATCACGAAAAAGTCGATTTGCTCCGTCAGGCTGCGGGCCAAGCAGGAGGTGCGGGGTCATGGTTATCAGCAACCGCCGAGCTCACGCGACGCTGGCCACCGGCTTGGCGCTTGCGTTGTTGGCCTTTGGCGAGCCAGGCAGGGCGCAGACGGCGCAGCGCGACGGCATCGGCGAGCTGATCGGACGCAAAGGCGACGCCGCCGCCGAGCCACAGCCGGGCACGCCCAAGCCCGGTGCGGGGCCCGGTGCGGGGCCTGGTGCGGGGCCCGCCGGATCCAGCCAAACCACCGAGCCGGCAATGGACCCGCGCGCGGGCGAGGCCAGCTATGAGCAGGCGCAGCGTCTGATGAAGGCGGTCGACGCCATCTTGCAAGATACCGCGCGCAATCGGGGCGAGGCCAAGAAGTTGCCAGCCGAGGCCGATTTTCTGGTCAAGCCGCTGTGGACCGAGACGCGGGAGGATCGGGAAAAGAAGGTCCGCGAGCTGTTGGATGCCGCGCTCGGGATCGTCACGGACGTGCCCGTGGTCGACGTGCAAAAGAAAATCGAGGGTCTGCGCAAAAACATTCGTGAGCTCGACGACCGCATCGTCAAGCTGCGCGAGAAGCAGCTGGTGGCGCCCAAGGACGGCATGCTGCCGGGCTATCTCACCGACACCGTCGACAGCCTCGCCAAGGAGATCGAGGACAGCAAGAAGAAGATCGATCTCAATCGCGATGAGATCAGCCGAGCCAAAGGGGAGGTGCTTGAGGCCCTGAAAAAGGCCGGCGTGCAATTGAGCCCGGAACAGGTCGACCTGTTGCTCGACAGCGTGCTGGCGGGTGACCTTGTGCGCCTGGTGGCGGTCTTCAATTCGGCCAAGCTGATCGACCTACAACTGGGCCGGCTGATGGCGGCGTCGGGTGAAAACATCGGTGCGGCGCGCAAGTATTTTGCCATGCACGCGGCGCTGTTTGCGCTCCTGGTGCACGCCCAGGATGGGCTGATCGCCAAGATCGACAACCAATATTTGCCGAAGCTGACGGCGATCGAGCGCGACATTCGCGCCGCCCGCGTCAAGACCGCCGAGCTGCTCAAGGCCGAGAACCGCGACGATCAAAAGCGCGCACTGGAGGGCAATCGCGAGAGCCAGAAGCTGGCGGAAGAGGCCGCCAAGGGCTACCGACGCTATCTGTTGCAGCAGCGTGAGCAAGTTGCCAAGGCGCGCCAGCGCGCCACGCACGATTTGCGCATTGCCGATAATACCTACGAGACGGTCGAGGCCAGTTTCCAGCTCAAGATCCTCATGCAGGATTCGGCGGCCTCCTTCGAGGCCATCCAAAAGCTGGAGGCGCCGACCTTCGATCAGATCTTCCGCAATGAGGAACTGAGGCGCGAGTTCGAGAGCCTGACGCGCAAGCTGGACGCACCCTCGAGCTGACCGACGGGGGCGCCCGGCGACCTGGCACCCCTTAGTAGCGCTTGCCCGCGGGCTCGGGCGGTTTGGCCAGCTCCGCGTCGATGTCCATGGTCTTGCAGTTCTTGCTGGCCAGCAGGCGGTTATAGGCCTCGAGCCTGGCCCGCTCGCGCGCATATTCGGCCCCACGATCCGCGCCGCGCGCCGAACCACCGGAAACCGCGGCGCTGCCGGTCTGTAGGGCGGAGGACACGGCGGACGGCTCGACCCGGAAGGCGGGATCTTTAAGCCGGGTAATAATGATCTGCATGGACCCCAGCGTGCGTTTGCAATCGCGCGCCTTGTCGAGCTCGCTCAGCTCGTAGGTCCCCTCACCCATCAACTCGCCGCTGCTCGGTCCAACGAGCTTGGTCGTCTTCTTTTCCTTTAGCGGCGGCGGGGTGTAGCCCGGCAAGGCGGCCGCGCAGGCGCCAAGCAGGAGGGCAGCAGCAGGCAGGGCATAGCGCACGAGCATGGGCACCAAAACTATGAGATTCGCCACCACGCTAGCCATCTAAACGTGGCGGCGCGAGGGCGTCTGCCGTAAGGAAGGGGCAAGGTGGGCCGGAGCTGTGGCCCTCAAGCTTGAGATTAGCCGGAGACGTTCGATGGCCCAGAAGATCGTCAGAAGTGTCAAAGCCATGGTCGATGCCGCCAAACGCGAAATCGAGGAGCTGCCGGCCAGCGAGGCCATCAAACTGTTTGGCTGTGACGATGTTGTGCTGGTCGACCTCAGAGACCCGCGCGAGCGCGAGCGCGACGGCAAGGTGCCCGGCACCTTCAACGTGACGCGCGGCATGTTGGAGTTTTGGATCGATCCCGAGAGCCCCTACTACAAGGAGACGTTCGGGGAGGACAAAAAATTCGTGTTCTTCTGCGCCGGCGGCCTACGCTCGGCCTTGGCCACCAAGACGGCGCAGGACATGGGGCTAAAGCCTGTGGCGCACGTGCTGGGCGGCTTCAAGGCTTGGAAGGAAGCCGGAGGACCCGTCGAGCCTGGCGCAGCGAAAGCGAGCGCGCCAGCTGAGCGCAAGTAGCCGACCTCGCGCGGTCGAGTGGCCTTGAGCCCTCGCGGCTTTTGCAATTCCCCTTGCCGCCTTGGCGGACTAGGCTTGCGGCCGGCAAAGACGGGCGGCGCCGTTCGGAGGAAGCCGTCATGGCGAACTACATCTTGCTTGCCAGTTACAGCGAACAGGGTCTCAAGGGCATCAAGGACACGGTCAAGCGCACCGATCAGGTGCGGGAGCTGGCCAAGAAGGCCGGCATCAGCATGCAGCAAAGCTATTGGACGCTTGGCCAATACGACGTGGTGGCCGTCTTCGAGGCGCCGGACGACGAGACTATGACGGCCTTTGCGCTTTCGATCGCCAAGCTTGGTAACGTCAAAACCCAGACGTTGCGCGCCTTCTCCGCCAAGGAGATGAGCGCGATCCTGGGCAAGATGGTCTAAATGCCGCGGTTGTGACGGCTGGGCGAGGGTGGCTCGGCTCCTCGGCGAGCGCGGCGCCGCCGGCTCAAAGGCGTTGCGCCGCGCTTTCGCCTGGCGCGGGACGGCGCTAAGCTCCTATTGCACTGCACAAAGCGAAGGCGCCCTTGCCCCCATGTCCTCGAATGGTCCCGGCCCCACCTCCCGCATCTTTTTCTCCCAGCGCCTGCGCCTGCATTACGTCGACTGGGGCAATGCGGAGGCTCCGCTGTTGGTGCTGGTGCACGGCGGACGTGATCACTGTCGCAACTGGGACTGGCTGGCCGCAGAGCTGCGCCGGGACTGGCACATTATCGCCCCGGACCTGCGCGGGCACGGCGACAGCGAATGGTCCAAGGATGGCACCTACATGATGGCGGGCTACATCTATGACCTGGCCCAGCTCATCCATCAGCTCAAGGTCTCCCCCATCACCATTATTGGGCACTCGCTTGGCGGCAATATCGCGCTGCGCTACAGCGGCCTTTACCCCGAAAACGTCGCCAAACTCGTTGCCATTGAGGGCCTTGGACCGAGCCCGAAAATGCTGCGGGAGCGCCAGGCCAAGCCCTTCGCCGAGCGCATGCGCACCTGGATCGGTGAGCAGCGCGCACTCTCCGGCCGCGTGGCGCGTCGGTATTTGTCGATCGAGGACGCTTACAAACGCATGCAGGAAGAGAATGGGCATCTGTCGCCGCAGCAGGCGCGGCATTTGACCGTGCACGGGGTCAACCAGAACGAGGATGGCACCTACAGCTGGAAATTCGACAACTACGTGCGCTCGTGGCCGCCCTACGACATGCGCAGCAAGGACATTGAGGCCCTTTGGGGGCGCATCGGCTGCCCCACCCTGCTGGTGTACGGCAAAGAGAGCTGGGCCTCCAATCCGGCCGAGGACGGGCGAATTGAGGCCTTCAAGAATGCCAGCGCGGTGACCGTCGAGAAGGCTGGCCATTGGGTGCATCACGACCGGCTCGATGAGTTCTTGCGGCTGACGCGCGCCTTTCTCGCCCGTTAGCTTAGCGGCGCCGAACCTTGCCAGCGTGCAACCGGGCGCGGGTCCCTCGGCGGTGCGCTCGCCGCAGCGCCGCCGGCTCACAAGCGCGGTTGCCGCGCCGGCACTGGGGCATTAGCGTTTTTTCACAACGGGCGTGGCCGGGCTGCCGCGCTGGGCGGCGCAATCCGCAGTATGCTTACG
>Ga0070695_100002396_pt1 | contig 10773 bp, 7 predicted proteins | sample KBSK1252metaG_FD_65471 | JGI IMG/M metagenome (GOLD analysis project Ga0070695, IMG submission 65471) | Corn, switchgrass and miscanthus rhizosphere microbial communities from Kellogg Biological Station, Michigan, USA - KBS K1-25-2 metaG | ecosystem: Host-associated > Plants > Roots >...
GCTGGAGTTACCACGCCCTGGCTCAGGATCGACTCGAAGTGGGTGACGAGCCGGACCACGACGTTCTCCAGGCCTCCGGTGCGCAGCGTGGGAATGACCTGGACGACTCGTGGACGCGAGTCAGCGGTCGCCGGACCTCGTCGGGTGATAGCCGGAGCGGTCAGGCTGCTCATCCCGCATCCACGTAGGCTCGGTGCCAGAGCTCGAGCATCATCAGGGCCCACAGGTGGGCGGACCGGTCGCGGACGCCCCGCTGGTGCGAGTCCCAGATCCGCGCGACCTCGCCGGGTACCAGGTAGCCGCGCTCGGTCACCCGCCGGGAGAAGAGCAGGTCGTGGGCGACGTCCTGGAGATCGCCGCGCAGCCAGGCCGCCAGCGGCAGGTTGAAGCCTTGCTTGGGCCGGTGCACCGGCAGCGTCGGAAGCCGATCGGCCGTGTGCTTCTTGAGCAGGTACTTCGAGACCGAGCCCCGGAACTTCAGCGACACCGGCAGCCGCGCCGCGAACTCGATGATCCGGTGGTCGAGGAGGGGAGCCCGGACCTCGAGCGAGCAGGCCATGCTCATGCGGTCGACCTTCACGAGCACGCGGTCGGTGAGCCACGTCTTGAAGTCGACGTAGAGGATGCGGGACAGGGGATCGGCGTCCCGGACCCGGTCGAAGTGGCGCGCGAACTCCGTGAAGGGATCGTGCGCCCGGGTCTGCTGGAGAAACTCGGGGGTCAGGAGCGTCCGGCGCTCCGACGCGACGAACAGCGACATGTCGTCGAAGTACGCCCGCTCGAACGTCTGACCGAGGTTGCGGAGAACGAGCTTCAGCCGCAGCGGGCGCGGGATCTGCTCCCAGCGCGGATAGATCCGCGAGAGCGGGGCCAGCACCCCGCGCCGGATCGGCCCGGGAATCCACGCCCGCAGGCGACTCTCCAGGCGGTTGACCCCGTAGCGGCGCTGGTAGCCCGCGAAGAGCTCATCGCCCCCGTCTCCGGACAGGGCCACTGTCACGTGCTGCCGGGCGGCTTGCGAGACGTAGTAGGTGGGCAGCGCCGAGGCGTCCGCGAACGGCTGGTCGAGGTGCCAGGCCAGCCGGGGAAGATCGGCGGCGGCCTCCGGCCGGACGAGGACCTCGTGGTGGTCGCTCCCCACCGCCTGGGCGACGGTCCGGGCATGATCGAGCTCGCTGTGCGTCCGCTCCGCGAAGCCGACGGACGTGGTGACCACCGGGCGAGAGGACTGCCGCGCCATCGAGGCCACCACCGCCGAGGAATCGATGCCGCCACTCAGGAACGCCCCGAGGGGGACGTCCGCCACCATCCGGACCCGCACCGCCTCGTCGAACAGGGTCGCGAACTCGGCGAGCGCCTCCCCCTCCTTCATGCGGCTGTCGGCCTGGAACGTGACGTCCCAGTACTCGCGCAGGCGGGCCCGCCCCTGCTCCCAGACGAGCACGTGCGCGGGCGGCACCTGCCGGATCTCCTGGAAGATCGTCCCGGGGCTCGGGATCGCGCCGAAGGTGAAGTAGTCGCTGAGGGCCTCCGGGCTCACCCGGCGCTTGATGCTCGGATCCTGCAGCAGCGCCTTGATCTCGGAGGCGAAGACGAGTCGCGTGCCGTCGTCGTGGTAGTAGAGCGGCTTCTTGCCCGCGCGGTCACGGGCCAGGACCAGGCGGCGCTTCGCCTCGTCCCAGAGGGCGAAGGCGAACATCCCGTCGAGGCGCGTGATGAAGTCGAGGCCGAACTCCTCGTAGGCGTGGACGATGGTCTCGGTGTCGGAGTGGGTGGCGAAGGCGTGTCCCCGGGACCGGAGATCGCGCGCCAGGGTGGCGAAGTTGTAGATCTCCCCGTTGAACACGACCACCGCGGAGCGGGTCTCGTTGTAGATCGGCTGGTCGCCGGTGGAGAGATCGATGATGCTGAGCCGCCGGTGCCCGAGGCCCACGCCCGCTCCCACGTGGAAGCCATCCGCGTCCGGGCCCCGGTGGCGCATCACCCCGGTCATCCGGGCGAGTAGCTGCTCGTCGATCGGATGGTGCCGGTCGGAGAAGACGAGCCCCGCGATGCCGCACATGATCAGGCCGCCTTCCCGGCCGCGGAGGCCCGGCCATCCAGCCACTGCCCCATCCACAGCTCGAGGCAGACCAGCGCCCAGAGCCGGGCCGAGTAGTCGCGCCGGCCCGTGTCGTGCGCCTCGATGAGCCGCGCGATGCCCGCGGACCGGAAGAGCCCCCGCTCGCGCGCCGCCCGCGAGAGCAGCACGTCGCGCACCATCTCACGCAGCTCGCCTCGGAACCAGTCGCCGAGGGGCACCCCGAAGCCCATCTTGCGCCGGGTCAGGATGTCGCCGGGGAGCGACGACGCCATCGCCCGCTTGAGGATGTGCTTGCCCTGGCCGTCCCGCAGCTTCAACGTCGAGGGGATCGTCGCCGCGTACTCCATGAGGACGTGATCGAGCAGGGGGACCCGCGACTCGAGCGACACCGCCATGCTCGCCCGGTCCACCTTCGTGAGGATGTCCTCGGGCAGGTAGGTGTTGACGTCGATCAGCTGCAGGGCCGACACGTAGTCCGGGGCTCCCAGCTCCGAGGCCAGCCGCGAGAATCGGGCCGGGCCGGGCGCCGCGACCGCCCCCCGCAGGTCCGCGCTCAGCAGGTGGCGCAGCGTCTCCGGCCGCTCGTACGTCATCAGCCGGTGATAGCGCCCGAAGTCCCCGGCCCCGAGGAGCCCGGCGTAGGCCTGTCCGGGCGCCCCCACCGGCAGCACGCCGGCGGCGAGCCGGAGCAGGGGCCGGGCGAGCCGGAGCACGCCGCGGTCGAGCCGCTCGTGGAGCTCCTGGGCGCGCGCGTAGCGACGGTAGCCCGCGAAATTCTCGTCCCCGCCGTCTCCGGAGAGCGCCACCGTCACGTGCTCCCGCGTGATCTTCGAGACGTAGTAGGTCGGGATCGCGGAGGAGTCCGCGAACGGCTCGTCGAAGTGCCAGGCCAGCTTCGGCAGCACGTCCAGCGCGCTCGGCTTCACCACCAGCTCGTAGTGGTCCGTGCCGTACCGCGCGGCGACCTGGCGCGCATAGGCCAGCTCGTCGAAGTCGCTCTCCGCGAAGCCGATGGAGAAGGTGCGAACCGGCGCGCTCGAGGCCTGCGCCATCAGAGCCACCACCGTGCTCGAGTCGAGCCCGCCGCTCAGGAAGGCTCCGATCGGCACGTCGCTGATCATGTGGCTGCGGACCGCCTGGGCGAGATGGCCCTGGAGCCCCTCGATCCACTCGCTCTCCGAGACCCGGGCCTGGGGCGAGAAGCGCAGGGTCCAGTAGCGGCCCACCCGGGGCGCGCCCCCGTCCAGGGACAGGGTGAGCGTCGAGGCCGGCGGCAGCTTCCGCACTGCGCGGAAGATCGTGCGGGGGGCGGCGACGTAGTGGTACCCGAGGTACTCGCCCAGCGCTTCGAGGTCCAGCTCCCGGGGCACGTCGGGCGCCTCCAGGATTCCCTTCAGCTCCGAGGCGAACAGGAGCCGGCGGCCGTCCCAGTGGTAGACCAGCGGTTTGATGCCGACGCGATCGCGCGCGAGGAAGACCTGCCGGGCGCGTTCGTCCAGGATGGCGAACGCGAACATGCCGCGGAGCCGGGTCACGCACTCCGGGCCGTAGGCCTCGTAGGCCCGCAGGATCACCTCGGTGTCGGACTGGGTCCGGAACCGGGAGCCACGCCCCTCGAGCTCCTCCCGGAGCTCCCGGTAGTTGTAGATCTCGCCGTTGAAGACGATCCACGCCGACCGGTCGTCGTTGGGCATGGGCTGGTCACCGCTGACCAGGTCGATGATGGCCAGCCGACGGTGGCCGAATCCGACCCCGCCCCGGCAGACGAACCCGTCTCCGTCCGGGCCCCGATGGGCCTGAACGGTCGTCATGGCGGTCAGCAGGTCCCGGTCGACTGCCCGGCCACCCACCTCGACGATCCCGGCGATGCCGCACATGTCAGCGCCGCTCCCTCCCGCCCCGGCTCCGACCGATCACCGGATGTGCTCCCACTGGTGCGGGTAGTGGACGTGCCCGCTCGACTCGCGGGACGTGGCCCGGTGCCCGTCGACCAGGATCCGGGCCGCGCGGCGCCGGATGTCGTAGTACCGCTTGGTGACCGGATCCATCGCGTGCACGCTCAGGGTGTAGGCGCCCTTCGTGAACAGCAGGGGATCCAGCTTGAGGCGGAGCACTCCCTGCTGCACCGCCCCGTTCACCTTCACCGAATCCGGGTCCGTCGCCACGCCCCCCAGGGGATACCCGTGCAGATCCTGGATCGAGACCACGAACACGATCCCGGGCATCGCCCGTCGCGTGACGTAGGCCACGTCGATGAGCACGGTATCGCCGCGGTCGAACCGGTCCTGAACCACTTCCTGCTCGTTCCGCACGACCACGTCCCCGATCGCGAGATCGCCATCCGGGTCCGGCCGGCTCTCGGCGCCGCGCCCTTCGCCCGATCCGCCGTCCGCGGTCACGTTCTCCAGGTAGGCGTCGACCACCGCGTTCGGCTCGCCGACCATCCGCACCGACCCCTTGTCGAGCCACACCACCCGCTTGGCGTGCTCGGTGATGTTGCTCAGGTTGTGCGACACCAGGATCACGGTCTTGTCCTCTTCCTTCAGCTCCGCGAGCTTGTTCAAGCACTTCGCCTGGAACGACGCGTCGCCCACCGCCAGGATCTCGTCGATGAGCAGGATGTCGGGATCCACGTGGGCCGCCACCGAGAACCCCAGCCGCATCTGCTGGCCCGACGAGTAGTGCTTGATCGGGGTATCGATGAACCGCTCGATCTCGGCGAACGCGACGATCCGGTCGAACTTCTCCTGTACCTCTCGCCGCGACATGCCCATGATCGAGCCGTTCAGGAACACGTTCTCCCGGCCGCTCAGCTCCGGGTGAAAGCCGGCGCCGATCTCGATCAGGGCCCCGAGCCTCCCTCGCGCCACGAAGGTCCCGGTGGTGGGCACCGTCACGTGCGACAGGATCTTGAGCAGCGTACTCTTGCCGGCCCCGTTGCGCCCGACCAGCCCCAGCACCTCCCCCTTCTCGAGCGAGAACGTCACGTCCTTGAGGGCCCAGAAATCGTCGCGGGTCGGGGCGCCCCGCCGCACCAGGCGCTTCGCGAGCCGCTCGAACTCGTCGCGGATCGACTTGACGTGCCAGCCCCTCCGCAGACGGTACCTCTTCGAGACGCTGTTGAGCTCGATCACCGGTTGAGCCATGCCAGGACGTTCCTTCTCAGATGACGTCCGCAAACGTCCGCTCGGCCCGCTTGAACACCGCGAGACCGAGCGTCGTCAGCGCGACGGTGATGAGGGCGCTGACCGCCAGCGCCGGCAGGTCGGGCGCCTGTCCGAGCAGGAACGCGCGCCGGTAGCCGTCGATGATGGGCGCCATCGGATTCAGCATGTACAGAGGCCGGAGCCATTCCGGAATCACCCGGATCGGATAGGCCACCGGCGTCGCGAACATCCAGATCTGCACGAACAGGGGCAGCGCGTGGCCGATGTCACGGTAGTTCACGTGCGCGGCCGAGGTCAGGCTGGTCACCCCGAGGGTCAGCAGCATCTGCAGCGCGAGCAGCGGGAAGACCCAGAGGACGGTCAGGGTCAGGGCGACCTTGTAGTAGAGCAGCATCCCCGCGAAGAGCAGCAGGGCGATCGCGAGATCGAAGGTCGACGCGAGGAGGACCGAGACCAGCAGGGTCTCCCGCGGGAAGTAGATCTTCCGGATCAGCGGGCTGTTGGCCACCATGGCCAGCGTCCCGCCGGTGAGCGAGTTCGCGAAGAACGTCCAGAAGATCAGGGCGTTGTAGGCGAAGATCGGATACGGCAGACCGTCGCTCGGCACCTTCGCGAAGACCGAGAAGACGAGGGTGAAGACGACCATGATCGACAGGGGCTGCACGATCGCCCACGCGATGCCGAGGGACGTCTGCTTGTACCGGGCCTTCACGTCCCGCAGGGTGAAGCTCAGGATCAGGTCCCAGTGCCGCCAGGTGTTTCCGACCGCTTCAAGCATGGTGTGGCCTCGCTTGTGGGGGATTGCCCGACCGCCGGCTGTTGAGGGCGCGTGTTCTGACCGCGAGCGGCGCGCTGGCGACGGGCGCGACCGCGGCGACCGCTTCCTCCGCCCTCACCGACAGCACCCTCAGGAGGACGCTCGTCCCGACGAGCAGGAAATAGAAGTCGAAATACGCGAAGCTGAGGAACGCGCCCGCGACCATGAAGGGGTAGAGCGCGACCTGGTTCATCTCCGCGTAGTGGGCCAGGTGCCCGTACTCCGGATGGCCCTTCCATCGTCGCCTCACGCGGGCGAGGGACAGGAGGGCCGAGACCATGATGGCGATGTACAGGCCGAAGCCGACGAAGCCGTGCTCGGACATCACCTCGAAGTAGAGGCTGTGGACGTCGCGCACCGCGCCGTACGTCATGTAGCCGTAGTACTCGTTCCAGATGTCGTCGTTCCACAGGGCCCGGAACCCCTCCCCGGCGAACGGGTGCGTGGTCGCGACGTGCCACGAGGTCGTCCAGGCCTCGATCCGGCCGGCCACCGAGCCGTCCCGCGTCTCGGCGGACTCCTGGGCCTGGATCGAGGAGATCCGGTCCTTCAGCCGCTGCGGGGCGAGCGGCACCGCGATGAGCCCCGCCACCAGCACCACCGCGCCGAACCGCATCCGCCACGGAGAGCGCCACACGAGCACCGTGAGCACCGTCATCAGACCGAGGAATGCCCCCCGCGAGTACGTGAAGAGCACCGCCACGATGCTGGCCGCGAAGAGCAGGCGCAGGAGCCGCTTCACCCAGAGCCGCTTCTCGTCACGGGCCAGGTAGAACATGAGCGGCAGCGCCATGCAGACCGCGAGGCCGAACTCGTTGTTGTCGCCGAAGAAGCTGAACTCGGGTCCGTAGACGCGAGACCCGCCGCCGGTCCGCACCACGTAGAGCGCGCTCTTGAGGCCCCACAGCCCGAGACAGATCGCGGGCACCATGTAGAGGCTCCGCAGCCGCGTCGCCTCCTGGAAGAGGCACAGGGTCACGAACGTCATCACGAAGCCCTTGAAGACCCAGTTCCACTTGACCCACGACAGTTCCGGGTTGAAGGCGAGCATGGTCGTGATCGTCATGTGCACGGTGAACAGGCCCATGAGCATGACCGACCAGGTCCCGGGCAGGGGCTTGCGGTCCCGCGTGAAGAAGAACCCCACCAGGGTGGCCCCGCCGATCAGGGCCGCGACCGGCAGGCGACGCCCGAACCCCCACGTGAACGAGTGCGGGACGAAATAGGAGACCCAGAACCAGCCCAGGATGCCGACCCATGGACGGACGATGGCCAGCGGGACGAGGTACGCCAGGCTGGCGAGCAGGAGGAGATCGCGCATGACCGCTATTCCACCGTCACGCTCTTGGCGAGGTTCCGGGGCTGGTCGACGTCCGTGCCGCGGAGGAGGGCGACCTCGTAGGCGAGCAGCTGCAGCGGGATGCTGGTCAGCAGGGGCATCAGCAAATCTGGCGCCGCCGGCACCTCCAGCACCCGGCTGACGCGATTCGTCATCTCGACGTCCCCCCGGTGGCACACCGCGATCACCCGGCCCCCACGGGCCTTGATCTCCTCGACGTTGCCCACCATGCGGTCGTAGGAGGCGTCCCGGGGCGCCAGCACCACCACCGGCATCCGGTCGTCGATCAGGGCGATCGGCCCGTGCTTCATCTCCCCGGCCGCGTAGCCTTCCGCGTGGATGTAGGAGATCTCCTTGAGCTTCAGGGCGCCTTCGAGCGCCACCGGGTGCTGCGGGCCGCGGCCCAGGTAGAGCAGGTTCGCGTGCGGGGCGATCTCGCGGGCGATCGGCGCGACCTGGTCGTGGAGGGCGAGCGCCTCGCTCATGAGCAGCGGCATGTCGCGCAGCTCGGCCAGATGCTTCTGGGTATCCTGGGCGCTCAGGTAGCCTCGGTCCCGCCCGAGCGAGACCGCGAGCAGATAGAGGGCCGCCACCGTCGCGGCGAAGGTCTTCGTCGAGGCCACCCCGATCTCCGGCCCCGCGTGCGTGTAGATCACCCCGTGGGCCTCCCGGGCGAGCGCCGATCCGAGGACGTTGGTGATGCCGAGCGTCCGAGCCTCTCGCTCCGCGGCGGCGTGGACCGCCCCGAGCGTGTCCGCGGTTTCTCCGGACTGCGACACCGCCACCACCAGGGTCGCCGGATCCAGGATCGCGTCCCGGTAGCGGAACTCCGACGCCAGGTCCACCTCGGCGGTGAGCCCGGCCAGCCGCTCGATCATCGAGCGGCCGATGAGCGCCGCGTGATACGACGTGCCGCAGGACAGCAGCACCACCCGATGGATCAGGGCGGCACGGGCGGGGGTGAGGTTCGCCTCCGGCAGTCGCAAGTCGCCGTCGCTCGTGACATGAGCGCGAATGGTCCGGTCGACCGCCTCGGGCTGCTCGTTGATCTCCTTCAGCATGAAGTGGCGGTAGCCCGCCTTCTCCGCCAAGGCCGCGTCCCACGTGATGAGGGACGCCTCGCGATCGATCGGCGTGCCGTCGAGCCGTGCGATCGCGACGCCCTCTTTCCGGATCACCGCCATCTCCTCGTCCTGGAGGATGAGGACCGAGCGGGTATGCGGGAGCAGGGCCGGGATGTCCGAGGCCACGAACGACTCGCCGTCCCCCAGGCCCAGCACCACCGCGCCGGCGCCCCGCTTGAGGGCGACGATCTGGCCGGGATGGTCGGCCGAGAGCACGCAGAGGGCGTAGGCTCCGCGCACCCCGCGCGCGGCGGTCCGGACCGCCTGCGCGAGGTCGTCGACCCGCGCGAGCTCTCGCTCGATGAGATGCGCCATCACCTCGGTATCCGTCTCCGACCGGAAGACGTGGCCCTCCGCCAGGAGTGCGGTCTTCAGCTCGAGATAGTTCTCGAGGATCCCGTTGTGCACCACCACCAGGCGGCGAGAGCAGTCCGCGTGGGGATGCGAGTTCGCGTCGGACGGCCGCCCGTGAGTGGCCCACCGCGTGTGGCCGAGCCCGGTCGTGCCGGCGAGCGGCTCGAGCTGGATCCGGTCGCACAGACTGTCGATTTTGCCGGCGCTGCGGCGGATCTCGAGCCCGGACGGGGCCTGCACCGCGAGCCCCGCCGAATCGTACCCGCGATACTCGAGGCGCCTCAGGCCGTCCAGCAGGATCCGAACCGCGTCCCGGTCACCGACGTAGCCGACGATGCCACACATGTGGTGTGCTCTCCTCGTTCGTGAATCAGCCGTCCGTCAGCTGGTAGAAGGCAGTCTGCAGGGCGTAGGTAGGCAAATGCATATCCCATGCCCCCCCTCGGCGAAGCTCGAACGGCGGGGTCGCCGCCGTGTTGAGGCCCCGTTTCGTCGTCACCGCGCACCTGAAGCCGGCCTCGGCCACGAGCCTCACGGTGGTGGGGGTGTAGTCGTCCACCCCTCCGTTCGGATAGGCGAACGTGGTCACCGGCCGGCCGAGAGCCCGCTCGATGGCGCGCCGGGAGCCCTGGATCTCGCGCCGCGCGTCCTCCGGCTCGAGCCGGGACAGGATGGGGTGGGTCTCGGTATGGGCCCCGATCGAGAACCCGAGGCCCCGCAGCGCGTGCACCTCGTCCCAGGAGAGCATGAAGCGCTTCGGGGGCTCGAGGGCGGCCGGCTCGAGGCTCGCCAGGACCCGCTCGAGCTGGGGCTGGTGCTCGCGGGCCGGCAGGGCCTTGAAGTACTTCTGCGCGCCGGTGAGGGCCCGCAGGCGCTCCTCGATGGTCGTGAGCGGCAGCGGCGCCCCGGCGTCGAGACGGACCTCGCTCCGCCGGGAGTTCTTCAGGGCGAGGGCGAGCCGATCGAACCACAGCGCGTGCGGAGTCCCGATGTAGCCGGAGACGAGGAACACGGTCGCCGGAAGCCCGTAGCGGGCCAGGATCGGCGCCGCGTGGGTCAGGTTGCTCCGGTACCCGTCGTCGAAGGTGATCGCGAGGGCGTTGCGGGGCGCCGCGCCTCGCCGGACCCGCTCCGCCAGCTCGTCGAGCGGAAGCACCACGTAGTGCCGGGCGATGTGGGCCATCCGGGCCGCGAAGCGCGCGGTGGTCATCGAGGGCAGGAACGGATCGTTCTCGTCGTCGACCCGGTGGAACGTCAGGACCCGGTAGCCGGCATACGGCCAGACGTAGCCCGCCGCGGCGCCGAGCCGCCCCACCAGCCCGGTGTGGAAGAGGACACTGGAGATGCCGCGCATGGCGGTCGAGCGGAGGCTCATGCCCGGTCCCCGTGCCGCCGGTGCCACAGCTCGAGCATCAGCAGGCTCCACAGGATGTCGCCGTAGAACGGGGTCGAGTCCGTCTCGTGCAGACGGAAGAGCGACTCGAGCGCTCCGGTGGCGTAGTAGCCGCGGCCGCGGCTGCCCGACGATAGCAGCGTGTCCCGCGCCAGCTCCCGGAAGCCGGAATGGGCCTTCAGCCAGTGGCTCACCGGGAGGCCGAACCCGTGCTTGACCTTCGCCAGGATCTCGGAGGGGAGAAGGTCGGCGAAAGCCCGCTTGAAGATGTATCGCTTCTCGCCCGCGTTCACCTTGAACGCGGCGGGCAGCCCGCCGGTGAGCTCGGCCAGGGGATGATCCAGCATCGGGAAGCGGACTCCGATCCCGGCCAGCTCCGCGGTGCGGGTCACCTTGAAGAGATCGTTGTCCCCGATCGTGATCTTCAGGTCGAGGTAGAGCAGGCGATCGATCTCGGTCGACGCGGGGGCCGCCCGGTAGTGGGCCCGGGCGATCT
>Ga0070695_100002398_pt1 | contig 10768 bp, 7 predicted proteins | sample KBSK1252metaG_FD_65471 | JGI IMG/M metagenome (GOLD analysis project Ga0070695, IMG submission 65471) | Corn, switchgrass and miscanthus rhizosphere microbial communities from Kellogg Biological Station, Michigan, USA - KBS K1-25-2 metaG | ecosystem: Host-associated > Plants > Roots >...
CCGGCGCGGCTCTCGCCATCACCCTCGTGCTCGGCATCTGGACCCTCTCCGCGCAGCAGTCGCCGGGCCGCTGGGACACGGAGAAGTACGCGAAGCTGCCACAGCCGGCGGAGGAATACACGCCGGTGCAGATCAACGACAAGCTCTATCTCATTGGCGGCAACGCCGCGGTGCTCACGCCCGGCGCGCGCGCCACGCACCCGGCCCGCGTCATGGTCTACGACCTCGCGAACAACACCTGGACGGAGAAGAAGAACACGCCGTTCTTCTCCGATCACATGAGCGCGGCGACCGCCAACGGCAAGATTTACGTGTTCGGCGGCTCGGGTGCGATGACGCAGGAAGCGCCCAGCGCCACGCTCGACAACGCGTGGGAATTCGACCCGGCTTCCGACAGCTGGAAAGCGCTCGCGAAGCTGAACTCGAAGCGCACGGCGGGCGCGGCGGTCGAACTCGGCGGAAAGATCTACTTCATCGGCGGCTCGGCGGATCTCACCGGGCCGGACGGCCGCACGCAGAACGGCGGGCTGGTCGTCGGCACCAACGAGGCGTACGACCCCGCGACCAATCGCTGGGAGACGCGCAAGCCGATGCCGACGCCGCGCAACCATCCGGCGATCGGCGTCGTCAACGGGCGGATCTACCTGATCGGCGGCCGCATCACCGCCAATAACATCGGCGGCTACACCGCCGCCAACGTGGACGTCGTCGAGGAGTACAACCCGGCGACCGATTCGTGGCGCGCGATGAACCGCATGCCGTCGCCGCGCAGCGGCCAGGGATGGACGACCTACCAGGGGAAGATCTACGTCGCGGGCGGCGAGCAGCACGATTACCACATCGAGGGTGTGCTGCGGGACGTCGAGGTGTTCGACCCGGCCGCGAACGACTGGTATCGGCTGCCGGCGCTGCCGACCGGGCGGCATGGCGTCAACGTGGCGGCGTTCAACGGCAAGCTGTTCGTGATCGGCGGTCACACGGTCTTCGCCGGCGGCGGCGGCCACGCGCTCGATTCGGCGCTGAACGAGGTGTTCGAATTCGCGGGTGCTGGACGTACTAACTAGCAACTTTCACGGGCATCACGTGCCGCGGAGACACAGAGTCACGGAGATTCTTTTTGTTGTTCTCTGTGTCTCCGTGTCTCTGTGGCCCGTGACTGCATACGCGCAGTACGAGGCGCCGCCGTTCGACTCGATCCATCTTGCCGTTCCTGAAATCTCGCAGGCGCGCGACTGGTACCTGCGGAACATCGGTGGCAACGCCGGCGAAACCGCCGACCGCGTCGCCTTCGGCAGGTGGAGCGGCGATCACCCGCTTCCGCTCCAGCTGATCTTCGACATCTCCTCCAGCGCCAAGCCGACCGCCGGCAGCGTCGTCGACAGCATCGGCTTCTCGTATCTCGACCTCGACGCGAAGGTGAGGGACCTGCAGGCGGCGGGCGTGAAGATCCTGTCGCCGCCGGAAAAGATCGGCGCCGATTGGAAACACGCCTTCGCCGAGGATCCCTGGGGAACGCGGCTCGAGCTCGTCGAGGATCCCGACAACCTCGGCCTTCATCACGTGAACCTGCGCGTCAGGGATCCCAACGCGAGCCTCGCCTGGTACGTGCGGGCGTTCGGCGGCGATCGCGCGTCGGTCTACGGCCGCGAAGGGATCCGCTACCGCGACCTCGGCCTCTTCTACGTGTTCGCGACGAAGGACGACACCACGACCCCGAGCGAAGGCCATTCGATCGATCGCCTGGCGTGGGGACCGCTCGACCTGGACAAGGTCGTCAACGACCTGAAGACGCTCGGCGTGAAGTTCTCGTCCGACACGAACCCGCGCGGTTACCCCGCCTGCAACTTCGTCAACGCGCCCGCTGACGAAGGGAGTCCCTCGACTACGCGCGAGACAGGCATCCGCCGGCTGTTCTGTACCCAGCCCGATCAACTGCCGCACCGCATCGTCTATCTCGAAGCGCCGGACGGCGTGAAGGTCGAGTTAGTGCAGCATCTGGAGGCAGGGGGACATTAGGTTCGGCGGGTCCGCTCGCGCTGGCACCAGTCGCTTCGCGGAACCGCCCTACTCGCCGAGGCCGTACGTGGGGCGGGTCCCGCGGAGCGGTGAACGCCACGCGAAAGCGGACCAGCCGCCTCTTATCTCAACTCCAGCGCATCGTGCTGCGCGGTGTTCAGCGGCTCGCCGCCGCCGAACGCGGCGGTGATGTGGCCGCCGACGACGTGCATGCGGTTGCCGATGATGCCGCCGGCCAGGCCGTAGCGCGCGAGCGGCATGTTGCCGATCGCCTGCCAGCTGTTGCTCGCCGGGTCGTAGGCCTCGAACGCGCGTGAGACGGAGTTGTTCAGCGCCGTGATGCTCTCGCCGCCGGCGACATAAATGCGGTTGTTGAAGACAGCCGCGACGCCTTCGTCACGCGGCGTGGGCATCCGGTCCTTGAGGAAGCCCCACTTGTCGGTCGCCGGGTCGTACTCCTCGACGACGTCGGTGACGCTGCCGGTCGTGGCAAACGCCGACGCGACGCGGCCGCCGATCAGATAGATCTTCCCGTTCACCACCCCCGCGAACATCGAGTTGCGCGGCGTCGGCAGGATTTGCTTCGCCGCCCAGCTGTTGGTGGCCGGGTCGTAGACCTCGTTGGCATCGAGGACGCGATGCGGCTGGTTCGGCTCGAGCGACTGCCCGTCCCTGTTCCTGTAGTTGGTCGCGCCGCCCATCACGTAGATCTTTCCGCCCGCCGCCACGGCCACCGCGGCGAGCCTGCTCGTCGGCATCGCGGCCAGCGCCTTCCAGGCATCGGCTGCAGGGTCGTATTCCCACGCGTTGTTCGCCGGGACGTAGCTGCCGCCGCCCGCCTGCTTCTGCACGCCGCCGCCGAACACGTAGATCTTGCCGCCGGTCTCCGCCACCGCGACGTGATGCGCGGCGAGCGGCATGTTCTTCTTCTTCGTCCACTTGTCACCGGCCGGGTCGTATTCCCACACCGCGCCGGGGGGCGTGGCAGTCAGGCCGACGGGATTGCCGCCGAACAGATAGAGCTTGCCGCTGGCGACGACGCCGTTGCGCTCCTCGTTGGGCTCTGGAATCGGCGCAAGCCGGACCCATCGCTGACCCGGAGGCTGACCGGGCGCTATCCCTTGAATCTGACCGCCTGTCCCGAGCGGAGTCGAGGGGTCGCCGCCGCGCCCGCCGCGGCCCTGAGCCGCAAGGGCGACGGACGACAGCAGGAGCACCGGAATAATCAATCGCTTCATCGCGTTCCCCCCGGCGCAGGCTTGCCGATCACGAAACCCTCGACTGCCGGCGACCCGCCGGGACCGCCGCCGCCCGTGCCGCTCTGGAGCTGGCCGGTCGCGGTGTAGAAGACGCCGTTGATGATGCCGCCGGCAAAGCCGTGGCGCGCGACGCTCATCGGCGGCAACTCGTACCAGAGATTGCGCGCCGGGTCGTAGGCTTCGGCGTTGCGGAACACGCCGACCATGTCGCGATTGAGGTATTCGCCGCCCGACATGTAAATCAGCTTGCCGTCGCTGGCAAACGCCATCCCGCTGCGCGGATACGGCATCCGCGCGCGCACGCGCCACGTGTCGGTGGCCGGGTCGTATTCCTCGACCGCATCGGTGCTGCTCGCGCCGACGAACGACGAGCCGATGCGGCCGCCCATCACGTAGATCTTGCCGTTGACGACGCCGCCGGCGAGGTGGTTGCGCGGCACCAGCATCGGCGCCTTCGTCTCCCACGTGCCGCTGGCGGGATCGAAGACCTCGACGGTGTTGACCGTGCGGTGCGCGACGTTCGCGCTGATCGACACGTCGTCGGTCTGCAGCGGGTGATAGCCGGCGCCGCCGATCACCCAGATCCGGTTGTTCAGCACCAGCGCGATGCCGCCGCCGCGCTTGGTCGGCATCGGCCCGAGCTCGCGCCACGCATTGGTGGCCGGCGTGTATTCCCACACGCGATTGGTCGGATACCAGTTGTCGCTGGTCGGCGAGATCTTCACGCCGCCGCCGAAGACGTACATCTTGTCCCTGAAGCCGGTCATCGCCTGGTGGTGCACCGGCATCGGGATGTCGGTCTTCTTCGTCCACTTGTCGGCGGCGGGGTCGTACTCGTTGAGCCAGCCGGCGAGGCCGCCCGGTGCGTTCGCGCCGTACGCGCCGAGGATGTACAGCTTGCCGTTGATCACCGCGCTGCCGACTTCCTGCGTCGGCTGCGGGTAGGGCGCGTAGTTCTGCCAGTGCCCTTCCGGATACTGCGCTGACGCCGTGGACGCCGCCGCGACGATCGCCAGCGCGCAAATGAGCGTGGATTTCATGTGATGTCCCCTAGCGAGTTTCCGTAATCGGTCGCGGCGCGGGCGCCTGCACCTTCCCCTGCACCAGGTTCGCGAACTGGCTGAACGGCACCACCGCCCGGCCGTGCGACGGCGCGAGCCGCTCGACGTCGAGCTTCAGCTCCTTCAGCCGTGTATCGAGCGCCGCGTAGTACGGGCTGACGAGACCAGGCGGCGGATCGTTGGGCCGCGGCATGCCGAAGTCGTTGAAGATGTCGGTGATCATCAACAGCTTCTCCTTCGGCAGGTACGACATCAGCAGGTTGTTCGCGTGGCCGTTGTTGACGTGATAGACCTCCAGCGACCTCGTGCCGTCGGTGATCACGTATTTCCCCTTGTCCTTGACGTAGACGAACGCCGCCTTCTTTGGCGTCTTCGTCAGCGTGTCGGGTTCGAGGGTGTGCGGCGCCTTCAGTACGACCTCGTCGTAGAACTTCCGGTTCATCTCGTGCGTGACGATCGTGGAGCCTTCGGCGACAAACGCGCGCAGCCCCGCGGAGTGATCCGAATGATGATGCGAGTTGACGTGGTATCTGATCGGCTTGCCGGGGACGAGCCGGTGCGCCTCGGCGATGTTGGCGAGCGCGCGTCCTTCGGTCACGGAGGATTCGACGAGGACGAGGAAGTCGTTGAACTCGACGAGCTGGCTGTTGGGGTCCGGGGTGCCGGCGAGATACCAGACGCCGTCAGCAACCTTCGTCGATTCGACGCGCGCCTCTTGCGGCCCTCCCGCCGGCGCCTGCAGGTTGACCGCGGCGTTCGGCTCGACGGTGGCGACGTTCAGTTCGAGCATCGGGTAGATCCACTGCTGCTGGACGATGCGCGCCGGGAACTTCACGCCGCTGAAATCGCGGTAGTCGCTGAACGTCGTCTCGATCGACATGTCGCCGAGCGTCGGCTGCGGCGTCCAGGTCTCGATCTTCTCGATCAGGTGCTGCGCGTTGACGTAGCCGTTCACCGTGTACTTGCCGGACGCGATGAACGAGATCATCGTCATCGGCTTGCCGCCGACCCGCGCCGGCGACACGGTGGGCCTCGACGCAAGCGCGGCGCGCACGAACCCCTGCGGCGTCAGCGCGACCGCGCCCCCGCCCCAGGCGGAGTTCTCGCCGGTGACCGCGGCGCCCGTCGTGTCGGTGTACAGCGGCTGCTGCCCGCCGCCGCTCGGCGGGTTCTCGAACTGCGCGCGCGTCGTCTCCTCGCGCGAGACGCCCTTCTCGAAGTCGATCGCGCGCGTGTACTTCGCGTAGAACTTCGGATACCGCACGTCGGGACGCGGGTTCTGCAGGAAGGCGTAGGCGAAGCCGGTCCCCGAGTAGCGGATCGACTTCAGGCTCGACGCGCCGAGCGCCTGGTCGACCTCGCGGAGCACGCCCGTCGCATCCTGCCCCGCGACGCGTCCCTCGGGGCCAAAGGCGATGACGGCGGCGAGACACAACACCACGCTCGCCGCGACAAACGTCTTCATGGAAACCTCATGGCTGGAGATGGACGGATCCTAGCGTACGGAAGGGATCCCTGATCCCTGCCGGTGCTAATTCGACTGTGGGGACGCCTTCTTCACGCTCGGCGGCACCGGCATGACGACGTAGAGATTGCCGGTTTCTGTTTCGGTCGTCGTCAGGTCGCGGACCGTGACGCCGCCGCGCTTCTCGACGATCCTGCCCGCGTAGAGGGCGTCGATCTTGTTCAGCGGGTTGTTGTAGTCGGCGTAGTTGGCGTAGGTGAACTCGGTCACGGTATTGCCGTCCTTCACCTCGATGCGCTCCGCCATGTTCTTCGCGTCGAGCGTCGCGGTCGCCACCGCGGCCGGCACGCCGGGAATGGGATACGTCACGGTGATCTTCCCCGCCGCTTCCGCGACCGTCGTCTTGTCGCCGCCGGCGTTGGCGGCCTTGACCGCGCCCTGCGGCCCCGACCAGAGACGAATCAGCCGCTCGCGCAGCGCGGCCGGCTTCGGCGTAGCCTTCCCTTTGCCCGGTACCAGCTCCGCGCCGACGATGTCTTCGTCCCACGCGTAGGTGCCGCTCACCACCTCGATGTTCTTGACTTCCTGGCCGCTGGCCAGCCGACACGCGTACTGCACGCGCTGACCGGCGTTCGGGTAGTTCGTGCTGACGCGGTAGCTCGATAACGTGCACGCCTGCCCGTTGACCTGCAGCGTGCCGGTCGCCTTCTGCTCGAGCGAGATCACCGCCTCGATCTCCTGCGGCCCGCGGAGCATGCCCATGTACCAGGCCCAGTTGAAGAGCACGCCCCGCTTGTCCTTCGCGTTGGGCGCCGGCGTGTAGCGCGCCGCGGGCGCCTGTTGCGCGGCAAGGCCGGCGACACCAATGCCCGCGATCGCGATCGTGATCAGAATAGTTTTCATGTCAGGTTCCAGATCGGATCCCGGATCCCGGCCGACTAGTGCCGGATCTGCGTCACCATGTTGTCGTGGTCGTAGTCCTTGCACGGCAACCCCTCCGGCAGGAACGCGTCGGGGCTCGAATTGAGCCGCAGCCGCCGCGGCGTCATGTGCCACGGCTCGAGCAGGACCTCCGGATCCTCGACGATCACGTCGTAGACCAGCGTGTTGCCCTCGCGGGTGAAGCGCTCGGTGACGGTCAGCTTGTCCGAATGGAACAAGCCGCCCTTGTCGAGCCACGTCAGGTCGTTGAACGCAATCGCCTTGATGACGAGCGTGTCGCCCTCCCAGTGCCCGACTGACAGGCCGTAGAAGTACACGTCCTGGGAGCGCACGGGGTCGAACGGACGACCATCGGTCGGGATGATGCGGTACTCGGCCGGCTGGGTGCTGGCGCCGCCCGCCGCATACAGGAACACGACGTCGCTGGCGGTCTGAAGGATCCGCGCCGGCGGCCCCACGCGCGGCACGCCGAGCGGCTGGCACGCGAAGATCGGATCTTCCTTGTTCGTGTTCATGTCCAGGTACTGGAGCTTGTCCCAGTACTCCGGCTTGTAGAGCGGACGGTTGGCGCTCATGCGCGCGGTGAACTCGCCGTCGTACGACTGGTTCGTGTACTCGCTGCACTTGACCTGCGTCGGGCCGCAGCGCCGCGACGGGAAGATGTCGGTGGAATTGCCCTGCGCATCGGTCTCGAACTCGCGGTTGCCGCCGCCGCCACCGCCACCGCCCCACATCCCGCTCAGGTCGGGGTGACCGTCGGCGGTACGCGGCGTGGGGGCGTTCGCGTCCGCCGCCGCCCCTCCACGCCCGGCGCCGCCGCCGCGGCCCTGCGCCAGCGCAAGCGATGCCACCGCGATCGCGAGACACGCGGCAACGCAGATGTAAGTGACTTGGCGCCTCATACAGAACTCTCCTTCAACGACGGCATCCTGCCTGCAACCTGTGGGCTGTTCTCACTGCCCACTGCCGACTGCCGACTGCCCACTGACTAATTGCCATTCGGATCGCCAAACCAGAAGACGACTTCCTTGCCGTCGGGGAACACGAGCGTCTTCATGAAGCCCATCGGGTTGCCGTTCCTCGCGGAGAACCCCTTCACGGTGTACTTGGCGCCCACTTCGAGCGAGCCCGGTCCCGAGCGCGCGAGGCCGCGTTGACGCAGCGCCGCCACCGCGGTCGTCTGGAACACCCACTCGGTCACCTTGCCGTCGGGGCTCGACACGTCCAGGTGCAGCATCGAGTGCGGGTTGATGAACTCCATCTTCTTCAGCGTGCCGGTCCATTCGCCGGGCTTGTCCATGTCGTACTGCGCCGCCACGGCATGGTGAGCCGCCACGGGCCACGCGGCGAGCAGCACGCCGGCAAGCGCCAGCAGGATCCATGATGCCTTGCGATTCATTGCGAAACCTCCTCCGATGGGATCAAGCCGGGTCCTCACGCGCGATCCGCAGAAGTATGAGCGCGTGCACCAGGCAAATCAATCGCCGGGTCCGCCAGCGCATGGCTCGCATGCGCTGGCGGAACCCGGCCTACGTACGTCGCGGACCCGCCAGAGCGTGAGACCGTCCGGCTTCAGCCGGACCTTCAGAACGTCGTCCGGAACCCCAGCTGCATCAGTCGCGGCGTGAACGCGATGTTGTTGTTGTCGGTCGGCAGGCCGTAGCGCGCGTTGCCCTCGTTGGTGACCCACGACCCGTAGTTGGTGCGGTTGAAGACGTTGAACACCTCGAGGATGCCGTCGAACGACACGCGTCGGCTGAGCGTGAACCGGCGCTGCACGCGCATGTCCACGCGCGAGAGCGAGCTCAGGTCGAAGCTGCTCCACGGAATCAGCGCGCCCTGGCTGAAGAACGGTGAACTGGCCGGCCGCACGCGGCTGGTCGGTCCGGCGGTCGCGCCCGTCGCGAACGCGTCCTGGCCTGTCGTCGGCGTCGCCCAGCCGTTGTCGCCGAAGATGTAGAGGCCACTGAGCTGCAGGGCGTACGGGAGCTCCCAGATGCCGTTGAACGTGAAGCGGTTCCGCTGCACGCCCGCGTCGTACCACTGCGCCGCGAGCGCCGGATGCAGGGTGATCGGCGCGTCGCAGACGAACTGCCCCGAGGCGTTGATCGTGAACACCTGCGAGCAGCCCGGCGCGACCGGCGCGCGCTGATACAGCCGGTCGGCCGACAGCGAATAGGTCGCCGATGCCTGCCAGCGATTCGCCATCCGCTTGGTGAACGACATCTGCAGCGTCTGGTAGTTGTCCTGCCCTTCGGTAAGGCTCATGGACACCTGGTCCCACCCGTAGCTGGCGTACGGCTTCTTCGTCCGGTCGGTGAACGGGTAGTTGATGCCGGTCGCCGGGTTATACGCCAGGTTGATGTCCTGCTGCACCGTCTGATGACGCGCGGCGGTGTAGATGTAGTCGACGTCGAACGCCATCACGGCACCGAGCTGCCGCTGCACCCCGATCGACGACTGGTAGCTGTAGGGCATCTGCGAGGTGGGCGAGGCGAAGCTCGTCGTGATCGAGCTGAAGTACTTCGCCTGGTCCTGCAGCGCCTTCGCCTGCGCGTAGGTTGGGATCGGACCGTTGAACGGGTTGGTCGCGAAGTCCGGGCGGCCGTCGTTCAGGAGGACCGGATGCACCTGCCCCGCCCACAGGTTCGTCCAGTGCGCCTGCGAGAAGCCGTTGTCGCCGAAGTACTGGCCGAAACCGCCGCGAACCACCGTGTGCTGATCGGCGGCGTAAGTGAAGCCCAGGCGCGGCGCGACGTTGTTCTTGTCCGCGTGACGACGGCCATCGAGGAACGGCCGGACCACAACGTCCTCGGCGAACATGCCCGTGCTCATGTCGTAACGCACGCCGAGGTTGAGCGTCAGCTTGCGCGACGCGGCCCAGTCGTCCTGCAGCCACGCGCCGACGCGGTTCTCGATCGGCTTCACCGAGAAGTCGCCGATGCCGATCGTATAGGAGCGGATCACGCCGTTGAGCGCGTTGAGGTTCCAGGTGGAAACGTCGTTCCAGACCGGGAAGATCTGCTCGATGTTTGCCGGCGGCGCGCCGCCCGTCGCGTCGTAGACGCCCTGGCACCACGTGCAGTGCCAGACGGGGTCGTAGGTGCGATAGTACTCGCCGCCCATCTTCACGTCGTGGCGCCCGCTCTTGTCGAACGAGTAGGTGAAGTCGTCACGGACGTTGAACGGCTGGTACTTGATGTTCTGGTACGAGAAGTTGTGTGCCTGGCCGACCGTGTAGCCGCGCAGGTTGATGATCGGCGACCCATGCGTCAGCTCCGGCGCCTGCGGGTGGTTCGGCCAGCGCAGGATCGAGTCCTGGAACCACGAATAGCCGGAGTAGCCGCCCTTCAGCTCGTTGATCGTCTTGGTCCCCAGCACCTGCGTCAGGTTGACCGTCACGTTGTCGTTCTGCCGCCCGACTTCGATGCCCGTCGAGGGATGGCGGATGGCGCCGCCCGAGTAGCGCGGATCGAGCGGCAGGTGGACGCGCGCCCAGTTGCCGCGGAACGTCAGCCGCGTCTGCGACGTGAACTGGAAGTCGAGGCGGACGCCGCCCTTCTTCTCGGTGTTGGTGCTCTTCTGGTCGAAGTTGAAGCTTTGCCACGGGCTCGAGTGGCTGTAGGTGACCGGGTTGTGCTCGTACTCGTAGTTGGCGAAGTAGTGGATGCGGTCGCGCCTGATCGGGCCGCCGAAGGTCACGCTCAGCTGCTGGTCCTGGTACGGCAGCACGCGTTTCTGGACGAAGTCCTTCGCGATGAAGCTGTCGTCGCGGAAGTAGCCGGAGAAGGTGCCGTTCGGGTTGTTGGTGCCCGACTTGGTGATGGCGTTGATCTGCACGCCCATCGAGCGCCCCTGGCTGGCGTCGAACCGGTTCGAGACGAACTCGAACTCGGCGATCGAGTCGCGGCTGAACTTCGGCTGGCCGAACGACTGCACCATGTTGTTGGTGACTTCCTGGCCGTCGATGTTCAGCTGGAAGTTGCCGGCGCCGCCCATCGGCGTGTCGCTCGACGTGTTCTGCC
>Ga0070695_100002399_pt1 | contig 10765 bp, 7 predicted proteins | sample KBSK1252metaG_FD_65471 | JGI IMG/M metagenome (GOLD analysis project Ga0070695, IMG submission 65471) | Corn, switchgrass and miscanthus rhizosphere microbial communities from Kellogg Biological Station, Michigan, USA - KBS K1-25-2 metaG | ecosystem: Host-associated > Plants > Roots >...
TGGAGATGGGTACGACAGGCGGTGGCCAGGCTCCGGGCCCGGCGGGCCGGGTCGGAAAGAGTCGGGGCGATGTCGCCCAACTCCGCGGCGTCGTCCAACCGCTGGAGGAGCGTGTCCGGGCGCAGAGTCGACGTGCAGCGGGCGATGAGCACATCGGCCAGCGCTTCCTGATCGCCGACCCGCCGGGCCATGGCGGTCGCATCATCGGAGAGCGAGAGGCGCCGCTCCCAGTCGCCGCTGAAGCTCAGTTCCAGCCCCAGCGTGCAGAGCAGTCGGGCCCGGATGGCGCTGTCGTCCGGAGGGAAGGCCTCCACCGCCGATTCCAGGGCGGCGACCTTGTCGTGATCGACGACCCCGGCGACACTGGCGACGTAGCCCCTCGTGTTGGCCAGGGCCGCCGCGGCGAGGGCGTGGACATCACCCAGGCGGCGGGCGAGGTCGGCGGCGGCCAGCAGGGTCTCGCGATGCGCGATGTCGCCGGCGCGGCGTTGGGCTTCGCCGAGCGAGATGAGGAGCCGGAGCCGGCCCGCGTCGTCGCCGGCGGCGCCGCCCACGTCGAGGAGTTCGAGGGCTTCTGCGAAGTAGGCGGCCGCCTCGTCGTTGGCGTACTGGGCGAGGGCGCGAGCGCCGGCTCGGTGGGCGTACTCGACGGCCCGGCCGGCTTCGGCGGCGGGCGCGGAGGCGCGGGCCCAATGGTGGGCCAGGGCGGGCAGGTGGTCATCGAGGTGCTGCCCGTGGAGTTCCTCGATCGCCTCGGCCACCTTGCGGTGGAGGGACACCCGGCGTGCCGCGCTCAACTCGTCGTAGAGCGTGGAGCGGACCAGGGCGTGCGAGAAGCGGTTCCTGAGCGCCGGCCCGGGAGTCTCGACGACCAGGCGCGCCGCGATGGCTTCATCGAGAGCGCTCAGGACCACGTCTTCGGACAGTCCCCCGGCGGCGACGACGATGCCCGGGTCGAACTCGAGACCGAGGACTGCGGCGCAGGCCAGCACCCGGTTGGCGTCCTCCGACAGGCGCGAGAGGCGTCGGCCGATGACGTCTCGCACACCTTCGGGCACGCCGAGTTCATCGAGCGTCCGGGTCAGGACCCACCGGCCGTCCCGCTCCTCGAAGGCACCCGACTCCACCAGATGCCGGAGGATCTCGGTGACGAAGAAGGCATTGCCCTCGGTCTCCTGCCAGAGGACCCGGGCCAGCTCCGCACCGTCTTCGTCGAGTTCGTGCCCGGCGGCATGCTCGAGAACGGCCACAACCGCGGGGACGTCGAGCCCCGAGAGCGGGAGCCGGTCCGCGCCTTCCAAGCGGGGGACGTCGGCCAGCAGATCGGCCAGGGGATGGCCGCGGCCGACATCGGTGTCGCGGTAGGTCGCCACCACCAGCAGCCTGAGTGGGTCGGCTGAGCGAAGCACGTGCCGGAGGAGGAGCAGCGTCGGCTTGGCCGCCCAGTGGAGATCATCGACGACGAAGAGGACGGGCCATTCGGCCGACACGTCGCTCAGCCAGGCCGCCACGGCGTCAAAGAGCCGGTAGCGCTCGGTCTCGGGATCGGACTGGAGCGGTTCGGGAAGACCTCGCACCAGTTGCGGCAGCTCGGGGACGAGGCGGGCCAGTTCACCCCGGTGACGTCCCAGGCGGGGGGACTGCGCCTGCACGACATAGTGGCGGAGGGCCTCGACCAGCGGTTGGTAGGGGACGCCGAGGTCCTCGTCGCAGCGCCCGGCCAGGACGACGGCCCCTTCGGTATGGAGCTCATGGGCGAGAGCCGTCGCCAGGCGGGTCTTCCCCACCCCGGGTTCGCCGCCGATCAGGACGATGCGCCGTTCGCCGCCGACGGCCTCCTTCCAGCGGTGCCGGAGCCGCTCGAGCGGCTCGGCCCGCCCGACGAAGATCCGGCTGCCTCCGGCCAGCAGCGACGGAAGCTCCAGCGTCGGGCCGGGGCCGGCCGGCGCCCACTCCACCGCGCAGAGGTCGACCGGATCGGGCAGGCCCTTCAGCTCCGCCGGCCCGAGATCGACGAAGGTGTGCCCCGCCCGGGACCCGGCGATGGCCCGGACGAGGGCGGTGCAGAGGATCTGCCCGGTGGCGGCGGCGGCGACGAGGCGGGCGGCTTCGACCACCGGCGTGCCGAAGACGTCGCCGTCCTCCAGGGACACCTCGCCCACCGCCACGCCGACCCGCAGCCCGAGGTCCAGTTGCTCCCGCTGTGACTGGCGCCGGGTCGCCTGCTGCAGGCCGACGGCCGCCTTCAGCGCGGCGACGGCGGAGGGGAACGTGGCGAGGATCCCGTCTCCGGTGTTCTTCACGACCACGCCGTCGAAGTCGGCCACCACGGCACCGAGTCCCTCGAAGTGCGCGCCCCGGACGGCGTCGAACTGGTCGTCGCCCAGTCTCGACATCAACTCGGTGGAACCCGCCAGGTCGGTGAACAGCACCGTGGCGGTTCCGGTCGCCCGCTCTCCGTCCACGACCGAACGGTAGAGCGAGTGACCGTCGGCGGCTACCCCGATACCTAGCCCCGGGAGGCTTTGGCTTCGGCGAGGGCTTCGAGGAACTGCTCGGGGTGGAGGTTGGGGGGCGCACCGACCACCTTGGGGCGGAGCCGCTCGGCCAGTTCCCAGCCGAGGCGGTTCCGGGCGCCGGGGTCGAGGTGCCAGCGGCGCTCCAGGAAGCGGCGGATCGTGACGAGTTCGTAAGCGGTGACGCCGCTGACGTCCCAGGCGGCGTAGCGGTCGGCGACGGCGAAGTCGGGGAGGGCGGGCCGGGCGATGGGGAGCGGGGCCCGGCGCTCCCGCACCACCAGGGTGCCGGCGGCCAGGTCGCCGAGCCGCTGGTTGCGCGGACTGAAGAAGACGGTGGTGGCGCCGAGGGCGTAGAGCATGCCGGGCTGCATGTCGACGAGGCGCAGGAGGTTGCGGACGGCCGAGGCCATGAAGCCCACCGGCTCGCCACCCTGGCGGACGACACGGAGACCGGCCGCCTGCTTCCCGGGGGTGCGGCCCGAGGCCAGCGTCTCGAAGGCCACGTCGTAGCCGAAGAAGACGAGGAACGAGGCGATGATCAACACCGCCACCAGGAATCCCCCGCCCCCGTCCTCGCCACCGACCGCCGCCCCGAGGACGAACAGGGCGACGAGGATGACGGCCTTGATCAGGAAGTCGAGCAGTGCCGCGACGAGCCGGGAGCCCAGCCCGGCGAGCACGAGCTCCAGCTCCACGCCTTCCGGCGTGGGGATCGAGATCCGATCGTCGTAGGTCACGAAGTCCAGTCTGCCCGCCGGGGATGCGGGGGTGGCCGGAACGAAGTCGCGGAACGTCACGTTCCAACAACGGCCTCGGCCGGGCGTTTCCTAACCCTTTAGTCTCACCGGGACATGAATCTCGACGCATTTGTCCGCCAGCGCACCCCGGAGTGGGAGGAACTGGCTCGGCTGGTGGCCGGCGCCGGGCATCGTCCCGAGAAGCTGGGACCCGCCGGGGTGCGCCGCCTGGGAGCGACGTATCGGGCGGCGGCGGCCGATCTCGCCCTCGCCCGGCGGCGGTGGCCCGGTGACCCGGTGACCGTCCGGCTGGAGGACCTCGTCGGCCGGTCCCGCCACCTCGTCTACGCCACCGAGAGCCGCAGCGCGTCACTCCGCCAGTTCCTGTCCCAGGGTTATTGGCGTCTCGTCCGGGAGCGACTGGGCCTGGTCGGGCTGTGCTGGCTCCTCATGATCGTCCCGGCGGTGCTGGTCGGAGCCTGGGCCGCCTCCGACCCCGCCGCCGCCGGCAAGTTCCTGCCCGGCCAGTTCCGGGGAGCCGGGGGGAACGCCGGCGGTGACCTCGGGCTGTCGGTCGGCTATCAGGCCACCCTGGCCGGGCAGATCCTGACCAACAACATCCAGGTGTCGTTCGTGGCCTTCGCCGGCGGGGTCCTCGCCGGGGTCGGCACGACCCTGGTGCTCCTCTACAACGGCGCCCTGCTCGGAGGGGTGGCCGGCCTGACCGCGGCGGCCGGTCGGACGGGACCGTTTCTGTCGCTGGTCGCCCCCCACGGCGTGCTCGAGCTCTCGGTCATCGCCGTCAGCGGGGCGGCCGGGTTCACGGTCGGCTGGGCTCTCATCGACCCGGGCCGGCGCAGCCGGCGTGTCGCCCTCGCCCTCGCCGCCCGCCGGGGGGCCGAGATCGTCCTCGGGACGATGCCGTGGTTCGTCCTCGCCGGAATCGTGGAGGGGTTCGTCACGCCCACGGCCCTCCCGCTGGGCGGGGCCATCACCGTCGGTTTACTGGTGGCGGCGCCCTACTGGTTCCTCGTCTTTTGGCGCGGCCGCCCTGAGCCGCTGCCGTCCTAAAGCCGGCTGCGGGCTTTGGCCCGCAGGTAGGCACCGACGCAGGAGGCGGCCAAGGTGTCGGGCGGCGCCTCCAGGACCTCGGCCCCGGCCCGGGTCAGCTGGGCCGCCACCCGGGCACGGGAGTCGAGCGCCTCGACGACCACGGAGGCGGCCAGCACGTCGCGCACCTGGGCCGGTGGGGTGCGGACAGCCCGGTCGAGGTCGGGATCCCGGACGCCGGCCACGACGACGTGGTGGCGCCGGGCCAGCACCGGCATCGCCTCCACCAGGCTCCGGGCCGCCCCTTCCTCGAGGAGGTCGGTGAAGACGATCACCAGGGACCGCTTCCCGCCCCCCACCTGGCGGAAGGCCAGTTCGTAGTCACTGTCGGCCGTGGTCGGCTCCAGGTCGAAGATGGCGCTGACCACCGCCTGCCCGCCCCGGCGGCGGGGGGCCAGTCGCCGCCGGACCGTGTTGTCGAAGGCGACCGCCCCCGCCTGATCCCCGACCTCGTCGGCGACCAGGACGACGGCCACGGCGGCGTCCAGGGCGGCGTCGAGCCTGGTCAGGGGCACGCCGGTTCCGGGCGTGGTGCTGACCGGGGCCCCCATGAGCCGGCCGGCGTCGATGCAGCAGATCACGTTGCGGTCCTGCTCGACGCGGTACTGGTTGCTCATTGGCCGGCCGGTACGGGCCGTGGCCCGCCAGTTGACCTGGCGGATGTCGTCGTCGGGGAGGTAGTCGCGGATCGACTCGAAGTCGGTGCCCAACCCGAGGGGCCCCCGGGTGAGCACGCCGGGATCCCGGAACCGGCCCTGTCGAACCGACGTTACGAGGCGGTGAGCGGCCGGCATGTCGGGATAGACGAGCACCTCGCCGCCCTCGCTTCCCTGGTGGTGGACGCGGCCGAGGCCGAACCGGCCCTCGACCCGCACCGCCGGCGCCGGCACCGGGTGGCGGCCCCTCCGCCGGGGGACGATCGTGGCCGCGAGGCGCCCGTCCGCCTCCCGGGGATCGAGATCCAGGTCGGGCGGGACCGGCTGGCGCACCCGGACCGCCGCCCCACCGGCGTCGACGTCGACGACGAGGTTGGCCGGGACCCCCCGGGACAGGATCCCGGGCAGGGTCCGGGTGAGCTCCGGCCGCCGCCGGACGGCGAAGGTGTCCCCCGCCGCGCCGGCCAGCAGGGCCACAACAACGAGCGCCGGAAGCGCCGGGGGTAGGAAGAGGAATCCGAGCGCCGTTGCCGCAACGAGGGCGGCCAGCCGGGGTGTCGGGCTCACTGGCCGAGACGTTTTCGGAGAAACCTGCTCGGCATGCGGGTTTCTCCGAAAAGGTTTTTGGTTTCGCCGGTCGGAGTCTCCTCGCTCATCGTGGGACGGGCACCGATGCCAGGGCGGCGGTGATCGCGTCGTCGGGGCGGTAGCGCTCCAGTTCGGCCTCCGGGCGCAGGACCAGGCGGTGGCGGAGGGCGGCCGGGGCCATGGCGGCGACGTCGTCGGGGGTGACGAAGGCGCGGCCCCGGAGCCGGGCGCCGGCCTTGGCCGCGGCGAGCAGGTGCACGGCTGCCCGGGGGCTGGCGCCGAGGGACACACTGGGCAGCTCCCGGGTTCGGCGGACGACGGCCACCACGTAGGCGGCGACCTCGTCGGCCACGGCGGTGCCGTCGACCTCGGCCTGGGCGGCGGCGATGTCGGCGGCGCCGGCCGCCACCTGGACATCGGCCAGCGTGGCCGGACTCACGCCCCGGTGGCGGAGCCGGAGGATGGCCTCCTCTTCGGCTGCGGTCGGGTAGCCCACGTCGATCTTGAGAAGGAACCGGTCGAGCTGCGCCTCGGGCAGGGGGTAGGTGCCCTCGTACTCGATGGGATTCTGGGTGGCCACCACCAGGAAGGGCTGTGGCAGCTGGTGCGAGACGCCGTCCACGCTGACCTGGGCCTCTTGCATCGCTTCGAGGAGGGCGGCCTGGGTCTTGGGCGGCGTCCGGTTGATCTCGTCGGCCAGGAGGACGTTGGTGAAGACCGGGCCGGGCCGGAAGGCGAGGTCCTGCCGCCCGCCCCCGTCCGCCGAGTGGGTCGGGTCGAGCCGGAGCGTGACGGTGCCCGACAGGTCCGACGGCAGCATGTCGGGGGTGAACTGCACCCGGCGGAAATCGAGGCCGAGGGCCGCTGACCAGGCCCGGGCCAGGAGGGTCTTGGCCACTCCCGGCACACCTTCGAGCAGCACGTGGCCACCGACGACGGCCGCCGCCAGGAGGAGGTCGATGACCTCGTCCTGACCGACGATGACCTTCGCCACCTCGGCCGCCACCCGGTCCCGCAATGAAGCCAGCGCAGTCGCCTCGGTCCCGCCCGGCGACGGGATGCTCATTCGTTCCCTCCGGTGTTCCGTCCGAGCGTCGGGTGGCGGTGCATCGTGGCGGGGGTCATCCTTCTCCTCCTGTCAGGCGGGCCAGCGCCCGCCCGGCGGCCAGCACGGTCGCTTCTTCGGTCGGCCCTGTCGCGCCGAGGGCCGCGGCAGCCTCCTCGGGCGGCAAGCCGAGGCGGACGGCTGCCTGGTACAGATCGTCGGGGCTGGCTTCGGCGGGAAGCGCGGCCCGGCGGGCGATGAGCTCGCGGGCCCGGCGCCGGACGGGCTCGGCCGCCTCCTGGGGCCGCTTCGTCCGGGCCAGTGTCCCGGCCACGGCGTCGACGTAGGCCCAGCGGGGCGGCGGCAACGGGCGCGCCTCGTCCTCCGGGGGGCCGAGGCGCCGGCTCCGGGCATAGACCCAGATGGCGGCGGCCAGGCCCAGCCCGGCCAGCATCAGCCGCCACCGGCGGGGGAGGGCGGAGAGGCCTTCACTCTGGCCGTAGCCGTGGGCGCCCTCGGCGAACAGGACCGGGCGGCCCGGATCTCCGACGACCCCGAGGGCGAAGGCGGCGTTGTCGTCGGCAGCCAGGAGACCGTTCTGCACCGGGGACGGGTCGGCCAGGGCGACGACCCGTCCCGACCCGGAGTCGCCGGCCACGGCGATCACCCGACCGAGGTCACCGGCGAGGATGGGCCGGAGCGCGCCGGGAACTTGCCACGACCCGAGCCGCCCGGCCCGGATGGTGCCCACGCCCTCCACCTCGGGGGCCAGCGGCGTCCCGACCGGCGACGCGTTTCTGACGCCCTCCTTCACGGCGAGGAGCGGCGGTTCGTCGACCACCGCGTCGAGCACCGTGTCCGCTCCGGCTCCACCGACCACGAGGTGGCCGCCGTGGCGCACGAACCCGTCCAGTGCCTCGATCTCGGCGTCGGACAGAGCTACGGCATCGAGCACGACGACGGTGGCGGCCGGGTCGAGGGCCGAGGCCTCCAAATCACCCCGGAGCCGCGTCACGGACCGGCCGTATCGGGTGAGAAGCTCGGCCCAGGCCGACGCCCCGTCATCCCGGTAGGAGTACGACGACGAAGGCGACCCGCCGCCCTGGCCCCCACCATGGGGCAGCAACGACGACAACACCGCCAGCCCCAGCAACCCCGCTCCGACCACGATGGCCAGTCGGGTCGTGACCCGGCGCTCCCGCCCAACCGGCGTTCGTTCTCCGGCGTATTCCGGCAAACGAACGCCAGATGCGGGAGCGGCGCCGGCCGGCATGACGTTGCGGCTCATCGGGGCGACCCCGGGTTCGATCGGGCCGTCTCGACCAGGGCCGGCCAGCCGGTACGGGCGGTGGCGACCTGGTCGGCGGTGGCGGGGCGGCCGCCGTAGGCGACCTCGTCGAAGTCGCCGGCCAGCTCCTCGAAACGGGAGGAGCGGAGGATTCGGCTGACCGCGGCGTTGGTCAGCCCGGGTCGGAGGCGGACCACGCCGGCATCGTCGAGGCGGACGAGACCGGCTCGGAACCGCAGGCGCAGGGCGAGGTCGAGATCGCCGTGGCGTTCAGCCTCCTCAGCCCGGCGTTCCAGGCCCTCCGGGTCGAGGCCCTGTTCGTCGTGACCGTGGCCTCGCGCCGCCTCGAACCGCTGTCGGCCCCGGCCGGCCGAGAGCTTCATGGTGATCACCGCGGCGGCGACCACCACCACGGCCGCCAGGAGCAACCACGGCGCCGTGCCGACACTCGGCAGGAAATCGCCGATGCCCCGGAAGAACCGGATGATCGGGTCGACGATCAGCTCTCCGAGCCGGCGGAACAGCCCGGCGAAAGGTCGCGGCGCCCGGCGAGGGTGGTAGCGGGGGTCGGAGAGGATGTCCCTGGCCGTCTGGCGGGCGGCATCAGGATCAACCGCCCCTAACCACACGGCGTTCACTGCTCAGGGTCGCCGGGCGGCGTAGGTTCGGCGCCTGGCCCGGTGGGTTCGACCGGCTGGTCCGGTCCCGTGGGATCGATCGGCTCGTCGAACCGGGGGGCGGGTGGTCCGGTCGGGGCGGGCCAGGCCTCGCCGGCGCCGCCTCCTTGGCCGCCCGTCCATTGCCAGCCCTGGGGTCCCCATTCCCAGCCCTCGTATCCGGGTGGGCTGGCGCCTGTCCATTGCCAGCCCTGGGGTCCCCACTGCCAGCCGCCCTGGTTACCCCATTGGCCGCCCTGGGGTGCCCATTGGCCGCCCTGGGGTGCCCATTGGCCGGCCTGGGGTGCCCACTGGTTGCCTGCGCCGGCCAGCCAGGGCGCCTGGGCCGGGACGACCGCTCCCTCCATTCCCACACCCTGGGACAGCAACTGGAGGTCGAAGCCCTCCTTGCGGACCCGCAGGTCGAAGTAGATGAGGATCAGAACGGCGGCCATGAACGGTGTCGTGATGACCGACGACACGACGTTGATGACGGTGGCCAGTACCAGCGTCACGATCGAGTTGCTGTCGAGGGCGTAGGTCACGATTCCGAGCGGGATCCCGAGGATCATGCCGAGGATCAGCTGGAACAGGAAGGCCAGGAAGAGTGCGCCGAAGGTCGGCCACCAACGGCCCTGGACGAGCCTGAAGGAGCGGCCCAGCGCGTTCGACCCCCGCTGCCCCTCGGCGATCAGCACCGGGAAGGCCAGGGCCCACGCCGTTCCCAGCCAGATGGCGGGCAGGATCAGCGCCACGGCGGAGAGCACGAGCCCGCCGAACATCAAGAAGCCGAGCCAGAGGAGGGACCGGAGCCGGCCCGTCGCCGCCCTGAGCGACTCCCGCCAGTCCGGCGTGCCACCCAGATAGGCGACGCTCACCGCCCGCAGCACCGCCGCGCTGGCGATCAGGAAGGCCACAGAGGACAGGAGCTGGGCGGTGAGCATGCCGGCCGCCCAGGCGGCCGCCGCCCCGGTGTTGATCGTGGTGTTGCCCGCCGCGTCGAACTTCTCGATCTCGCCGGTACTGACCGAGGCCTGGATCAGCGCCGACAGGATCTCGACGGGGGCCACGACCACGAAGACGATGCGAGCCAGCGTCGCCAGGTTCCGACGCCAGATCTTGATGGCTACGTCGATGATCTCGCCGACCGACAGGGGCCGCAGGTCCGGCACCAGCACGGCCGCCAGCGTAACCAGCCCCGCCGACCCGGGACGCGAGAAGGCCGGCACCCACCCGGATGCCGGCCTTCCCGAAGCGTCGGGTCGATCTACAGCGTCTGGATCAGGGCGGCGTCGCCCTGGCCGCCACCACCGCAGAGGGCGGCTGCGCCGAGCCCGCCGCCACGGCGGCGCAGCTCGTTGATCAGGGTCATCACGAGGCGGGCGCCGGACATGCCGATCGGGTGCCCGAGGGCGATGGCGCCGCCGTTGACGTTGACGACGTCTTCGGAGATGCCCAGGTCACGCGCCGAGGCGATGCCGACGGCGGCGAAGGCCTCGTTGAGCTCGTACAGGTTGATGTCGCTGACCTGCTTCCCGGCCTTCGCCAGCGCCTTCTTGATGGCGTTGGCCGGCTGGAGCATCAGCGACGGGTCGGGGCCCGACACCATGCCGTAGCCGATCAGTTCGGCCACCGGCGTGCAGCCCAGCCGCTCGGCGGCGGCCTTGCTCATCACGACCATGGCGGCGCCCCCGTCGGAGATCTGCGAGGCGTTGCCGGCCGTGATCGTGCCGTCCTTGGCGAAGGCCGGGCGCAGCGCGCCGAGGCTCTCGGCCGTCGTCCCCGGCCGGACACCCTCGTCGTTCTCGACCACGATCGGGTCGCCCTTGCGCTGGGGCACCTCCACCGGGGTGATCTCGTCGGCGAAGCGCCCGTCCTTGATGGCGGCGGCGGCCCGCTCGTGGCTCTGAGCCGCGAATTCGTCCTGTTCCTGGCGGCTGATGTTGGCCGAGGCGTTGTACTTCTCGGTCCCGGATCCCATGTGGACCTGGTCGAAGGCGCACCACAGCCCGTCGTGGATCATCGAGTCGATCAGCTCGGCGTTGCCCATCTTGTAGCCCGCCCGGGCGCCGGGGAGGAGGTAGGGAGCCTTGGTCATCGACTCCATCCCGCCGGCGATCACGACGTCGGCGTCGCCGGCGTTGATCATCTGGTCGGCGGCGTAGA
>Ga0070695_100002404_pt1 | contig 10756 bp, 8 predicted proteins | sample KBSK1252metaG_FD_65471 | JGI IMG/M metagenome (GOLD analysis project Ga0070695, IMG submission 65471) | Corn, switchgrass and miscanthus rhizosphere microbial communities from Kellogg Biological Station, Michigan, USA - KBS K1-25-2 metaG | ecosystem: Host-associated > Plants > Roots >...
CGCAACACGCACGACCTGCTGCCGATGCCGTACTCGGAAGAGGCGCTTCGGCACACGATCCGGCGCGTGCGCCAGGTCTCCGAGATCCTCGAGCGGCCGTTGGTGCTGGAGAACCCGTCGTCGTACGTCGAGTTCAAGGCTTCGACGCTCAGCGAGTGGGAGTTCCTGGCGCGCCTGGCCCAGGAGGCCGACTGCGGCCTGCTGCTCGACGTCAACAACGTCTACGTCAGCTCCTTCAACCACGGCTTCGATCCCGCCGCGTACATCGACGCGATCCCGAAAGACAGGGTGGTGCAGTTCCACGTGGCCGGCCACACCAACAAGGGCACTCACATCATCGACACCCACAGCGACCACGCGTTGCCCGAGGTGTGGGAGCTGTATCGGCGCGCCTGGCGGCACACGGGCGGCGCGGCCACGCTCTACGAGTGGGACGAGGACATCCCGGAGCTCGAAGTGTTGCTCGAGGAGGCCAGGAAGGCGCTCGTGCATCGCGAAGCCGAGACGGTCGCGCATGCGGGCTGACCCGCAGCTGGCGCGCCTGCAGCGCTGGATGCAGGAGGTGGTCGTGCATCCCGGCACGATCCACGAGGCGCTGGCCTCTCCTACGGTCGTCGCCCAGGGGACCTCCGCCGCCGACGTGATCCTGCCGTCGCGCACGTTGGATCCGGCCGAGCGCCTCGAGATCTACCAGGGAATGTACGTGCTGCGCATGGCGGAGGCGCTCGCTTCGGATTATCCGGCGCTTCAGCACTTCCTGGGCGACCACGGCTTCCACGAGCTGGTGTCCGACTACGTGGAGGTGTTTCCCTCGCGCTCCTACACGCTGAATCGTCTGGGCGAGCACATGCCCGACTACCTGCGGAAGGCGCGCGCGCTGAAGCACCACGCGTTCCTGTCCGAGCTCGCCCGGTTGGAGCTCGCGGTGGCGCAGGTTTTCGACGCGCCGGAAGTCTCGCCGCTCAGCGAGGCGCAGATCGCCGCGGTGCCCGCCGAGGACTGGGCGCGGGCGGTGCTGAAGCCGGTTCGCGCGTTCCAGCTCCTGCACCTGCGCTACAACGCCAACGACTACGCGCAGGCTGTGAAGCAGGGGACGCGGGCCCCGCGCCCGCGCCGCAAGACGAGCTTCGTCGCGGTGTACCGACGCGACTACGGGGTGTATCGGCACGCCTTGCCGCGCGCGGCCCACGACCTGCTCTCGGAACTGGCGGGGGGCGCGGCACTCGGGGACGCCGTACGCGCGACGATGAAGCGGGGCGGCCGCGCGCGCGAGCAGCAGTACTTCCGCTGGTTCCGCGATTGGGTCGCCGGCGGGGTCTTCGCCTCGGTGCGGGTTCGTGGGCCCGGAAGGACTCGAACCTTCGACTAGCCGGTTATGAGCCGGCCGTTCTAACCAGCTGAACTACGGGCCCGAGCTAGGGTAGCCCGAACAGGCGCAGGAGTCGCGCGACGAGGCCGCGCGGCCGCAGCGCGTCGTGCACGTCCGGACGCAGCTCCTTCCCCAGGGCGAAGCCGGAGTCGAGCAGCCGCGCCACCACGGCAGGCACCTCGTCCGCCGCGGCGCCCGGGAAACGCTCGCGGCAAGCCGACTGGATCTGCTCGACGGTGTGTTGTCCGTCGAGCTGCTCCCATACGAACGACCCCGCGGCGGAGAGTTGCTCGTAGACACCGGGCCGCTCGGGATCCTGCAGCACCGCGACGCGGGCGCCGTCGGCCGTGGCGCGCGTGCTCACGACCACGCGCGCCGCTCGCGAGGGCCGATCGCGCGACTGCGCGAGCGCGCGGCCGTGCTCGCCCATCGAGCGCACCGCCGCCAGCAGATCGTCGCGGCGCAGCGCGCGCAGCCGCACGTCTTCGAGCGCCACCAGCGTGGCATCGCGCGGCGTCTCGGTCAGCAGCGCCGCCTCGCCGACGATCTCGCCGGGGCCCAGCGCCGCGAGCGGCCGCTCCGCCGCGGCGTGCTGCTTGCGTACCTCGACGCGCCCGGACTCGACCACGTAGCACACGTCGCCCGGATCGCCCTCGCGGAAGATGGTCGAACCCGCGGGGAACGTGCGTGCCTCGAGCCGCGCAGCCAGCTGTTGCAGCGCCTCCGGCTTCAGGCCGCGGAAGGGGCTCGCGCGGCGCAGCAGCGAAGCGACGAGCGCCTGCTCCGCCGCGGCCTGCAGGCTGGCGCGCGCCTCGGGATGGCTCTCGAGCAGCGCCTGGAAGTGCCGCCGCGCGAGCGTCGCCAGCAGCAACGGCCGCACCGCGGTGACCCGCGCCGAGCGCTGTTTCAGCGGCGTCAGAAGGCCGATCTCGCCGAACATCTCGCCCTCGCCGAGCCGGCACAACGGGACGTGCTGCGACCCGTTGGAGGTCGTGACGAGCACCTCGCCCTCCGCGATCAGGAACAGGCGATCCGCGGCGGCGCCCTCGTCGAGCACCACGGCGCCCTGCGGGTACGGCTCCTCGACTACCCGCGCGGCGAGCTGCTCGAGCACCGGCTCGGGCAGGCCCTGGAACGCCGGCACGCTCTTCAGCAGGCGGCGGCGTTGTTGCGAGGGGTCGGAGAGCAAGCTCTCTGGTTGCGTGGCGGCCTCCAGGCGGAGCGCCGATTGTAGCGTCGGCTCCTACAATCCGTCCGGCCATGCTCGACCGCGTCGCGCTCGCGCAGGACGCCCGGTCCCGGCTCGCGCCGCTGGAGCCTTTGCGGCGGCGCGTGGTGCGGGTGTACTGGATGCGCGGCCTGCTCGCGATCGGGACGGCCTGCGCGGCGACGGGACTCGGGCTGCTGGCCGCACTCGCCTCCGCCGTCTGGATGATCCAAGCCACCGGCGGCGCCGAGGGAGAGATCGTCGTGCGCCTGGTGCCTGTGCTGCTCGCGTTCCTGGCGCCGCTCGCGCTGATCGTCCCGGCCGCCGGCTTCGCGCTGCTCACGATCCTGAGGCGCTACGGAAGGGCCACCGTGCTGGAGTACGACGCACGCTTCCTCGAAGACGTGATGGCCCCGCTGCTCCGGGGCGCGGTCGAGGACGCGCGCCTCGAGGCGTCCGGCAGGATCGGCGACCAGGAGCTGCGCAAGAGCGGCCTGCTGCCGCCGGAGGCCAAGGCCACGGGTGCGTTGTTGTTGCACGGCATGACGCCGGGCGACGCGTTCACGGTCAGCGCGCTCGAGCTCCGGAGGCGCCGGCGTTTCAGGCGCGATGAGCGGCTGTTTCGCGGCCTCTACGCGAACATCGAGCAGCCCGGGCAAGCGCCGCTCCGCGACGCCGCGCTCTCCGAACTGGAACGGCAGCTCGGCGCGCCGCTGCGCGTGTTTTCGTACGCTGGCGGCGTCGCCCTCGCCCTGCCGTTTGCGCGCGCGCCGCTCCGGCCGCCGCGCGTGCGACCGAGCGACCCCGAAGAGCTCGCGCAGCAGGCGGTCTTCTACGCGCTGGTCGCCCTGACCGCTCGCTCGCTCGCGGCCGCTTCCGGCTAGCTGTCGGCACGAATCCGTCAGGACGAGACGGGCGCGCTGTGCGCCCACTCCGCGAACGAGCGCGGGGTGACGCCGAACAGGTCGCCGACCTTCGGATCGGGGTTCGGATGCAGCAGCCCGAGCAGGCTGTCGCTGCTAAAGCCGGCGCCCAGTCCGACTCGCTCCAGCGCGCGCAGCGCGAGGAGCGCGACGTCCGCCGGGACGGAGACGAACCGCACCCGCCGGCCGTGGCGTCGCGCGAACAGCGACAGCACCTCCCGGAACGGCACGCTCACGGGATGCGCGACGAGCAGCGGCTCCGGCGGCGCCTCCCGCTCGGCCGCACGTTCGATCCCGCTCACCACGTCGTCCCGATGCACCAAGTAGAGTGGCTGCCGCCCGCCGGAGAAGACCGGCAGCAGGGGCCACGCGCTCAGCTTCTCGAGCCTCCCGGCGAAGCCGCCCGGCGTGTCGGCGTAGATCACTCCAGGCCGCAGCACGCAGCCCCCGAGTTCGGCGACTCGTGCTTCAACGCGCAGCTTGGCTCGTCCGTAGAGCGAGACGCAGCCGGTGTACGCGCTGACGCTCGAGACGAACACGATCCGCGGCACGCGCGCCTCGCGCGCCGCCTCCAAGAGGCGGAACGACCCCTGTACGTTCACGCGCTCGATGGCCTCCGCGCTGCGCGGACGGAAGTCGTGGGCACAGTGAACCAGGACCTCGACGCCAGCGAGCGCTCCCTGCGGCAACGGCTCGCCCAGCGTGAAACGCAGCCAGCCCTCCTCCGCTCTCGTCCGTTGCAGCCGCAGGACGCTCTTTCCGTGTGAGACGAGCCTCCGGCACAGCTCCGCGCCGAGGAAGCCGCTGCTCCCGGTGACGGCCCACAGCCCGCTCACGTGTGGCTGGCGGCGGGATCGGCGCTGGCCAGCTCAGTGGCGATCCTGTGCGCGTTGGCCATCGCGGTGTAGGTGATGGTGGTCGCGGGCAGGCTGGGCAACACCGATGCGTCGACCAAATGCACGCGGCCGGTGCCCGACAAGCGTCCCAGCGTGTCGGACTCGAAGGGGCCCGGATCGCGTCGCATCGGGAAGATCGCGCCCACGTGGTTGCCCTCGCCGGGCCGACCCAGGCGCGTCGCCAGCGGGATCGGAAAGAAGCCCGTGAGCCGGGCGTCGCGGCGCAGCTTGCGCGCGAGCCGCGCCACCTTGCGCGCGAACGGCCGCATGTCGCCGGCGTCGAGGCGCAGCTCGATCGGGGCATCGGGATCGGGCGGCCTGAGCGCGCGCACCACGATCGGCGGCGCCTCCGAGGCGTGGAAGTAGCCCTGGAGCACGGCCACGCGCCCCAGCAGCATCGAGCTCAGGGCCTGCCCGAGCAGGCCCAGGCGGGCGAAACGCGCGCGCAGCTCGGACTCGAGCTGGCGGCTGAACGTGTAGAGCTGGAGGTGGACCAGCTCCTTCGAGATCGCGCGGTCGTCGATCTCGACGAAGAGCTGGGCGAGCGCATGCAGCTCCTCGCCCTCGACGCCTCCGGCCTTCTCCGCCAGCAGTAACGGCATCAGGAAATACGGGTGATAACGCAGCTCGAACGGCCGATCGACGGCCGCCCGCGAATGCAACACCAGCTTGGTCGTGGAGATGACGCCCAGTCCGACGAGCGCACGGCGGGCGCGAAAGGACTCGAGGCCGCCCCCGGCGACGCGACGCGCCACGATCTCGACGTGCGACTCCGCCTCCAGCAGGCGCTCCACCTTGAGCCCCGTCAAATGGCGGAAGCCCGGCCGGCCACGCATCTGTTCCAACACCTCGGCGGCGTCGAAGATCGCGCCGTACGGGCATCCCGTCAGGCACAACCCCACCGACCGACATCCCGCGCCGGCCTCGGGCGCGCGCACCGCCAGCCGCGCTTGGCCGACCAGGTAGCCGCGCGCACGCAGCTCCTCGCGGCGCCGCTGCATACGACGTTGCAACGCTTGCGCCTGCCGGCTCGGCGCCAGCACGCCCGGCTCCGCGCCGTAGTAGGGGAATGCCGCCTCGAGATCGTCATGCCCGCCGCAGAGCGGCATCCAACGCGCGACCGCCGCGTAATGGGGCGCGAGCGCCTGGAGGCCGCCCGGCCAGTCGCGAACGTCCTCGTCTCGAAACGGCAGCACCGCCGCACCCCAGACGCTGCTCAGGCCACCGCGGGCATGCGATTCCACGCAGCGCGTGCCGTGCTGCTGGAGCCGCGCCATCTCCTCGAGCGCGTAGGGAAACGCGGAGCCGAAGGCGAGCTTCAGCGGCAGGCCTTGGTTCGCCGGCAGCGCCGCGGGGCCCAGCTCGCCGATGCGCTCGCGCAGGCTGGGCGGATCCATCCGCGCGAGCGCGTCGAGGCGGGCCCGCCGCTCGGGCTCCAGCTGGGCGCCGACGTCGAGCAGCGTGACCTCGCAGCCGTGGTCGAGAAGCGCGCGCGCGGACGAGACCCCCGTGGGTCCGGAGCCGAGCACGTAGTAGTGAAGCTCGGGGCTCAGACGCGCCCGCCGCGCCAGCTCATGAAGCACAAGCCGGTGGCCAGCAGCGCGTACGGCCACCACACGATCGAATAGCGCCACAGCGCGGCGTTGGCGGCGGCCACCAACAGCAACCCCGCATGCAGGTTGAGGGCGGCGAAGAACCAGGCGCGGTCCGTCGGCGCGCCGAGGCCGCGCTTGAGCGGCAGCAACACGCCCAGCGTGGCGGCGAGGAAGAAGACGGCGACCAGGCCGCGCTTGACGAGCAGGAACGGCCCCGAGCGCACGCTCAGGAAGCCCAGGTAGCGCTCGCGATGCCCTGGAAGCAGCCGCGCGTCGGGGTGGCGCGCCTCGAATTGCGACTCGATCCGCGAGAACTCTGCAGCGGACACCCACTGCGGAATCACCCAGAGACCGTAGACGTGCGCCGCCACGTGGGCCATGTAGGCGGCGGGGTGCGACAGGATCGTGCCGCGGCTCAGCTCGCCGGCGATCCGATTCAGCGCGACCGTGCGCGGCAGCCCCGCGAGCGCCGGCGCGCCGCCTTCGTCGAGATAAGCCGCGAGGCGGCGGTTGGCCACGCCGAACATCGGGTTCCACTCCACGGCGCTGAACAGCACGCGCTCGTCCGGCCAGCGCCGCGCCTGCGCCGCGCGCCGCCACGGGCCGAGCTCGTCCGCCAGCTGTTGCGCGAGCGCGTCGTGACGCGGGTCCTCGCGGCCGTCGATCAGCTGCGCCACGTGTCCGATCATGCTCAGGCCGCCGAACTCCTGGAGCGCGAAGCTGCCGCGCCAAGCCAGGTTCGCCCCCGCAGCAGTCAGCCACAGCGCGGCCGCGGGGACGAGCGCCGCGAGCCATGCCTCGCGTGACGCCCGCAGCAGCAGCGGCAGGAGCGGAACCAGCAGCGAGAGTCCCGCGGGCCGCACCAGCACCGCGCCCGCCAGCGTCAGCGAGAGGCCGAGCCAGCGCAGCCGGGTCGCGTGCCGGTTGAGCGCCAGGAAGCTCGCGAGGTGCAGCACCAGCAGCGAGGCGAACGGGGCGTCGCTCAGCACCCCGAGCTGGAACCGTCCCAGCGCGGCGTTGGCCAGCGTGCCTCCTCCGACGAAGAGCGCGAGCGGCATGCTGCCGGTCGCGTAGCGGCACGCCTCGGCCAACAGCAGGGTGGCGCACGCGAACAGCGTCAGCTGCAGGGCCGGCAGCGAGCGCAGGCTCGGGTCCACGGCCCGCACGGCCGAGAGCAGCAGCGGGTAGCCGATCGATCGCGTGGGCTGCCAGTTGAGATAGCTGCTCGAGTCGGGAAACAGCTGGGGCAGCTCGGGCTCCTGCAGCAGGCCGAAGGCGACGAGCGCCGCGACCGGCGCCAGCGCGAGCGCCGCAACGCCCGCGCGCGCGGTCACGAGCGCTCGCGGTCGAGCAGCTGTCGGACCAGCTCCGCGAGCAGGCCGAGCCCGAACACCAAGAACGCGGCGAGCAGCCCGGCTCCGGACAACAGGTACCCGATCGGCCAGCGAGCCGTCGCCGCAAGGCCCAGCGCCAGGAGCGAGACGGCCACGCAGGCCAAGCTCACCAGCAGGAAGATCTTCAGCGGGTTGTAGTAGACGATCGCCTGCACGATGTACTGCAGCGTGCGCAGTCCGTCGCGGATGAGCCGCACCTTGGTCCGGCCCACTCGCTGGTGGTACGGGATCGGCACGTGCGAGACGAAGCGGCGCTTCATCAGGAACGCCAGCGTCAGCGACGTCGTGAAGCTGAATGTGTCGCACAGCTGCCGCAGGTCGCCGAGCACGGCCTCGCGTCTGATGAGGCGCAGGCCCGAATTCACGTCGGGAATGCGCCTGCCGGTGGTGAACTCGACCAGCAGCTTGAGCAGCAAGCGCAGCGGCGCCTTCAGCCACGAGCCGTCGAAGTGCGAGCCGCTGCGCGCGCCCACGACCATGTCGAAGCCCTTGCGATACTCGGCGAGCAGGCTGGGCAGCTGATCGACCGGGTAGGTGAGGTCGGCATCGGTGATCATGACCGTGTCGTGGCGCGCCGCCAGGATCCCGTCCTTCAACGACTTGCCGTAGCCGACGTTTGCCGCGTGGTGCAGCACGCGCGCTCCGGCGGCCGCGGCGATCGCCGCGGTGCCGTCGGACGAGCCGTCGTCCACGACGATGATCTCGTAGCCCTCCGCCGCTACGCCTGCCAGGGCGGCGCGCAACTGCTCGATCACCCTCCCGATCGCGGCCTCCTCGTTGTACGCGGGGACGATCGCGGAGATCATCCCGCCTGCCCGACTGTCGCGGTTTCGAGCGCGGCGGCGATCCGCTGCTCCTCCTCCGCTTCCGGCTGGCGCCCGTCGAGCCGCTCGAGCCAAAGCCCGAGCGCCAGAAGACCGTACAGTTTGAGCCCGTGGTCGGCACGCTGCGCGCGGTGCTCTTCGAGTAGCCAGAGCAGCGCGGTCGGCTCGAACCACTCGCGCATCCCCTCGCCGGCCACGATGTCCCTGAAGGTCGGCTCCAGCGCGCCGGCGAGCCAGTGCGAGACGGGGGCATTGAAGCCGCGCTTCGCGCGCCGCAGCACCTGCGCGGGGAGCCGCGTGGCCTGGCTCCGCAACAGCAGGTGCTTGCGACGCAGCCCGCGCAGTTTCCAATCCGCGGGCAGTCGCGCGGCGAATTCCATCACGCGATGATCGAGAAACGGCGTGCGCGCCTCGAGCGCGTGGGCCATCGTCTGGCGATCGAGCTTCACCAGGATGTCGTCTACGAGCCAGGTCTTGACGTCGAAATAGGTCGCCTGATCGACGAAGTCGCAGCCCTCGACCTCCGAGAAATGGTGCGCGCTGTCGGCGATCGGGTCAGCGTCCGCCAACTCGCGCCCGAGCTCGGGCCGCAAGAGCGTTCGCTTTTCCGCGGGACTGAAGATCTCGCGCCAGAGCGCGTGGGCGCGCCGCGGGCCGTGCGCGAGTCCGGTCCCCAGACGGCGGAGCTTCTCTTCCCAGGGAAGCTTGTCTCTCGAGGGCGGCGCCGCGCTGCGCGCCAGCCACCCCGCGAGCTGCAGGCCGGGACGCGGCACCCAATCGACCCAGCCGCGCAGGCGGTCGGCCACGTACGTTTCGTAGCCTGCGAACAGCTCGTCGGCGCCGTCCCCGGAAAGTGAAACGGTCACGTGGCGCCGCGTGAACTCCGCCAGGAAGAACACCGGGATCGCCGAGCTGTCGGCGAACGGCTCGTCGCAGTGCGAGAGCATCTCGTGGAGCCGGTGCGGCGCCGGCGCGACCGTGAGCTCGTGGTGCCGCGTTTCGAAGTGCCGCGCCACGAAGCGGGCCTCCGCCAGCTCGCTATACGAGTCTTCCTCGAAGCCGGCGCTGAACGTCTCCGGCCCTCCCGGCGGGCCCACGTGCGAAATGGCCGCCACGATCGCAGAAGAGTCGACCCCGCCGCTCAGGAAGGCGCCCAGCGGAACGTCGGCGACGAGTCGCAGCCGCACGGCATCGTCGATCAGCGCGCGGAGCGCCTCGGCGGCCTCCGCTTCGCTGCGGAAACGCGCCTTGTCCCGGTAACACGCAGCGAGATCCCAGTAGCGCAGACTGCGACCGGGGAGGCCGCGCTCGAAGACGAGCGCGTGAGCCGCTTCCAGCTTCCGCACGCCTTCGAGAATGCACGCGTTGCTCAACGTGTAGTTCAGCGACAAGTAGTGAGACAGCGCCCTCGGACTGACCTTGCGCGAGACCAGGGGATGCTCCCGCAGCGCCGTCAGCTCCGACGCGAAGGCGACTCCGCCGTCCGACAGCGGCTGGTAGTACAGCGGCTTCTCGCCCGCGCGATCGCGCGCCAGCACCAGCCGGCGCTGTCGCTCGTCCCAAAGCCCGAACGCGAACATACCGTTCAGGCGCTCGAGGCAGTCGATGCCCCACCGCTTGTAGGCCTCGATCACGACCTCGCTGTCGCCACGCGTCTTGAAGCTTGCTCCGAGGCCGGCCAGTTCGTCGCGCAGCTCACGATAGTTGTAGATCTCGCCGTTGAGGCAGATCCAGTATTGACCGCTGGTGTCGGAGAGTGGCTGATTGCTTTCGGCGCCGACGTCGATCACCGCCAGCCGGCGGTGGCCGAGCGCCAGCGGCCCGCGCACGGCGAATCCCTCCGCGTCCGGGCCGCGGTGGGCCAGCCGGCGCGTCATGCGCACGAGAGCCTGCAGATCGGGGGGGGACTCCCAGCTCAGGACGCCGGCGATGCCGCACACGCTGGGCGGATTCTAGGCGTCAACTCCCGCCGCTGGCCTTCTTGAAGTCTCCGGCCTTGATGATCGTGATCTTCGCGGGGTCGATGTGCCGCCGCATCGCGGCGTTCAGGTGCTCGACCGAGAGCTCGCCGATGCGCGACTCGAGCTTGTCGTCCCAGTCCAGCTTGCGGTTGGTGAAGAGGTAGTTCGAGAGCCGCGCGGCCAGGCCCTGGTCGCTCGAGCGGTTGAGATTCTGCTGCTGAAGCCAGCCGGACTTGGCCGTCTTGAGCTCCTCCTCGGTGAAGCCCTCCCTGAGCAGCTTCTCGAGCTCGTCCTTGAAGGCCGCCTCGACCTTGGCCACGTTCTGCGGCGCGAAGATCGCCTGTGCCGTGAAGCCGCCCGACTCGTCGAGGGGGCTCGCCTGAAAACCGGCGCCGACGCCGTAGCTCAGCCCTTCCTTCTGGCGGATGCGCTGGAACAGGCGCGAGTTCATCCCCGAGCCGAGGATGTAATGGCCGAGCAACAGCGCGGGGTAGTCGGGATGGTCGTCGCGCAACTTGAGGTTCATGCCGGCGGCCAGCGCGGCGTTCGCCTTGTCCGGGGTCTCGAAGGATTTGTTGGCGGCCGCG
>Ga0070695_100002406_pt1 | contig 10750 bp, 5 predicted proteins | sample KBSK1252metaG_FD_65471 | JGI IMG/M metagenome (GOLD analysis project Ga0070695, IMG submission 65471) | Corn, switchgrass and miscanthus rhizosphere microbial communities from Kellogg Biological Station, Michigan, USA - KBS K1-25-2 metaG | ecosystem: Host-associated > Plants > Roots >...
AGATTCCGAGGGCAGCTACGATTTGCGGTTGTGGTTAGACGCCGAACACCATACCGGCGAGCTCGTTGCTGAGATGGTCGGTGAAAGTCTCGATCTCCACGGTGGCGGCCAGCGCCAGGACGCCCGCGCGCAGAGGCGCGGTCTACCTTGGCGTTAGCGTCGAGATGGCGGGCAGGGCTGCGCCCGCTCACATGAGTCTTGGACGGGGAGAGGCGCTCTTACAGCGTATGGGCTACGCTGGCGCCCCGCAGGTGCGGGACGCCATGCTCGTAGCGCGCCAGACTTTTACTCGGTCGTGGTGTCCGCCGGCAGGCCAACCTGGCGAAGCAATGCTGAGCGCTGCTCCCGCAACGCTTGATTGCCGGGAGACTGATCGATCAGGTCGTTCAGCGCCGCAATCGCGTCGTACCAGAGGCCGGCTTCGGCGTACAGGTTCGGAAGGTCCGCCTTGGACGTCCCTGAGACCTTGGTGGCCAGCCCGTCGGGCATGGATACCCGCTCGACAGTTCCGCCGGCCAGGATGTCCTTCGACCGGCGTCCGGTGTCGGGCATGACGGCGACGTACCAGTTATAGGAAACTGCGGGAGCCAGCCGGACGCCGTGGTCGGCCAGCCGGACCCGATGGACGCCCGCCGCGACGGGCGGCTCGATGCGGAGCTCGACGAGGGGGTCGCTCTTCTGCGGATCGACGAGGGTGAGCTCGACCGGGTGTGAGCTGGGGCTCGAGATGAACCAGTAGAGCACCGGCTGCTCGCTGGTGGTCAGCCCGGTGTGAGCCGGAGCCAGCACCGACAGGATGAACGCCTCCCGGCCGGTTCCGCGGGTGCCGCCGCCGACCCGGCCCCCCGGGGCGCCGCGCAAGGGCGGCTTGTAGACCGGCGCCGATGCGGTCGCCTTGTTGTCGGAGGCGGCGGTATCCGCGGGCTTCTGCTGGGCGTGGCCCGGCGACGAAATGGTGATGACGGAGACGGAACACAAGGCGATGGATGCGATCGCGATGCGTCCTAGTGACCGAGAACTCGATACTGCGCTCATTCCGGTACCTCCCGCGGGAACCTGCTTCCGGCGACACTGGGTGTCGCGTGCGGAGCTTCTCCCGCTTGTGACGATTGCGATCCGGCGAGCTTCCTCTCGCCGAGGACTCGATAGATCGCGACCAGCTGCTGCTTCCCCTTGAGCCGGGCCTCGGCGACCCGCTCGGTGTCGAACACGTCGGCCACGTACGCGTGCGTGGAGTCCCCGATGAGGGTCCGGCACGGCCGGGCGAGAGGCTCGGGCGGGTGCACGTCCTTGTCGAAGCTCTCCAATCTCGAGGCGGTGTTCAGGGTGTCTCCCACCACAACGTACTCCCATCGATCGGCGCTGCCAAGCGTCCCCGAGACGGCCTCTCCGGTGACGATCCCGACCCGCATTCCGGTCACCGGCCGTCCGGCCGCCTGCCAGCCCTGGTTGAGCTCGAGCAGCCGGCGCTCCAGCGCGAGAGCGCACCGGACGGCGTTGACGGCGTCACGCGCGATCTCGGCCTCGGTGTGCCGGGGGACAGGTACTCCGAAGATCGCCACGATCGAGTCGCCGGCATACTGTCGAATGACGCCTCCGTGACGGCTGATCTCCGGCGCCAACGCGCCCATGTATTCGTTGAGCCAATCCATGAGCGCCTCCGGACCGACACGCTCGGAGACCGTCGTGAAACCGGTCAGGTCCGTGAACAGCGCGGTGACCACAAGGCGGCGGGGACGGGGACGTCCGCCCCCGGCGAACTGCTCCCGTTCCCGCCAGATGTCCTCCGCCACTTCCTTGGACACATGCTGCGAGAAGAGACGCATCAGCATACCGCGCTCCGCGCTCTCTCGATACGAATGATACGCGACCAGGAAGCCGGTCGCGCCGAGCCAGGAGAGCCAGGGCGGCAGGACGGGCCACCACCACCCTTCGAGAAAGGCGACGTAAGCAGTCCCGGCGATCACGATGAGGCCCAGGCCAACGGTCACGGTGAGGCTCCACGCCTTGAGCGTCCGGATCCCGAGGAACGCGCCCAGGCCGGCCCAGAGGAGGATCCACAGCCAGCCGACCCACTGGGGAGGGCTCAAGAGCGGCCGCTCGCTCTTGAGCGCGATCCGAAGGAGCTGGCTGACGAGGTGGGCATGAATCTCGACGCCCGGAACATACTGCTTGGGTCTCTGGCCGGCGCTGAGCGGCGTATAGAAGTCGTCCTTGACGCTCTCGGCGGTCACCCCGATCAGCACGACGCGGTCTCGTACCATCTCGGCCGGCACCTCGCCTCGCAGGACGGCGCCGAGCGTGATCCGCTGGAAGGGCTCGGGGCCGACGCGATAGTCCGCGAGGAACTGGTAGCCGGCTGCGTCGAGGCCGACATACGGTCCATCGTTCGGCCCGAGGGGGCGAATGGCGGTCGGGCCGAGCCGGACAATGGTCTCGTCGGTCGGGTCGGCCCCGAGCCCCAGCCCCTCGTGCTTCAAGTGGAGCAGGGCCAGGCGGAGGGCGAATGAATACAGCGTCGTCTGGCCGTCGTCCAGGAAGAGGAGGCCTCGCCGCACCACGCCGCCCGAGTCGACCACGATGTCGTTGAACCCCACCTTCTCCGTGCCTTTCACCACCCTGGGCGGCCCCACCCCGGCCGAGGAACCATCGGCGAACTTGGTCACCACCACGATCGGATGTGGGCCGCGCAGAATCCACTCGAGCTCGAGCGTACCCGGTGCGACCGGCACGTCCCGATAGATGTCCAGCCCGACCGCCCGTGGGTGGAGGGCGAGCAAAGCGTCGAGGGTCTGGGTCAGCACTCCGTCGGGGAGCGGCCAGGTGCCCTGCTCCTGGATGTCACGCTCGCTTATGGTGACCACGACGATGCGCGGATCGGCCGCCGAATCTTGTCCCGGCGCCCGGATCCGGAGGAAGCGGTCGTAGAGATCAAGCTCCGCCGACTCGAGGAGCCGGACCCCGCGGAGGCCCAGTACGAACGCGGTGACGGCGATGGCGACGAGGACCGCGACAGCCCAGCCGGGGAGGGAGGTCGGCAATTTGAGGCGGAGCCGGAGCATGTCAGAAGGCCGCCAGCATGAACTGGAAGTGCACGCCGGCCTGACCCTTGTCCCCGTTGCGGCCCCTCGTGACCACGGCGTCCTGGAGCGAATCGGGCTTGCCCGCCAGCTTGACATCGCGCAGCCGATAGCCGAAGTACACCTCGAACTGCGGCTTCACGGATACGACCCCGGGGAAGGTGAGGGCCCACCGGAGGCCGAGACCGACGCTCGAGATATCGGGTGGATCGGGCGTGTCACCCCGCGAGCTCCAGGCGCGCCCGTAGTCGAAGAAGGGCGCGAGCTCGAGGTAGTCTGCCCACGGTGCGTTGCGAACCAGCGGCACGCGCAGCTCGACCGAGGCCAGCACCGCATTGTCCCGCACCAGCGTATTTTCCCGGTAGCCACGCACGGTATAACGTCCGCCCACCGACACTTGCTCGAGCGTCAGGAGGGGATCTGGGGTGAGCTGCACGTCCGCCCGGACGATCACCTGGCTGTTCAGTATGGGAAGGCGACTCGCCCACTGAGCCTGGCCCAGCCAGGAAAAGAATATCCCGTCGGGGACGTCGGGGTCGAGATTCACCGTGGCCCCGAGCGCGTCGAGGCCGATCGAGAAGCGTGACCGCAGGGCGATGACCTGGTTCTGGGTCCGATGAATGAAGTCCTGGGCCACGCGCAACGCGGTCACGACGGTCTCGCCGTTTTGCCGGGATCCCGGCAGGAGCGGAAAAGGGATGCCCAGGAGCGAGGTGGACTCCTCGAGCCGCTCGCCAATGAGCTCGACCGCCACCGTGGTCCGCGAGGTGCGATAGAGCGGCTGCCGGACTGCCGCGGTGAAGATCTCCGACTTGCTTTCGATCTCCAGGTCCTTGAACTGCTCGTCGATCACGTTGTGCGCGTTCCGCCGGTACTGGAAGCTCACCGACGTCTCCCACGCATTGAGGGGAACCGAGTACTTGAAGTCCAGGAGCGGATCCAGTCCCTCGGACTTTCCGTATCGGAGCGTGAGGACGTCGCCCCAGCCGAGCAGATTCACGTCTTCCACCGTGACGATGCCCCGCACCGAGCCCACGGAAGGGGACTGGTAGTTGTTGACGTCCAGGAGGAGGCGGAAGGGCTGTCGATCCTCAACCTGCACGTCAAGCACGCTCTCGCCCGGCCGGAGGCCGGGCTTGAGGTTTACCCGGAGGCGCTCGATCCGCGAATCGTCGAGGAGCAACTCGATCTGGCGCTGGAGCTCGTTGACATTGAGCGGGGTGCTGGGCGAGAGGCGCCGGCGGAGATAGCCGGTCCGGAACCACCGGTTACCGGTGATGTTGATCTCGCTCAGCCCGCCCTCGATGACCTGGTAGGTCACGCGGCCATCCCGGATGGTCTGGTCGGGGAGGATCACGCCCGAATGCACGTAGCCCCCTTCCAGGTACAGCCGCAGGAGCTCGAGCCGCAGGGCCTGCAAGTCCTCCTGGGAGAGATACCGGTTCTCGTAACGCGCGGTGATCTTTGCCAGGGTCTCGGAGGGGAAGGCGGTGTTCCCCTCGATGATCACGTGCTGGACGAGGACGCGCACCCGCGGCAGCTCGATCTCGGGCCGCCGCGGCGGCGCCAGCGGCGGGAGGAACCCTTCAGGCGATCCGGTGGGCGGGACCTGACCGATGGCCACCCCTGGTCGCAGCACGAGGAGCAGAAGGACGATGAGCGCGACGCGCCCCATCCTGCCGCGCATGGGAGACCACCCACGCGCGGCCCAGCTTGGGGCTCCCCTCAACGGCCACACGAGGCGTCGAGATACGACAGGCGGAGCCCCGGCCATTCGCTGGCGAGGAACCGTGCCGCGCTCCCGGCCGCACGGGCCGTAGGAGGATCGCCCAGCGCGCTCGGCAGGAGGCCGCCCGGCTCGAGAGGCAGCCCCTCGCGGCCGGCGACGACCAGGCTGCTGGACTTGCCCTCGGCCAGGCGGGCCGAGCAGGAGGCGCGCATCAGCGCGGCGGCTTCCAGGACCTCGGCGGAGAGCTCGGCGAGGCTGCCGCTCACGTCGGTGACCACCGCGTTGATGCTGACCGTTCCGGGGGAGCTCAGCGCCGACGACGCCGTCACCGCGGTGTCGATGGGCGTGGAGCTGAGCATCACGTTCGCGAAGATATTGATATTGCCGCCCGGACCGCCGAAGGCATCCGCGTGGATGCCGCCGTGATCCAAGACCACGAACGTGAGCGGGTGCCCGCTCGTGCCCAGAGTGATGTTGCCGCCCCCGCCGACGCCGCTCCGCACGCTGGTGGTGATGGAGCTGTCGATCAAGAGCAAGGTCGAGCCGGTCGAGGTGATGGTGATGTTGCCGCCGTCGGCCAGGGCCGAGTCGGTGGTGACGGTCGAGCCGTTCAGCGAGAACAGGTCGCCGAAGGTGATGTCGATGCTCCCGGCGGTGGCGTCGGCGGTGCCCGTGCTCGCCGCCGAGATGGTGCCGCCGTCGCGGATCTGGATCTGAGGCGACCGGATGGTGATGTTCCCGCCCGGCGCGCTTCCGGCGGCGGTGGTGAAGATCCCGCTGCGCGGATCGGTGAAGAAGTCGCTGAAGGGGGTCGGCAGTACGGAGCGCCCAGTGGGGGAGCCGCCGCTGATGGTGAGCGAGGTGCCGAGGTTCAGGAGCACGTTTCCGCCGGCACCGGTAGCCTGATCGATGCTAGCACTCGCGATCTGGCCGCCGTTCTCCAGCGCCAGGGTGCCCGCGTTGATCGAGATATTCCCGGCCCGCCCCGACTGCAGTGTGCTCGTGCTGATGAAGCCGTTGTTGAGGACGAGCTGGGGCGCCGAGATGGTGATGGATCCGACATCGTTGAAGAAGGACTCGCTGGCGATTCCGGCCCCGTTGGAGATGACGACGGGGCCGGTGGCGACGAGGGAGACGTTGCCGCCCTGGCTCCCCGCGAGGACTCCGCTCTGAATGGTGGCGCCCCCGGTCAGCGTCAGCGAGCCGAAGCGGCCCGAGATATTGCCCGGCAGCCCGAGTTCCGGCGCCGTGGGATCCGCGAAGAAGCTGGCCGTGCCGATCCCCGTGAAAGGATCCTGGATCGACGCGGACCCCGTCGAGATCACGCTCACGTCACCCCCCCGCCCGGGACCGATGACGGCGCTCGAGATCTGGGCGCCGTTTCTGAGCGTCATCTGGGGTGCCGTGACGACGACGTCCCCGCCACGGCCGGTGACTGCGGTGGACGTGATCGTCGCCCCGGTGTCCAGAGTCAGGGAGCCGGCCGATACGGAGAGCTGCCCTCCGTCGCCCGCCTCCGCGATGCTCTGGAGCGTACTCCCCTCCGCGACGAGCATGGTCCCGGTTGCGGTGGCCGAGATAGTTCCATTCCGGGCAGCCCCGTCAGCCTGGTTCAGGCTCAAGACGGCGCTGCCACCCGTGACCGTCAGGGAATCGCCCGCGAGGGAGATATCCCCCCCCGCGCCGCTTCCCGCCCGAATCGTCAATGCCACGGCGCCGTTCGTGAGCTCCACGCTGGCCCCGCCGAGGCGAATGTCTCCTCCGCGCCCATCGCCGGACGTGGACGAGATCAGTGCCGAGCCATTGGTGATCGACAGTGGGCCCGTCGCGGTCAGCTCGATACCGACCGGCGCGCCATCCACGGCACCGGTGCCGGCCAGGATGGTGGTGGAGTCGATCAGCAGGTTGCCGCCGCGGATGACCACGCTGCCGGCGGGATCACCGCTGACGTCGATCGTGCTGCCGGACACGGTGACGGACCCCAGGGCAGCAAAGCCCGGCACCTCGAGACCCGGGATCGGCACCTCGCCCGCCGAGTTCACGCTGACGAGCCGCACGTGGCCGCCCGGGAGGGCCAGCGTCGCGCCCGTGACCTGGATCTGGCCGCCGACGAGGGAAATGGTCTGGCCGACAGGTGGATCCGGTATCCCGCCGAGCAGATTGCTTCCGTCGACCACGATCGATCCGGTGGGTGGGCCGAGGAAACCGAAGGCCGCCGGCGCGGCGACCGTGAGCACGTTCTCCCGCCCGAGGCTGGCGAAGAACTTTCCCGCCGCCGGATCGTTCAGGCACCCTCCGGAGCCCAGGCACAGGTAGTCCGCCGTGCTCAGATGAAAGGCTCCGCCGATGTTGAGGCTGGCGCTGGGCCCCAGCATGACGCCGGCGGGGTTGAGCAGGAAGAAGTTGGCGCTCGGCATGAAGGTCCGCGTGTCGATGAGCCCGTTGATGGACGAGAGCTGGCCGCCGGTCACGCGGCTGATGACGTTGCTGGTCGAGGCGGGGCCGGTGAACGTCGCGCTCTCGCCGGCGCCCACGTTGAACTGGCCGAAGCTATGGAAGAGGTTATTGCCGACGGTCCGACCGACACCCGAGCCGATGACGAAGTTCGGGCCCGTCAACGACCCGGCGGTGCCCGGCCGGAGACTGCCGTCGATGCTGATCTGCGCACCGACGGCAGCCGGGAGCAAGGCGCCAACGAGCGCGAGAGTGCCCGCGATGAAGGCGCGTCCGTACCTCACGATGAGTCCCGAAGGCCCCTGTCTATAACAGTGTCATTCTAGCCTGGTTGGCGATGCATATTCCCGGCGGTGTGAGCTCGGGGGCGGGGCCATCGGGGGCGAAGTCCGTCTCCGCTCCGTTTGGACAGAGGCTGATGCCAAATTGTGCCCCGCTCTCCGGCTGGATATCGTTGATGTTCACGCTCGTCGCGAACTTGCCCCCGTTGATGATGATGTCCGCACTACGGATGACCTTGACGATCCCCAGCGGGGCCCCGGTCGGGCTCGAGAGCTTCGTGATCACGAAGCTCACCCCGTTGGTGGACAGGTCGAAGGTGCGGGTGACGTTCACCACCACCTGGAGCGATGACAGTGCGGTGTTCCCGTTGACGTTGCCGTCGAGGAACGTCACCTTGTAGTTCTCGGCCGGGTCGGCGGGGGGCGACGCCGGGCTGACAATGAACGCGATCTTCCGGACCAAGTACTTCCCGAGCTGTCCACCCTTCGCCTTGGCGAACGTGGCGCAGCAGGGCGAGGAGAGGTTGCCGGCGAGCCCTGAGAGATCGACCCGCGCATCCGGGTTATTGACGAGGTCGGTGCCGATCGTCTCGAAGCCATCGCAGAGGCTCTTGAAATTGTCCGCGGGGTTGCTGCCCAGGTACACCTTTATCTCGCCTAGATCGACCCCAGAGCTATCCACGAGCTGGATTTCAACGCGGAGCGATCCCCCCTTGCAGTCCGAGTATGTGAGGGGCCCCAGGCGGCTGTCGAGGGGGCTCGCTTCGGTCCCGGTGAACACGTTGTAAGCGAAGCCCAGCGTGTTGAGGTTCTTGAGCTGGAGCTGTCCCGCCGCGGGCAGGAAGGCCTCCCGGGACGCCTCGTACCGTGTGCCCGCGGCGCCCGGCAGTAGTAGCGTGTCGGCGAGCGAGACCAGCGGGACTCCCGCGGCGCCGGCCGGCGCGAAGGACCCGCACCAGAGCTCGAACGAGATCGGCAGGTTGGATTGATCGTTGATGTTGCGAGTGTCGTTGACGGCAGGGGCCTTCGGTTCTGCCCGACACCGCTCGATCGCCGCCGAGAAGTTCACCCAGCGGTTCGCGCCGATCTCGGTGGCGAGGGCCAGCGCGGTTTCCTCGACTCCCCCGTTTTCATCGGTGACGTTCGCGAACCCGCCGTGGGCGCTGGCCGTGAGCTGGAGCACTTCATTGGCGCCGTTGAACTTGGCGACGAGCGTGCCCACCTGAACCGGCGAGCACGTGCTCGGGCAGCTGATGCTCTTGCTATCGTTCACGCCGGTGAAGCTCCCGAGAGATCCGGTCCAGCTCCCGTTCGTACCGCAGGGGTTCAAGGTCGGGAACGCGTTGTTGCAGGGCACCGACACCGTCGCGCTCACCGTGTTGCCCTGGCCGTCCACCGTCGCGCCATTGATCGCGAGCGACAACCGGAGACAGGAGTCGCTCGCGTCGTCCATGTCGGTCGAAACCGTTCCCGCCTTGCAGGCGGTCGCGCGGAGGCTGCTGCTTGTTTTGAAGGAGCCGCTCATCGCCGCGGTGGCGGCATAGCTCGTGGCCTGAGTCGACGTCAGCGTTCGGAGGTCCCCGGCCTGGGTGCCGTAGGTGAGGGTCAGGACCCTTCCCGCGACACGGGACGTGATCTTGAGCCCCTTGAGACTGACCCGATCGGCGGAAGCCCCCGAGTCGAACTTCTCGATCCGCGCCAGCGACGTCGCCGAGACGTCCTGGAGCGTGAACGTGTCGGTGCTCAGGGCGGCTGTCGGCGCCGTGTTGCCGCTCGGGAAATGGACCGTGCATGGCCGCACCGGGCATGCCAGGACCGTGAGCGTGTCCGTCACATCGGTCGTGATGGTCGGCGCCGGGGCCACCGAGACTTTGCTGAGCACGAGGCCGCCCCTGATGAAGGGCGGCACTGCCGTTGCCGGCTCCGCGTCCAACGTGTTCGTGCCGTCCGTGATCCTGACGAAGATCTTCGCGTCCGACACGGTCGCCGACACGAGAAGGGCGAGCGCGCAACCCAATGAGAGGAAAAGCTTACGCATGGTGCAGTCTCCTTACAGCCAGTTGTTGATGAGAAGAAAGGGTGACCAGAATCCGGGATGCTCGTAGCGTGGATCGCTCAGCAGCTTCACCTGCGCGCGCTGGAGGGCTACCCCTCTGGAGACCGAGGGGTTCTTGAGCTCGCGGTAAAAGTCCGTGATCAGGCCGGCGGACGCTTCATCGTTGACACTCCACAGCGTGGCCACCGCGCTCCGGGCGCCGGCCTTGACGGCGACGCCGGCCAGACCCAGCGCCGCCCGGTCGTCACCCTCCGCGGTATCGCACGCGCTCAGCGTGAGGAGCTCGAGGGGCTCGTCCCGGTACTTCAGCACACCGATCAGCTGATCGAGTCGGTCCATCGTCAGCTTGCCGTCGAAGGCGAGGAGGAAGGTCTTGTCCACATCCCCGCCGAACTCGCCATGCGAGGCGACGTGGAGAATCGAGTAGGTGCCTGTCTTCAGCTCGCGCTCGAGATTGGCCACCGAGAATTGCGCATTGAGGAGCGTGGTTCCCCCGAAGACCTCCCGCACGTTGGCGATCTCCGTCCCGACCTCGGGCAGCGGCGCGAACCCCTGGACCGACTCGGTCACCCCAACGGCGAGAATCCGGGGATGCTTGCGATCGAGCGGCCGCGGGTCCGTGAGCTTGAGGCCCGGGGTGATGGCCAGCGCGTATTTCGCCACCAGGAACTGCCGGCCGTCGTGGAGGGCCGCCATCGGAATCGTGCGGAGCGGGCCGTCCGGCACGAACACCAGCGTGTCGATCTTCGCGGCGGCCAGCTCCCCCTCCAGCGGGCGGATCAGCCAGTCGTGAAGCTGCCGGGCGTGGCGGAGGTACTGGCGGGTCGTCCGGCGCTCGAGCATGTGCCGGAACTGCCGGACCTCTCGCGTGAGCCTGGCTTCCCCGATCGGCACCACGAAACGCTGGAGCCCGGACGGGAGCGTCACCAGGAGCTCGATTCGATCCGCCAGCACAATGGGATACACCACCGCGGCCGTGGGCGATACGACGTCGAGCTGGGTCATCCGCGACAGCGCGATGTCCACGCAGTCGTCGCGGAAGTAGTCGCGGAGCTCCGCGACCTTGAAGGATTCCACGACTTCCCGCGCCTCGGTGCGAAGGGCCAGGCGCTCCGGGGCGGAGAGCCCCGCCCCGCTCGCGCCCGGCCCC
>Ga0070695_100002408_pt1 | contig 10746 bp, 9 predicted proteins | sample KBSK1252metaG_FD_65471 | JGI IMG/M metagenome (GOLD analysis project Ga0070695, IMG submission 65471) | Corn, switchgrass and miscanthus rhizosphere microbial communities from Kellogg Biological Station, Michigan, USA - KBS K1-25-2 metaG | ecosystem: Host-associated > Plants > Roots >...
CGATTACTTATGGACAAGCTTCCCAGCGTCACAACCGTCATCCTCAATTGGAACGGCCTCGCCGATACGCGCGAGTGCCTCAGTAGCCTCCGCTCCGCCGATTACCCCAAAAACCGCATCGTCGTCGTCGATAACGGCTCGCGTGAAGACGAAGTCTCGGCTCTCGCCGCCGAATTCGTTGACTTTATCGAGATCATCGGCCTGTCTGAAAACCGTGGTTTCGCGGGCGGTGCGAACGCCGGCATCCGCCGCGCACTCGAAATCGGCACAGACTACGTCCTCCTCTTGAACAACGACACGATCGTCGATCCGACGTTCCTCAGCGGGCTTATCGAGGGCGTGCGCGATGTCACCGACCTCGCCGCCGCTAACCCGAAGACGCTCTTCTACGGCGAGCCGCGCACTATCTACTCCACTGGCGGTTCTGTCAGCCTCTGGCGCGGCGTGGCCAGGCAGATCGGCCGCGGCGAGTCTGACGTTGGCCAGTACGACAAGCGCGCCCACCGCGACTACGCGGACGGCGTCTGTATGCTCATCCCGACCTCAGCCATCCGCAAGGTCGGCCTGCTCGACGAAGAGTACTTCGCTTACTGGGAAGAGACTGACTGGTGCCTCCGTGCCCGCGACGCTGGCCTTCGCTGCTACTACATCCCGAATTCTCGAGTCTGGCATAAGGCCGAGCGATCCCAGTCGCCCGACGCGAAGTTCCACTACTTGTATCGGCGTAATGCGCTTCTCTTTGTACGCAAGCGCGGCAGCAAGCTCCAGGTCGCCACGGCAATCGCCGCGCAAGCGTTCTTCTACGCGCCGCTGTATTTTCTCCGCCACCCGACACGTATCGGCCGCGCCGCCGCCGAGGTTCGGGCGCTTTTCTGGCACGCTCGCAAGCAGCCACGCAACCAACCCAACGGCCGGCCGTTAACGTAAACGATGACAACCACCGCAACGACCACCAAGCGCACGACCGGAAAGTCGCCCTCCGGCGGCCGTGATGGCACGCTCAAGGGACTCGTCCTCAGCGGCGGCAAGGGAAGCCGCCTTCGCCCGTTCACGTATACCAACGCCAAGCAGCTTGTGCCGCTAGCCAACAAGCCCGTCATCTTCTACACGATCGAACAGCTTGTTGAGAGCGGTATCACGGACATCGGCATCGTCATCGGTGACACCGGCGAGCAAGTGAAGGTGGCCTGCGGTGACGGCTCGCACTTCGGCTGCACGATCACTTACATCCAGCAGGACGCGCCCCTCGGCATCGCCCACGGTGTCGCGGTTGCTAGAGATTTCCTCGGCGACTCCTGTTTCGTCCTCTACCTCGGTGACAACTTCCTGATGGGCGGCATTCGCTCGTACGTCGAGCAGTTCACCGCCAATGATTGCGCCTCGCAGATCCTCCTCCACCCCGTCGCGAACCCGGAGGCGTTCGGCATCGCGGCGATGGATGGCGATCGCGTCGTCCGCATAGTCGAGAAGCCTAAGGAGCCGATGGGCAACCTCGCCGTCATCGGCATCTACATGTTCTCTCCCGCCGTCCACGAGATCATCGAGCACCTCACACCCTCCTGGCGCAACGAGCTCGAGATCACCGACGCCATCCAGGGCTTAATCGATGGCGGGCAGCGTGTCGACGCCGGCGTGCTAGACCGCTACTGGATCGACACCGGCAAGATGGACGACATGCTCAACGCCAACCGCATGGTTCTCAGCGAGCTGCAGCCGCGCTGCGACGGAACGATCGACGAGAAGACCCGCGTCCACGAGCCAGTCGTCATCGAAGCCGGCGCCGTCGTCGAAGACTGCGTGCTGCGCGGCCCCCTGATCATCGGCCGCGACACCCACGTCGTCTCCTCCTACATCGGCCCCAACACCGCCATAGACGCGCGCTGCTACATCAAGGGCTGCCGCATCGAAGACAGCATGATCATGGAGGACACCCGCCTAGAAGACCTCCACTGGCCGCTCACCAAGAGCATGATCGGCCGCAACGTTGAGCTGAGGGGCGGCGAAAGCGCCAGCGGCAGCTACTCGCTCACCCTCGGCGATCACTCGAGAATCGATATGCCGGATGGCTAAGACTTACCTCGTCACCGGCGGATGCGGATTCATCGGCTCCAACTTTATCCTCCGCTTGCTCGCCACCCGGCCCGACGCCAGCGTCATCAACCTCGACAAGCTCACTTACGCCGGCAACCCGGACAACCTCCGGGACGTCGCCGACCACCCCCGCTACACCTTCGTCCACGGCGACATCTGTGATGCGTCCGCCGTAGTCCCGCTGATGACCGAGGCCAACTACGTCGTTCACTTCGCCGCCGAAACTCACGTCGACCGCTCGCTCCTCGAGCCCGGCGCTTTCATCCAGACTGACGTCGCCGGCACCTACACGCTTCTGGAAGCCGCGCGCCGGAACCCCCGCCTCCAGCTTTTCCTCCACATCTCGACCGATGAGGTGTACGGCGAAGTGCTTCCGACCGATCCTCCATCCATGGAGGGCGACCTCTTCAAGCCGCGCAGCCCCTACTCGGCGAGCAAGGCCGGCGGTGAGATGCAGTGCAAGGCCTATGTCGAGACGTACAACCTGCCCGTTGTCGTAGCGCGGCCTGCCAACAACATCGGGCCGCGACAACACGTCGAGAAGCTTGTCCCGCTCGTAGCGACTAACGCATTGCAGGACATGCCGATCCCCGTTTACGGAGATGGCCAGCAGACGCGCGACAAGCTCTTCGTAGAAGACCACGTCGAAGCGCTCGACCTCCTCCTGCACGAGGGTGTCCCCGGCGAGGCCTACAATATCAGCGCCGACAACCAGGCCCCGAACCTTCAGGTCGTGGAGATGATACTGGACCTGCTCGAGAAGCCACGATCGCTTATCCGCTTCGTCGAAGACCGCGCCGGCCACGACCGCGGCTACTACCTCAACAGCGACAAGATCCGCAAGCTCGGTTGGATGCCGAAACATGACCTGAAGTCTGCCGTCCAGGAAACCGTCGAGTGGTACTTGCAGAACCGTTGGTGGTGGGAGAAGGTCCGCGACGAGCGCTTCCAGGAGTACTACGACCAGCAGTACGGACGGCGTCTCGCCACCGCGAAGCCCTACACAGAATGATCGACAAAGTCAGCCTCGAGCCCGCGAAGTACGTGCTCACGAAGGATCACGGTGGCAACGAGAACGGCTTCCTGATCGAGATGTTTAAGGACGGTGACAAGACCGTCGTCTATCTCTCCGCAGCAACACCCGGCGCCTTCAAAGGCTACCACCTGCACCGAGTGCGAGCAGCTCGCTACGTCTGCCTGCGCGGCCGGATGCGCATCATCCTCTACCAGCGCAACGGTGACAGATGGGTCCGCGAGGAGCACATCCTCGACGCCTCCGAGCCCAGGCGCCTCTTCATCCCCAAAAACGTGGCGACCGGCCTCGAGAACATCGGCGACGAAACAGGCTGGCTGGTGAATTACCCGGATCCGCCGTACGACCCATCGCTAAAAGACGAACAGGTCGAGTACACACAGGAAGAGCTCGAACAAGGCATCGTCAAGTAGGGGCGCCCGCTTGCTGCGCCCAAACAGCGCAGCTTCACCAGAACCCCGCTGGCCACCCGTCGTTAACATTCTCGCAAGCTATTCAGACGTAAGAGGTGCAGACATCCTGCCATAATGAGAGCCGTATGAAGACAGTGATCACCGGCGCCGGCGGCCAACTCGGCCGAGCGCTCCAGGACGCACTCGCGTCTCACGAAATCGTTGCCCTGGACCACGCTGCGCTAGACATTACGAATCGCGACGCCGTGCGTGCTGCGATTTTCACTGCCGGCCCGGACGTTGTCATTCATCCCGCCGCGTGGACTGACACAGTAGGATGCGAACGCGATCCCGAGCGCGCAATACTCGTCAACGCCGAGGGGGCGCGCAACGTCGCGGAGGCTGCGCGGGACGCCGGAGCTGCGATGCTACACATCTCCACAAACGAGGTCTTCGACGGAGAGAAGCGCACGCCGTATGCCGAAGACGACCGTACGACCGCCATCAACGCTTACGGGCGATCCAAGCTGGCAGGTGAGGAAGCTGTGCAGGAGGCTCTCCCGGAACATTACATTGTGCGTACTAGCTGGCTGTATGGCGCGGGCCGGCAGAGTTTCCCAGAGAAGATCCTCTCCTCCGCACGTGACCAGAAGAACCTGCGTGGGGTTACAGACGAAATCGCGTCGCCGACCCTGACGGTTGACCTCGCTCAAGCGATCGCGCGCCTCATCGAGACGGAGTCCTACGGCACCTACCACCTGACGAACGACGGCGAGTGTTCTCGAAAGGTGTGGGCGGAGGAAGTTCTGCGTCTCACCGGCATCAACGTGCCCATCGAAGCCGCAACTCAGGCCGACTTCGGCTCGCCGGTACGCAAGCCGGCGTACTCCACGCTCGCCAACAACAGCGCCGCGAAGCTCGGCATTACGCTCCGCCCCTGGCGCGACGCCCTGCGCGAATACCTCGGCTCCGAGATAGCACAGCAGAGCAGGGCGCTCGCATGAGCCGCGACGACGACGTCCTCCGCCTGCTGGCCGCTTCCGCGGGCGCGGAGGTCCCCGCGCCGCCCAGATCGCCCGGCAACGGCCGCCGCAAGAAGCAGCATGACCCGATCGACGAGATGCTCGCTGCGCCCGCAACCACAACGCCAGCACCGGAACCGCCGCCCGTCGTAGAGGCGTTCGTCGAACAGTATTCGGACATTCCGACCGACGTCGAGGTAGGCTCGACGTCGCCCGTCAAGCGCTGGATGGACGTCGCCGTAGCCGGCGTCGCGATTGGCGTGCTGTCACCCGTATTCGCGATGGCGGCGGTGTTGATCAAGCTGGAGTCCCCCGGCCCGGTCCTGATCAAGCAGCAGCGGGTCGGGCTGGACGGGAGGCCGTTTTACTTCTACAAGTTCCGCAGCATGGTACACCGGAAGAAGCAGGACGACATCCACGAGCGCCTGCCAAAGGGTGACCTGCGCAAGCGCCTGCTCAGCCCACTCGGCCGGCCGCGCAACGCCACTGTGATCGGCTGGACGTTGCGTAAGACAACCGTCGATGAACTGCCGCAGCTCCTAAACGTCGTGCGCGGCGACATGAGCCTCGTCGGACCACGGCCTGACATCCCGGAGATCGTCGCGCATTGGCCGGAGTCTTTCCGCCAGCGTCACAAGGTGAAGCCCGGGATGACCGGCCTCGCGCAGGTCAACGGCCGCTCCGACCTCACGCACCACGAGAAGGTAAAGTACGATCTGCGTTACGTGCGCAACCACCCGATATCGGAAGACTTCCGTATTCTCCTGAAGACCATTGGCCTCGTCATCAGCAAAAAAGGGGCGCGCTAGCCCCTCACGCCGCTCGTCCCGTCCGCCCCGGCGGACCGAGGCGCAGCGGCCGCGAGTCCTCTTTCTCGCCTCGCAGCTTCCGTTTCCCGCCGACAGCGGCGGCGCGATCAAAACGCTCAGCGTTATCGATTACCTCCGTCGCACACACGACGTCCGGCTCATCGCCTTCTCTCGCACGGCGCTGACTCCGGGCCAGGAACGTTGGGCCAAAGAAGTCGACGCGCGCACCGTCATCCTCGACCGCAAGCGCGGGGCACTGAGCCTCGTAAAGAGCTACATCTCACGGGTGCCGATGAGCATCGAGCGCACTCGCAGTCCCGAGATGGCAAAGATGGTCGCCGAATCGATCCGAGAAGGCGCTCCCGATGCCGTTTTCGTTGACGGCTGGCTGATGGCGCAGTATCTGCCGCACGATTACAAGGGCCTCCGCATCTTGCACGAACACAACGCTGAACACGAGCTCTGGGAGCGCCAGGCCGAGCTGGAGTCGGGGCCGCGTAAGCCGCTCGCAGCTCGCGAGGCCGCACGTGTCAAGAAGTACGAAGCGGACGTTCTCGCAAAATTCGACGTCATCTTCGCTGTATCGGAGGATGATCGTCGCTCACTGCAACAGATCGGTGGCGACCCGGCCAGCATCCGCCTGCTGCCGAACATCCCGGACGGCGCACTCCTCGATGCGCCTGCCCCAGCGTTCGATGCTACTCAGCCGATGATCCTGTATCTCGCGACCCTCAGCTGGCAGCCGAACATCGAAGGCGTCGAGCGGTTCGTCTCGTCCGTCTTTCCACTCGTCCGCAAGCGAGCGCCGGACGCGCGCCTAATCATCGCTGGCCGTGGTGCCTCACCGGCGCTGCAGAAGCGAGTCGAAGCGACGGAAAGCGCCGAGTTCGCCGGCGGCATCGACGACCCGGAGTCGCTGTATGGGACGGCGCGCATCTTCGTTGACGCTACCCACAGCGGCGGTGGCACGCGCCTCAAGGTACTGAACGCGCTCGCCCGCGGGGTGCCAGTGGTGGCGAGCTGGCAAGCCGCAGCCGGCCTAGACATCGTGCCCGGGGAGCACCTGATCGTCGCTCGAAACGATCAGGCTATGGCCGAGGCGATCGCCCACCTCATGCGCGACCCTGTGCGCTGGAAGGTCCTGAGTCAGAACGGCCGCGCCCTTATCCGTGCACGTTACGTCGCCGAGGTGGCTTTCCGCGCCCTCGACGAAGTTCTGTCGAAGACGCCGGCGCGCGGCTAATGGCCGATCGCGATACCGTCGAACTCTTCGGCCTTCGCTTCGATCGACTTACCCGCGCGCAGGCCGCAGAGTCCGTCGTGCGACTTGCGCAGTCCGGCGGGAAGCACTACGTCGTCAAGCCCTACTCCGAGTTCATCCCGCGCGCCCGCCGCGACCCTAAGGTGCGCGAGATCTTGAGTGGAGCCTCACTCTGCCTGGCCGACGGCGTAGGCATCGTCTGGGCGTCGCGCTTTCTCGGCCGACCGTTCCCGCAGGCCATGCGCGGCATCGACTTCACCTGGGAGATGCTGGAAGCGATCGACCGCGCCGGGCTCAGCGTCTACCTGCTCGGCGGGACTCCGGACGAAGTGCGCCTGACTGCCGAACGAATCCACGAGCGCCTTCCCGCACTCCGCGTGGCTGGCACTCACCAGGGCCACCTAACTGAAGGCCAGACTGCGGAGGTTGTTCGTGAGATCAACACCGCCTCACCTGATGTCCTCCTCGTCGCGATGGGCTTCCCGCGCCAGGAGTTGTGGATCGCGAAGCACCTGCCGTCGCTCAACGTCAGCGTTGCGGTCGCCGAGGGCGGGTCGTTTTCGTTCATCTCCGGCACCGTCTCGCGCGCCCCCCGCTGGATGCGTCGCACCGGCCTCGAGTGGGCCTACCGCCTACTGAGGCAGCCCTGGCGGCTGCGGCGACAGCTCGCTCTTCCGGTCTTCGTCTGGCTCGTCATCGTCGAGCGGTTCCGTCGGCGCTGAACGATCCCGGAATCGCCGCACGATCCGCAGATAGTGCTCCCGATCACTGGGATGCCAGATCAGAGCGTCGCCGATGCTCCCGCCGGACACTCGAGTGTAGAAGTAGAGCGTCACGATCAGCGCCGCCACGTACGAAATCGACGACACTGCGGCTGCCCCCTCAACCTCAAACAGCGGGACCGCGATCAGGTCCAGCGCAATCGTCATTCCAAGCGCAACGGCTGTGGCGATCGTTGTGTAGAGCACCTTCCCCTGGCTGAACAGGAAGCTCCCGAGCACGCGGGTGGCGCTCGCGGCCACGATGCCCGGCATCAGCAGGATCAGCGGCCAGAGCGCGTCCGGGTAGTACTGGTCGCCGAACAACACCTTGATCGCGATCGGTGACACCACAATTACGGCAAGTCCTGCGAGGATGCTGATGAACAGCGTGTTGCGGCACACCAGCGGCGTTACTTCTTGCGCCCCCTCCTCCGACATCGCGGTCAGGCGCGGCAGCATCACGAGTGAGACCGCCGAAGAAATCCACCAGACGCTTTCCGCGAGCCCGATAGCAACTGTGTATTGCCCAACCCCGGCGCGAGACACGAAGGCCGCCACGAGAAACTGGTCTATTCGGTAGTTGAACAGGGCCGCCATGTTCGCCGTCTGGCCCTGCATTCCGTACCGTATCTGTTCTTTGAGCGCGTCGAATTTCGGGACGACGACCGTAGTGAGATCCACGTTGCGCAGCCCGACCAATCCCAGGCAGACGATGTCTGCCGCCACGAACGACGCCGTCCAGGCAGCGATCCCGTTGCCAACAGTCAGGTTGTCCGTTGCGTCTAGCACCGCAACCGAAATGAACGCTGCTGCTCCCTGCGCGACCGCCAGCGCCTGCAGCGCGGTGAAGCGGCTCTGCGCGTGGAGGAACGACGTCAGCACTGTGTACGCGACAATTGCCGGGAGTGCCACGCCCCACAGCCAGTACGCGTCGCCAGTGACAAACAGATCGCGGCCGTAGAAGATCGCCCAGCCGCCGACGATGAGCCAGCCGACGATCGCCGTCCAGAGGATGACCGCCAGGCTGTTCGACAGCAGGACGCGGTAGGAGTAAGCGCCCTTGTTCAGGAAGTAGATGTTCCCGAGGCCCACGCCCAGGTTCGCGATCCCGCCGGCGACGAGAATGCCGACAAAGAACAGTGAATACGTGCCGAGGCCGGAATCGCCGAGCCCGCGGGCGAGCACAACGCGCAGCAGGAAGGCGAAGCCGTAGATACCGACCTGCGAGAGAAAGACGACGTTTACGTTGTAGAGGAAGCCGGAGCGGCCAGCAGGCGGATCAGGCTGCATGCAGTTTCGGCGCTCGCTCAGACGGCACGATTTGGCCGAAGTTTAACACCGGCTCTCGGCCTCGACACCCCGCGAGCGCGTTTGCTAACATACCTTTGGCCGTCCGCCTCTGCGGGCGGCTTCGTCTCTCAGGTTCGGGGTGTAGCTCAGCCAGGCTAGAGCGCACGGTTCGGGACCGTGAGGTCCGCGGTTCAAATCCGCGCACCCCGACCATTACGCTTGACGCAGCCAGGGTAGAGCGTCCGCCGCGGCGGAAGGTCCGCGGTTCAAATCCGCGCACCCCGACCATTTCGTTCCATAAGCGTGAATGTTCAATCTCCGGCTCGTCTGGAACACGTACCTCCGACGCCCTTCCAACGAACGAGTTCGACCGGCAGGTCCGCCCGCGCCGGCCGACTCGGAGCGTGACGCATATCACACTACTTATCCCCACCGGGCCGATATTTTGTTGATGAGCCGGGCGTTGTCTCAGATTAGGGTTGCTTAACTCTGTTGCAATCAGGTAACAACCCTTCTGCAAGGTCGTCTTACTGTAGCAGTCAAGTGAACCTTTACGGTAAACCTCACGTTATAGGGGCATGGGAATGGCGCTTTCCCTCTTGCGGATGTTGTGCCACTAACATACAATTCGGCGACTCAGGAATTGAACAGGGAGGGGCGAAAGGCAAGGGAATGGTTTTCCAGGCAGAAGATAGAACAAAGGCAAAGAGACACCAGTCGGAGGCCGCCATCGACTTGGCCCTTCAGGGCAAGTGGCCGGAGGCTGTCCAGATCAACAAGCAGATCCTGGAAGACTTCCCCACCGACGTCGACGCGTACAACCGCCTTGGCAAGGCTCAGACCGAGCTCGGCCGCTACCGCGAGGCGAAGCAGGCATACAACAAAGCGCTCGAAGTCGACCCTCTGAACACGATTGCCCAGAAGAACCTGGCGAGGCTGGTGACCCTTAAGAAGGCGACTGCCGGGCCGCGCCCCGGCGCCCAGAAGATCTCGCCACAGATGTTCATCGAAGAGACGGGCAAGACCGGCGTCACGATGCTCGTTCGCCCTGACATGGAGATCGCCGCCGGGATGACCCCCGGCGACCTCGTCGAGCTCGAAGTCAAGAAGGGCAAGCTGATAGTAAAGACCACCGATGGCGAACAGCTCGGGGAGGTCGAACAGCGCCTCGGCCAGCGGCTCGTCAAGCTAATCCAGCCTGGCAACGAGTACGTTGCAGCCATCTCCTCGCTTGACGACAACGGCGTCAAGGTGTTCATCCGGGAGACGTTCCAACACGCGTCGCAGACTGGCAAACTCAGCTTCCCACCGACTGTCACGGAATCGTTCCGCCCGTACGTCAAGGAGCGCCTCGTCCGCCACGACGCGGACGATGATGCATTCGCGGACGACGGCGATGAGGCCGACGAGTGGGCAGGCGGTACCGCCGCCGAGCCCGACGAAGCAGACGAAGACACCGGCATGATCGACCTCGGCCGCAGCGGAAACGCACCCGCCATCGACCTCGACGACGAGAACGAAGAATAGCCCGAGCCAAGAGCACGAAACGAAACGGGCCGGGACGAAAGTCCCGGCCTTTTCGCTATCCGTTCATCCTGAGGAATCGAAGGACCGCCCACACATCAGCGGAGACTGAAGGAATCGAAGTCGAAGCGCTCCCACTTCAAACTTCGCCCCAAACAGGTGAAGCCCATCGTTCCACCGGACTTATCCGCCGTTGTGAAGCCGGTGCTATCATCCCCAGCATGACCGAAGAGCGCCTTCTCCCCGCCGACTGGCAGCACGGCCCCCGCTACGGAGGCGCCTACACTTTCGCCCGCTGCCCCGCATCTCGTGACCTCTCGAAGGCAGATGTCGCCATCGTCGGCGTGCCGATGGACATGACCACCCTCTACCGCTCGGGTGCCCGCTTCGGTCCGCGGGCCATCCGCGACGCCTCCGGCCAGTTGCGTCCGCACCACTGGGACCCCGCCCAAATCGAGCCGCCGTTTAATAAGCTGCGCATCGTCGATTACGGCGACCTCGATGTCTACCCCGGCTACATCGAGCAAACCCTCGACCATCTCGGAGCGGAATTCGACACCATC
>Ga0070695_100002410_pt1 | contig 10745 bp, 10 predicted proteins | sample KBSK1252metaG_FD_65471 | JGI IMG/M metagenome (GOLD analysis project Ga0070695, IMG submission 65471) | Corn, switchgrass and miscanthus rhizosphere microbial communities from Kellogg Biological Station, Michigan, USA - KBS K1-25-2 metaG | ecosystem: Host-associated > Plants > Roots >...
CGAACCGCAGCCCGGAAACGTCGTTGATCACGGCCGCACCGGCATCGAGCGCCGCCCGCGCAACCTCGGCTTTCCGGGTGTCGACCGAGATCGGGCCGAGCCGCCGTTTCGCGAGTCCTCGGATCACCGGGACCACACGGGCGATCTCCTCTTTTGCGGAAACCGCTCCAGCGCCGGGCCGAGTGGATTCGCCGCCCACGTCTACTAGCCGACTGCCGTCAGCCATCAGCTGTTCGCCGTGACTGATGGCTGCCTCTACAGATGGCAGATGACCACCGTCCGAGAATGAGTCCGGGGTAACGTTGATGATCCCGATGATGACGGGCTTCTCGAGCGACAGCTCGCCACCCTTAATCGCCCACATGCGCGGCGGCTCGGCTCGAGCGGCGAGCAGCTTCCCGAGTTCGGGGGTAAGGCGCGACAGTTCGGCGGACACTCGGTCGTAACGCGCGAGCGGTGCGATGCGGCTGGTAGAACCAGCCACGAGCGCCCAGCCCTCACCGGTCAGCACATCGGCGCCGGACTTCGAGCCCCAGTGCACGAGAGCCTCGCGCTCTTCTTCCGTGATGTCTTCGATGAGCACGACGAATGGTTGGATGCCCGTCGCGGCAAACCACGCGGGCTGTGCTTCCCATCCCCGCGCCGCGAGCGCCGCGCGCACCGCTTCCGGTGTGTGCGCGGCGAGCGCGGTGATTTTCACCTGAGCGCCTGCACCACCTGGAGCCGGGCCGCGCGCAGCGCCGGGAAGAAACCGCCGATCACACCCATCAGGACCGCGAAGGCGACTCCCACGCCTAGCAGGAGCGGCGTGATGCGAAAACTGAAAGCGATCTCGCTGAAGCTCGACCAGTTCGTGGTACCGGTCACGATGCCGTTGATGGGGAGCGCGAACAGGCAGCCGAGGATTCCGCCGATGAGCGCGATGAAGGCGGACTCGGCGAGGAAGCTCACGAGCACCGTCCACGGTTTGAATCCCAGGGTCAACAGCACGCCGATCTCTGGTGCACGGGAGGCCACCGCGGCGTACATCGTATTGATCGCGCCGAACACCGCGCCGACCGCCATGATCGCGGTGATCACGATCGCGAGAAAGCTCAGGATGTTGCTGAGGAGCTGCGATTGCTGCGCGTAAAACGCAGACTCACGATGGACGTCCACCGTCATGCGCTTATCCGCCTGCAGCGAGCGCTGCGCCTCGTCGAATGCCGCGGGATCCTTCAGCCGGAACGTGATCGATTGGAACACATCGCCGCGGAACACGGGCATGAATTGCTCGTTCTCGCCCCAGATTTCCGACTCGAATGACGACCCGGCAGCGCTGAAATTGCAGACCACATTCCAGTCGCGCCCCGCGAATCGCAGCGTCTGGCCGACCTGGGTGTGCGGGAAGCGCTGCGTCAGCCGGCGCCCGACGCACACTTCCGCTCTCCCCGATGTGGGGCGCTGCCCCGCCGTGATCTTCACATTGTTCCGCACCTGCCATGCCTGATCGCTCACGCCGCGCACGACCACGTTGGCCACCTGCGTCGTATCGAACACCTTGCCGAGCGGAATCAGCACGTACACCTCGGGCGACACGAGCGGGCGGCCGTCGGCGCCGGTCGCGACATGCGGATCGGCCGCGATGATGCTCGCAACGTCTCGACCCAGACCGCTCGACAGCTCCGAGTCGGCCCCTTTACGCAGCACCATCGCGTTGGTATCCGAGCCGGTGCGGGCGAGCGCCGAGCGGAACCCGTTCGCGAGCGCCAGCATGCCGATGAACACCGCGACGACCAGGCCGACGCCAAGGGCAGTGAGCGCCGTCGAGAGGGGGCGCTGCACGACACTGCGCACGTTGTAGACGATCGGGATCATTCGACCTTCCGGAGCGCTTGCACGACCGGCAACCGCGCCGCCCGCAGCGCGGGCACAAGGCCGCTCGCCAGCATCAGGCCGAGGGCGACGAGCGCGCCGAAGATCAGCGTACTGGTCGCGACCTTGAATCCCGGCAGGAAACCCGCGCCGTTGAAGTGGATGGCCGGATAGAGCAGCGTCGCGCCACCGAGTCCGATCGCCGCGCCGGTGAGCGCCATGGCGCCGGCTTCGACCATCACGAGGGTAAACAGGAGCTTGTCGGAGAATCCGACGGTCTTGAGGACGGCGATCTCACCGGTGCGCTCACGCGCGCTCATCATCATCGCGTTCGCCGTGACGAGCAGGATCGCGAACACGACGGCCAGGCCGATCGTGCTCATCAGGAAACTCACGTTGCCCCACATCGTCGCGAAGCTCGCCTGGAACTCGCGCTCGGTGCCGGTCTTGGTCGGCGAGCTCGAGTTGCGGAACAGGTCGTCGATCGTCTTGGCGATGGCCGGCGCGCGCGATGGGTCATCGATCTCGACGATGTACCACCCGGCGATTCCGGCCCGGCCGATCCGCTCGTCAAAATAGTCGTGATGGAAGATCAGCACGTTATCCCCGATCGCCGGATCGGTGGGGTGGTAGACACCGTCGACCTTGAATGTCCAGTCGCCGGGGAAGATCGTGCCCTGCAGCGTGACGTTCTGCCCCAGCTTCCAGCCGAACTGACTGATCAGGCGGTCGCCGATGATCGCGCCGGTGCGGTCCTGCACGAACGCCTGCTTCTGATCGGCCGGCATCACGATCTCGGGATACAGGGCGAGGTAGGACTCGGCATCGACCGCGAAGTTGGCGAAGAAGTTCTTGCCGTCGCCGTAGCGGCCGCCGAACCAGTTGGCCCACGAGAGGCCGGTGACCCCGGGGAGCGCCTTGATGCGGTTGCCGTAGGCGAGCGGCAGCGGAAACACGAGTCCGGTCGCATTGAGGGTGACCAGGCGGCGCGCGCCTCCGAACTGCGCCGCTGCCGCCATCGTCGTGGTGACGCTGCGGAGCGACGCAAACAGGAATAGCGCCAGTGCCACGCTCGCGACGGTGAGCACCGTCCGAAGTTTGTGCCGGCCGAGGTTCGCGACCACCAGCTGCAGGTACTTCACCGCGCTGCTCCTGCCATCGCGCGCGGCTTCTCGATCAGATCGCCCTTCTCGAGGTGCAGCGTCGTCTTGGACCGCTCGGCCGCATGCGCGTCGTGCGTAACGATGATAATCGTTTTCTTGAACTCGTTGTTGAGGCGCTGGAGCAACGCCAACACTTCCTGTGAGCTCTTCGCATCGAGCTGGCCGGTGGGCTCGTCGAGCAGCATCACCGTGGGATCCGCGACGATGGCGCGGGCGATGGCGGTGCGCTGCTCCTGTCCACCGGACAGCTGCCGGGGATAGTGATCGGCACGGTCGGCGAGACCCACGACATCGAGCGCGAGCTTCACGCGCTCAATCCGCTCCTTGCCGGACAGCCGGGTGAGTAACAGCGGGAGCTCGACGTTCTGATAGGCGGTAAGCACGGGCAGCAGGTTGAACGACTGGAACACGAACCCGATGTTGCTGGCCCGCCAGGCGGCAAGCTGGCCCGGGGACATCGCGCTCACCTGGGCGCCGCCGACGGTCACGCTGCCCCGCGTCGGCTTGTCGAGCCCCGCGATGAGATTGAGGAGGGTCGACTTACCCGACCCCGACGGTCCCATCAGTGCGGTGAAGCTGCCCGCTTCGATGTCGAGCGTCAGCCCGGTGAAGACGTCGATTTTTTGTGTGTCGCGCTGAAATGACTTGTAGACATCGCGAATCTCAACGAGGGCCATGAGAGTCCTGGAGTAAAGTGCGTGGTACGTGGTACGTGGTGCGTGGGACTACGGCGCGGTCTTTACGCGCTGGCCCTCTTTGGGAGTTTCAATCCCACCCACGAGGAGCTGCTCGCCGCCGGACAATCCGGAACGAATCTCGCGGAAGTTACCGCTGACCGGACCAGCGTCAACGTCACGCTTCTGTAACCGTCCATCCCTGACGATCCAGACGACGTCACGGCCATTGTCAGACCGCACGGCGTCCGCCGGCACGAGGATGCGGGGCCGCTCGACCGTCTGCTGGGCCCCAGGTGCCGCGGCACGCTCGGGTGTGAGAAACTCGACCTTGGCGCCCATCTCGGTGAGAATGCGCGGATCGCGATCGACGATCGCGACCTTCACCTGCACCGTCGCGCGCTGGCGATCGGCCGTCGGCACCACCTGCCGCACCGTGCCGCGAAACGCCGTGTCGGGATAGGCGTCGAGGGTGATGCGCGCCTGCTGGCCGCCCTCGATGCGCGCGATGTAGGCCTCGTTGACGTCCACCTCGACCTCGAGCGTCGCAAGGTCGGCCATCGTGACGACGGCGCCGCGCGTCAGCCCACCACCCACCGACGGCGCGACGACTTCCCCGACCTCGGCCTCTTTGCGCAGCACCGTGCCGCTGAACGGCGCGCGGATGTAGGTATTCTCGAGATTCGCCTGCGCCATGCGCAGCGACGCGGCAGCGGCGTCCACGCGTGCCTGCTGCGCGCCGAAGCGCGCCTCGGCCTGACGAGCGCGGCTGTCGGCGTTCTCGACGTCCTGCGGTGACACGAGATTGGGATTCTGCGCGTGGATGTCCCGCACCCGCACGTAATCGCGCTGCATCTGGTCGCGATCGGATTGCGCCTCGATCAACGTCGCTTTCGCGCTCGCGAGACCCGCCTCGGCCTGCCCCACTGCCGCGGCGTAGTCGGCGTTGTCGAGTCGCGCGATGATCTGGCCCTTCTGGACAGCAGATCCTTCGCTGACATTGAGCATCGCGAGCCGGCCGGGAATCTTCGCGGAGACAGCAGCTTTCGTACGGGCAACGACATATCCGTTGGCTACGACAGCGATGTTGCCGCCGCCTCTATTCGCCGCCCCTTCGCCGCCTGACGTGGAGACGGTGACAATTTGCACCGGAACAGCGCCGCCCCGCCGCGCCACCAGCATCACGACCAGGAGAACCAGAGCGGCGGCGGCGGTAAGCCAGAGCACGCGACCCAGCGCCCGCCTGACCGCGGGCGGCGGGTCGTCGCGATTGATCCGAAGTTTGGAAAGGTCGGCGGCTGGAGGAGCGGTCACGCCCCGGCAGGCTCAGGCGGCGGATTCCGAAGAATCCCACCGGACGTCCGCTGCGGCGTCTTCTCCTTCTCCTGCTCGCTCTCGGCGCGCGGCGGCGGCGCCGGGGGGGGGACGTAGGGCGGCAGCGACTGGCCCGCGATCACCATCTCGACCAGCTCGCGCTCCAGCGTCTCGCGCTCCAGCAACGCCGCAGCCAAACGATCGAGCGCCGCGCGCCGCTCGGTGACGATCCGCGTTGCCTCGGCGTAGGCGCGGGTGAGGATGTTCTTCACTTCCTCGTCCACGATCTGCGCGGTGCGATCGGAAATCTCCCGGCGCTGCACGACTTCGCGGCCCAGGAAGATCTCTTGCTCGCGGTCGCCCACGGCAATCGGACCGATGACGGCGCTCATCCCGAACTGCGTCACCATGCGCCGCGCGATGTTGGTCGCTTGCTGGATATCCTGCGCCGCGCCGGTCGTCACCTTCTCCGGCCCGAACACCAGCTCCTCGGCGACGCGGCCGCCGTACGCCATGGCGAGGCGCGACTCGATCGACCGCTTGGTGTACTTGTGCAGCTCCTCCTCCGGCAGGTACGCCGTGAGGCCGAGCGCTCGGCCGCGCGGGATGATCGTGACCTTGTGCAGCGGATCGGCGTCGGGCACGGTGAGTCCGACGAGCGCGTGGCCGGCCTCGTGATACGCCACCAAGCGCCGCTCCTCGTCGGAGAGCACGCGGCTCTTCCGCTCGAGGCCGAGCATTACCTTGTCCTTCGCGTCTTCGAAGTCCTGGCCGTCCACCTGCGATTTGTTGCGGCGGGCGGCGAGCAGCGCGGCTTCGTTGACGATGTTGGCGAGCTCGGCGCCGGCGAGACCGGGTGTACCGCGCGCGATGCGCTCGAGGTTCACCCCGGGCGCCATCGGGATCTTGCGCACGTGCACGCGCAGGATCTGCTCGCGGCCTTTGAGGTCGGGCATGTCCACCACGATCTGGCGGTCGAAGCGGCCGGGCCGCAGCAGCGCGGGATCGAGGATGTCGGGCCGGTTGGTGGCCGCGAGCAGGATCACGCCTTCATTGGATTCGAAGCCGTCCATCTCGACGAGCAGCTGATTGAGCGTCTGCTCGCGCTCGTCGTGCCCGCCGCCGAGGCCGGCGCCGCGGTGGCGCCCGACGGCATCGATTTCGTCGATGAAGATGATGCAGGGCGCGTGCGCCTTGCCCTGCTCGAACAGGTCGCGGACGCGCGAGGCGCCGACGCCGACGAACATCTCGACGAAATCGGACCCCGACATCGAGAAGAAGGGCCTTCCCGCCTCGCCGGCGACGGCCTTGGCGAGCAGCGTCTTGCCGGTTCCGGGCGGACCGACGAGCAGCGCACCCTTGGGCAGGCGGCCGCCAAGCCGCTGGAACTTCTGCGGGTCTTTCAGGAAGTCGATGATCTCTTCGAGCTCCTGCTTCGCCTCGTCGCAGCCGGCGACGTCGGCGAATGTGACCTTGGGCGTATCGCCCGCGAGGAGCTTCGCCTTCGACTTGCCGAAGGCAAACGCGCGGTTTCCACCCTGCTGCATCTGCCGCAGCATGAAGATCACGAGGCCGAAGATGAGGAGGTACGGCAGGAACTGGATCAACACGATGCCGAACGACTGGCCCGGCTCGCGCGCCGCCACTTCCACGTTCTTGGCCGACAAACTGGCCGCAAACTTGTCGTCGGCTTCGAACGGCAGCAGGACGTTGAAGCGCTCCACGGTCTGGCGCTTCACCACGACCGGATGGACGAACTGGCCCCGCACTTTTTGGCGCTCGGCGATTTCCACCGAGGCGATGTTGCCGGCGTTCAGCTCGTCCACGAACTCGCTGTATTTGATTTCGGCTTCTTCGCGCCGGCGGCTCGAAGCGAGCTGCACCAGCGCAATGGTCCCGACGATGAGGAGCGCCCAGAACGAGAGCGTCCGCAGCATCCGGGCCCAGTTGAATTCCCGCGGTGGCGGGGGGATACGATTAGCCATCTATGTCAGACTCGCTATATAGGGAAGGTGCCGGAAGTTTTCCGCGTGATCGAGCCCATAGCCGACCAGGAACAGCGTCGGGGCATCGAATCCCAGGAATTTCGCCTCCAGCTCCAAGTGTTCAGCCACATGTTTGTGCAACAGCGCACAGATCTCCAGACTGCGCGGCCGCCGCTGCTTGAGCAGCGCGACCAGCTTGTTCAGCGTCTTGCCGGTGTCGACGATGTCTTCCACCAACAGGATATGCTTGCCGGCCAGCTCCGTCTCCGGATCGTACACCAGCCGGACGTTCCCGCTCGACACCGTGCCTTCGCCGTAGCTCGATGCAACGATGAAATCGACCTGCAACGGCCGATCGATCGTTCGCACGAGATCGCTCAAGAAGATGAAGCTGCCCTTGAGGAGGCCCAGCACCAGCAATTCGCCGTCGGGGTAGGCTGCCGTGATTTCCCGGCCCAGGCTCTGCACTCGCGCCGCGATCGCCTCTTCATCGAAGACGATCCGCTTGAGCTCACGCCCCCCCGTCTGCTTCAGCCGAGCCGCACTCGATAACATCCAACCTCACCGCTCGAGTTCCAGGTGCCGGCACGCCTTCCGCACTGCGACAGATGCCCGGCACCCAGAGAATGGTTGCCCCTCTGCTCACTACGGGATAGCTGGGTCGCGCGCTGCGCGGGACCCGCGCTTCCATTAATAAGCGCCTGAGCGGCCGATGTCCGACACCGCCCAGCGGTACCAGCGAATCACCACGCTCCGGCCGCCGCACTTCCCACGCGGCGCTGTCCAGCCACGTCGTCCACGTCGCGCGCTCGATCTGTGCGGGCGCCGCCGCGGGCGACCATTGAATCTCGAACTCACCGAACCGCGCCGTGCCACGTTCGCCGCTCGGCCAAATCCGCTCGAGCGCGCAATCGACTACGGGCGCCGCGTCGCGACCGATTCGCAGCTGATCGAATGCCACTTCGGCCGACCACCCGTCGCCCAATGGCAGACGGCGGCCGGAGGGGCGTTGCGCGAATGCTACGAGCTGCCGAGCTCGCGTCGGCCCAAGCACGAGTCCTACTCTCCGGGCCGCGGCGCGCAAAAGCGCGACAGACAATGCGTTATCATAGCCGACCACACTCGCGCGGGCAACGGTAACGGTTGTTCCCTGCACGCTAAGCGCTAACTCCGGCACGCTATCCAACATGTGATCCCAGGCACGACGATCGCTGGCGGCGTGACGGCCCTGCTCCAGCAAATCGCGCCGCAGCCGTGCCCCGAGGCGTTCGTTCAGTAACGGCAGTAGCGTCGTGCGGACCCAGGAGCGGAGGTGACGAGGATCGCGATTCGCCGGATCCTCGTACACGGGCAGGCCGCGCGCTGCGACGTGGGCCCGGAGCTCGGTGCGCGTGAACGGCAACAGCGGCCGTACCAGCCCGCCACGAGCGCGCGCGGAGATTCCTGCGAGACCGGCGGGTGCGCTCCCGCGCAGCCCGCGCAGCAGAATCGTCTCGACTTGATCGTCCTCATGATGCGCGGTCACGATGTATTTCGCGCCGCGCCGTTTTTGCACTTCGCGCAACCAGGCGTAGCGCGCGCGCCGCGCTTCGGTTTCAGTCGCATCTGGCCCGAGATTCAGCTCAATCGTCTCGAACGGCAGACCGTATTGCTCCGCGAGTTTTCCGACCATCCGGCCGACCGGCCGTCCGGCCGGCAGGATCCCGTGGTCCACGTGCACGACCACGAGTGTGAGTCTGAGTTCTTCGGCCATCGCGTTCAGTAGGTCGAGCAGCGCGACGGAGTCGGGGCCACCCGAGACGGCGACCAGCGCCTCTCCAGGCTCCCGGAAGAGGCGATGCTCTCGGATGTGCGCCAGGACGCGCGCCGGCAGCGAGTCAGCAGTGGTCATGTATCTTGAAGTATGCTTGAGCCCGGCCGGACATACCAACTCCTGCGCCATCTCACATCTCCGGTCGTCGCCATCACCGCTGCGCGCAACGGCAAAGCGAACGGCATGATCTCCGACGCCGCCGTGCGGGCGTCGATCGTCCCTAGCGTCCCCAGGCTGTCCGTGTATATCCACAAGTTCAACTACAGCCACGACATGATTTTCGAGACGGGACGGTTCGGGTTGCACCTGCTCCACACGAAGCAGTTCGACGTGGTGCGGCGGCTGGGGTTCGTCAGCGGCCGCGATCAGGACAAGCTGTCGGGTCTCCCGCACCGTGAAGGAAAGACGGGCGTGCCGGTGCTCGATGACTGTTTCGCATCCTTCGAGTGCGAAGTCGCCAACGTGATGGACACCGGCAGCTCGACACTCTTCCTGGGCGACGTCGTGGCGGTCGGTAGCGTCGAGCCACGCGGCGAGCTGCTGACGGCGACCTACTTCCGCACGAACATGCCCGCGGAGTGGCGCACGGAGTACGAGGCCAAACTCAAGGAGGCGCAAGAATTCGCGGAAGCGCGGTCACGGGATATCAAACCCGTTGTTTGGAAACGGAGGTAGCCATGCGCGCGATGCTTGGAGGGTTTCTGGGAATTGTCGCACTCGCCTGCAATGCGAGTCCGGTTTCGCAAACCTTGATGGACAGCGAACGGACCCTGATGCGAGCCGCGACCGACAGTTTCACCGCCTACGTGGTGATGCACCGCGACTCCCTCGCCGCGGGACTGTATGCCGAGAATGCGACGTTGATGCCGCCCAACCACGCGCCCATCAAGGGCCGCGCCGCCATTCGTACGTTCATCAAGGAGTTTCCACGGCTCCAGCGGTTCACGGTGTCACCGATCGAGATCGAGGGGCGTGGGGACCTGGCGTACGTGCGCGGTTCGTACCAGATGACCTTCGAGTCGGGGGCGACCGACTTCGGAAAATTCCTCGAGATCCGGCGCCATCAGGCGGATGGACGCTGGTTGGTCACGTTGGATATCTACAACTCGGATATGGCGCCGCCCGCTGCACCGGGGGCGGGGGCGGGGCGGCGATAGATAGAAGCCGGGATAAATAGGGGGCGGGGAGAAATAGGGGGCTGCAAAAATAGTAGGGGCGCAGCATGCTGCGCCCCTACATCAGTACATCCGTGATCTCTTATCGATTCAACAACGCGCTGACGCCGACTCCAAACCCCCAGTTGCCGTTGTAGCTGACCAGGTAGGATTTGTTCGCGGCGCCCGGCATGAAATCCACGTGCCCGTCGACCCGGATCGCGAGAATCTTCCCGAACTTCTGCCGCACACCGGCCTGCCCCCCGACCCCATTGTCCTTCGCTTTGTACGCGCCGGTATAGGTATTCCGCACGAACCCGATCCCCGCGAACACCTCGGCGCGGCTCGTGGTCGGCACGTCGTAGACGAGCCACACGTGCAACGGCCGATAGCTGGAACCGCTCTTCGAGGCACTCGCGATATCCACTTCGAGCGCGAGGAAGGAGAACGCGTTGACGCCGACGCGCCCGCCGAAGCCGAGCGTGTTGCCGACGGGGAGAGAGTTGTCGGCATTGAGATAGGCCGCGAACCCGCCGACCTCCACCGAGCCTCGTTTTTGGGCTCGCGCGGGAAGTGCGGCGGTGCACGTTGCTCCGACAACGATCGCTAGGACGCGGAACGTCATGACGGCCCCCTTTTGGGGTAGATGACAGGTTCCCAATCTGATGCGCGGAGGGAAAGGGCGGTAGAGCCACTGGCGGTCAAGAGACACATGCGGCGGTCAACGTACAATACGACGGTCAAAAAACAATGCGGCGGTCATGGGATCGACCGCCGCATTCGCAGTT
>Ga0070695_100002412_pt1 | contig 10738 bp, 5 predicted proteins | sample KBSK1252metaG_FD_65471 | JGI IMG/M metagenome (GOLD analysis project Ga0070695, IMG submission 65471) | Corn, switchgrass and miscanthus rhizosphere microbial communities from Kellogg Biological Station, Michigan, USA - KBS K1-25-2 metaG | ecosystem: Host-associated > Plants > Roots >...
CCCGCTTCGCGCCCAGCCGCGGCCGCGACCCGCGCGCGCCCCAGAACCTGCTGCCGATCGGCGCGCTCGAGGCGCACCTGCGCCGCGCGATGGGCGACGCGCGCCTGATCCGCCGCCACGTCGTCGCACACCTCTCGGAGGTCGCGAATGGCTGAGTCCGCCGGCGTCGTCCTGGGCAGCGTCGACGCGACGCCGCTCGAGTTCTGGATCGGCGTCGGCGCCGGCCAGAGCGTCCAGCTCGACGACCTGGTGATGGTCGAGACCGAGCTGCCGAACGGCGAGAGCGTGCGCTTCTACGGCGTCGTCGACCTGGTGCGCAAGAAGTACGAAGGCATGGTCTTCGACAGCGACGCGTTCCGCGCCGTCGCCGGGACGCTGCCGGTCGACGTCTCGTACGCGGCGCACGTGCAGGTCACGCGCGTCGAGCCCGAGATCTACGTGCCGCCGCACCCGGGCGACGTCGCCGAGGTCGTGCGCGGCGCGGCGTTCCAGCGCGCGCTGTCGTTCGACCAGATGGAGCGGAAGATCGCGATCGGTCTGACGCGCTCGGGCGAGCCCGTCTACGCCAACCTCGAGTTCCTCGACGGCGCGCGCGGCGCCCACGTCTCGATCAGCGGCGTCTCCGGCGTCGCGACCAAGACCTCGTTCGCGACGTTCCTGATCTATTCGATGTTCCACTCGAAGGCGCTCGGCCCCGACGCGGTCAACTCGCGCGCGATCGTCTTCAACGTCAAGGGCGAGGACCTGCTGTGGCTCGACTGCGCCAACAATCGCCTGACCGAGCAGGCGCGCGCGCAGTACGCCAAGCTGGAGCTGCCCGCCGGCCCGTTCCAGAACGTCGCATTCTTCGCGCCCACCAAGAAGGCCAGCCGCGCCGCGATCCCCGACACCGGAGGGCGCCAGGAGGGCGTGCGGCCGTACCTGTGGACGCTGCGCGAGCTCGCGCGCGAGCGGCTGCTGCGCTTCGCGTTCGCCGAGGGCGACGACCCGCGCGCGCAGCTTTCGTTCGTGATCGAGAAGGTCGAGTCCGCGCTGGCGCAGGCCGCGCGTGACGGCGATCCCGACGCGCCGTGGCTCGAGGTCGAGATCGGCGTCGGCGACAGGCTGCGCCTGACCTCCTTCGACGAGCTGGCCGAGCTGCTGGACGGGCCGTTCCTCGACTCGCTCTTCCCCAACTCGATCGCGTCGGGCACGCTCGACGCGTTCCGGCGCCGGCTGCACGCGGCCGCGCATCGCATGGGCCACCTGGTGCGCGGCGACGACTCGGCGCGCGGGCGCGCGATCGATTGGACCAGCCAGCAGATCACCGTGGTCGACATCCACAAGCTGCACAGCTCGGCGCAGATGTTCGTGGTGGGCGTGCTGCTGAAGCGCATGCTCGACGAGAAGGAGGCGCAGGGCACCTCGCGCCCGCTGGTCTTCGTGGTGCTCGACGAGCTCAACAAGTACGCGCCGCGCGAGGGCTGGAGCCCGATCCGCGACGTGCTGCTCGACATCGCCGAGCGCGGCCGCTCGCTGGGCGTGTCGCTGCTGGGCGCGCAGCAGACCGCGAGCGAGGTCGAGCGGCGCGTGCTCTCGAACGCGTCGCTGAAGGTCGTCGGCCGGCTCGACGCCGCCGAGGCCGAGCGCAGCGAGTACGGCTTCCTGTCCAAGGTCGCCCGGCTGCGCGCGGGCCTGCTGCAGCCTGGCAGCATGATCGTGTCGCAGCCCGAGATCCCGACGCCGTTGCTGCTCGGCTTCCCCTTCCCGGCCTGGGCCACTCGCGAGAGCGAGGCGGTGCGGCCGGTCGCGGATCCCTTCAAGAGAATGAGCCGATGAAGCTCGCCCACACCAGCGACTGGCACGCGGGCCGGGTCTGGAAGCGCGTCGAGCGCCTGCCCGAGCTCGCCAGCGTGCTCGAGAACATGGGCGACGACCTCGAGCACGAGAAGGTCGACGTGCTGCTGATGTCGGGCGACGTGTTCGACTCCGGCGCGCCGGTGGCCGAGGCCGAGCGGCTGGTGTTCGGCTTCTTCAAGCGGCTGGGCCGCGCGGGCATCCAGACGGTGGTGATCGCCGGCAACCACGACAGTCCCGCCCGCGTCGAGGCCTGGGGCAGCCTGGCCGAGCTGGTGGGCGTGCACGCCGTCGCGCGCCCGTGCCCGCACGACAAGGGCGGCGCGATTCCGCTGCGAAGCAAGGGCGGCGAGCCGGCGATCGTGGCCGCGGTCCCGTTCGCGTCGCCGATCCGCTTCTTCTCGGCGCTCGACCTGGCCGAGGGCCAGACGCGCCCGCACCAGCGCTACGCGGACGGCCTCAAGCAGATCGTCGCCAACGTGACGAGCGCCTTCCGCAACGACAGCGTCAACCTGCTGATGCTGCACACGCACGTCGAGGGCGCGGCCTTCTCCGGCTCGGAGCGGCGCGTGCACCTGGGCGAGGACTGGGCGGCGACGCCGCAGGCGATCCCGGCGAGCGCGCACTACGTCGCGCTCGGTCACATCCACAAGCCGCAGCGGCTGCTGGCGGCCGGCAGCCCGGCCTATTACGCCGGCTCGCCGCTGCAGATGGACTTCGGCGAGGCGGGCGAGGACAAGAGCTTCGTGCTGGTCGATGCCCGGCCCGGGCAGCCCGCGCGCACCGAGCGCGTGCCCTACCGCGGCGCGCGCAAGCTCCAGCGCGTGCGCGCCAGCCTGGCCGACCTGGAGCGCGACGCGAAGCGGCTGTCGGACCCGGGCTCGCTGCTGTGGGTCAAGGTCCCGCTCGCAGCACCCGATCCCGACATCAACGCGCGCGTGCGCCAACTGCTGCCGAACGCGCTGCGCGTCGAGGTCGAGCTGGCCGACCGCTCGCTGTTCGATCCCGAGGTCAGCGCGGCCCACACGCACGCGGTCGAGCCGGCCGAGCTCTACGCGGCGTTCGTGAAGGCGCGCCGCGGCGAGCCGGCGCTCGACCCGGAGCTGCTGGCGGCTTTCAAGGAATTGCATGCGAAAGAGTGCGTGCATGAGTAGCTGGGCGCGTCTCACTTCGAGCAACGGGCCTCAGGGGCCTGTTCGCGCCGAGCACTCCAAGAGGATCCAAACTTGCCTCAGAGGCTAGTCGCTTCAAGTGATGGTCGAACTCACTCGGTCCGGAACGAGTTGCTTCAAGTGATGGTTGAGCCATGAGGCCGTTGCGACTGCAGGTCGAGAACCTGGCATGCTTCCGCGGGCGCCACGATTCGCTCGACTTCTCCGCCTTCGACCTGTTCGCGATCGCGGGTCCGACCGGCGCGGGCAAGTCCAGCCTGCTCGACGCGATCGTGTTCGCGCTCTACGGCAAGGTCCCGAGGGTCGGCGCCGGTGTCAGCGAGCTGGTTTCGCTCGGACGCGACCGGCTCGCGGTCAGCTTCGACTTCAAGAGCAGCGGGCGGACCTATCGCGTCGCGCGCGCGCTGCACCGCGACCGCAAGAGCAAGGCATCCGAGGCGGCGCTCGAGGAGCTCGTCGACGGCGAGGAGAGGCCTCTCGAGGACGGCGTGTCGGCGGTCAACAAGGCGCTCGAGCGCATCGTCGGCGTCGGCTACGACGCCTTCACGCAATCGGTGATCCTGCCGCAGGGCCAGTTCCAGCGCTTCCTGAAGAGCCCGCCCGCCGACCGGCGCGCGATCCTCAGCGACCTGCTGCGGCTGCAGGTCTACAAGCGCATGTACGACCGCGCGCGCGAAGAGGAGACCCGGCTCGGCGCCTTCCTGCTGGGACAACAGGCCGCGCTCGACGGCGAGAGCGAAGTCGCGACGCCGGAGCTGATCGCGGAGGCGGAAGGCCGGCTCCGAGTGGCCGAGCAAGAAACCGAGACGCTGCGCGCGGCGATCGAGCAGCACGAGAAGTGCCTGCTACTGCTGCGCGTCCGACGGCAGAAGACGCTGGAGTTGGAGGACGCCGAGCGCCGGCAAGAGGCGCTGCGCGCGGGCGAACGCCAGGGCGCTGAGGCGGAGCGCCGGCTCGCCGCTGCGGCGAAGGCCGAGCAGCTGCTCCCGCGCATCGAGGCGGCCGAGAACGCCAAGAAGGAGTTGCGCTCGTCTTCGCAGCGCTGGGAGAAGGAGCGTCGCGACGAGGCACAGGCCGCGCTCACCGACGGCGCGGCGAAGCGCGACCTCAAGGCTGCCGAGAAGGCGGCCGAGCGCATCCCCAAGCTGGCCGAGAGGCTGCGCGAGCTCGACGCCGTCAGCGGCCTCGTCGGTCCGCTCGCCGCGGCGCGCACGCGCCTCGCCGAGGGCCGCGAGAAGCACGCACGCGCCGACAAGGAGCTGGAGGCGGCGCGGGCCGCCGAGCGCGAGTCCCGCTCGCGAGCGAAGGCCGCCGAGAAGGCGCAGCGCGCGGCGGCCGAACGGCTGCACGCCGCCGGTTACGACGCGGAGCGTCACGCGCGCCTCGAGTCGCATCGCGAGAGCGGGCTGTTGCTCGGTCAGTTGCGCGCGAAGGTCGTGCAGGTCCAGGACGAGGACAAGCTGGCCGCCGCCGAGGCGGAGCGCCTCGCGAGCGCCGAGCGGAAGGAGAGCCAGGCGCTCGCGGCTGCCGAAAGGGCCCAGAAGAAGGCCGCGGCCGAGCTGGCCGAGGAGGAGGCGGCGCAGCGCGAGATCGAGCGCGCCCACGCCGCGATGCACCTGCGCGCGAGCCTGACGAGCGGCCAGGAGTGCCCGGTGTGCGAGCAGCCGGTCGTTCGCGTCCCCAAGGCGGTGCGCGTGAACGCGCTCGAAGCCGGGCAGGCGCGGCTCCAAGCAGCGCGCCGGCAGGACGAAGCCGCACGCGCCGAGCAGCAGCTGCGCCGCGACGCTCTGTCGCAGGCGAGCGCAGCCAGCCGGCAGGCGAAGCAGCGCGCCGATCAGGCCGCGAGCGGGCGGGCGGCGCTCGAAAGCGGCCTGCGCGAGCACGAGCAGACGCTCGCCGAGCGCGTCGGCAAGGACGTCGACGCGAAGCACAAGGGAGCGGTCGAGGAGCGCCTGCGGGCCGCGCTCGAGCGGCTGGCCGCGGCGCGTTCGGCGCACGACGCCGCGAGCGCCGAGCACGAGCGCGCCTCGCGCGAGCGCGAGAAGGGCGAGCAGGCGCTGGCCGCCGCGCTCGACGCCGGCGCCGCGGCCGCGCGCGTGCTCGACGACCACGCGCAGGCGGTGGAAGCGGCCGACCGTGAAGCGCGCGAGCTCAAGGCGCGCATCGACGCGGTCACACGCGGCGCCGACCCGGAGCTCGAACGCGTGCGCATCGAGCAGAACAAGAGCGTCCTGGCCGAGGCGCTGCAGCAGGCGCAGCGCCTCGAGCGCGACACCGCCGGCGCGCTGCAGCAGGTGGGTTTCCAGCGCGAGCAGGCCCAGCGCGCGATGTCCGAGGCGCAGCGCGCGCTCGGCGAGGCGGGCACGGCGCTCGAGCATGCGCTCGCCGACTCGAGCTTCAAGAACGCCGAGGCCGCGCTCGCCGCGGCGCTCGACGCCGCCGCGCGCCGGGAGCTGCAGGACACGCTGGACGCGTTCCGCGCGGAGTCGCACGCGCGGAAGGCGCGCGTCGCCGAGCTGCGCCGCGAGACGGGCGGCGAGCGCGTCGCCTCCGAAGCGCTGCAGAGCGCCGAGACCGCCCTCGCGGACGAGCGGCGCCTCTTGGAGGACGGCGCCGCGGCGGCGGTCCGCCTGGCCGAGCGGATCGCGGACCTGGAGCGGCGCGCGCGGAAGGCGCGCGAGAAGTCGGAGGCGATGCAGCGCGAGCGCCGCCGCCTGGGCGTCTACCAGCAGCTGACCACCGACCTGCGCAGCGAGAACTTCCGCGCCTTCGTGCTGGAGGAAGCGCACCAGCAGCTGGTGGCCGGCGCGTCCGAGCGGCTGTTCGCGCTGTCATCCGGGCGCTACACCTTCGAGTTTCAGGACGACGCGTTCCACGTGCTCGACCACGACAACGCGCGCGAGCGCCGCAGCGCCGAGACGCTCTCGGGCGGCGAGACCTTCCTGGCGTCGCTCGCGCTGGCGCTCGAGCTGTCGCAGCAGATCCAGCGCGACGCGGGCGCGGTGCACCTGGACAGCCTCTTCATCGACGAGGGCTTCGGCACGCTCGACCCCGAGACGCTCGACACGATCGCGGGCACGCTCGAGGAGCTGCCGGTCGGCGGGCGCATGGTCGGGATCATCACGCACCTGCCCGAGCTGACCGAGCGCATCCCCAACCGCGTGCGCGTGGAGCGACGGCCCGAGGGCTCGCGCTTCACCGTCGAGACGGCGTAGGCTCGCCGCTCGATGGCAACGCCGCGCGCCGGCCTGGGGGTGTCTCCGCACTCCGGCTGGGCCGCGCTGGTCGCGCTCGGCGGCGACCCGCGCCGGCCCGAGGTCCTGCTTCGCGAGCGCATCGAGATGACCGGCCGCAAGCTGCCGGGACCGAAGCAGCCCTACCACGCGGTCGAGGGCCTGCCGGTCGCGAAGGCGGCCGGCCTGCTCGAGCGCTACCTGCAGAGCGCGAACACGCTCGCGACGGATGCGCTGCGCTCGGTCAAGGGAGCGGTCGAGGAACGGGGCTTCGCGATCGCGGGCCTCGCGATCCTGCAGTCGAACGGCCGCCAGGGCGCGAGCCTCGAGGCGATCCTGGCCTCGCACGCGCTCATCCATACGGCCGACGGCGACCACTTCCGCGGCGCATTGGCCGAGGCGGCGCGACGCTGCGGCACCGAAGCCGCGCGAATCAAACAGAAGGAGCTGCACGAGCGCGCCGCCGCGACGCTGAAGCGGCCGATCGAAGAGCTTCAGGGCTACGTCGCGAGCCTCGGCAAGAGCGTCGGCCCGCCGTGGGGCGCCGACCAGAAGAGCGCTGCGCTGCTGGCCTGGCTCACGCTCGCCCGCTCCGAACGATCTCGGGAGGTACGGACGCCATGAGAACACCGCTGACGACGCTGGTCGGGCTGGCGCTGCTGGCCGCCACCGCGGCTGCCCAGGCGCCGCGGCGCTCGCAGGCCCCGGTTCGCGACGGCGCGGCGTACGTGCCGCCGCTCCGGGAAGTCGGCGCGTCCGCCGAGAGCGAGCTACGCGGCCTGATCGAGCGCTACCAGACGGACCGCGCGGCGCTCCTGCGGCTGTGGAGCGTGCCCGGCAGCGAGGCGCGTCGCGCCAAGCTCGGCTCGTTCTACAAGGCGTGGCAGGGGCGGCTCGAGGAAGTGCGCTGGGACGGGCTCGGAGTGCCGGGCAAGGTCGATGCGACACTGCTGCGGCAGGAGCTCCGCTACGAGCTCGGGCTGCTTCAGCGCGAAGAGCAGCTCGCGAAGGAGACGGCCCCGCTGCTGCCCGCTGTCGACGCGCTCGCCGGGCTGCAAGAGGCGCGGCGCATGCTGCAGCCGCTCGATCCCAAGGCGGCGGCCGAGACGCTCGACGACGCGGCGCGCCGGCTCGAAGCCGCGCAGAAGGCGACGAAGGGCGCGGCCAAGCCGTCGAAGGTCGTCGCGGCGCGCGCGGCGCAGCAGCTCGCGGACCTGAAGCGCGCGCTCCAGGACTGGTTCTCGTACTACGACAGCTACGACCCGAGCTTCTCGTGGTGGACGCGCGAGCCGTACAAGAAGGCGACCAAGGCGCTCGACGACTATGCGAAGGCGCTGCGCGAGGACGTGGTCGGGGTGAAGCCGGGTCAGGACGACCCGATCATCGGCGACCCGATCGGCCGCCAGGCGCTGCTGGACGATCTCGTCAACGAGATGATCCCGTACACGCCGGAGGAGCTCGTCCAGATCGCCAACCGCGAGTTCGCCTGGTGCGAGGCCGAGATGAAGAAGGCCTCGCGCGAGATGGGCTTCGGCGACGACTGGAAGAAGGCGCTCGACAAGGTGCGCTCGCTCTACGTCGAGCCCGGCAAGCAGCCCGAGCTGGTGCGCGAGCTGGCGCTCGAGGCGATCGAGTTCGTGCAGAAGAAGGACCTGGTCACGGTGCCGCCGCTGGCCGCCGACGTCTGGCGCATGGAGATGATGTCGCCGGAGCGCCAGAAGATCGCGCCGTTCTTCCTCGGCGGCGAGGTGATCCAGGTCAGCTATCCCACCGACACGATGGCGCACGAGGACAAGCTCAACAGCCTGCGCGCGAACAACGTCCACTTCTCGCGCGCGGTCGTCTTCCACGAGCTGATCCCCGGCCATCACCTGCAGGGCTTCATGGCGCAGCGCTACAACCCGCACCGGCGGCTGTTCCAGACGCCGTTCCATTCCGAGGGCTGGGCGCTTTGGTGGGAGTTCCTGCTGTGGGACCAGGGCTTCCCGCGCTCGCCCGAGGACAAGGTCGGGATGCTGTTCTGGCGCATGCACCGCTGCGCGCGCATCATCTTCTCGCTGTCGTTCCACCTCGGCACGATGACGCCGGAGCAGTGCATCGACTTCCTGGTCGAGCGCGTCGGCCACGACCGCTGGACCGCCACGGGCGAAGTGCGGCGCTCCTTCACCGGCCAGTACTCGCCGCTGTACCAGGCGGCCTACATGCTGGGCGGGCTGCAGTTCCGCAGCCTGCACGAGCAGCTGGTGAAGGGCGGCCGCATGAGCAACCGGGAGTTCCACGACTCCATCCTGAAGCTGGGGCCGATCCCGGTCGAGATGGTGCGCGTGCTGCTGCTGAACGAAGGCCCGCGCAAGGACTTCCGCGCGAGCTGGAAGTTCGCCGGAGAGCGCCCGTAGCGGGCGCCCTCCGGCTTTCGGTCAGAGCCTAGAACTCGTAACGCAGCGCGAACTGCGCGCAGCGGCCGGCCTGCGCGTCGCACGTGGCGAGCGTCCCGTTGTAGAGGCCGAACGGCGTGCGGTCCGGCGTCATCGTCACGTTGCCGGTGTCGAACTTCGCCGTGTTGGTCAGGTTGAACACGTCGAAGCGCACGCGCAGGCGGTGGTCCTTGACGACGTGCCAGGCCTTGCTGAGGCTCGCGTCGACGCTGAAGTAGCCGTCGCCGCGCAGCACGTTGCGCAGTCCGACCTCTCCCGGCAGCGCCAGCCGGAAGAAATTCAGCGCCTGGCTGGCGTTCTTGAACGGGCTCGGCCGGTGATCGACCGCGTCCTTGGTGGTCCCGAGCGCCGGCAGCTGTCCGGGCGTGACCAGCTCGGCGTTGCCCTGCAGGTTCCAGTTCGTGGCCCAGCAGGAGCGGCAGTTCTGCACGTTGAACGGGAAGCCGCTGGTCCAGCGCACCAGGCCCGCCACCTGCCAGTCGGCGATCACTTGCTTCAGCAGGCCGCCGCTCTTCTTGCCGAACGGCAGCTCCCACAGGCCGTTGAAGTTGACCTGGTGCCGGATGTCGAAGTCGGAGTTGCCGTAGTGCGCCTCGGGGTCGAACGAGTTGAGCAGGAAGCCCGTATAGCCGCCGTTGCCGAAGTTGCCGAACGTCGCGCCGCGCTCCACTTGCGAACCGTTGTCCTTCGAGAAGGCGAGCGTGTAGTTGACGTCGAACTGGTAGCCGTGGCTGAAGCGCTTGCGCAGCGTCGTCTGCAGCGCGTGATAGTTGGCGCGCCCGACCGAGCTGAGCGCGGCGAGCGAGTCGTACTGGTCGGCGAAGTACGCGAACGGCCCGAAGATGCTGCACGACGGGCTGCACGACTCGTCGGCGTCGTAGAGCGCCGTGATGTAGTCGGGCGAGTTCTGCATGAACGCGCGCGTCATCGCCTGCGTCGCGGTGAGCCCGCCGCCGGCGGCGCCCGGGAACAGGTTCTCCCAGTACGGGATCGACGGCAGCCCCTGGTAGGCCGTCGCCGGCGAACCGCCGGTGAGGCCGCGCGACTGCGCGGTCGTGATCATCTGCTGGGCCGCGGTGAAGTAGTCCATGCCCGAGCGCGGGTCGGTCAGGTTCAGGGGCATCGCCAGGTCGCGCCGCACCAGCAGGTCGCGGCCGAAGCGCCCGACGTAGCCGGCCTCGATGCTGAGGTTCTTGCTGAGCTCGCGCCCGAGCACGAAGTTCACCATGTGCGCCGACGGCGTCACGATCGTGTCGTCGATGCTGCCCGTGATGATGCCCGCGCGGCTCGGGGGCGTCTGCGGGAAGCCGCCTTTCGGCGTGGCGGGCATCGTCGGCGGCATCGTGGAGATGTTCACGAAGCGCACGGCGGGGTTCGTCTCGTACGGGGCGCCGAACGGGCTGCTGATCGACGTCGACATCCCGTAGGCCAGGTTCTGGTCGAAGTTGGAGGCGAGGCCCTGGCCGATTCGGTCGAAGACCTTGGCGTAGCCGGCACGCACGACGAGCTTGCCGTTGCCGGTCAGGACGTTGTCGCCGCCCGGCGTCCAGGCGATCGCGAAGCGCGGCGCGATGTTGTTCTTGTCCCAGTCGTAGAAGCCCTTCTTGCCGCCGTTCTTCGGCCCCGACAGGTCGAACTGGATCAGCGGGCTCTGGTTCGACGGGATGCCCTTCTTCATGTTCTCGGTGCGCTGGGCGAACCACTGGCCCATGCTGACGTTCGGCGCGACCTGGAGGCCGTGCACCTCGTAGGGCGGGGAGTACAGGCTGTAGCGCACGCCCGCGGTGACCGTGAGGTTGCTCTTCAGTCGCCAGCTGTCCTGGATGTAGCCCTCGTACTCGTCGGTGGCGTACTCGCGCGCGACCGCCTCGCCGGCCGCCTGCGGCGTGCCGTCCTTGAGGTAGTTCGCGCGCAGGTTGGCCTGCGAGACCACGCCGAGGATGTTCAGCCAGGCGTCTGCGTAGCCGGCCGCGAAGCTCGGGGTGCCGGCAGCGGTCGTGCCGACGCCCGCGACGGCGGGCACGGCGCTGCAGCCCGGCGAGGTGCAGAAGGCGGCGTTGCC
>Ga0070695_100002413_pt1 | contig 10737 bp, 10 predicted proteins | sample KBSK1252metaG_FD_65471 | JGI IMG/M metagenome (GOLD analysis project Ga0070695, IMG submission 65471) | Corn, switchgrass and miscanthus rhizosphere microbial communities from Kellogg Biological Station, Michigan, USA - KBS K1-25-2 metaG | ecosystem: Host-associated > Plants > Roots >...
AACAGCTCGACGGTGTCGCCGCGCACGCGGAAGGTGCCGCGCGTAAAATTGGCATCGCTGCGCCGGTAGTGCAGCGCCACTAGATCGGCCAGCAGTTGGCGCTGCGGGATGGTTTCGCCAACCTCGACCGTGAAGGTCATGGCCGTATAGGTCTCCACCGAGCCGATACCGTAGATGCACGAGACGGAGGCAACGATGATCACATCGTCGCGCTCGAGCAGCGACCGCGTGGCGGCATGGCGCATGCGATCGATCTGCTCGTTAATGGAGGATTCTTTTTCGATATAGGTATCGGTGCGCGGCACGTAGGCTTCGGGCTGGTAGTAGTCATAATAGGAAACGAAATATTCCACGGCGTTGTTGGGGAAGAAGCCCTTGAATTCGCCGTAGAGCTGCGCCGCCAGCGTCTTGTTGGGTGCGAGAACGAGTGCGGGTCGTTGCGTGTGCTGGATCACCTGCGCCATGCTGAAGGTCTTGCCGGAGCCGGTGACGCCGAGCAGCACCTGGTTGCGTTCGATCTTATTCACGCCTTCGACCAATTCGGCGATGGCCTGCGGCTGGTCGCCCCTCGGCTCGTACTCGGCGCTAAGGTCGAAGCGGATCCCACCTTCCGATTTCTCCGGCCGCGGCGGCCGATGCGGCATGAACATCGGCATGCCGCCGGACACCAGCGGATGCGTAGCAAGCATCGGCTGTTGGGCCAGGACCTCGCGGGCGCGGTGCGAGCGCTCGTGCGGGCGGGCGAGCAGCGCATTTAGGCTTGCCGTCATGTCCGATAGGGAGCGCGAGGGCGGCCCCACCTGGCGCAAGGCCGGCAGCGTCGACTTGCCCGCGACGGGGCCGGCCGCGGACAGATCGGGCTCGGCCGAGCCGGGCACTGCGGCCACCAGCCCCTCCTGCACGCCCGGTTCGGCGGCGGCAGCGCCGGGCAAGGAGGGGAGAAACGGCGCCTGGGGCGCGCCCATGGCTTTGGCGGAGCGCTTGGTCTCGGGCGTGCCGCTCGAACCCTCGACGGGCGGCGCGGGCGGCTTGCCCGATTTGCCGCGCGAGGGCCGCGGGCGGGGGGTGGTGTCCTTGGGGGGGCGGGGCATAGGCAAAGATATAGGGTTCGCTGGGCCGGGGTGGCAACCGAGGATGCGGGCGGGGCAGGCGGCTCCTGACACGGGGCAAAGCTTGAGCGCCCGGCCGCCGTTTCCCAGCACCCCGTGCGCCGCCGCACCCGCGAGGTCACGTGCAGCTGGGCAGCCGCGCGCGCTCGGGCTGGCTTTGCTTTGCTCCTGGCAAGATGTTCCGGGCAAAATGCTCCTGGCAAAATGCTCCTGGCGAGGCATGAGGCTCAGCGCGCCAGCCTAACGGTGGAGCGGTGCCGCGGGTTGCGCTACCCGGCTTGGGCGCACCTTTGCGCCGGCGTTGCGGCGCCACGCCATCGCCCGCAAGCAGCGGTGGGCTCGATTTGCAACCGGCGTCCGCCCGCTTCACCCTTGTTGCCGGGCCGGCGGCAGCGCCTTTCCGCCGCGATGCCAAGGCAGCGGCCGGCCGTGCCACTGCCAACCCTGCGCCGCCCTGGTTGTCGTTGCCACATAAGGGAAAATCTGGTTACCTCGCATCGTCCGGGGGCGCAGAGTCGAGGGAGTTTTTGCATGAACTATAGAGTCTGTTGGGCTGCGAGCATGGCTGGTGCCCTGCTCATCACTGCGCTGCTGGCCCTGCCGGTCAACGCCCAAAGGGGCCGCGAGGACGGCTGCAAGTCGGAAGAGATCAAGGCCGCCGGCAAGGCGTCGATCTTCGGCAAGGCGGCCGCCATGCGCAATGCCATCGACAATTGGCAACGCGAAGTGCGCAACAAGTACGGCGAGCGCTACATGGTGTGGGACCGCGCGCGCGATAAAAAGCAGGAATGCGAAGCGGCCTCGATCGGCACGCTCGGCAAATTGAACCAGCGCTGCACCGTCAGCGCCTATGCCTGCGCGGCGGTGCAGGAGACCGAATCCCCCGTTGGCGATTGCTGGGAGGTCCAGCGCATGCTGCACCGGGCCGGCTATTTGCGCCGGGACGACGTGGATGGCGACTGTCAGGAAAAGACCCGGCGGGCAACCCGCCGCTTCCAGCGCGATGAGCGCTTGGCGGTCACCGGCGAGGTGAACGAGGAGACCTGGAGGCGGTTGCGGCGCCGAAGCTAAGACATTGCCGGTCCAGCGACATCGGCCCAAGAACGGGGGGCGAGGCACAACCTCGCCCCCCTCTTTTGCGGGGCGTCGAACCTGGGGAGACCGCCGCCGTAGGCCAAAAGGAGCCCTGGACCTCGGCGAAAAGAGGCTTCAATATTCCCGCGCCTGTCGGTCCGACAATCCGACAGGCGGCGCCCGGGGCATGAAGGCATGAAAACTGCGGCGTCAAAATAAGAGCTGCAGGGAGCGACACGTCCGTCGATGGTGGCGCAAACACGATTGCGCGCCACGCCCGCAGGTGCCGGCGACGTCCGCCGCCTGCTGAGCGTGCGTGATATTTCCGTCCGCTTCGGCGGCATCGTGGCCTTGGATGGCGTTTCCTTCGATGTGGAGCCGGGCCAGATTGCCGGCCTGATCGGCCCCAACGGCGCCGGCAAGACCACGCTCTTCAACTGTTTGAGCCGTCTTTACATCCCAAACCAGGGCGACATCCTGTTCGAGGGGCGCTCGATCCTGCACGCCAGCCGGCACGCCATCGCCAAGCTCGGCATCGGGCGCACCTTTCAAAACGTGGCCCTGTTCGACCGCATGTCGGTCATCGACAACGTCAAGGTCGGCTGCCACAGCCGCAGCTCCGTTGGCTTCCTGACCGACGCCTTGCGTCTGCCCAAGCACGAGAGGGAGGAGCACGAGATAAGCGAGCGTGCGATCGAGCTCATCGCCTTCATGGAACTGGAAGCCTTTGCGCATCTGCCGGCCGGGCCGCTGCCGTTTCCCGTGCGCAAACGCGTCGAGCTGGCCCGCGCCCTAGCCGGACGCCCGAAACTGCTGCTGCTGGACGAGCCCGCTGCCGGGCTCAACCATGACGAGGTCGACGTGCTGCGCGGCCAAATCCGCCGCGTCCGCGATACCCAGAATGTCACGGTCTTGCTGGTCGAACACCACATGAGCCTGGTGATGTCGGTCTCCGACAAAGTGGTCGCCATCGATTTCGGCAAGAAGATCGCGGAAGGCTCACCGGCCGACGTGCAGCGCAACCCGGAGGTGATCCGGGCCTATCTCGGAACGGAGGCATAAGATGGCCGCCCTGCTCGAGGCCCAAGGCCTCAAAGCATTCTACGGCCAAACCCAAGCCTTGCACGACGTCAGCTTCTCGCTTGCACCCGGCGGCATCACCACCCTGCTGGGCGCCAATGGGGCCGGCAAGACCACGACGCTGCGTTCCATCTGCGGCATGGTCAGAACCGAGGGGTCGATCAAGCTCGACGGCCAACCGATTGGCGGCAAGGCGACCGAGGACATCATCCGCCTCGGCGTCGGGCACGTACCGGAGGGCCGCGGCACGTTTACCAACCTCAGCGTCGGCGAAAATCTGCGCGTGGCCGCCTACACGCGCAAGGACAAGGTGGCGGCGGAGCGCGACCTCGGCATGGTGTTTGAATATTTTCCCATCCTGAAGGCGCGCGTGAACCAGCAGGCGGGAACCCTGTCCGGCGGCGAACAGCAGATGCTGGCGATCAGCCGCGCGCTGATGCTGAGCCCGCGGCTGATGCTGCTGGACGAGCCCTCGTTCGGCTTGGCGCCGCTGATCGTGCAGGAAATCTTTCGCATCATGCGCCGCATCAACAGCGAGGCCAAGGTGAGCATGCTGCTGGTGGAGCAGAATGCGGCGCTGGCGCTCGAGCTCGCCGATCATGCCTACGTGCTGGAGACCGGGCGCGTCGTAATGTCGGGTAAGTCCGCGGACGTGAAAAACAACGAGGCGATCCGCAAATCCTATCTGGGCTACTGAAGGGGGGCCCAAGCGCATGGAACAGCTGATCCAGCAGGTCGCCTCGGGCCTCGCCAACGGCGCCATCTATGCCTGCCTAGCGCTGGCGCTGGTGATGATCTTCGTCTCCACCGACCACATCAATTTCGCCCAAGGCGAGCTCGCCATGTTCAGCGCCTACCTGGTTTGGCAGGCGCTCGACTGGGGTGTCAGCTTCTGGCTCGCCCTGCCGGTGGTGGCGTTTATTTCATTTCTGATCGGCGTCGGCATCGAGCGCGTGATCCTGCGGCCACTGCACCACGCCCCGGTGCTGTCGGTGGTCGTGGTCTTCATCGGTTTGTTGGCAATTTTTCATTCGCTCGCCGGGGCGATCTGGGGGCACACCATCAAAGCCATTCCCTCGCCCTTCCCACACGTCACCTTCGTCGGCTCCGGCTACATCGGTCCGCATCAAATCGGCATGATCGTAGTGACGATTGCCCTGCTGCTTGCCCTGTTCGCCTTCTTCCGCTTCACCCCGCTGGGTCTCGCCATGCGCGCAGCGGCGCAAAACCCCGCCTCGGCCCGCCTGGCCGGCATTCGCGTCGACTGGATGCTGGCGCTCGGTTGGGGTTTGGCGGCGGCCATCGGCGCGGTTGCCGGTGCGCTGGTCGCACCTGCGGTCTACCTCGAACCCAATATGATGGCGAGCATTCTGCTCTATGGCTTTGCCGGCGCCCTGGTCGGCGGCATATCGAGCCCTGGCGGGGCCGTCGCCGGCGGCTTTATCGTCGGCGTGCTGGAGAACGTGATCGCCTACCTCGGCAATCTGTTCGAGAAGACCACCGGCGTCTACGTCATCGGCAACGGCGAAAAGCTGACGGTGGCGCTCATCATCGTCATCACGGTGTTGACCCTCAAGCCGAGCGGCCTGTTCGGCCAGGTTTCAGTGAAGCGGGTATAGGCCAATGGCAACGACGACAGCAAACGGCATTGCCGCCGGCGAGCGCAGCGCCTCGCTCGGCCGCGGCTACTGGCTGGCCGGCATCCTCGTCGTGCTCGCCTTGCTGCCGCTCATTGGTGGCAAGACCGGTATGATCAGCAATTACGGCTTCCTGCAGCTGAGCTTGATGATCGTCTACGCCATTGCGGTCTTGGGTCTCATCCTGCTCACCGGCTTCAACGGCCAAATTTCCTTGGGCCACGGCGCCTTTTTTGCGGTCGGGGCCTATGTGGCCGCGGTCTTGATCGACCAGGCAAACTGGCCTTACTGGGCCACCCTGCCCGTGGCCGCCATTTTCTGCTTCCTGGTCGGCTATCTGTTCGGCCTGCCGGCCCTGCGACTGGAGGGTCACTACCTGGCGCTGGCCACGTTCGCGCTCGCCGTGGCGGTGCCGCAGATCCTGAAATACCGTCACTTCGAATGGTTCACCAACGGCGTACAGGGTATCAACATCTTCAAGCCGGATCCGCCCTTCGGCGTGCCGCTCAGCGCCGACCAGTGGATGTATCTGGTGGTACTCGCCGTCGCGGTCTTGATGTTTTGGATCGCGCGCAACCTGCTCGACAGCCGCACCGGCCGGGCCTTGCGGGCCATTCGCGACCACACCATGGCGGCCAGCACCATGGGTATCAACGTGGCCCACTACAAGACCGTGGTGTTCGGCATCAGTGCGCTCTACACCGGCGTGGCGGGGGCCCTGCACGCCATCATTTTCGAGTTTGTGGCACCCGACAGCTTCCGCTTCGAGCTGTCGATTGCGATCCTGGTCGGCGCGGTGGTCGGTGGCATCGCCTCACTGCCCGGCGCCGTGATCGGCGGGGTGTTCGTGCAGGTGATCGAGAAGTACGCCGATGCCCTCACTAAAAAGCTCACCGCCGCGGTAAACCTGCCGCTCGACCTCGAGCCTTGGACCATCTACGGCATCGCCCTGATCGTACTGATGTACACAATGCCGATGGGAATAGCCGGCGGCCTGGCGCTGCTGTGGCGTCGGCTGAGAGGATCGTGACGGCGCCAGCGCGCCGTCTGCGATGAAGGAATGTGCTGACTAAGCAAAGGAGGAAGTCCCAAATGCACCACACCACACGCAGACTGCTGCTCGCCGGCACAGGCGCACTCGCGCTTGCGCTGGCCGTCTCGCCGGTTTATGCGCAGAAAAAATACGACGAGGGCGCCACCGATACCGAGATCAAGATCGGTCACACCAATCCCTACTCGGGCAATGCCTCGGCCTATGGCACGATCGGCAAGGTGATCGACGCCTATTTCAAGATGGTCAACGAGCAGGGCGGCATCAACGGGCGCAAGATCAACTTCATCAGCTATGACGACGGCTATTCGCCACCCAAGACCGTGGAAATGGTGCGCAAGCTGGTCGAGGAGGACAAGGTGCTCTTTGTCTTCCAGACGCTCGGCACGCCGCCCAATACGGCGATCCAGAAATACCTCAACGGCAAGAAGGTGCCGCAGCTGTTTGTCGCCACCGGCGCCTCCAAGTGGGGACACTACAAGGAAAATCCTTGGACCATGGGCTATCAGCCCGACTATGTCACCGAGGCCATCATCTACGCCAAGCACATCCTGGCCAACGTCAAGGACCCCAAAATCGGCGTCCTGATGCAGAACGACGACTACGGCAAGGACTATTTCAACGGCTTCAAGCAGGGCCTGGGTAAAGATGCCGACAAACTGATCGTATCGCACGTCACCTACGAGGTGACGGATCCCACCGTCGACAGCCAGATGATCCAGCTCAAGAACTCCGGCGCCAACGTGTTCTTCAACATCACGACGCCTAAGTTCGCGGCGCAGGCCATCAAGAAGGCCGCCGAAATCGGTTGGAAGCCCGCCCAATACCTCAACAACGTGTCGGGTTCCGTGGGAACGGTGATCAAGCCCGCCGGCTTTGAGAACTCCCAAGGCATCATCACCGCCGCCTACTTGAAAGACCCGACCGATCCGCAGTGGGCCAACGCCAAGGACTTCCTGGAATGGAAGGCCTTCATGCAGAAGTACTATCCGACCGGCAATCTGGCGGACGGCAGCAACGTGTTCGGCTATTCGGTCGCCACGCTGATGACCATCGTCCTGAAGCAGTGCGGTGACGACCTCACGCGCGCCAACGTTATGAAAGAGGCGGCGAACTTGAAGAACGTCGACCTGCCGTTGCTGCTGCCCGGCATCAAGGTCAACACCAGCGCGAGCGACTACTATCCGCTGCAGTCCGTGCAGTTGCAGAAGTTCGAGGGCGAGACCTGGAAACTGTTCGGCGACGTCCTGTCGAACGAGGCAGCCAGCAACTAGCATCCCGAGCAACGCGGCCGTCCGCAAGGGGCGGCCGCAAACCACCGTTCAAGGAAAAATGTCCCAGGTCGCCGCCGCCAGATTCGAGCGCATCAAGGCCCTGCCGGCCTACGAGCTGGTCGCCGAAGCGATCGAGCGCAAGATTCTCGGCGGCGTCTTGCGCCCGGGCGACCCGATCGGAACCGAATCGGAATTGGTCAAGCAGTTCGGCGTCAATCGCTCGACCGTGCGGGAAGGCATTCGCCTCCTGGAACAGGCGGGGCTGGTGGCGCGCGAATCGAGCCGCCGGCTGCTGGTGGCCGTACCTCACTATGATCGGCTCGCCACGCGCATGAGCCGCGCGCTAATCCTCCAGCAGGTCACCTTCCGCGAGTTGTGGTCGACCTCGATGGCGTTGGAGCCAGCGGTCGTGGCGCAAGCCATCGAGCATGCCACACCCGAGGAGCTCGATGCCATCGACGCCAACATCGCCGCCACGCGTGCGGTCCAGAACGCCGCCGGCGCCGTCGCCAATCTCGACGCCGAGTTTCACGGGCTGGTCGCCAAGGCCGCGCACAACCGCGTGCTGCTGCTGGCCAAGGAACCCTCCAGCATGCTGGTGCGACCCACCGTCGAGCTGATCTTGACCAACAACCCGTCGGGCATCGCCAGGCTCATCGAGGCGCACCAGAACATCCTTGCGTCTATCCGGCGGCGGGACAAGGCCAAGGCACTGCTCTGGGTGGAGCGGCATCTGCAGGACTGGCGGGCGGGATTCGAACGCGCCGGGTGCCAGTTCGACGCCACGGTCGCCCCGATCAACACGCGGCGCATGAAGTGGGATGCCGCCGTGCCGGGCAAGCAGTAACCTCGCGCCAGTTCAAATCCATCTCGGCACAAGACGCTACACCCGAGGCAGCGGCGGCGCGCCCCAGGCGATGGGACGGCAATAGCACAAGCGCGCGAGCGTGCCGCGCCGGCTTCGCGGCCCTTTTTATGCGTGCATCACAAAGAAGCGGTCGGGCACGGCCCGAGCCCAACCGTCGGGCGTTGTTAGGGACGGCTCGGCAAGAGCGCCGCGGTTTCCGTGACCTCGGCGGCGCCGGCTGCCCGCGGCGGCCTCACCTCGGCGGTTGCCTGCCCGTCAGAGCCGGGCGCGGGTTGTTGCACCTCGGCGAGGCGAGCGTCCTTTGCGGCCCCGATCGCCGCCGCCAACGCCTGCTCCTCGGCAAAGTCATCGCAGGCAACCGCGGCGGACAGGGGCAGCAGCAGTGCGGCGGCGGCAATGGACCTGGCGATCAGCATGGGCGTCGTCTCCCTGGTTCGCAATCTCACGAGTTTGGCGCAGGCTGCCGCCGAATGGCAGTCACGGTTCGGTGATCCCGGCCTAGGTGGCGACCGCCCGGGCCGCGGCGAGCACCTCTTCGGCGTGGCCGGGCACTTTCACCTTGCGCCAGCTCCTGGCGAGGCGCCCGGCCTTGTCGATCAAAAAAGTGGAACGCTCGATCCCCATGTATGTACGACCGTACATCGACTTCTGCGCCCAAACGCCATAGGCCATCGCGACGGCCTTGTCCGCGTCGGCGGCAAGCCGAACCGTCAGGTCGTGTTTGCTGCGAAACTTCTGGTGGCTTTCCACGCTATCGGGCGAAACGCCGACGACCTCCACGCCAGCTTTGCGGAACTCGGGCGCCAAGCGCGAGAAGTCCTTGGCCTCGACCGTGCATCCCGAAGTATCGTCCTTGGGATAGAAGTAGACGACCACAGGCTTGCCCTTGAGCCGGGAGAGTTTGAGCGTCCCGCCAGCATCGGTTGGCAACTCAAAGTCCGGGGCGATATCGCCATCGCTCAGCATAAAAGTCCCCCTCGTCCGTAGGCGGCGCCGGTCCCCGGCGCAACCCAAGGCAGCCCCCGTGCCGGAACGTGCCGGCCAAACGACCTCGTCGGCCCGCGCCTGCCTCTAGCCACGGAGTTTTGCAGCAATCTGACGGACAGCGCAACGGCGCGCCATCAACTCTCAAGTGGCGTCACCAAGACACTTTGCGCCCTCTGTTTCTCCACATGTCGCATGTCGAGGGCGCCCATTGCGCAAATGAGCACGTGCCGAATGCGCACGTGTTGAATGCTCGCGTGACCACGCGCTGAGGAAGCAGGCACCGAGGGAAAACCAACGGCGACCGTCAAAACAACCGCAAGGCAAGCTCGAGGGATCAAGCCGCGGGCCGTGCATTGGTCGCGGCGAAGCGAGGCCCGCCGAGGTCCTCAGTTGCGGCCAGCCAGGCGCGCCTTCTGCAGCGCCAGCACGGCCTCGACGCGGTTTCGCACCTGCAGCTTCTGCATGATGTTGGTCATGTAGTGCTTGACCGTCTTTTCGCCGATCTTCAGTTGGATGGCGATCTCTTTGTTGGTGCGGCCCTGGGCGACGTGATCCAAGATCTGCTCTTCGCGCTTGGTGAGATCGGCAAGTTCGGTCGGCTTGGCGCCGCTGCCCGATTGGCGCCGCGACAAGGTCAGCAAACGACCGGCGAGCCGCGGCGACACGTAGGAATCGCCGCGGGCGACAGAGCGCATGGCCGCGATCAGCTCCAGCCCGCTCGTACCTTTGAGCAAATATCCCTGCGCACCCGCGTCCAGCGCCTGCGCGACGTGCTCCTCGCTCTCCGACACGGTGAGCATCATGGTCTTGACGACGGGACAGGCGTGCGCAATGGCCCGCGCCGCCTCGATGCCGCCGCCCGGCATGCTCACGTCGAGAAGCACAATGTTTGGCAATTCGGCTTTGGCGATCCGAACCGCATCATCGGCGGTCGAGCCTTCCCCGACTAGCTCGAGAAAGCTGGCACCGCGCAGGGTGTGCGCGACACCCTCCCGAAACAATGGATGGTCGTCGACGACGACTACTCGAATACGCTCGCTCACTCTACCCCACCCGCTCTACGTTGCTAACCGTTTGATTTTCTGACAGTTCGAATTGTGCTGTCAATCGAGTTCCTTCCCCAGGCTTACTTTCGATTTCCAATACCCCCCCGAGTGCAGCAACCCGGTCACGCATGCCCTTGAGGCCAAGGCCGTTGCTCTTGAGCATTTGCTCCTCCACCGGAAAGCCGCGGCCCATGTCGCTAATGGTTACCGTGAGCCGTCCGTTGCAGAGACCGCCCTCGACGCTTTGGCCGACGCCGCCGCCATGCCGGAAGGCGTTGCTCAATGCCTCCTGGGTTAATCGGTAAAGGCAGGTCTTGAGCGGATTGGAAAGGCTGGCGGGAAGCCGGGAAACATCGCATTTGACCGTCGTGCCCGTGCGGCGCTCGTGGTTGCGCACGACGATCCACAAGGCATCGGCGGGCGAAAGGGCATCAAGCTCGGGCAGGATCAGGCCGGCAGACATGTTCCTGATCTCCGTTAGGGCGTCCGACAGAGCGCTGTGAATCCTTACGTAGTCCTCCCTAGGCAGCTCCGCGTCGCTGACCTGCGCTTTGGGTTGTAGAGCATCAAGACGCAGCAGCGCCAGGCTAATCAGCTGGGCCGGCCCGTCG
>Ga0070695_100002415_pt1 | contig 10732 bp, 8 predicted proteins | sample KBSK1252metaG_FD_65471 | JGI IMG/M metagenome (GOLD analysis project Ga0070695, IMG submission 65471) | Corn, switchgrass and miscanthus rhizosphere microbial communities from Kellogg Biological Station, Michigan, USA - KBS K1-25-2 metaG | ecosystem: Host-associated > Plants > Roots >...
AGATAGACTTCGACGGTGTCGCCCACTTTTAGGTCGGCCGGCTTGCCGGGGAGGCCGAACTCGCGCAGGGGGACGCGGCCTTCCATTTTCAAGCCAACGTCGATAACGGCCAAATCCTTCTCGATGGCGGTGACCGTACCCTTCACGACGCTACCCTCGAAGGCATCCTCCTCCGAAAGGGTCTCACTTAACAGAGCCGCGAAATCCTCGCGCGTGGGGGTCAAATCCTTCGATTCACCGATCGCCGTGCTCATTTAAACTCCTGCTCCATGCCTGCGAGGTCTTATGCTCGCGCATCCGAACGCCAAATCGGCACCGCTGCACGGAGCAGCGTATGCCAGGTGCCCATCATGTGAGGTGCCTTCCGCCGAAGGATCATGTGCCAACCAGATTGCAGCTCACCCGTCAGGTGTGCCGGCGTTGGCCAACCTTCCTTGCAATCGCTCCGACGGCCATCTCGAATGCGGCTTCTATAGCCAAATTGCTGGTATCCAGCAAGATCGCATCGCAGGCCGGGTGCATCGGCGCCGAATCCCGCCCCGCGTCGCGCTCGTCGCGGCGACGGATATCGGCCAGGACGTGAGCGTACTGGACCGCCTCGCCTCGGCCCGCCATCTCCAGCTGCCGGCGCCGGGCGCGGACCTCCGCAGCGGCCGTGACATAAAGCTTAACGGCGGCCTCGGGACACACCACGGTGCCAATGTCCCGGCCGTCGAGAACGGCACCCGGTTCGCGCGCGGCGAAGGCGCGCTGCACCCCAAGCAGCGCGGCGCGCACCTCGGCAAACCTGGCGACAAGGGAGGCCGCTTCGGCAAGGCCGGGGCCGCGCAGGGAGGGGTCATCCAAGCTCGCCGGGTCAAGCTCTCGTGCCGCCGCGGCAGCCATTTGTGCGTCCTCAAGGGAGCCGCCACGCCGGCGCACATCGCGTGCCACGGCACGGTAAAGCAGCCCCGTGTCCAGGTGGGGTAAACCGAAATGGGCGGCAATCAACCTCGCCAGCGTCCCCTTGCCGGACGCCGCCGGCCCATCGATGGCGATGATCATCGCCGGACGTCCTCGGGCGCGGCAAGGCGCGCGCCAAGCCCTTGCATTAGACCGCGAAACTCCGGGAAGCTGGTGGCGATCATACCCGCATCGTCCACCGTCACCGGCCGATCCGCGGCAAGACCTAGGGTCAGAAAGGCCATGGCGATGCGATGGTCAAGATGGGTCTCGACCGTGCCGCCGCCGGGCACGCCGCCGCCTTCCACGTACAGTGCCTCTGCGTCGGCTCGGGCTCGCACGCCATTTGCCTTGAGGCCGGCCACCGTTGCCGCCAACCTATCGCTCTCCTTTACCTTCAGCTCGGCAAGACCCGCCATGTGCGTTTCGCCGGTCGCGTGGGCGGCCAGGCAGGCAAGGATCGGATACTCATCGATCATGCTGGGGGCACGTTCGGGCGGCACGCGCACGCCCTTGAGTTTGCCGTGGCGCACGCTGATATCGGCGACCGGCTCGCCGCCTTGCTCGCGCTCGTTTTGGAACACGAGGTCGGCCCCCATCTCTTCGAGCGTCGTATAAAAGCCAGTACGGGTAGGATTGACCAGCACGCCTTTGATTGTGATCTCTGAGCCCGGCACCATCAGCGCAGCGGCGGCCAGAAAGGCGGCCGAACTCGGATCGCCTGGCACCTCGACGTTGCGCCCCTCCAGCTCCGCATTACCCTTCACTGTTATCAGGCGCTTGCCGTCGCGCTGCCCGATCGTCACCTCGCCGCCGAAGTAAGCAACCATGCGTTCGGTGTGATCGCGCGTGGCTTCGGGTTCGATCACGCTGGTTGCGCCGGTGGCGTGCAATCCGGCCAGCAAAATGGCAGACTTAATCTGGGCCGAGGCCACCGGCAGCTGATATTCGATCGGCAGCAGATCGCTGGTGCCGCGCAAAGACAGAGGCAAATTGCGCGCGCCGTCCTCAACTTCTATTCCCATGCGCACGAGCGGGTCGAGCACGCGTCCCATCGGCCGGCGCGACAGCGAGGCGTCGCCGACCAGGCGGACCAGGATATCGTTGCCGGCGATTAAACCCAGCATCAGGCGCACGCCGGTACCCGAATTGCCAAAATCGAGCGGTCCCTCCGGCTGGGCCAGGCCGCCGACACCCCGCCCCAGTACCTCCCATCCCTCCCCGGCACGACGGACGGGGCAGCCCATGGCCGCCAGCACGCGCCCGGTATTGAGCACGTCCTCCCCCTCCAATAGGCCACTGATGCGGGTGCGTCCGCTCGCCAGCGCGCCCAGCATCAGCGCGCGATGGGAAATCGACTTGTCCCCAGGAACGCAAACGGCACCGCGCAGGGACCCCGAGCGCAGGGAAATGAGGGGTGAGTGAGCCGTTTCAAGCATGTCGGCGGCGGCCTTGATGAGGGGTCTTCGATGGCGCTTGAGCGTCAACCCCCAAGCCACGCCATAGAGCAGCGGGTCGCCCCCCTGTCAACAAGAGGTGAAGCCCCTATATGAAGGCCAGAAATCATGGCCTTGGCCGGCCGATTTGGTTTTGACACCCCAGCCGGCGCGTGGCAATGAACCCACAAATCCGACAGTCCAGAGGCCTTTGCATGTCGACGAAAGCCGAGCGCGGCACCAAGCGCACGTGCCAAAACCCCGAATGTGGATCCCGGTTCTACGATCTCAATCGCGATCCGATCGTTTGTCCGATCTGCCAATCGACCTATGAAATCGTGGCATCCCCGGTGGCCATGGCCGCCGCTGCGCCGATGGTAGAGACCGCTCGCCGGGCGGCCAAGAAGCCGGCCTATGACGTGGCCGGCATCAAGCCCGATGACGTCCCCGAGGCGGAGGGCGATGAGCTTGCCGTTGTGGAGGGCGACGACGAGCCGGCCACCAGCGACGATGACGAGACCTTCCTCGAAGAGGAGGAAGAGGACGGCTCGGACATGTCCAACATCATCGGGGGCCCGGTTGCGGAGCCCGACGAACCGCAATAAGGCCGCGAAACCGGCGCCGGCAGCACAGGAGCAAGCCGGCGCCCTCCCATTGCGGCCACCCACCCACTTGCACGAAAGCCCGCAGCGGAATACTTAGGCGGGCCGGCGGCCAAGGCGGTGCCGCCCGTTTCCCATGACGCTGGGGCCGTAGCTCAGTTGGGAGAGCGCGTGAATGGCATTCACGAGGTCAGGGGTTCGATCCCCCTCGGCTCCACCACCACACCGTTTCGTGGCTTGCCTCTGATCAGCACCGGGCGGCGCCGACCGCCCTGTCGCTGGGGCGCACCCCCGCCAGCGGCCACGGCGGCCCCCCCCCGCTAGCCCCCTGACAAAACCCCGCCCGCCCCGGCCGCGCCGGGCCGTGGGCGCGCGGATGGCTTGCCGCGGCACGTCGCCCCGGCGGGCATGACGCGCGGCGAGCAAACGACATATACTTGAGCAAACCGAGGCAGACACTCGCACACCGCAGGAGGAAGCGCATGAGCCGAAGCACGCAGGCCCGGGTTTGGGGCGTGACGCGCCGTAGCGTTGCTGGGGGCCTCGGGGCCGGCATCCTCGCCACGGTGGCACCTTTCAACATCGGCAGGTCGCAAGGGTCCGGCCTCAAGGTTGGTGTGCTGTTGCCGCGGTCCGGTGTGCAAGCCGGCATTGGCCAGGACTGCCAGCGCGGGGTCGAGATCGCCTCGGGCATTCTAAAGGACATCGGCCTGCCGACGCTCACCATCATGAACGGGGATACCGAATCCAACGTCGAGACTGCGCGCTCGCGCGCCGAGCGCCTGATCGGCGAGGGCGCGCAGCTGCTCGTCGGCGCCTTCGATTCTGGCCAATCCACGGCGATCGCCCAGGTGGCCGAGCAAAAGGGCATCCCCTTTGTGATCAACATAGCCGCGGCGCCACCCATCACCGAGCAGGGCTACAAGTTTGTGTTTCGCAACTTCCCCACCGCGGGGATGATCCTCGGTGACGCATTTGCCAATCAGAAAGCGATCTTCGAGGCCACCGGCAAGGCGCCGCAGTCGGTTGTCTTTCTGCACGTCAATGACACCTTCGGGGTGTCGATGCAGAAGGGCATCGACGGCGTCATGCCCAAATTCAACATGCCCTACAAGATCCTCGACACCATCGCCTACGATCCGGCCGCCCGCGATCTGTCGGTCGAAGTCTCCAAGGCCAGGGCCACAGGCGCGGAGGCCCTGCTGACGGTTAGTCGTCTTAACGATGCGATTTTGCTCACGCGCGAACTCGTCAAGCAGCGCTGGTCACCGATGGCGATCTTGAGCATGGGGCCCGGCTGGTATGAGGATCAGTATTTGAAGACGCTCGGCAAGCTGGCGGACGATCCGCTAAGCTTCGTGCCGTGGTATGATCCCAACAAGAAACTGAGCAAGCAACTCGAGGATGCGCTGGCCAAGGCGCACCCTGGCATCAATCTCAACACCAACCACATCTACACGTTCGAGGCGCTGCTGATCGCGGCGGATGCCTATAAGCGGGCCGGCTCGAGCGACCCCAAAGCCTTGGCCGACGCCATCCGTGCCACGGATATTGCGGACAATGTCAGCATCGGTCCGGGCATCAAGTTCGACGCCAAGGGGCAAAACGACAAGCTCAAGAACGCGGCCATCCAGAATCGCGGCGGCAAACTCCTCACCGTCGCTCCGTTGGCTGCGGCAAACGCCAAGCCGGTTTGGCCCTTGACCGCATACGACAAGCGCGCTTGATCCTCGTTCAGACTATAGCCGCGCCGGTTGACACCGGAGCGGCTTCTCGCAGGACCGCTGCCGGTGCCCGCAAGCATTTTCTTGAATGTGGCCGTCAGCGGCCTTCTTACCGGCCTGGTCTATGGCCTAATGGCGCTCGGGCTATCGGTGATCTTTGGCGTGGTGCGGGTCGTGAACTTTGCCCACGGCGAGATGATGACCGTTGCCATGTACATCGCCGTAGTCCTCTTTTCGGCCTACCGGCTCGATCCCCTGCTCATGCTGGTGCCGATTGCCGGGGTCCTGTTCGCTCTTGGCTATGTCATGCAGGCTGGCTTGATCAATCCCTTCATCAACCGACCCGAGCACAGCCAATTCATGCTGCTGGTGGCCGTGGCGATGATCATGGTCAATGCACTGCTTTTCATATTCGGGCCCGATGCACGCAGCGTGCAGACCGCATATGCCTATGACAGCTTTCAGCTAGGAACTCTGATCGTCGATGCGACCAAGGTCTATGCCGCCGTTGCGGCGGCCGCAGTTGCCGCGGGCCTATTTGTCTTTTTCCGCTACTCGCTGACCGGCAAGGCCATCCGCGCCTGCGCCGACAACTATCAGGGCGCGCTGGTGGTGGGGCTCGACGTACGACGGCTCTATGCGCTGACCTTCGGCCTCGGGGCCGCCTGCGTCGGCGCCGCCGGCGCCATGCTGGTCCTGCTGTTGGACGTGACGCCGGCGCTCGGCCCCAGCTACACCCTGCTCGCCTTCGTCATCGTCATCACCGGAGGGCTTGGCTCGATGCCCGGTGCACTGCTGGGCGGGATGCTGATCGGCGTCACCGAGGCGCTTGCCGGGTTGCTGTTCACGCCTTCGGCCAAGAGCATGTTCGCGTTCGGCTTGCTCGTCCTCGTGCTGCTGTTCCGGCCGCAGGGCATTCTTGGCAAGAGCGCCTCATGAGAGCGCCTTGGCTCGATGGCGCGCCCTCGCGCGAAATCATCCTCCTCTGCCTGCTCTTGGCTGCGCTCATCTTGTTTCCCGCTTTGGCCAACGATTACCTGATCACCGTTTTGATTTTGATCTTCTATTTTGCCTACGTCGGACAGGCCTGGAACCTGATGATGGGTTTCGCCGGGCAACTCTCGCTCGGCCACGCGCTCTACGTCGGGCTCGGCGCCTACGCGGCCGCCGCGCTCTACGTACATTTCGGCATCAGTCCCTGGCTTGGTCTTTGGGTCTCGGTCGCGGTCGCGGCGGGCACGGGCGGCCTGATCGGTTTTCTCGCCTTTCGCTTTGGCGTGGCTGGCGTCTACTTCGCCATCCTCACCATTGCCTTTGCCGAATTTGCCCGTCTTGCCTTCGACCACTGGTCCTGGGTTGGTGGCTCCGCCGGCTTCTTTTTGCCCGTTGCCAACTATGCCAAGAACGACCTCGTCAACCTGCGCGGCAGCCCGACCATGTTCTATTACGTCTTGCTGGCGATGACGGTCGGCGCCTTCCTAGTCTGCCACGCGCTGTTGCGCAGTCGCGCCGGCTACTACTGGTTGGCGATCCGCGAGAGCCCGGAGGCGGCGCAAGCGTTAGGCATCAATCTCTTCCGCTACCGCATGTACGTGGTCGTGCTGTCGGCAGCCATGACGTCGTTGGGAGGCGTTGTTTTTGCCTTCTACTACAACAACTTGTTTCCAGAGCAGGTCTTCCACATCTCGCGCTCGATCGAGCTGATCCTGGCGCCGATCATCGGCGGCATCGGCACCTTGTTCGGGCCCATCATCGGCGCCTTCCTGCTGACGGCGCTGGCCGAAGGCCTGGACGAGATCATGCGCACGGCCGGCCTCGATATTCCCGGCGTGAAGCAAATCTTTTACGGCGTCTGCCTGCTCGTCGTGGTGATGTTCTTGCCCGATGGCGTGTGGCCGCCGCTGGCGAAGGTGTTGCAGCTCGACGGCCAGCGCGGCCAGGACCAACCTGGGTGCTAGCATGGCGGCATTGTTGGAAATTGCGGGCATATCCAAGAACTTCAGCGGCCTCAAGGCCGTGCAGAATGTGAGCTTCAACGTGCCCGAGGGTGCGATCGTCGGCCTCATTGGCCCCAACGGCGCCGGCAAGACCACCTGTTTCAATCTGGTCGCGGGCGTCTATCGTCCGGAAGCGGGCGAGATCCGCTTGGCGGGCAGACGCATCGATGGCTGGCGGCCCGATCAGATCTGCCGGGCCGGGCTTGGGCGCACCTTCCAGCTGGTGAAGCCATTTGCGGGTTTGACGGTGATGGAAAACGTCGTCGTTGGCGCCCTCAAGCAGAGCCACAGCGTGCGCGCCGCCAAGCAGATTGCCGCTCGGGTCGTCGAGCAGCTCGGCTTGCAGAGCAAATGCCATGAACCGGCGGGATCGCTGACCCTGCCGGACCGCAAGCGCTTGGAGGTGGCTCGCGCCCTGGCCACGGCTCCGCGCATCTTGCTGCTCGATGAGGTCATGGCCGGCCTGCGGCCGACCGAGACCGACCGCATGGTGGGGCTTTTTAAGGACCTCAACGCCAGGCTCGGACTGACGATCCTCATGATCGAACATGTGATGCGCGCGGTGATGGCGCTCTCGCGCCACGTCGTCGTTCTGCACCACGGACAGGTTATTGCCGCGGGGGCGCCCGGCGAGGTGACGCGCGACCCGGCCGTGCTCGAATGTTACCTGGGCGAGGACGCGCTGTGATTCTGCAGGTGGAGCAGCTCGACCTGTTTTATGGCGACGCCCAGGCACTGGACGGGGTTTCGCTGGCCGCCGAGGAGGGCGAGCTGGTGGCCATCATCGGGGCCAACGGCGCAGGCAAGTCAAGCCTGATCCGTACGATCGCCGGCATGGAGAGGCCGCGGCGAGGGCGCATTTGCTTTCGTGGCCAGGACATCACCGGCCTGCCCAGCCATTTGATCTGCAATCTTGGCATTGGCCAGGTCGCGGAGGGTCGGCAAATCTTCCCAACGCTCAGCGTCCACGAAAACCTGGAAATGGGCGCACTTTTGCCGCGGGCGCGCGGGCGCATGCCACAAGCCTTGCAGGAGGTCTACCGCTCGTTTCCGCGCCTCGACGAGCGCCGCAGGCAGCTGGCTGGAACCATGTCAGGTGGGGAGCAGCAGATGCTGGCGATCGCCCGCTGCCTAATGGGCCAACCGGAGCTCATTATGTTCGATGAACCTTCGCTCGGACTGGCGCCGGCCCTGGTGCAGGAGCTGTTCAAAACCATCCGCGCCATCAGCCAGCGCGGCCTCACCGTAATTCTGGTGGAACAGAACGTGGCCGCCTCACTGAAATTGGCGAGCCGCGCCTATGTGCTCGAGAACGGGCGTATCGTCACCAGCGGCACCGGTGCGGCGCTGCTCGGCGACGCTCGCGTGCGGCAAGCCTATCTTGGCAACGGCTAGCGCGGCTACTCGGCGGCCTTCAATGCCGCCGCGGGATTGCGCAGCTGCGCCAGCAAAGCCGCCTCACGGGCTTTGACGCTCTTGTAGTTGCGCAGCTTGATATGGCCAAAGCCCTTGATCTCGAGGGGCAGTGAAGCCAGCGCGGTGGCGGTGGCGTGCGTTTGCGGCGACAGGCGTTGGCTCAGCTCATCGAGCAGGCTTTCGTAGTCCGCGATCATTTGGCGTTCGAGCTTGCGCTCGGCCGTATACCCGAACGGATCCCAGGCCGTGCCGCGCAGCCGCTTGCCCTTCGCCAACAACCGGAACAAGGGCAGCATCCAGTGGCCGAGCTTGATCTTGCGCGGCTCGCCGGTGGCCTTGTCGCGGCGTGCCAGCAGCGGGGGCGCCAGGTGGAAGGTGAGCTTGCCGCGCGTTGCGAATTGCTCAGACAGGGCCTTGTCGAAGGCAGCGTCCGTGAACAGGCGCGCGACTTCGTACTCGTCCTTGTAGGCGAGCAGCTTGTGATAGCCGCGGGCGACCGCAGCCGTGAGCCCGCTCAGCCCAGGTGCCAGGCCGCGCTCGAGGTCGGCGATTTTCGCAACCCGCCCCCGATAGCGATCGGCCAAAGCCTGGTCTTGGTAAAGGGCGAGCAGGTCGGCGCGATGGGCGATCAGCTCATCGAGCGCTTGTGCCTTGGGCTTGGAGAGAGCGGAGGGTCCCAGGAGGCGCCCCAGCGCCGTCGGGTCGTGGGCCGCCAATCTGCCGCAGCGAAAGGCGCTTCGGCTCATCTCAACGGCTGCACCGTTGAGCTCGATCGCCTGCTCGATGGCCTTGGCGCCGATCGGCACCTGCCCGAGCTGATAGGCATAGCCGAGCAAGAACATGTTGGCGGCGATGGAATCACCGAACAACTTCACCGCCAAAGTGTGCGCATCAAGGCAGTGCACCGGCGCCTTGCCCGCGCGCGCCTCGATCGCGTGTCGCAGCGCCGCGCCAGGCACCTTCAGATTGGCATTGCGGGTAAAGTCGGCCGTCGTCATTTCGTAGTCTGAGTAGACCACCGCCGTGTGGTCCGGTTTGATGGTTTCGAGCACCTTGTTGGAGGCGGTCACCACCAGATCGCACCCCAGCACCAGATCGGCGCCGGCGACGCCGGCGCGGATGGCGTGAATCTGAGCGATGTCGCGGGCGACGCGCATGTGACAGGCCACGGCGCCGCCTTTTTGGGCAAGACCCGTCATGTCGATGGCGCCAAAGCCTTTGCCCTCCAGGTGGGCCGCCTGACCCAGCACGGCAGACAGCGTGACCACCCCGGTGCCGCCGACCCCGGTCACGAGCATGGCGTAGGGACGATCGAGCGCCGGCAGCCGCGGATCGGGAAGGCCCGCCAACATCGGCTCGATGCCGCGGTCACTGACTTGCTTGTTGTCGGCCTTGCGCACCTTGGCTCCATGCACGGTCACCAGGCTCGGGCAAAAACCGTTGAGGCAGGAAAAATCCTTATTGCAGGCGGATTGATCGATTTCGCGCTTGGTGCCGAGCGGGGTCTCCAATGGCACCACGGCGACGCAGTTCGACTTCACGCCGCAGTCACCGCAGCCCTCGCACACGGCCGCGTTGATATACACGCGCTTATCGGGATCGGGGAACAGGCCGCGCTTGCGCCGGCGCCGCTTCTCGGCGGCGCAGGTCTGATCGTAGACGAGCACGGAGACGCCCGGAACCTCGCGCAGTTCCTTCTGCAGGGACTGCAGCTCGCGGCGGTGATAAACCGGCACCGCGTGCGGGATGAAGCCGTGCGGATACTTGTGCGGCTCGTCGGTGACCACCACGACCTTCTCGACACCCTCCGACAACACCTGGTTGACGATCATGCCAACCGTGATGCCGCCATCGAGGCTTTGCCCACCAGTCATGGCGACCGCATCGTTGTACAGGATCTTGAAGGTGACGTTCACACCCGCCGCGCGTGCGGCGCGGATGGCTAGGCTACCGGAATGGATGTAGGTGCCATCGCCCAAGTTTTGGAACACGTGCTTGGTCTTGGAGAACGGCGCCTCGCCGATCCAATTTGCGCCTTCACCGCCCATCTGGGTGAAGCCTTCGGTGTTTCGGTCCATCCAGTGTGCCATGTAGTGGCAGCCGATGCCGGCGTAGGCACGCGAGCCCTCCGGAACCACGGTCGAAGAATTGTGCGGACAGCCCGGACAAAAGTAGGGGATGCGGGTCGCCACCTCCGCCGTCTCGGGCTTGTTGCCGCTCAGCCGCTTCAGCTCGGCGACCTTAGCCTTGATGTCGTCGCCGGCGCCGAAGCGAATCAAGCGCTCGCCTAACCTGATGGCGATATCAGTGGGATCGAGGGCATATTTGGCCGGAAACAGCCAGTGCTCGTTCTCGTCCTTTTTGCCGAGCACGCGCGGGCGGTCAGGGATGTCGTAGAGTTGCTCCTTAACCTGCGTTTCGATCAGCGATCGCTTCTCTTCGATCACCAAAATCAGGTCGAGCCCTTGTGCAAACTTGAGGATTCCTTGCGGCTCGAGCGGCCACGTCATGCCGACTTTGTAAAGCCGAATGCCAAGCGTGTTGGCTCTTACCTCGTCGATGCCAAGCTCATCGAGCGCCTGTCGCACATCGAGATAACTTTTGCCGCAGGTGAT
>Ga0070695_100002417_pt1 | contig 10729 bp, 5 predicted proteins | sample KBSK1252metaG_FD_65471 | JGI IMG/M metagenome (GOLD analysis project Ga0070695, IMG submission 65471) | Corn, switchgrass and miscanthus rhizosphere microbial communities from Kellogg Biological Station, Michigan, USA - KBS K1-25-2 metaG | ecosystem: Host-associated > Plants > Roots >...
ATTCCGCGGCAGCAGCACCGCACGCCAGCGTACCGAAATCTTGCGACCAGTACAATGCCTTCAAATCCGATCACTTACGCGATCGTTCGGGAACCGAACGATCTGACAAAGTAGTACTAGGGGGTTGGCGATCAGAACCGAAACGTCATTCCCGCGCTGGCTCGCCAGAAATCGAGCTTGTCGCTGCTGAACCCGGGGAGCGTGAAGTCTTTGAAGGTGCGCAGGTGGCGCACCTCGCCGTGCACGCCGACGCTGTGCACGAAGAAGATGTTCAGGCCGCCCCCGAGGTCGTGGCCGAGAGCGTTCTTGTCGACGGTGAGGCTCGAGGCGTCGAACTTCGCGTGCGGCCGGATGAGGCCGATGCCGACGAACGCGTACGGTTGGATCGGACCGGCCGGCACGAGGACCATGAGGTCCGCCATGAAGTGGAGGACACCGTTGTCGCCGTCCGGCGTCTTCCCGAAAAAGTCGGGCGCGTAGCCGATGTCCCCCTCGAAGCCAAAGATGCCGTTCGTGCTCCCGAACGTCACGCCCCAGTTCGTCCGCTTCTCCTCGCAATTCCTGAGGCTCGCGCAGTTCGCGGAGTCGCCGCCGAAATTGAAGCCGATGTAGGGTGTAATGAACCCGTCGGCGCGAGCCGGCGTGACACTCACCGTGATGAACGCCGCCGCGAGTCCGCCACAAAGAATTGTTCGCATAATGCTCCTGGAGCGGCCCTTTTAGGGGACGGAGGGCGGTCCTGTCAGGGCCACCTCTGCAAAATTCAATCCTGACGTAACGCCTGCCGGCGCCATCCCCGCGAGCAGACCTGCCGCGATCGTGATGCCCGCCAGGTACGCGAGCACCGACGAATCGAACGCAAACGGATAAGACGGCAGCGTCGGAACGAGCTGTTTGAGAAACGCTGGAGCGCTGACGTGAGATAAATGCTCGGGGGAGCCGCCGCGGCGGCCAGCAGGAGACTCTCGGTCAGCAGCATTCGCACGAGCCGCGATCGACTCGCGCCGAGTGAAAGCCTGACGGCAATTTCCTGCTGGCGCGCCGCCGACCGCGACAACAGCAGCATCGTCACGTTCGCGCAGGCGATGAGCAGGACGAGCGACAGCGCACCCATCGTCAGCGGGACGATCCACACGGACATCTCGCGAATCACAGGCGCGTCGATCATCGCGCCGTTCGTCACGTGGATTGTCGTGCGCCGTCCGGCGACGCGATCGTCCTCGTGCCGCGCGAGCACCTGCAGCTCGGACGCCGCGGCGCGTCGGGTCGATCCAGGCTTCAGGCGGCCGGACATGCCGAGCAGCCACGGCGTTGCCGGCTCGCGAAACAGATCGCGTCCGGCGTAGAACGGCGCCGCCATCGCGTACGGCACCCAGATCGGCGCGCGCAACTGACCCGAGTATCCCGACGGCATCACGCCGACGATCGTGAACGATCGGCCGTTGAGCCGGAGCGCAGTACCGAGGGACGCGCGATTCGCGCCCAACTGCGCGCGCCAGAAGTCCTCGCCAATCACCACGACGGCTGCCGCGCCCTCCGCCGTGCAGTCGTCGGGGCGGAACACGCGGCCGAGGAGCGGACGTTCGGGACCGTACACTGCAAAAAAATTGCAGGTCACGAGCAGCGGGATGTGATCGCGGCCGCGCCCAGCCCCTGGCCCCTCAGACCCCGGCGGCGAGATTTCCACCGTGGCATGTACGGGTGTCCAGGCGGCCAGATCGCTCAGCGACGAGGCGCCACGATACGCGTGGTAGTCCTGAATGCTGACCAGCGGCACGCCGGAAGGCAGCCCGGCGGTTCCGCCGGAATCGGGGCGGACGTCGACGAAGCTCGCGGGATCGTGCGCCACACGCGGGCGAAACAGCATGCCGTTGACGAGGGTGAACATGCCCGCATCGAGACCGATGCCGAGCGCGAGCGTGACGATGGTCGCGATGGACAGCAACGGACTCTTGCGAATCAGGCGGCAGCCGTACCGGATGTCGTGACGAGCGGAATCGAGCCACAGCATGACTCTGCAGATGAACTGTTACGCGTCAGAGTTCGACAGTTGGGGTAGAATCACCCGCGTTTTCGTTAACGTGAAACGGCAATTCGGCATCGGTCCGCGCCGCTCCGTCTCGCTCAACCTCCCTGGCGTGCCGTGGCGCTGAATCCCGGCGTCCGCATCGCTGCCCGCTTCGAGATCGCGGGCCCGCTCGGCGCGGGCAGCATGGGCGAGGTGTATCAGGCGCGCGACATCAAGCTGCATCGCGACGTCGCCCTCAAGCTGCTGTCGCCGGCACTGGCCACATCGGAAGAACATCTGCGCCGCTTCGAGCGCGAAGCGCGCGCGGCGTCGGCGCTCAACCACCCGAACATCTGCACGATCTACGACATCGGCCAGGCCGACGAGGCCGAGAACCGCCCGTACCTCGTGATGGAACTGCTCCGCGGCCTGACGCTCTTCGAAGTGCTCGGAGCGGGACCGTTGTCCATCGGGACGGTCATCAATCTCGGCGTGCAGATCGCCGACGCCCTCGACGCCGCGCACGTCGCGGGCATCGTGCATCGCGACATCAAGCCGGCCAACATCTTCATCACCGCGCGCGGCGACGCGAAGCTGCTCGACTTCGGCCTCGCGGCGATGACCGAAGCCACCGAGGGCGGCGCGCCCGCCAGCCTGACGAGTCCAGGCGCCGCGGTCGGCACGGTCTTGTACATGTCGCCCGAGCAGGCGCTCGGCGATCCGCTCGACCGGCGTACCGACATTTTTTCGCTCGGCGTCGTGCTCTACGAAATGCTCACGGGCCGCCGCGCCTTCGACGCGCGATCGACGACGGCGATTGTCGATTCCATCCTGCATACCGCGCCGCCGGGGCTCGAGGCCGGCGAGGCCTCGATGATTCCGAGAGATCTCCGGCGGCTGCTCGCGCGCATGCTGGAAAAGGATCGCGAGCGCCGGCCGGCCGATGCCGCCGAGGTCGCCGCGTTTCTGCGCGCGGTGCAGAGCGGATCGATCGCGGGCCGCGAGTACGCCGCCGCCAAAGCCGACAGCACGACCGGATCGAGCGCCACGCTCCCGGCCGGCGCGACCGTCCAGTCCAAGACACCCGACGCGGCGCCGCCGACCAGGCCGATCTCGTCCGGCCTGTCGCACGCCTTCGAGGGCCGCAGCTTTCGCGGCGTCGGATCGATTGCGATGGCGTTGCTGCTGCTCGTCCTGGCGGGCTACGCCGGCGTGAGCTGGTATCGATCGCCGGCGCCGCCGATCGCGTCGCGCGAGCCGCTGCTGCTGGCCGACTTCGCGAACACGACGGGCGAAGCGGTCTTCGACGGGGCGCTGAAAGACGCGCTCGAGATTCAGCTTCAGCAGTCGCCGTACCTGAACGTGGTGCCGGCGTCGCAGCTCCGATCGACGCTGCAGCTCATGGCGCGGCCGTCGGGTGAGCGCCTCACCGCCGCGGTCGCGCACGACGTCTGTCAGCGCATGGGCGTGAAGGCGATCCTGCTCGGATCGATCGCGCCGCTCGGCGGCGCCTACGTCATCGGCATCGAGGCGCAGGCGTGCCGGACGGGCGACGTCATCGCGCGCGAGCAGGCGCAGGCGGCGTCGAAAACGGCGGTGATCGCCACCGTGGGCGCCGCGGCCGCGCGCATCCGCGAGAAGCTGGGTGAGTCGATCGGATCGATCCAGCGCTTCAACGTCGCCGTCACCAATGCCACCACGTCGTCGCTCGAAGCCTTGAAGGCGTACAGCATGGGCGTCGAGACGCGCTACCGGACCGGCGAAGTCCAGGCGATTCCGTTTTTCGAGCACGCCCTGGAGCTCGATCCGGATTTCGCGCTGGCCGCCGCCCGTCTCGCGTCGATCTACACCAACCTTCACGAGTTCGAGGAAGCGCAGACCTACATGCGGCGCGCCTTCGCGCGCAGCGAATCGTTGAGCGAGCCGGAGCGGTTGTTCGTCAAAGCCAGCTATCACTACACGGTCACCGGACGTCTCGACGAAACAGTCGCGGCCTATCGCTTGTGGATTCAGACCTACCCGCAGGCCTGGACGCCGCACATGAACCTGTCGACGACCTACGATCGGCTCGGCCGCATGGACGACGCGCTCGTCGAAGCCAGAGAAGCGCTGCGGCTCGGAGGGAACGCCGTGCTGCCGTACGAGCAGGCCGCGCGCATGCTGCTCAAGCTCGATCGGCCCGGCGAAGCCAAAGTGGTCCTGCGCGAGGCCGAGGCCCGCGGCCTCGACTCGTCTTACAACCGCGCGCTGCTCTTCAGCCTCGCCTTCCTCGATCAGGACGCCGGCGCGATGCAGACGCATCTCCGTACGGCGGAGTCGCGGCCCGACGGCTACATCGTGGTCGCGGAGGCCGCCCGCGCCGACGTCGCGTCCGGTCAGGTCGAGGCCAGCCGATCGTTGTACGCGCAGGCGGTCACGGCTGCGCGCGCGGCACGCATCACCGAGTACGCCGGCGGCCTGCTCGCAGAGCAGGCGCTCGGCGACGCGCTGCTCGGCGATCAGGTACGCGCGCGTGAAACGCTCCAACGCGCGCTGAGCGTCGGACACGGCATCGAGACGATCTGGCCCGCTGCGCTCGCGGCGGCGTTCAGCGGCGACCTGCCTCACGCGATGAAGCTCGCCGATCGGTACGGGCAGGCTGCGCCGCCGGCGCCCGACGTCGAGCGAGGCGCCGCGCCGCTCTTGAACGCCGCCGTCGCGCTCGCGAAGAACGACGGCCGGGCCGCGCTCGAACGGATGACCGGTTCGGCGCCGTACGATCTGGTCGTCGGGCCCTGGCTGCCGTACGTCCGCGGGCTCGCGTACGCCGCCGTCAACGATCACGCTCGCGCGGCCGTGGAGTTTCGCACGCTCATCGAGCACCGCGGCAATCAGCCGACGCATCCGTTGCACATGTTCGCCCGGCTGCAGCTCGCGCGCACGCTTCGCGCCGGCGGACACGCCGCCGACGCCCGCCAGGCGTACGCCGACTTCGCCGCCATGTGGCGCAACGGCGAGGCCCGTCATCCCCTGCTCGCCGCCGCACATCGCGAAGCGGCGGCGCTTCAAACGACCGGCGGCGATCGTTGACATGACCGACGTCGTCCTCGTCTCGATGCCGTTCGGTCCGCTCCTGTCGCCATCGCTCGGGCTCGGCCTCCTCCAGCCGCAGATTCGGGCACGGGGACTCTCGTGCCGGACCGAGTACCTGACGCTCGCGTTCGCCGAGCGCATCGGGCAGCGGCTCTACTCGAAGATCACCGGCAAGAAGGCGTCGATCACGCGGGCCTTCGCGGGCGAATGGATCTTCTCGCACGCGCTCTACGAGTGGCCGCCTGAGAAGGACGAGCAGTACATCGCCGACGTGCTGCTGAAGGCGCCCGCCTGGATCGGGCGGAATCGCACGAAGCTGCCGACGCGGGTCGAAGTCCGCGCGATTCTCGAAGCGGCCGCGCTGGCGCCGCATTTCGTCCGCGACTGCGCCGATCGTCTGGCCGCGCTGCAGCCGCGCCTCGTCGGTTTCACGAGCGTCTTCCAGCAGCACCTGGCGTCGCTCGCGCTCGCTCGCGAGCTGAAGGCGCGCCTGCCGGACGTCGCCATCGTCATGGGCGGCGCGAATTGCGAGGCGACGATGGGCGCCGAGACGGTGCGGCAGTTTCCGTTCGTCGACGCCGTCGTCTCGGGCGAAGCCGACCTCGTCTTCGCCGAGCTCGCGGCGCGTGCCGTCAGCGGCGAACGGTTCGACGACCTGCCGGGCGTACTGGTGTGCGCGGGCGCCGAACGCCTGCTGTCGTCGGGATGCACCCCCGCAACGTCGTCGGTTCAGGATCTCGACGCGCTCCCGTATCCGGACTACCGCGATTACTTCGAGCAGTTCGCGCGCACGCGCTTCGCGCGCGCGTGGCAGCCGAGCGTGTTCGTCGAAACGTCGCGCGGGTGCTGGTGGGGCGAGCGGATGCACTGCACCTTCTGCGGCCTCAACGGCGCGACGATGGCGTACCGGAGCAAGTCGGCGCCGCGCGCGCTCGACGAGCTGACGCATCTGGCGACGGCGTATCCCGGCGCCGACATCCAGATGGTCGACAACATCCTCGATCTGAAGTACTTCAAAACGCTGCTGCCCGAGCTCGCGAAGCGGAAGCTCGGTGTGTCGCTGTTCTACGAGACCAAGTCGAACCTGAAGAAGGATCAGATTCGCCTGCTGCGCGATGCCGGCGTCACGACCATCCAACCGGGAATCGAGAGCTTCAGCGATTCGGTGCTGAAGCTGATGAAGAAAGGCGTCTCGGGACTGCAGAACATCCAGCTTCTGAAGTGGTGCAAAGAGATCGGCGTCCTGCCTTTCTGGTCGATTCTGATCGGGTTTCCCGGCGAGGCGGCGGACGATTACCTGCGCATGAGCGACCTCGCCCCGCGCGTGTGCCATCTGCCGTCGCCGGTGACCGTCTCGGCCATCAGGCTCGATCGGTTCAGCCCGAACTTCAATCAGTCGGACCAGTTCGGCTTCGCGAAAGTGCGGCCGCTGCCGTTCTATGAGTTCATCTACGACGTGCCCGAGAGCGCGCGCCGGAATCTCGCGTACTTCTTTGCGTACGACTACAAGGCGCCGCAGGAGATCGTCCGCTACGCCGAGCCGCTCGTGAAAAGCGTGCGCGCGTGGAGAACCAGGTGGCGTCACGCCGAGCTCCTATCGATCGATCTCGACGATCGGCTCGTCGTGCTCGACACCCGTCCGCGCGCGGCCGCGCCGGTGACGGTGCTCGCCGGCGAGGAGCGCGCGGCCTATCTCTCGTGCGACGCGATCATGGACGCGACTCAGCTCGATCCGTCGCACGCCGCCCGGCTGCCGTCGCTTGCCGCGCGCGGCCTCATGCTGAACGACGGCAGCCGATATCTTTCGCTCGCGATCCCCGTCGGTGAATATCAACCCATGCAGCCGGCGCGCGCGCGATTGCAGCCGCTGTTCGCGCTCGTCGATCGGCGCGATCGGCCCCGCGTGCGCGCGGCGTTTCGGATCAACTCACCAAGGAGGTCAGATGGCCAAGAAAAAAGGCGGAAAGAAGAAGGCGGGAGCGAAGAAAAAGGGCGGCAAGAAGAAGAGCGCTAAGAAAGCACGCCCGTTGTTGAAGAAGGCGGCAGACGTCGGCCGCATCGATCCTTCGTCGGAGTGACCTCCCCCGCGAGCCGGCACGCTTCACGCCGGCTCGCGCCCCGGTGCTTCACCAGAACCGACTCGCTCATTCGTATCTCAGCGCGGTCGCTGCGTTGATGCGGATGGCGCGCCAGGTCGGAATCCACGACGCGGCGATGCAGACCGCGATCAGCACGAACGGGGCGGCGCCGAAGACCAGCGGATCGAGACGGTCGACGTCGTACAGCACGCTGCGCAGCAGCGGCGCGCTGCCGAAGCCGCCGGCGACACCGATGGCGGCGCCGCCGATCACGAGTCCCATCGCATCGCCGACGACCAGCCGGACGACGTCGCGGTCGCGGGCGCCGAGCGCGCGGCGGACGCCGATCTCGTACGTGCGGCGGCTGACGACCTGGGCGATCGTGCCGTACAGCCCGAGCGACGTGAGGACGAGCGCCATCAGCGCCACGATCGACAGCGCGGTGGCGCCGCCGAGCGCCGGCGCCGTCGACTTCCGCACGCGATCCGCCATCGTGCCCGCTTCGTACAGCGGCACGTCCGGCGCAATCGCGTGAATCGCGTCGCCGATCTCGCGCAGATACCGCCCCGCGTCGCCGCTCCCGCGCGCGACGATCCCCGCGCTGCGCGCGCCGTTGCGCGCGAGTGGAAAGTACGCGTACGGCTTCGGGTCTTCGCCAACCGACATGTACTTGCTGCGCCGGACGACGCCGACGACTTCGTAGCGCTCGCCGGTGGCGTTGACGACGCGCCGGCCGCTCGCGCGCAAATCCGGCCAGAACTGGTGGGCGAGGACATCGTTCAGGATGATCACGGGCGCGGACGACTGCGTGTCGGCGTCGGTGAACGCGCGTCCCTCCAGCACCGGAATGCGCAGCGTGCGGAAGTAGTCGGGATCGACGACGCCGTACTCCAGCGTCGCCCAGTTGGCGTCATCGCCGGGCCGCGCGCCCTCGGGACCGAGGCGTGTGCCGACGATCCCGAGATCGAGAGGGACCCTCGTCGTCACGCTCACTGCCTGCGTGCGCGGCAGGCGTCTCACATCGTCGAGGACGCGATTCCAGAAGCGGCGCGATTCGTCGTCTGAATAACCCTGCCGGCTCAAGTCCACCGCCATGGTGACCACGCCCGCGGGATCGAAGCCGAGATCGATCTGCCGCACGTGCTGCAGGCTGCGGATGAACATCCCGCCGCCCGCGAGCAGCAGCATCGAGAGCGCCACCTGCCCGGCGACGAGCGCGTGGCGCAACCGCGACGAGCGGACGCCGCGGCGGATCTCGCCGTCCTTGAGCGCGCCGACGAGGTCGGGCTGCGACGCTTCGAGCGCGGGCGCGAGGCCGAAGACGAGCGCGGTGGCCGCCATGACAGCGGCGCTCACCGCCAGGACGCGGACGTCGACACCGACGTCGACGCTGACCGGCGCGCCGCGTGCGATCGTGACGCGGATGGCGCTCAAGAATTTCGTCGCCTGCCACGCGATGGCGATGCCAAGCGCGCCGGCGGCGATCGACAGGCTCGCCGCTTCGGTCAGCAGCTGAGCGACGATGCGGCGGCGCGTCGCGCCGAGCGCCAGCCGCACGCCGATTTCGGCGCGCCGCGCGGCGGCGCGCACCATCAGGACGCCGGCGACGTTGGCGCAGGCGACCAGCAGCACGAGGAGCGCGACGGCCACGACGGTCGCCGACGCGCCGAGGATGACGCCGCGGAACATCGGGAAGACGCGTCCTTCCGATTCCGCCAGCGCGGTGAAGCGAACGCCGGTGTTGCTGATCGGGTACTCGCGCTGGAGGCGAAGCGCGAGGATGTCCAGCGCGGCGCGCGCCTGCGCGAGTGTGACGCGCGGCTGCAGGCGCGCCAGCCCGAAATATCGGCCGGCGCCGCGGTTGGCTTTTTCCTCGCCCGGCCGCATCCGGGATCGCGTCGCGATCGGCACCCACAGATCGGCCGAGAACCCGAGCGTCGTGCCGCCGAATCCGTCCGGCGCGACGCCCACGATCCTGAAGCGTTCGCCGTCGACGAGCAGCGTGTTGCCGACCGCGCCGCGGTCGGCGCCGAAGCGCCGCTTCCAGAACCCGTGACCGAGGACGACGACCCGCTCGCCGGCCGACTCCTCCTGCGGCGCGAAAAAACGGCCGGCCTGCGGTGTCACGCCGAGGACCGGAAAGTACCGCTCGGACACGAGCTCGCCCCAGATCCGCTCCGACGTGCGGCCGGCGCCGATGCCGAACGCCGCCGGCTCTTCCAGCACCGCGTCCGAGAACACGTCCCGCAGCGCGCGCATGTCTTCGAAGTCGGGATAGGAGATCGTGAAGTACTGAAACCCGTTGGCGTACGTGTTGTACAGACGGACGACGCGCGCCGGGTCGCGAATCGGCGGCGGTCTGACGAAGAATCCGTTGACGAGCGAGAAGGAAATGCTGGTCGCCGCGATGCCGAGCGCGAGCGTGACGACGATGACGAGGCTGTTCGCCGGCGTCTTCAGCTGCTGGCGGAACCCGAACGCCAGATCACTGCGAAGTTGATCGAACACGATTACCTCGACGTAGGGGCGGACCCGTGTGTCCGCCCCGGGCCGACACGTGGGTCGGCCCCTACGTCCGGCCGATGTTGCGCCAGTTCTTGACGAGGTGCTCCGCCGTCCGCCAGGCGAGCGCCTGCACGGTCAGCGTCGGGTTGTGCGCGCCGCTCGTCCCCATCACCGATGCGCCGAGCACGCCGAGGTTCGGCGCCTCGTGCGCGAAGCCCCAGCGATTGACGACGTTCGTGTCGGGGTTGTCGCCCATGCGCGTCCCGCCGTACGCGTGCGTCGACACGCCCATCGCGCCGCCGAGCGGAGCGCGCTGAATCGCGATGGCGCCGGCCGCGCGATACCACTGCTCCATCTTGTCCTGCGTGAACGCCGACAGCTTCCGCTCGTTTTCCTTGTACTCGGCCGTCACGCGGCACACCGCGTAGCCGAGCGGATCCTTCACCTGCGGATCGAGATCGAGATAGTTGTCCTCGTACGGCAGCGTCGACTTCTGGATGTACGCGCTGTTGGAGCGATCGGCGTTCTCCTTGATGAACGTCTTCCACGCCGATCCCCAATTCGGCGCGCGGCCGAACGTGTTCATGCCGGCGGCGCCAATCGGCCGTCGATCCGAATAGACCCACAGATTCCCGCCGCCGATGAAGTCGAGGCCGCCGTGATCGAAGTTGTCGTCGGCCCAGTTGTCGACGGCGACGCCCTGCGCGGGCAGACCGTACCACGCGTTCGTGTTCCACGGGAACAGCGCGCTGACGCCGGCGCCCATGTGATGGCTGAAGTAGTGCCGCCCGACCTGACCGCGGTTGTTCGCCAGCCCCTTCGCGAAGGCCTTCGATTTCGACAGCAGGAGCATCCGCACGTTCTCGTACGTGTAGCTCGCGAGCAGCACGACCTTCGCTGGCTGAAAGTACTCGACGCCGTCGGCGAGGTAGTTCACGCCGGTCACCTGACCGTTGCCGTCCACCTCGATCGTCGTGACGTGGGCGCGCGTGACGATTTTCAGACGTCGCGTCGCCTGCGCGCGCGGAATCGTCGTCACCGCGGTCGAGTTCTTCGCGTCGACGTG
>Ga0070695_100002420_pt1 | contig 10725 bp, 9 predicted proteins | sample KBSK1252metaG_FD_65471 | JGI IMG/M metagenome (GOLD analysis project Ga0070695, IMG submission 65471) | Corn, switchgrass and miscanthus rhizosphere microbial communities from Kellogg Biological Station, Michigan, USA - KBS K1-25-2 metaG | ecosystem: Host-associated > Plants > Roots >...
CTCGCACCCACCGGCTCGCCCCCTTACATGCGGGAGCGCTCCCTGCTGGTCGCAGGGAGCGCTCTCCAGTTCAAATTCTCGCGAGGGCCCTATGCCTTCTGGATTTGACCCGCCTGCTTACCACGACCGCGCCGGTCGTCTTCGAGCACAAATGTTACCCTATCGCCCTCGTTCAGGGAACGGATGCCCGCCTGCTCGAGCGCCGTGGCATGGACGAACACGTCCTTGCCGCCGTTCTCGGGCTGGATGAATCCATAACCCTTGGCCGTATTGAAAAACTTCACCGTACCATTGACGCGCATGTGGGGATTTCCTTTCCCAAAGTAGCGTGGATCGGCCGGTCATGTTGAGGGCCGCACGCTCGGCCCGTGCATCTCAGACGTGGGAAGGCAAACCGCCCTTTGGGCAAGCAGCAAAACCGCAATCTTGAGGCCGTACCCTCACAGGGGTACACCGGCTGCGCCGGTATATGGGGCAGGATCGGGGCGGAAGCAAGGCTAATTGTCCCTCCAGCTCAGACGCCACGGGCACGCCAGAGCGAACTGCTATAAGACCTGACGAGCGAGGCGCGCGCCCCCTTCAGTGTTGGCTTAACGCCGCGTCCACCAAGACCCCCAAGCGCTCGGCCTCTTGCGTGGAGAACTGCAAGCGCACCGGTAGGGGACGGGACTGGCGCCAGAGCTCATCGAGGGCTCCGGCTTCTCCCCGCAGGCGCACGGCGTCCTTTTCGGTGGTCACAAGCGTTGCCGAAGCGGCGCCCGCGGCCGCCAGCAGGCTTGCGGCCTCGGCCTGCGAGGGCCGATGGTGATCAGGAAAGGTTACGCTCTCGATCAGGTCGGCACCCAGACCGCGAATAAGGGAAAAAAAACGATCCGGCGCACCGATGCCGGCCCAGGCCAGGACCTTGCGTTCTCTCAGCCAGTCGAGCGCGCACGCCGGTGTTGTGGTGGTGCGCAGCACGGGTCCGGCAAAGCGGTGGCGCAGCCAATCGGCAGCCTCGCCTGGCGCCAGCGCCGGCTCGTTGACCACTACACCATCGGTCAGCTCCAGCTGCATATCGAGGGCGGCCCGCAGCGGTCCGGCCGGAATAACGCGGCCATTGCCAAGGCCGCGTCGGCCATCGACGACCGCGAGCGTCAGATCCTTGACGAGCGTCGGGTTTTGCAAGCCATCGTCCATGACAATGACCGTGACCGGATGCGGGCCGCGCGCGATGGCCTCCGCGCCCAGCCGACGGTTCCGCGCCATCAGCGTTGGCGCCACGCGCGCGAGCAGAAGGGCTTCATCGCCAACGTCGCGAGCGCGGTCGCTGGCGGCGTTCACCCAGTAGGGACCGGTGAGGCGCCCGCCGTATCCGCGCGTGAGCGCGACAGGGGCATGTCCGGCGGCTTTGAGCCGTTCGCACAGGTAGATGGTAAGCGGCGTCTTGCCGGTGCCGCCGGCCGTAAAGTTGCCGACGCAAATCACGGGAAAGCGCGCCCGGTGAGGACGGCTGCGGTAGTAGCGTGCGCGGGCCAACCAGCCAAAGACGGCGCCCAACGGTTCCAGAATTTTCGCAGTGGCGCCCGGTGGCTCGCGGTACCACCACGACGGCTCGTCAAGATGCACGCACCAGGCCTTCCTCGTTCGGCAGGTAGCGAAGCAGTGCGGCGATCGTGCGCGGCAATGCGCCAGAAATTTTGACGAGCGCGGCATCGGCACGCGCGCGCATGCCACCGAGTTCGGCCTGGTCGGTGATCAGTTGCCGGGCGGCGGCGGCGAGTTCTTCGGCAGAATGCACAACAATGGCGCCACGATGGCGAATGAGGACGTCATAGGCGTCACCGAAATTGTGCCAGTGCGGTCCCGTCAGCACCACGGCGCCCTGGCGCACCGCCTCGATCGGGTTCTGCCCACCGCGATTGACCAGGGAGCCGCCGATAAAAGCCACCGGCGCCAGCTTGTAAAGCGTGCCCAATTCGCCGATGGTGTCGGCGACGTAGGCCTCGCTGCTGCGATCCGGCAAAGCCCCGCGCGAGCGCTGCGCCACTTGCAGGCCTCGCTCCTTCAGCATTTGCGTGATAGCCCCGCCGCGCTCCGGGTGCCGCGGGGCGATGATGGTGCACAGGCCGGGCAGACTTTGCGCCAAGGCGCGGTGAGCTTCAGCCACCACCTGGTCCTCACCATCGTGCGTGCTGGCCGCCATCAGCAGCGGGCGGCCGGCGAAGGCCGCGCGCAGCCGCTCGAGCGCCGCGCTATCCACCAGCGGCGCCGGCGCATCGACTTTTAAATTGCCGACCGACAGCGTCGTCGGCGCCCCCAGCGTGCTAAAGCGATTGGCCAGGCTTTCGTTTTGCGCCAGCACCAGTGCGAAGCGACCAAACAAGGGTTGCGCCAGCCCCGGCACGCGACGCCACCTGCGAAAAGACCGTTTGGTCATGCGTGCGTTGATCAGGGCGAGGGGGATGCCGCGCGCCGCGCTCTCAATGATCAAATTAGGCCAAATCTCCGACTCGGCAAAGACCGCCAGATCGGGCTTCCAATGCTCGAGAAAGCCATGCACGTATCGCGGCACGTCGAGCGGGGCATACTGATGGATCGTGCGGGGGCCAATGCGCTGGCGCGCAAGTTCGGCCGAGGTCACAGTACCGGTCGTGAGCAGGAACGACAAAGCCGGGCGCTCGGCCGCCAACGCCGAAATCAGCGGCAGCACCGCCATGGTTTCCCCGACGCTGGCCGCATGAAACCAGGCAAGGCGGCCCGCTGGCCGCGACGCGCTCGGGCAGCCCAGCCGTTCCGGACGCCGCGCGCGATCCTCCTTGCCGTTGCGTTCGCGCAGTCCCAACAACAGCGGCGTTGCCGGACGGGCCAGGGCGGTGGCGGCGCGGTAGGCCCCGATCGAGATACCAGGCGTGGTGCGAGCGGCGCGGGCGGAGCGTGGCGTGGCGCGTGTCGGATCGGCACCGGCGCGGCTAAAGGCAAGGGCCGTGGCCTGGTTGAGCGACGTCTGCACGGCCTCCCGATAGCTCTCGAGCTCGGGGCCAGTGGCCTCGCGCGGCACGCGCACCATGGGGCCCACGGCAAAACCCAAGCCGGAAAAGGGAAGGTTGACCGTCATGCGGCTCCAGGTATTGAAGGCCAGATAGCGTGAGGTGGCAATGGCGACCGGCAGGATCGGGCGCCCGGATTGCCGTGCGACCATGACAATGCCCGGCCCGGCGCAGCGCGCCTTGCCGCCGGGCACGTCGGCGGTCATGGCCACGGTGCGCCCGTCGCGCAGCGCTTGCACAGCCGCCATGAACGCATGCGCGCCACCGCGGTCCCTGCCACGCGCGGCCGCGCCAGCACCACGGATCAGCTGCATATCAAAGTGGCGCAGCGTTTCGCCCAGGATCTCGGCGTCGCGATGGCGCGCCAGCATGATGTCGACGGGAATGAAGGGCGGCTTGATGAGCGGCAGCAGCATGAACTGCCCATGCCACATCGCCACAATGCAGGGATGGTGGTGGTAGTGCTGCTCTAGCGTCTCCGTCATGGCCTCGGTCTGCCATGAGGTGCGGTGCACGAATTTGATATAGCGCGCTAACGTCGAGCCGATCCACGACTCGACGAGTTTTGGCCCGTGCTGGGGGCCGTGCTGGAGCCTGTGTTGGGCGTTGGCCATTGTGAGCGGCTTTACGCGATTGGTTGCTTCGACGGAAGGGATTCGCCGTTTCTATAGCCCATCCTTGCTTGTCGTCCATAGCCCTTTAATCCAACGCAATAAATTAGGGCCGTAGCTAGGCTCTCAGGCCGCTTCGATCGGTTCAGATTTGGCGCCCCGGCGGTCGTCAAAAATTTGCGAATGGCACAGGCGCGCGTAGAGGCCTTCGCGCGCCATCAGATCGGCATGTTTGCCGACCTCGACAATTTCCCCTGCCTCCATCACACAGATGATATCGGCGCGCTGAATGGTCGAGAGCCGATGTGCGATGATGAGGGCCGTTCTATTCTGGGTGAAGCGCGCCAGGGCGTCCCCAACAAGCCGCTCCGATTCGCTGTCGAGCGCGCTCGTAGCCTCATCCAGCAGCAGGATCGGCGCGTCCTTGAGGATTGCGCGCGCCAACGCCAGCCGTTGCCGCTGCCCGCCCGACAGACGCAAGCCGCCGTCGCCGATCATGGTGTCATAGCCGCACGGCTGCGCCATGATAAAATCGTGGGCGGCGGCGGCCTTTGCGGCGGCGACGACGTCCTCTTGCGTGGCACCGAGACGGCCGAGGGCGATGTTGGCCCTGATGCTGTCGTCGAACAGGGTAACCTCTTGGCTGACGATCGCGACACACCCGCGCAAACTCGCCAAGGTGACGTCTCGTACATCCTGTCCATCGATCAAAATCCGACCCGACTGCACGTCAAACAGCCTGGCGACGAGATTGAGCACGGTGGATTTTCCCGAGCCGTTGCGACCGACGATGGCCGCCGTCTTGCCGCCCGGCACCAGCAAGGAGAATTGTTTCACCGCCGGGCTCAGCGGCGCCGATGGGTAGGCGAACCCTACCTGCTCGAAGGCCACGGCCCCGGTCCTAACCGAGAGCGGACGCGCGCCCTCCCGATCGACAACCGTCGGCCTCTCGTCGAGCAATTCGTAGACACGCTCGACCGCCGCCAGGCCCTCGGAAGTGGAATTGCTCAGAGAGCCAAGCGATTTGATGGCCTGCGCCGTCAGCAGGAGGGCGGTGACATAAGCGACGAAGCTGCCAACCGTGCTCAGTCCGGAGGCGATGCGCCAGTAGGCGAATGCAATCGCCACCGCGATGGCGATGCCCGCCAGGGCCTCGAGAATGGACGCCACTCGTGCCCGCGCCCGCACCGCCTTCATACGCAGCTTGAACACCTGCTCGAAGCTCTCATTCAGTCGTTCGGTGGCGTAGCGCTCGAGCCGGAACGCCTTGATGAGCCGTGCCCCGGAGAACTTTTCGGTCAGTCGGGAGGTCATGCCTCCGAGCTCAGCCTGGGTGCGCCGGGCGACCGACCGCAGCCGCCGTCCAATATTGCGCACTGGCACGATGGCGATGGGGCAGGCTGCGAGCACGACCAGCGTCATCGCCCAATCAAGACTCAACATGACCGCAATCATGGCGATCACGGTTAGCGCGTCTCTAACGAAGGCAACGAGCGAGATCTGGGCCGCTTGCTGAATGAAGGTCAGATCATTGGTGAGCCGCGATACGAGATGACCCGTGGTCTCGCGCCCGAATCGCGCAAAGTCGGCATTGATTAGGTGCGCGAAGGCTGCCTTCTGAATGTCGGTCACCATGCGCGTGACGATGCGCGCTGTCGTGATCTGGTGCAGATAAAGGAAGAGCCCGCGGCAGGCGGTGATGCCGACCACGGAGGCCAGCACCCAAGGCAGCGCCAAGCTGCCGGGCTGCATCAGGGAATCGAATGCCGTCTTGATGATCAGCGGATAACCCGCGGTTGCAGCCGCCAAGCCCCCCGTGAACAACAGCGCCAGCACGATTTGACGCCAACGCGGCCAAATCCAATCCGCAAGAAATCGCCGCAACAATCCGCGCTCGCGCGCATTGAGGGCCAACGACCTAGCCTTCCTGGCTCCAAGCTTTGAGGTGTTGCCCAAGGTGCTCCCAACCGTTGCCGCCCGCCCTGGTAGATACCAGGTCGTCGAACAGGGCACCACCACAAGCCGCGGTAAGACCTGTGGGCGATTGCCGCGCAGACGACCCGCTCAAGCTAAGCCGGTGTCGGATCGAGCAAGCGGTGGATATGCACGATAAAGTAGCGGATCTGCGCGTTGTCGACGGTCCTTTGTGCGGCCGCCCGCCAAGCCTGATAGGCCTCCGCGTAGCTCGGATAGATACCGACGATGTCGAGCCGATCGAGGTCCTTAAACTCCACGTCCGCCAGGGTCTTGAGCTCGCCACCAAAGACGAGATGCAGGAGCTGCTTGGCGGGTCTGGGGGTATTGTCCATCGTCTTCATCATGTGCCTCCTCGGCACGCGACCAGCATTTTCTTGTGCGCCACCGCTTACCGGCATCGGGCCGGCATCGGCCCCCATCCCACATGCTAACGCTCCATTAACGCTTTTGCTTAAGCGCTTCGGAAGCCTTTTGTGCGAGCCTGACCCTACAAAGGCTGCTTGAGACGGCCGCTCAGGGGTTGACGGGACGCCAACGCGGTGTCGGCGGCGCAAAGCCGCTGACGCCGCCGTTTCCCCTTCAAATGCGCGTTCCGCTCGTCATGTCCAGGACGAGCCCGAGGCACAGGATCCAACCGACCAACTGATTGGAGCGAAAGCGCTTGAGGCAGTTGACGGCATCCTCCGTGACGAGGGTCGCAAGCTGCCAGGCGAACTGCACGCCGACCAGCCCAAGGGCCAGAAAAAATGCCGGGCCGGCGCCCGCCAGCCCACCCGCCACGACCCACAAGACGACGGCCCCGGCATAGAGCAGCGCCACCGCGGGTCGCGTGGCCTCGCCCAGGGTCAAGGCGGTCGATCTGAGGCCGATCGCCTCGTCATCGTCTTTGTCTTGGTGAGCATAGATGGTGTCGTAGCCGACGGTCCACAGGACACAGCCCGCGTAGAGCGCAAGCGGGGCCATCGAGAGCCCGCCCGTGATCGCCGACCAGCCAACCAGAGCGCCCCATTTGAAGGTCAGGCCCAACACGATCTGGGGCCAGTCAGTGTAGCGTTTGGCAAACGGGTAGACGGCAACCAGCAGCAGGGAGGCGGCGCCGAGCGCGATGGTGAAAACGTTGAACTGGATGAGGATGAGCAAGCCGATCAGGGAGAGCACACCCAAAAACATTTGCGCCTCCGCCAAGCTCACCTGCCCGGAGGCGATCGGCCGTGCGGCGGTGCGCTGAACGCGCGCATCATAGTCTCGGTCGACAATGTCGTTGTAAGTGCAGCCCGCCCCGCGCATGACAAAGGCGCCAAAGAGAAAGAGCAATAGGTAGGACGCATCGGCAGCGGCGTGACCGAGCGCGCGTTCGGCGAGCAGCTGCCCCCACCAGCAGGGAAACAGCAGCAACCAGGCGCCGATCGGACGATCAAATCTGGCGAGCCGCAGGAACGGGCGGCAGCTTTCGGGCGCCAGCCGATCGACCCAATTGCCCTGCGGCGCATCGGGGATGGCAGCGTTTGTCGGCGAGGATGGAGGTTTGATGCCCATGGACCCGGCCGCAAGGCTCCTTGCTGTGGCGCTCGCGCTCTCCCGGTCGCATGCCTATTAGCGCCGGCGCGGCCGACTATAGCATCTGGACTTTGCCGAAGGGCTTGCTTAAAGCTTGAGCACGGCCGGCAGCTCGGTCAGTGCGGCGATGGTGTGCTGGGGTCTACCTGCTTCGGCCGGCGTGGCGCCGGCGTGGATCTTTTGCACTCCGGGTCTATCGATCATGACCGTTATCCACCCGCGCGCATTGGGGGCGACAAAATCCTTGGCAGGATTGTCGCCAACATAGACGAAGCGCTCGTGGCCGCTGCCGAGCGCCGCCTCCATGCGCTGGTAACTTTGCTGGTGCGGCTTGGCGAAAGCTCGGCCGCCGAGGGCGTCCGTATAGACGATTTGCTGGAAGTGGCGGGCAATGCCGAGTGCCTCAACCTTGCGCCGCTGCACGCCGTGGGTGCCGTCGGTGATCAGCCCAAGTTTCAGCTGGCCGCCAAAATGCGAAAGCGCCCAGCCGGCATCGTCGAATAGCGTCAGCGTCGGTGTGTGATTGCGGTAGGCGGCAATGAAATCGGCGAGCTGCTCGGGCTCATGTTCGGGCATATGCCGGCTCAGGGCGAGACGAAACAGCTGGCCGAGGTGGCCCTGATCCAAGAGGCGCGTCATGTCCGCCGCCAGGCCCGTGAGACCCAGGCTGGACTGCGCCCAGCGCTCTGCCGCGGCAAAGCCCGAAAGGGCAAACTGCCGCTCGGGGTAAAGCGTATCGTCGAGGTCGAAGACGAGGATGACGTTCAGCATCGCGATCGGTGGAACGGAAACCAGCTTTCGTAACAATGCCACACCGCGAGCGCGAACACGGCCGCGGCCATGGCTTGGTGCGCGACGCCGAGCGCCGGGGGAACGTGGCTGAGCAGGGTCCAGATTCCAAGCCCCAGCTGCATCACCACGGCGAGCGCCAAGGTGCCGGCGGACTTGCGCTCCCTGCGCTCGGCCGGCGGTCCAAACACGACGGCTGCGCGCCACAAAACCGCAACCAGCAGCGCATAGGCCACCATGCGGTGATTGAATTGCACCGTCATGGCATTCTCAAACAGGTTCAGATACCAGGGCTCGATCGCCCCGAGACCCGACGGAATGAGCTGGCCATCCATTAGGGGCCAGGTGTTATAGGCCTGGCCGGCCCTCAGACCAGCCACCAAGGCGCCGAGCAGGATTTGCACAAACACAAGGATGCCGATGCCAAGCGCGGCACGGCGAGAGGGCGCGGATCCTGGCCTTGAAGCGTCATCGGCCTCACGCAAGGACAGGGCCGTCCACAGCAGGGCAGCGAGGATGAGAACGGCAAGCCCCAAGTGCAGGGCCAGGCGATAGTGGCTGACATCGATACGCTCGGTGAGGCCGGAGCTTACCATATACCAGCCGACAAGGCCTTGCAGGCCTCCGAGAGCGAAAATGCCCGCGAGTTTTAGGCCGAGACGGCGCGAGATCCATCCTCTCGCCAGGAAAATGACAAACGGCGCGGCAAAGGCGAGACCGATCAGACGTCCAAGATTGCGATGGGCCCACTCCCACCAAAAAATTACCTTGAAGGCCGTAAGGCCCATGCCCTTGTTGGTATGCTCGTACTGGGGAATTTGCTGATACTTGCGAAAGGCCACCTGCCAATCCGCCTCCGTCAGCGGTGGCAGCATGCCGACGATCGGCTGCCATTCGGTGATCGACAGGCCCGAGCCCGTCAGCCGGGTGGCACCCCCTAGGCTAACCATCAGCAGCACCAAGGCCGCCACAGCGAAAAGCCAGGCGCGAACCAGTGCTAAGCTGTGGGCCGTGCCCGCCAGGGGCGGCGAGGGTGCATTTGCCATGGCCGCAGTCATAGTGGGCTTTTACGGGCTTTGGCATGCGGCGCTTCGCCGGAGCGGCAAAGCGCCGACGTCTAGTGGAACGGCGCCGTCTGGGTGGCCGGTCGCGGCCTACGGTTCGCGAAGGCAAATGGCACTCCGTTCAGGAACACCTTGACATAGCGTGCATGCTGATAGTCTCCGTTGAGCGAGACCCGCGGCAATCCCGTCAGCGCCGAGGCATGCCGGCGCTGGATCAGACCCTTGCGCGTGGTGACCCCGGTCCTGAACCCAAGCTCGCGTGCGAGTTGGAACTCGCGTTCTCCGGCACTGCGCTCGTCGCCATAGGGATAGCTGAGATGGCGGCAAGGCACGCCGAGTTCGCGCTCGATGCGCGCCAAACTTTGCGCGATCTCGTCGCGCGCTTCCGGCAACGTCAGCTTTGCCAGCGCCAAGTGACGGCGGGTGTGGGCGCCGATCGTGACCAGCGGATCGGCCGCCAGGCGGCGTATTTCGTCCCAGGTCATCACCAACCCGGGGCAAAGACCGCTCGGGTCGAAGCCCGTCGCCCGGCAGAGCTCGGCAACGACGGCGCGGGCGTCGTCTTCCTTGATGCTGCGTAACCACCAATAGATGGCGTGAAAGGTTGCGTCCTTTGCCGCCGCGCTCGTTGCAGGCCAGCGGCGCTCGCTGCCGGCGATCCGTAGGCTGACGCTGTCGGTCCGCAGAATCGCCTTTTCCAAGGCCAGCCACCACAGGTCACCGCGACCGTCGGCAAAGTCGGTACAAATGTAGACGGCGAACGGTAGGTTGTGGCGCTTGAAGATCGGGTAGGCGACTTCGAGATTGTCCCGGTACCCGTCGTCGAAGGTCAGGCAGGCGAACGGGCGGAAATCTTTTTCGAGGAGGCGAAAATGCGCGTCATCGAGGGAGATGATCTCAAATCCTGACTGGCGGATCTGGGCGATGGCCTGCTCCAAGAACTGCGGCGTAACCCGGAGGATGCGGTTGGGTTCGAAAGCGGCGGGCGTGCAAGGTAAAGATGGCCCCAACCCCACGGGTCAGCGGCGCCACCAGCCGGTCCGCTCCGGAATAGTGGAGCGCGCTCAATAATCCCTTCAGCAGCTTGGTCCAACGCCGGCTCATTGGCACCGTCCTGCCCACCTTCCTTGGCACCGCGGCGAGCGTGCCTCACGGCGCCGCCGCCGCGACCATGGCAACGGCGCGCTGGCGGGGCCGCGTTGGTGCGTAGGAAATGAGATGCAGCTCGGCCGCATCGAAGCCAAGAAAGCAACCGTCGTGCTGGAAGCCCTCCTCGCCGGCGGCGACGACACCGGCGTCAATGTTGCCCTCGATGGTGGCGATCAGGTCGCCGACCGCTTCGTAGGCCCCGGCGATGACGATGTGATCGTAGGCTTCGGCGAGCGCATCGAAGACCAGTTGACCCTATCCTTGTCTTTGCTGACGGCGGCACCAGCCGCCGACGCACGCGCGAGGATGCGATGCGCCGCAAAGTTAGGAAGTCGCCCGATCGCCTGCTCGCAGCTGACGCGCCCTAACAGTACATCGGTGAAGCCCAGCGCCGGTGCTTGCCGGATCGGGCCGGCACAGCCATCATCGTGCCGGTGCCAGTCGAGGAGAATGGCCTGCCGACCTTGCGCGGCGAGGTGGCGGGTCAATTCGATGGCAGCTTCCGCGGCGCAAGACGCCGCCGCCTCGCCCACAACAACGGTGCGAAAA
>Ga0070695_100002421_pt1 | contig 10723 bp, 10 predicted proteins | sample KBSK1252metaG_FD_65471 | JGI IMG/M metagenome (GOLD analysis project Ga0070695, IMG submission 65471) | Corn, switchgrass and miscanthus rhizosphere microbial communities from Kellogg Biological Station, Michigan, USA - KBS K1-25-2 metaG | ecosystem: Host-associated > Plants > Roots >...
CACGTTGCTGTCGGGCGTCACGAGCAGCGTTACCTTCGCGCCACGTTCGGAGATGCCGCGGCCGGCTCTCGCAAAGAGACGGGCGGTGCCCGACCATTCGCGAGCAGTGTGAAGAAATAGGACGTGCACTCTTTGCTTACCCGGCTGAAGGAGCCATTCGGCTGGAAGTGGGTGCCGCCTGATCGCCGGCCTCTCCATTTCCACCAAACTGCAATGTATAGAGTCGGGAGTAGGCGCCTCGCTTCGCCAACAGCTCGGCGTGCGTCCCCCGCTCGACGATCTCACCACGATCGAGAACCACGATCTGGTCGGCGTGCGTCACCGTTGACAGTCTGTGCGCGATGACGAACACCGTCCTGCCTTGCAAAAGCCGGTCAACCGCCTCCTGCACCAACCGCTCCGATTCCGTATCGAGCGCGGAAGTGGCTTCATCGAGAATGAGGATAGGCGGGTCGCTGAGCAAGGCCCGTGCAATCGCCAGCCTCTGCCGCTGTCCTCCCGAGAGCCTCGTCCCCCTCTCTCCCAGCATGGTGGCGTAGCCGTCGGGAAGCTCGACGATGAATTCGTGCGCGTTCGCCGCCCGGGCGGCCGCCTCGATCTGCTCCTGCGTGTACCTCCCGAGCGCGCCGTAGGCGATGTTATTGCGAACCGAATCATGGAACAGAACCGTCTCCTGACTGACGATTCCGGTGAGTGAGCGAAGCGCCGGAAGCTTGATCTCGCGTGTGTCGACACCGTCGAGCAGAATCCGGCCTGCGGCGGGCTCGTAGAATCGCGGAATCAGATCCACCAGCGTGCTCTTCCCCGATCCGCTGGGACCAACGAGCGCGACCACCTCTCCCTTGCGCGCGACGAGATCGATCCCGGAGAGAACCGGCGCATCTTCTTCGTAGGCAAAGGATACGTTCTCGAACCGGAGCTCCCGCTCGAACGTCGCCTTCTCGCGGGTGCCCGAGTCACGTTGAAACTCCGCCGGCGAATCCAGGATCTCGAACAATCTCTCCGCCGACGCCAGCGACGACTGCGCCGTCGTACGCATCTGCGACAGCTGCTTCAGCGGCTGAAGCAGACGCAACACGAGAGTGAGAAACGCGAGCAGCGTCGCGCCGGTCATCGTGCCGCTTTGCAACACCTGCAACGCCCCGATCCATAGCACCAAGACAGCGATCAAGGTTCCAATGACTTCGGTGACTGGCGGCGCAACGAGCGCGAGACGCGTCATCTTGAGACTGCTGCGCGCGTATTTGTTGCTTCCGTCAGCGAACCGGGCTTCCTCGTAGCTCTCGGTGCCCGACGCTTTCACCAGGCGGATGCCGCTGATGGTCTCCTGAAGCACGCTCGTCATCTCGCCGTGAACATTCCCGCGACGAAGATTGCCCTTTCTCAGTCTCCGGAGCATGGGCTGCAGCGAGATACCGAGCAGCGGCAGAATAATCAACGCGATCAGCGTCAGCTTCCACGAGATGCTGAACAGGATCGCGATGTAGACGATGACGAGCGACGCGGCCTGAAGTCCCTGCGTCACGATCTGGGTGAGAATGAGCCGCGCCTCGAACGTGTCGTTGATCACCCGCGACAGGATCTGACCGGCCTTCATCTGAGTGAAGTAGCCGAGGGGCAGGTGCGCAAGGTGACGATAGACGGCGTTGCGCAGGTCGCGCGTCACAAACTCCTGGAGCGTTGCGCCAAACTGGCCCGCGATCCACACCAGCAGGTTCTTGAGCAGCACCGACGCCATTACGAGCAGGATGACGTTGCGCAGCGAGCGCATCTCGTCGCCTGGTATTATCTGGCTCCCCACCGTCGCGTTCAGAAGCTTCGACACCCAACCGGACTTGAGAGAAGTCGACGGCTGGTGGAACAGGATGTTGAGGAAGGGAATCAGCAGCGCGATTGCGAATCCGTCGAGCAGCGCCGCGAGCAGGTTGGCCACGATCGTGACGGCCATGCGCCAGGCGTGCGGGCGCAGGAATGGGAGAAGCTTCTTGTAGACGGGCGAAGCGGGAGGCGGATGGAGGGAGGGGAGAGGTGGGAGGGGGGAGGCGGGAACGGCGTGCCAAGTCTCGCGAATTGGCTCTCGCGCTTCTGCTTTTGCGTCTCCCTCCTCTCGCCTCCCCCCTCCCACCTCCCGCACTACCGCACTACCGTCGCGGCGTAAGCAACGCCAGCGGCAAAATCACTTCCTCCGGCGTCACGCCGCCGTGAAGGAACGATCCGCGATATCGGCTCTGGTACTCGCGCAGCTTTGTCGGATAGACGAAGAAACAATCGTTGGTCGCCAGCAAAGTGTTTCCACCCGCCCCGCGACGTGGCAGACGCAGCATGTCCTCGTTCGAGAACAGCAGCGCCTGGTCTGGACGCTCGGCGCGAAGATCCTCGCCGAACTTGTATCGCAGATTGGCGCTGGCGTCACGCTTGGCGTAAACGGTCGCGGGAGTGTTGCAGTGGATCGATCCGTGATCCGTCGTAAGAAGTACGGAGATCTTCCGCCGGGATGCTTCCTTGAGCACGCTGAACAGCGCCGACCGCTGGAACCACTGTCTCGTTATCTGTCGAAGGGCGATTTCGTCCCGGGCAACTTCGTAAAGAATCTGCGACTCACTGCGACCATGAGTCAGCAAATCGACGAAGTTGAACACGAACGCGCTCACACCCTCCGGACCAATCGCGGTGCCGAGGTGACGCTCGAGCTCGTCCGAGTTGGCAGCTGTCGAGATCTTCTGATAACGGACCGGCGTCTTCCCGCACAGCTCCTGGAGGTGCGATTCCAGCAGCTCCCGCTCGTGCGCGTTGAGTGATTCGTCCTCGCGATCCGCGTTCCCCCACCAGTCGGGAAGACGCGCCGCGATCTCGCCCGGAAACAGTCCGCTGAACAACGAGTTCCGGGAGTAAGGCGTCGCGGTCGGCAGCACCGCGTAGTAATGCGTGGTTTCCGTATCGAAGAAGGGCGCGAGCAATGGCTCGAGCACGCGCCACTGATCGAGCCTGAGACAATCCACGACGATGAACACCGCCGCCTTGTCGCGCTCGAGAATCGGCAGCAGAAACTCGGATACGATGTCGATCGAGAGTGGAGGGCGATTCCCCTCGAGATTCTTGAGCCACGCCGGATAGTTGGTCTTCATATACGCGGCGAACTCACGGTGCATGTCGGGATAAAGACCCTGGAGCGATTCGTAGAGTCCCATCTCTCCCGCGGCGGCAAGGTCCACGTCCCACCGCATCAGCTCGTCGTAGCGATCTATCCAGCCGCGCCAGTCGAGATTGTGGTCTCGCTCCAGCTCGATCGCCCGGAACCGCTCGACGAAGCTGCGGGCGATCGCCTGTTGGCGAATTCGCGGGCCCTCAAGAATGCGCGTCACCACGCTCAACACCTGCCGCGGGTTGATCGGCTTGACGAGGTAATCGCGGATGTTGACGCCGATTGCTTCCTTGAGCGTGGAATCCTCTTCGCTCTTGGTCACCATCACGACCGGAAGCGTAGGGGCGATCTCGCGGACATCGCGATAGACCTCGAGCCCGCGCTTGCCCGGCATCTGCTCATCGAGCAGGAGGATGTCGAACGGACGACGCCTCAATAGCTCGATCGCGTCGTCGGCATTGGACGCCCACTCTACGGTATAGCCCTTGGAGCGGAGGAAGATGCGGTGAGGCTCGAGGAGCTCACCTTCATCGTCCACCCACAGTATCGATTTTGGGGGGTTCAGGACCGGTGCGGCCATACTTCGGAATGTAGCCGCAGGCGGAGTCCGTGCCTAGATTCGGAGGGTGCTCGGCCAGCTGCCACGTTTCGCTTTGACGACCCCCGTTTTTCGATTCCGCGCGCTAACCACGCTCTCGGGACGCGCGTCCCTGGGCGGAGACCGCGAGACGCTCGTCGCGTGCCTTCAGTTGGGGCGGCTTTGCGCTGGAATACTTCCGCCCTACGAGCTGCCGCGGGAAATCATCATGGAGCGGACCGAGAACACCAAGCAGTGGCTGTCGTCGCTGGCGATTCCGAGCGGAATAAGATCCACGGCGTTCGGTATCTTCGGCGCCCTCAGCGGATTGGACCGTGCGCGCTGCGCGATCGCTTTTACCGACCTTGTGAAAGCCGCGTCAGCGCAGTTAGATGAGGCATCACGCGCGGAGCTCAACACACTGCTCCTGGAGCTGTCCGCATCGCCGGCGCCTCCCGCGCGACACCTAACAACACAAACTCCACCGAGCTGATCATGGCCGGCCACAGTAAATGGAAACAGATCAAGCATTACAAGGCTGCGACCGACGCGAAGCGCGGGGCGCAGTTCACCAAGCTCATTCGCGAAATCACAATGGCCGCGAAGCTCGCGGGTGGCGATCCGGCCCATAATCCGCGGCTGCGAACGGCGATCGATGCGGCGAAAGCGGGCTCGATGCCGAAGGACAACATCGAGCGCGCGATCAAGAAGGGGACCGGTGAGCTGGAGGGCGTCCACTACGTCGAGGTGACGTACGAGGGTTACGGCCCGGGAGGCGTTGCGATTCTGATTTCAGCTTTGAGCGACAATCCCACTCGCACCGTCGCTGAGATCCGGCACAAGCTGACACGGCTCGGCGGCAATCTCGGACCGCCGAATTCGGTCTCGTACCTCTTCGATCGAAAGGGGCAGATCTACATCGACGCGTCGAAATACGATGAAGACATGGTCCTCGAAGTCGCGCTGGATGCCGGTGCCGAGGACTTCCGAGCGGAAGGCGAACAGTACATCGTGACGACGGATCCGCATGGGATGCACATGGTCGAGGACGCGATCAAGGCAAAAGGGATAACGATCGCCGAATCGGAGGTCGCGTTCATTCCGAAGTCGACGGTCCGCGTCGAGGGAAAGAACGCGGAGTCGCTGATCAAGCTGCTCGAGGAGCTCGAGGATCTGGACGACGTGCAGAAGGTCTCAGCGAACTTCGACATGGACGTCGAGCAAATGTCCGGTGCGTGATGCCGAACCCGTCGTAATTCTCGGGATCGATCCCGGCACGGCGGTAACCGGCTACGGGGTAGTTCGGAAGGACGGCCGCGGCCCGCTTTCTCTCGTAGAGTGTGGCGTCATCCGCACCAAGCCGCGCGACGAGCTGGCGCAGCGACTTGCGGAAATCCACGACGGCGTTCTGGAGCTTATCCGCCGCCACAAACCGACGGTCCTCGCAATCGAAGACATCTTCTACGCCCGCAACGTCAGGACGACCGTCGTGCTCGGGCACGCTCGCGGAGTGATTCTTCTCGCGGGAGCGCACTCGGCGATGGAGATCCACGAATATCCTCCGGCTGAAATCAAGAAAGCAGTCGCGGGCACGGGTGCCGCTACCAAGATCCAGATCCAGTTCATGGTGATGCGTCTGCTGCGGCTGAAATCGGCGCCGCAGCCGAGCGATGCGGCGGACGGAGTCGCGGCTGCGCTGGCGTACGCGCTGATGCCGAACCTGCCGAAGATCGAAGCAATTCGATTTCCGTCATCGACGATGACGCGCACACCGGCGGATCTGAAAAGAGTCGAGCGTTGATCGCGCGTATCGAAGGCAAGCTCGTCGCCAAGGATCTGGATGCTCTCGAGGTGATGACGAGCGGCGGCGTCGCCTACGAGCTGAAGATTCCGCTCGGCGTGTATGAGACACTTCCGCGGGTCGGCGACAGTGTGTCGCTCCACACGTCGCTGGTCGTGAAGGAAGATTCCTGGCAGTTGTTTGGATTCGCGAGCGTGTTCGAGAAGCGGTTGTTCGAAAAGCTTCTTACGGCCAACGGTGTCGGCCCGTCGCTCGCGATCGGGCTGCTATCGGCGCTTTCAGCAACGCGGCTCATTCGCGCGATTCGGGAGAAGGACATTCCGACACTTCAGAGCGTGCCGAGGGTGGGGAGAAAAAAGGCAGAGCGCCTGATTCTCGATCTCGGAGACAAGCTAGATGGACTGGGCGAGACGACGGGGACATCGGCGGCCCCGGCGAGCGCCGCGGCGGATGATGCATTGCGGGCACTCGTTTCGCTGGGCTATTCGAGTGCCGATGCGGAACGTGGAGTAAGGGCGGCGCTAGACGCTGGCGGAGGCGGAAAGCCGGCGACAGAATTGATCAGGACGGCTCTGGCAAAACTCGGGGGGAGATAATGAAAGCAGACCATTCAGGTCCAGGTAGCCGTCGACGTCGGTCGTGAGCTACGTCCCGGGTAGCAGTTCCGCGCCTCTCGTGCGCCGGATTCGAGGTAGCAGTTCGGCGACACTCGGGCGCCGGCTAGTGCGCTTACTGGTTCTGTTTTTCCTCTATGGCTGCGCGCCGCACCGAAGCAGAGTAATCGCCCGGATAACCGCCGAGAGCGAAGTACGTCTCGCGGAGCGTCAGCGGTTCGACGCGATGACGAAACAGGACGTCGCCGCACTCGATACGCTCCTGGATGACGAGCTCGACTACGTCCATACTGGCGGCAACCTGGAGTCACGGAAGCAGTTCATGGACGCGATCCGGAACCGGACACTGGTTTACGAGTCGATCGCTCCGAGCGACGTGCGGGTGAGAGTCTATGACGGGCTGGCGCTCGCGATCGGCCGGTCGCAGATGAGAGTCAGGACGGCGAGCGGCGTCTCGAGCTTCGAGATCCGGTTTACTGAGGTTTACGTCCGGAAGGAAGCTCATTGGCTGCTTACGGCATGGGAGGCCACTCGCCTGACTTCTCCCGGCTGAGATCTCGGTGGGGCAGCTGGCATCCACATTACCAAAGCAGGGAGCAGTTGGCTTTCCAGCTGTTCTGCTCGGAGCCTTCGTACTGGCTTCCCTCTTTCGCAAGTCATTACCCTGCAGGCTTTTAGGATAATCGCGCGTTAAGCGAATTGCTATTCACTTTATAGTGAACTATGATTCGCTTATGTCAAGCAAAGCCGATGATTCTGGGACCTCCCATCGGAATGGGGCGCGTGAGCCGCATCCGGTGGTCCAGGACCGCGGACGAAAGGCCGTCGAAAGGCTACTCAACGCGGCCGAAAGGATTCTGGAATCTCGCGGACTCGACGCGGCTACGGTCCCAGTCATCGCCGCGGGCGCGGGCATGTCAGTCGGGAATGTCTACAAACGCTTCCCTGACAAGGATTCGCTTCTCAGCGCCGTCTACGAGCGTTTCTTCGCCGAAGCCTTGGCGGCGAACGAATTCGCGCTCGACCCGGGCAAGTGGAAGGACATTCCGACCACCGAGGTGCTTTCGACCCTGGTCACCGGGATGATCGAAGGATACCGAAGCCGGCGAGCGCTCGTCCGCGCGCTCCTTCTCTACGCTCAAACCCATGGTGACGCCGAGTTCAGGGCGCACGCGGAGGCGATGAGGCTGGAGACGCTCGGGCTGTTCGAGCGCTTGCTTCGAGATCGCCGGGCAGACATTGGCCATCCGCACCCTGAGCGCGCGATCAGGTTCGTAGTGATGCTACTCGCGCACGCGCTGGAGAACGCCGTGATGTCCGAGAGTGGCGGGATCGCGGGCGGTGATTTCCTTTCGCACGTTCCGGAGACGTCCATCGAGCTCTTTCGCGTCGCGAACGGCTATCTCCGCATTCGGAGCGTCGAGCGGCCGCGCACTCTCAGTCAGGCCAGGCGGTAGTCAGTCCGCATGGGTAACCAAAGCCACCCCTCGGGTGATCGGGGACTAGTTCCTCTGCTTCTCGATCGCCACCGGCGCGTCCTTCTTCTCGAACCCGGGTGGTTTCTCCTTTCGATAATTGAGCTCCTGGAGGCGTAGCACCTGCGCGAAGTCGGGTTTGCCCCAATCACCGTGGTCGGCGTTTCGCATCCACCATATCGCTCCCGTTGTGTCAGGAACTACAACGAAAGGCGAAGGCGACATGAAGGTGATGTAGCCTTCCAGTTTTTTCGGTCCGAAGCGTCCGGGAGGGTTGGCGAGACGAAAGTCGACGCGAACCAGATTGCTGTTGGCCGAGTCCAGGAAGGCAGTGCCGCTGTAATCCGGACCCTTGACGTCCGTGGTTGGAGAGAATTCCAGAAGAACGACGCGCGAGCCGTGGTACGATTCCATCCCGCTCGCGAGAAAGCAGTGATGCTCCCAAAAGACCGAATCCCCGAGCGTGGACAGAAAGAGAAGAGGGACGGTGAAGTCGCCGCGGTAATACTGTATGATGTCGCCAGGCCTGTATTCACTTTCCCAGCTGTCGGATTTGAACTCTTCGGTACTTACGGCGATACGCTTCAGGTCGCCTTTCTCGGGAATCGCCGCCGTTCGCCTTTCGACCTTCGCCTCGAACGGATAATGCCGCCGGAACTGGTCGTATTTCTCGGCACCTTGCTTGAGTTGGTCGAGCGCGGACACCGACAGATCGAGTGAACCCGAATCCGCCGCTGTCGAGTTGGAACAATGGCTCGTGGCTTTGATCGGGGAGATGACGTATGCGACTCTGGTCATCTCGAAAGTCGCCGTGGCACCGGATTCGTCCGATTGCCGTAGTGTCCTTTGTCGCGGCTGGTATCCCACTTCTCGCACTTTCAGCAGGAGTACACCATTACCTGGCCAGGGGAGTCTCGCCCGTCCGCTTTCATCGGTGAATCGGTGCTGACCAGTACCCATGTCGATGACGTCGGCGTTGGCGAGCGGATAGCGGGCGCTGGAGTCGATTACTGTAACGAGGACCGTCGAAGGCTGACCGAGGCCAGCCGGTTCGCGAGTTGCGATAGAAAGACCGGCGAAGGTGAAGGCCACCGCGAGTCCCAGAAGCGGGGTGTCGCGCATCAAGGGACGGGCGGCTTGCCCCTGTTCCAGAGGATTGCTGCGAGGATAATGGCCAATATCAGTCCAAAGATTATTCCGATTCTCATGGGGCCCCCTTAGCGCGCATCATCGTTTAAGTGATATGATTTGTCAAAGACTTTATCGGGTTCAGGCCAGACCCGGATGCTGAAGGCACTTCGCACTGCAATTATTCCTGGCGGAAGCCGACGATCCGCCGCAGAGTTCATGCAGCAGCACAGACAACTTCGGAGGACCCAAATGTCGGTCAAATATCTTTACCTGTTGGCGGTCGCGGCCGTTCTAGGCTGCGCCAGCGCAGGTCCCAATTCCGGTTCTTCACCGAATGGAGTGTCGGGGAAAAGCGCGAACTATCTGCCGTTCGATGAGATTGCCAGTGCTCACGCCGATGCCAACACAGTGTACGACGCTGTAGCGCGGCTACGTCCGAACTGGCTGGCTCCGCACGGGGTGACCTCCGGTACCGCCAGTAGCACGACCGAGTACGCCACTGTATTCGTAGACGGACAGCTCTACGGTGATCTCAACACGCTTCGCAGTCTGGAGGCGTATCACGTTGCGGATATCCGTTACTACGACATCACGCAGGCGGGTGCCAAATACGGAATTCGGGGCGGCAGCAGCGGCGTAATCGACGTCAGAACCAAGTAGATCGTCCGGCAGGATTCATCGAACGGGCCGTAAAAGTTTGACGAAGTGCTGACAAGGAAACCATGACGAGCACCCACAAGGCCTCGGCCCGCGCGGCCACGGCAAGGCGCGCCAGCACCTTTACCGAGTCGGTGATCCGCGAGATGACGCGCGTGGCGAACCAGTACGGCGCGATCAACCTGGCGCAGGGATTCCCCGATTTCCCGATGCCCGCGCCGATGAAGGATGCCGCGTGCGCGGCGATCCACGGCGACATCAACCAGTACGCGATCACGTGGGGCAGCCCCGCGCTGAGGCTCGCGATCGCCGAAAAGTATCGGAGCTGGTACGGGATGGATGTGGATCCCGAGCGCGAGATCACGGTGTGTTGCGGGGCGACGGAGGCGATGGCCTCCGTTTTTCTCGCCCTGATCGACGAAGGCGACGAAGTCATCGTTTTCGAGCCGTACTACGAGAATTACGGACCGGACGCGATTCTCGCCGGAGCGAAGCCGGTGTTCGTGCCGTTGGAGGCGCCCGACTGGCGCATGGATCCCGACAAGCTGCGCGCGGCGTTCTCGAACAAGACTCGCGCGATCGTGGTGAACACACCACACAATCCCACCGGCAGAGTATTCACGAGAGAGGAGATCTCGTTGATCGCGGAGCTATGTCAGAAGTGGGATGTGATCGCGATCACGGACGAGATCTACGAGCACATTCGGTACGCGGGCGGGCACCACGTGATGGCGACCTGGCCAGGGATGCGTGAGCGGACCGTCACGATTTCGGGCCTCTCGAAGACTTTTAGCTGCACCGGTTGGCGCCTCGGTTACACGATTGCGCCGTTCGAGTTCACCTCACCGATTCGGAAAGTCCACGATTTCCTTACAGTCGGAGCGCCGGCGCCTTTGCAGGCCGCCGGAGCGATCGGGATGGCGTTCGATATCGATTACTACAACCATCTCGCGCTCGAGTACCGCGCTCGGCGGGACATCATGTGCTCGGCGTTGGACGAGGCGGGATTCAACTACGCGGCTCCGGAGGGTGCGTACTACATCCTCGCTGACTTCTCGGAGATCTCGGATCTCGAGAGCCGAGAGTTTGCTATTTGGCTCGCGAAAGAGGTTGGAGTCGCGACGGTGCCGGGGATGAGCTTTTATTCGCGTCCGGAGTTGGGACGTTCTGTTACGCGTTTCGCCTTTTGCAAGAAGATCGAAACGCTCGAGAAGGCTGCTGAAAGGCTGGTGACCCTGCAAGCAAAAGTGTGAATGGCAAGACGCAAGCTGCTTCTGTCATCCGTTTTTCTTTCATTTCTTTTGCTCACCACCTGCAGGGACAGCT
>Ga0070695_100002422_pt1 | contig 10720 bp, 9 predicted proteins | sample KBSK1252metaG_FD_65471 | JGI IMG/M metagenome (GOLD analysis project Ga0070695, IMG submission 65471) | Corn, switchgrass and miscanthus rhizosphere microbial communities from Kellogg Biological Station, Michigan, USA - KBS K1-25-2 metaG | ecosystem: Host-associated > Plants > Roots >...
CTGAGCAGTGTCCCAAGGCATTCGAGAAATGGCTGGATATAATGGCAGGAAGCACGGAGCTTCAGCGCCGTTTCGCGAAAATGCCAGTGCTTGCCCAGAGTGTGCAGGTGGCTTCGCAAGCGCGCCGGCGCCTCCGCATCACGTGCATACGCGGCGTAAAACCCATGTGCGCCCTCGAAGATGCTTGAAGGGCCTGTCATGCCCGCTTCCGCGAAACGCGCCGCTAGAAGCCCGGCGTGGGCGGGCCAGCCCGCGTGCAGCGCTTTGACTGTTCCGCCCTCGTGCACGAACTCCATGACGCCACTAGCCTGGCTGCCGGATATACCCAGCGCATGGGTTATGTAACGCTCGTCGAGGCCCAGGACCAGCGCAGCGGCGAGCGCGGCTGCAAACGGCCCGCCGACCGCGGTGAACTGAAATCCATGCCTGGAGAAGGTTCCCGGCGCGGCGAGTCCGATGCGCACAAAGACTTCCCATCCCAGCACGAAGGCGCGGAGCAGCTCGGCCCCGGATGCGCCAACATCCTCGCTCACCGCAAGCGCCGCCGGCGCCACCACCGATCCGGCATGCACGACGGCGGCGGTATGCGTGCCGTCATACTCAAGCGAGTGCATCAGCGCGCCGTTGCGCAGCGCTGCCGCCGACGCTGCAACAGGAGCCGCGAGGCCAAGCGCCGTCGATCTGCCTCCCGCCCCGAACACCGCGCCCAGCGCGTTCAGCGGCCGATTTCGAGGCAGCGACGCGGCAGCAAGGCCCACGCCCAACTGGTCAAGCAGGTGTGTCTTGGCCAGCGCAACCACATCGGTCGGAATATCGCCGAAGTGGATCGCGTGCGTACGCTCTGCGGCCAAGCGTGCTAGCGAAGGGTGCTGGCCGTCGCCTCGCGAGTCTGTGGTCGGCAGATCGGCCTGCGCCATGGGCATCACGCGTGATCCGTCAGACCAGGTGCTTGTAGAGGTCCGGCCGGCGATCGCGCCACCAGGGGAGGCTTCGCTGCGCGGTCGCGACCTCATCGAGGCTGAGCTGCTGGACGAGGAGCTGGGGATCATCGACGCCCGCAACCCCCATCACGGCTGCGCCAACAGGATTGACGATCATGCTCCTGCCGATATGGCGGCGCCCGTTCTCGTTGCCGGAGCGATTGACCGCGACGACAAAAACACCACTCTCGTAGGCGCGGCACCGCAGCGGGAGTTCCCAGGTATCCCCGCGCAACACGTTCTCGCCGTAGGTCGCCGCGCAGATCGGCATGAAGATGATCTCGGCACCCTGCACGGCAAGCGCGCGCGAGCCTTCCGGGAACTTGCGGTCATAGCAAATCTGGATTCCGAACCGCACGCCCTCGAGTTCGAAGATCGGCAGCGAGTCGCCCGGAGTAAAGTAGAACTTCTCATAGGAGCCGGTACCGCCCTTCGCGCTTGAGGGAAGGATGGCCGGGATATGCGTCTTTCGGTAGGTGCCGAGGTGACGGCCTGCACGGTCGAACACCGCAGCAGAATTGTAGTAGTACTGCCCCGCCTTTTCTCCGAACGGCAGAATGAGCGCGATATTCTGGCGGCGCGCGGCCTCCACGAGCGGCGCCGTGACCGGACTTGGCAGCTCGAGAAAGAAGTGCTCGTAATCCTGGCGCAACTGGTTGGGAAAGAACGGCGTCAGGAATAACTCAGAAAAGCAGATGATGTCGGCTCCTTGCGACGCGGCATCCTTGACCAGCTGGCATGCGACCTCAATTCCCGGCCGCATGTCCTCGACGAGCACCGGACCGGTTTGCGCCGCTGCGACCTTGATCGTTCGCCCCATAATCAAATCCTTCGCATTGATCTGTTTAATTGCGTGCACATTTGACCGTGGCGCACAGGCGCCTCACATCGGATCGAGATTGCCGTAAAGGTCGGGCCGCCGGTCCCGCCACCACGGCAAGCTGCGCCGGGCCTTGTCCACGTCGGCGAGGTCGATTTCGGTGACAAGAAGCTCAGGCCCATCCATCGTCGCCTGCTTAATGATCCGCCCGCCGAGGGGATTGACGATCGCGCTCAATCCGATATGGCGCCGGCCGTTCTCATCGCCGACCCGGTTGGCGGCGACCACGAATACCCCGTTGTCGAAAGCGCGCGCCTGCAACGGCAGGTCCCAGATCGAAACGCGATAATTGTCGTTGCCGTAGGTCGCGTATGCAATCGGCATGAAGATGATCTCGGCACCCTGGAGCGCGAGCTTGCGAGACGGCTCGGGATAGAGCCGGTCGTTGCAGATCTGGATGCCGAAACGCACACCCTCAAGCTCGAACACGGGCAAGCCGGTGCCGGGCGCGAAATAGAACTTTTCGTAGGAGCCCGTGCCGCCGCGAAGCTCGCTTGGAAAGTAAGCGGGGATGTGGGTTTTCCGGTAGGTACCGACCAATCGCCCGGCGCGGTCGAACACGGCGGCGGAGTTGTAGAAATAGGCGCCATCGCGCTCGGCGTAGGCGAAAATCATAGCCACCTTGTGCTCGCGCGCGGCGGCGAACAACGGCTCAGTCACCGGATCGGGAAGTCTCAGGAAATGCTTCTCGTAGTCCTGGATGAGCCGGTTGGGAAAGAACGGCGCGAGAAACACCTCGGGAAAGCAGATGATGTCGACCCCCTTGCGCGCAGCCTCTTGCACCATCGCGCAGGCAGACTCGACTGCTTTTTCCATGCCGTTGAGCACTGGACCTGTCTGTGCCGCGGCAACCGTAAGCTTTCTTGCCATCTGGGCCATCCTCCAATGCACTATGCGCGGCCGCCGGCCGGGGAGCTATCGTCCGAGATAGGACGCCAGCACTTCCGCGTTGTTGATCAGCTCCTTGGCTCGTCCCGCATAGGCGATCACGCCGTCCTTCAGCACATGCGCCTGCTCTGCAACCGCTGCGGCCACGCCCACATTCTGCTCCACGAGCAGGATGGTGAGGCCGCGCTCGCGCAAGCGTAGTACGGCATCGATGACGGCATCCACCATGCGAGGTGACAGCCCCACCGAGGGCTCGTCCATTAGCAGCAGCTTCGCGCGTGACATTAAGGCGCGGCCAATCGACAGCTGCGTCTGCTCACCGCCGCTCAGGCTGCCCGCGGCTCTCGTTCGCCGATCACGCAGCGCCGGGAACAGCTCGAATATAGCGCCGATGTCTTTGCGGATTTCCTTCATGTTCGTGCGCGTGGCTGCGCCAAGCTCAAGGTTGTCGCCAACCGACATGTCGGCAAACACTTCTCGACCCTGCGGTACCTGAACAATGCCACGCCGCACCATTTCGTGCGTACCAAGGCCGACCGTTTCCTGGCCCAGAAATTGTACCGATCCGCTCTTGGGAGCGATGAGGCCGCTCAGGGCGTTGAGCAAGGTGCTCTTGCCAGAGCCGTTGCCGCCAAGCAGCGCCACGACGGTCCCCTCGCGCACCGAGAACGAGACGTCCCGCAGCACCTGCGTGATGCCGTACGAAACACTAAGATGCTGCACGTCCAGCATCGACCTGCTTTCCTAGATAAGCCTCGATCACGGCCGGGTTGTCACGAATTTCTTCCGGCCGGCCGTCGGCGATCTTCTGACCCGAGTTGAGCACTACCACTCGATCCGAAACGCCCATCACCAGTCGGATCACATGCTCGATCATGATGAGGGTGACACCTTTTTCGTCTCGGATGCGGCGCAGGAGCTGGTCCAGCTCGGTCACGCGATTGATGCTCAGCCCCACTGCGGGCTCGTCGAGCAGCACGACCTTGGGATCACTGATGAGCGTGCGAGCAATCTCTACGATTCGCCGCTGGCCGAACGAGAGCGCGCTCGCCGAGCGGTCGGCAAACTGGGCGAAGCCCACGAAATCCAGGGCATCGCGGGCACGCGCAGCCAGCTCCGCCTCCTCGGCTCGCATGCGCCGGGTATGGAGGCCGGCAGAGAACAGATTGGCGCGGCTGCGCAGATGCAGTCCGGTCATCATGTTCTCCAGGATCGACATGCCGGCGAAAAGCTGCGAGGTCTGGAAGGTGCGCGCCAAGCCCATGCTGGCGATCTGGTTGGGCTTCATACCCGTGATCGGCCGATTCTCAAGATGAACTTCACCCGCATCGGGTCGATTGAGGCCGCAGATTACGTTTAGGAGCGTCGTCTTGCCGGCGCCGTTGGGTCCGATAATGCCCACAATCTCTCCGATGTTAAAGGTGGTCGAGACCCTATCGAGCGCCTGCACGCCGCCGAACGAGATCGAGACACCATCGACTGCGAGGATGCTCATGTCTGCTCTGCCGACGCTTTCTGACCGGAGACCGTGCCATCCAACACCGCGCCAGGTTCCGGCACCTTTGCTGCGATCTGATCTGGAACATGCATTGGTTCCTCCCATCCCGGCAGCCAGCGCTTCATGAACACGACAAGCCCATGAGGCTGGAACACCATGAAGGCAACGAGCAGAACGCCAAACACGATCTCCTGGGTCGATTTGAATTCGCGTAGAAACTCCATGGTGTAGACCAGGAGAGACGCACCAAGCACCGATCCTACGACCGATCCGAGGCCGCCGACCACGATCATCGCCTTCTGAATGATCATCTGAAACAGGTCGAACCCCTCGGGGGACATGTAGCCGAGGAGTCCAGAGTAGAGTGCTCCGGCGACGCCCGCGTAAAAGCTCGACAACGCAAATGCCATCGCCTTGTAGGCGAGCAGATCGATGCCGAGCGACTGCGCCGCGATCTCTCCATCGCGCATGGCCACGAAGGCGCGACCGATGCGCGATCGCATGATGCGCCACGTAAACATGAGCAGCAACACGGTAACAATCCACGTCGCGAAGTAGATTCCGTAATCCTGATGCACGCCGAGCCAGGAGAAATTGGGTGCGGGCGTGCGAAAGCCGCCGGCTCCGAATGTTACTGATTGCCAATGCCAGAGCACCCATTGCGTTGCCTGTGCGAAGGCGAGCGTGGCCAGCGCGAGAAAAATACCGCTCAGGCGGAGCGCTGGAAACGCCAGCAGCGTCCCGATCACCATCGCCAGCACGGCGCCCACCGGTGCGGCTATCCAGAACGACCACCCCAGATGAACCTGCAGCAGCGCCGTTCCATACGCACCGATGCCGTAGATGGCGGCGTTGGCAAACGCCAGCAGCCCCGCAAAGCCAACCAAAATGTTCAACCCCAGCGCCAGAATTATATAGATCAGCATCAAGTTGCCGACGAACAGCGTGTATTGATTGGCAACCGCGGGAAGCAGCAGGAGCACGCCGAACAGCAGCGTCAAAAAGCTCCGATTGCCAACCAGAGCCGCAAGCGACATGTCAGATCTTTCGCAGGCCGCGCAGGCCGAACAATCCGGTTGGCAGGAAGGTCAGGGCGAACATGATAACAAGAAAGGGAACTAGATCCTGAATGCTCGAGTGCACATAGCCCGCGGCGATCTGCTCAATCAGCCCGAGTAGCAAGCCGCCCACCACCGCGCCCGGCACACTTGTGATCCCGCCCAAAACCGCTGCAGCCAGCCCCTTGATGAACAGCACGAAGCCGACATCGGGATAAAGCAGCGTCAGCGGTGCCATAAGCACACCGGCGGCGCCGGCGACGGCAGCCCCGACAGCGAATGTGTACATATAGATGCGATCGATCCTCAAACCGCACAGCAGCGCCGCCTTCGGGTTGCTGGCCGTAGCCTGCATCCATTTGCCGGCGCGCGTGCGTCTGAAGAAGATGGCCAGCCCGATCATCACTACCACGGCCGCCGACAGCACCACGAGCTGCTGCGACATGATCATGATATTGCCGATCTGAAGTGGCTCCGGCGAAACCAGGGGAGGAAAGGACAGGTAGTCACCTTTTCCGCCCCAGATATAACGGGCGATGCCTTTCAGAATGAACGATACGCCAATGGTGGCGACCAGCACGCTCGCCAGGCCATGCTTCAGAACCGAACGATAGGCTACCCGCTCGGTCAGGATGCCGACCACGAAGGAGCCGGCGACCGCCAGCAGCAGCGAGGGCAGATAAGGCACGCCTGACATCACGTAGAGCGTGTAGGCGAGCATGCCTCCCACCATGAACAGCTCGCCGTGGGCAAGGTTCACGACCTCTGTCGACTTGTAAACGATGACAATGCCGAGCGCGACGAGGGCGTAAAATGCCCCCGTCGTGATCCCGGTAGCCATCAGATACGAGAACATCAGCATCGCGAATTCTCTTGTCGCGCGGCACGCTATTTCAGTTCGACGCTACCCGCGTAGACGACTTTGCCGTTCTCGAGCTTCACAAACGCCGGGCTCTGGTTGCACTTGTGGTCGGCCTTGCAGGTGATTGGACCCGGATAAACAGAGCTCTTGAAGTTGTTGATGGTGCTGTAGGCTGCCAGGAACTTTTCACGAGTAAGGTCCTTTCCCGCTGCTTCCACAACCTTCCCGAACACCTCGGCCGCAGCAACCCCCATCAGGTTGAAGACCGACAGCTCGTCGTTGGGGAACGTGTCCTTCAGGAGCTTGCGCCACTCGGCATACTCCGCATTGTCAGGATGGCCAGGAATGGTGGTAATGCTCACAAAGCTGGACATCGCTCCGTCGATGCCGATCAAGCCTTGCAGCGCGGGAAGGTCCTGGATGGCGGTCTGCCCGACCCAAATCGGTTTGTAGCCGATCTTGATGGAATCGCGCATCACAACGGCGGCTGCCTTCGGATAGCCGAGCAGCAGTACGGCATCCGCGCCCGAACTCTTCAAGCGCAGCGCCTGCGCAGTGCCGTCGTTCTGGTCGACTGTGACCTCTTCGTCCGCTGCAACGTGCAGCCCGCGTCGCTTGAAATCCTCCAGCATCGGCTCGTAACGCGAACGGCCCCAGGCATCGTGCTGGGCGATGATCGCGATCTTCTTGGCGCCATTATCCAGGGCCCACTGGATCTGCGACTTGCTCTCGATGGATGCGGTGAGCTGCGTGGTATAGATGTTGGGGGCTGGCGGATCGACGATGCCGTCCGCGACCGCGGCAAAAACGTGGAACGGCACACCGGCCTTTTCGAGCTCCGGGCGGGCCGCAAGAGTTGGGTTGGAACACCCGCCGCCAATGATCGCGAAAACCTTGTGCTCATATACGAGCTTCTTGACTGCGGCAATGGCACCTTCGGGCTTGCACAGGTCGTCCTCACGTACCAGCACAAGCTTGCGTCCATTGATGCCGCCCGCGGCGTTGAGCTTGTTGAAGTATACCTCCACGCCATTCATGGTGAGCTTGCCGTAGATGTAGACCGGCCCGGTCAGGGGCCCGAATGAACCGACCTTGATCTCGGTGTCTGTCACGCCTGGAACGTCGGCAGCGTGCGCACCGAACGCGGCAACGGACGCGAGGGCAAGCACCGCACCGAATGTTGTTGCGAGTCGCTTCATTGAGAGCCTCCCGGGGTTCACGAAATACGCATGGCATGGCATTGGCGAGTGCCACTTTCGATTCTTGGCCCGCAATGTCTGGCCGGCGATGTGGGGAAAAAGCCTAGATCAGTACTTCGGAAATGCAGGCTGGGTATCGGCACTGCTGCCTGCCTTGTCGTCGAAGCAAATCTCGGACGCGCAGGCCGGAGAGTCGCTCGGCAGCGATGTTACTCAGCCAACGATTTGCAGGAAAGGAAAAAATTTGCCCATCGCAAGTCAGAGTTAGTGCAGGCGCCCTACTCGGCAGCTTGCTCGTGTTGCTGCGCGGGAAGTTTGCTGAGCCGCTCCAGCGCGTCCTCCACTGACATCACATCCGCGTACTTTTCGGACATGTCGAAAAGGTTGACCGCGTGGGAAACCTGGCTGCGATCGTAGACCGCATCCCAGGGCACCAGAACCCTCCAATTGTAGGCGAAGGCGTCCACCACGGAGCCACGCACGCAACCGCTGGTAGTGCAGCCCGTGACCACCAGCGTGTCCACGCGCAAATCAATGAGATAGCTGGCGAGCGGCGTGCCGAAGAACGCGCTCGGGTGCTTCTTCGGCAGCATCACGTCGCCCGGACGCGGCGCAATCTGGCGCGGGAACTGATAGCCCTTTTCCGGAATGGTCATAATGCTCGGCGTCTTCTCAGCAAGCCTGCCGACGTCGAACTTCTCCTTGAACGCAACATAGGGATAAAGCACCGGCCAGCCGCGCGCGCGGAACAGGCCAAGCAGTCGTTCAATATTGTGCACCGCATTCCACGCGACCTCGCCGCAGCTTGTCGGAAACTCCTTGAGCGCCTCCCAAAACGGGCGCGGCTCGGTTCCGGTGGTGCGGTATTGCACATCGATAATCAACAGCCCGGGTCGTGTCCCAAGACCGGAGCGCCCCCCGAAGCCGGCCGCCCGGTAAGCCTCCTGCTCCTGCTGGCTGATGATCCCATCCCAGGGCTTGTTCATATCGCCATCTCCTTTGGGTTTCAGCACACCGCGGCTCAGGGCTGATTAGCTCCATCGCGTTTCCACACCGTCTCGAACACACGCATGAAATTGCCGCCAAGAAACTTGACCACGTCCTGAGAGCTGAAGCCGAGTTTCAGCAATCCTTCGGTCAGGTTCGGCAATTCGGCGTTGGATCGCATGCCTTTGGGGTACGTCCATTTCATCCGCAACGCCGCAATCCCATTCACCGTGGAACTACGCTCGCTGACGCCAGTAAAGACCGAGGCGTCCCAGTTTTCCATCAGATCGGGCCCAATGCCGATGCAATCGGCTCCGCCGACCTCGGCAATGTGGGCAATGTGTCGCAGCAGGTCGTCGAGCGTAGGATTTGGTTTGTCGCTGATGAAGACGTCGAGCGCGTGAAACCCGATCACGCCTCCGCCCCTGGCTATGCCGCGGATGAGCGCGTCCGTGAGGTTGCGGGGATGGGGGCAAAGGCCGCGGGCATTGGAATGCGATGCGATAATGGGGTGCGCACTTACTGCCAGCACATCCTCCGTGCCTTTGTCGGAAAGATGGGACACATCGACGACGATGCCGAGCCGATTGCACTCCTCCACGACCTTTGTACCGAAGTGGGTGAGACCCCCCGCGCTTCGTTCGCGCACACCATCACCAATCTCGTTGCGCACGTCGTGGGTCAAGCCGAGGCAGCGCAGCCCAAGCCGGTAGAAATTGCGCAGATAGGAGATTTCCTGCTCGAGCGGCGCTCCACCTTCCAGGCAAATGACGAAGGCAATCTTTCGCTCGCGCTTGGCGCGGAGAATGTCCGCGGTTGTCTTTGCAAGAATGAAATGGTCCGATTGTTCCAGCTCTGCGTGGGTGTGATCGAGAGCGCGCATGAAACGCTGCAGATAGTTGGTCGAGAGCCGGGTCGCTGGAAGGTATCCGTAGGGCGCATCCCCACCGACGTGATCACAAACCACCGTCACCCCGCCCGCGCGCAAGGTGGGGAGATGGCGGCGGTCCAGCACCCCGCGCTCTCCGCTCTCTCGCCGCCAGTCTACGTCGGAGGCGACGATGTCGCTATGACCGACGACGACGATGGCCTCTTCGTGCAGCTTGGATGCTGGTTGGGACATGAAAGGATCACCTTCGCGTCGGCTCTGCTCGTTGCATCCTATTGCCGTTTGCGCAGATGACAATATCCTCTGCCAACCGGAGGCTGGACGGATCGTGCCGTTGCCTTTGAGCCCGGTCAGGGCGCACTGCAAAGAACTCAAAGATGTCACCTCGCCTCATAATCCTCAACGGTCACCAATGCCTCGGCTTGGTCAAGCCGTTACCGCTTCGCTGCGGAAGCACACAGGTGGCGGGCCCATTGGGTGTCGAGGGGCTGCAAGGTTCTCTGCTCCAAGTCGATGCACCCCAAATCATAGTTGAACCGGACGAGCCAAATTCCCTCGTCGAGCTCCTTGGTCGAAATCGAGCCCCGCCGAGAACACGGCACCGGTGCCCGTCAGAACCACCGCGCATTCGCTGCGGGGTGATCAATGCGGCATGCAGTCATCGAAGAACGCCGGGCCCGGCGCGTTGACCTTGTTCGTGTTCATAGTCACGACAGCAACTTGGTGATCCTTGCGCTCGATCGTCCAGGGTATGTCGATACTCCTTCACAGTGCGTGAGCGGTCAGCCGGAGCTGTGCTCTCAGTCAAGCTTGACTACGCGTTGCGCATTGCCAGCGAGCATCGCCGGAGCCCAGAGCGTCGAGACCCGTGAGGCAACCGAACTGTCATGGGCATTTCGAACCCGACTAGGTCTCGCTGATGCGCGCGATGTAGCGCTCGACCGACGCTGCCACCACCTGCTTGCCGTTTTCGTCTATCTGCCCCCGCCCTGAGAACGCGCCGTAGACCGCGTCGAATTCGAACGGAGCCAAGATGGCCGCCATGCGCTGAACCTTGGGGGCGGAGAGCGGGATTAGGTTCGGGTATGACCACATGAAGCTGACGTGCCCGCTCGGGACCACCTGGAGGATATCGCCCGACAGCAGTACGCCGCGACTTTCACCCCAGTCCGCCCAGTGCAGGACGGTGCCGCCGTCAAAGTGTCCTCCCAGCCGAACCAACGTGAGGCCCCGCCCGATTGGCTTGGTATCTCCCTCCCAGAACTGCACCGCGGGGTCCGCCCGCATCACCCACTGGCGATCAGCCGCGTGCAGGTAGATCGGCACCCCCCCGAGGGCGCGGCTCCACTCCACCATCGTGGTGTAGTAGTGCGGGTGGGAGATCGCGATGGCGCGGACCCCGCCGCGCTTCCGGAGCGCCTCGACCACGGTGTCGTCGATGAGCGCGGCACAGTCCCACAGGAAGCCCCCCGAGGCCGT